>ERZ1066122.1309-NODE-1309-length-20537-cov-7.021775_pt1 | contig 20537 bp, 24 predicted proteins | sample MGYA00382769_ERZ1066122 | MGnify/ENA primary metagenome ERZ1066122 (study PRJEB33369, sample SAMEA5778352) | biofilm metagenome | biome: Industrial cooling water; feature: Water cooling tower basin; material: Biofilm | place: United Arab Emirates | collected... | reverse complement strand
GCAGCCATGCGCCCCGCGGCCGCACCCGCCCCCGCTCGACCGTCCCCACGAGCACAGGCACCGACAACCGGACTTCGAGCGTCCGCGAGCGCAGCACCGGCTGCGCCGGCAACGCCAGCGCCGTCGTCTGCACGAGCACGTCATCGACGTAGGCGCGAAGCGTCACCGTCTGGGCGGCCTGATGGCGCAGGGTGATGATCACCGCCTCGAAGAGCGCTTCGCCGCCCGGACCATCCGGCGCCACGCGGTTCGAGCGCACACGCATGGTCACCGGCGCGGCATCGTCACCGCGGCCGACCTCGGGCGCCGCGAGGACGGCGCGGTCGATCTCGCCGAACAGCAGGATGGGCGCGCTCACGATGCGGGCCTCCACGGGGAGAAGAAGTCGATGGCCCCCAGCCGGATCCGCACGCGCACGAAGTGGGCGCCGCCGCCGATCGTCTGTGCGGTCTGCACGCCCCCCTCGAACGCGATCGGGACCGGGAACGGAGAGATGTCGGCCCCGCCGAGGATGAGGCCGTTGCGCTGCACTTGGAACTCACCCTCGTCCCGCACGAGCACCACGGGTTCGACGCTCGCCGTAATCGTGTGCACGGTCGGCGTGCCAATCGCGACGCCGTACGCGGCCGGCTGGCGCGGCTGGAAGAACTGCCCCGCCGCGAGCGGCACGCCGGTGCCGGTGACATCAGCCGTCCGCGCGCGCACCTCGACTTCACGCTGCAGGTTCGCCACCGGATCAGCGTTCACGAGAATGGCCCGACCGTTGGCGCCGAAGTCCACCGGCAGTGCCGGCTCCCAGTCCGTCCACGCCCCACCGCCCACCGGCCGCGTGCGCGAGTCGTAGGCGATGGGCAGATCCGTCGGCGGCATCGTCGCGAAGAACACCATCGCGCCTTGCCCCTGCAGCACCGTTGTCCCGGCAATAATCGAGGTGAAGTACGACGGGCCGAGTGCGCCCTGCGACCGCGCCGCGAGCGCCGGCAGCCCGGTGATCACCGGCCCTCCGCGCGTGCTCGGCGACCAGTCATCCGCGCTGGCGGCCGTCGCCCCCGACTGCCCGATACCGTTCAGGGTGACGCGCACCGCAACCGCGTAGCTGGTGCCGTAGGCCAGCAGCCCCGAGATGACCGTCGCCGAGCCCAAGGCCGTGATCGGCGCCGTCCCGACGCGTGACCATGCACTACCGGACGTCGGCCGCGCCCACAGCTCGAGCACTTCGCCGCCCACCAGCACACCGTCGATCGTCGCCGTCGCCTGCAGCGGCGCACCGGCCGCCCCGAGCGCGGGGGCCGGCGCCGTCACGCTCCCGAACGTCGCGAACGCCGTGGGACCCAAGCCGCCGCCACCATCGCGCAGCAACACCCCAGCCGTGTGCTGGCGATGCGCGTACTCGCGAATCGTCCACTGCGCCTGCTCGACGTGCCAGAGATACGCGATCGCACCAAAGCAGAAGACGACCGCACGCTCCCCCGGATCGTAGGCGGCAAACCCCGCTTCGAGCGAAACAGCCGGCGCCGTGGACAGCCCGTAGCCGCTCAGGTCCAGCGGCAGCGCGAGGTCCGTGCTCGCTCCCCCTTCGCTCACGCGCGGCCCGTCAAGCGACCAGAAGTAGTTGCGCTGGCCGACCGTCACCGCGAGCCGCGAGCTCCCGACCCCGAAGAGCGCGTCGGCCTGCACGATGCCGAACGACGGCCGATCGGTGCCGAAGATCGTGTAGCTCTCCGTCGCCTTGCGCACGGCGAGCGTATCGCCATGCGGCCAGCAGCCGAGCACGGGATCCGCGCGCTGCCCAGCAATGAAGTAGTGCTCCGGGACGAAGCTCGTGGGGTCGTCCGGCAGCGAGAACCGCACCACCTCCCCGCGATTCTCGTCGCCCACGTTCTCGCTGCCGTAGCCCCAGCCAACCAGGTAGGTGTAGTACCGCGCGACGCCGCGGAAGCGCACCGGTGCCGCGCCGGCGCTGGGCACATGCAGATCGGCCGTCAGGTCGGTGATCGTCTCGGTCGGCGTCGGCGTGAAGACGCGCGTGACCTGCCGCTGCGCGTAGATCGGCTCGTCGTGCGCGAGGATAAGCCGATCCCAGACGTCGGCCATGCTCACCCGCGGGAACGGCACCCCGGCCGGCAATGTCCACACGGTTCCCACCAATCGTGTGGAGAAGTCCGGCCCCATGAGGTACAGCCGCACCGCGCGCGTGCTGGCGTTGAACGCGACAACAGCCGTGACGCCGAGCGAGCGCACGGGATGCACGCCCAGGATTGCCGTCTCGCCGGCCAGCGTCGCCTTCGGCGCCAGCCCCGGTCGCCGCGCAGCGCGGCCGGGGCGCAAGGCGATGTTGCGCACGTCGGCGAGGGTTGCGGGCTCGGTCGTGTAGACGCCGGTGCCCGTCACCAGCCCCGTGCCCCCGAAGGGAATCGGCACACGCGCGCTCACGGCCGCTCCTCCGCCACCAGCACGGTTGGCGCCGGCCGCGGGCCGCAGCGGTCGATCGGCGTGGGGAGCGGCCGCACGGCGCACGCGCTCGGTGTCGGCGTCACCGGGCGCGGCGCCAGCGTCGTCGGCGTGACCGGCGGCCGCGGGTCCGGGATGGGCGCACCAAGGCCGGGCATCGTCACCGCATCGAGCAGCAGCGCGCCGAACACCGTAGTGCGACGAAGCCGCGCCTGCGACGCCGTGAGGCCGTCAGTGCGCGACGCGACGGTGCCACCGCCATTCACGAGGCCCACGCTTGCCGTCGGGAACGGCAGCGCGGTGAACACCGGCGTCGCCCCCACCGGCTCGGTGTAGAAGCCGTCCGCGGGGACGGGCAGCAGCGCCTGCACGTTCGGGCTCCCCGCGCCCAAGGGATCCGCGAGCCATCCGGTCGGCACACTCACGGCGTCACCCGCGACCACTGGTGGGTGTAGTTGAGCGTGAGTCGCTGCAACGCGGTCTTGTTGAAGGCAGGCGTCACCGTGAGCTGGAAGCCGGCCCCCGGGGTCCCGGGGCGCAAGACGTGGAGGAACAGCGACGCGCCCGCGTTCGCGCCGGCCGCCGGCTCCCAGATGGCCTGTCGCGTCTGCACGAGCGTCCCCACGTCGAACGAGCCAGACACGCTCGAAGCGTTGATGGCCGTCAGCACATTCGGCGTCGCCAAGCGCGTCTGCAGCGCGGTCTGCGTGGAAAGCTGCGCCTGATTCACGTTGTAGATGCCCTGCGCCTGCGACACAATGCCGTCGATTCCCCAGTCTCCCGTACCACCTTGGTTGGTGACGCGGCCGACGGGTCGCGCGGTAAAGGCATAGGCCGTTCCGCTGATGGTGACGTTGCTCGTCGCGTCCCCGATCGGCGGGTACAGCCGCCACTCGTAGGTCACCCGGAGCACGTCGGCCGAGGTCTTCGTCACGGTCACCGGGGCGTTGCTCGCATCGCGGAACAGCGCGCGGCACCACATCGTCCCGCCCGTGCCGGCGCTGAACAGGCCGATCTCGGTGAGGTTGCCGTTCCCCTCGGTCGCCGCCCACTCGCGCGTGCGGCGCATCCAGGCGTACTCCGGCGAGGTCGTGACCCCGCCGAAGACATCGTTGACGCCGCCGTTGGCTTGCACGCGACCACCGACCTGCGCGCCCAGCGCCGTGTCGGTAGCCGCCGGGGCTGCGCTCGAGGTGCCCACGGCGGCAAAGTTGAACAGCGTCGTCGGCGTCGTGGTCGTCCCGAAGAACTGCACCAGCCCCGCGTTCGTGATGACGTTCTTGAACGCGAGGCGCTGCTTCACCTGCCGCGTCGCCGCGTCGAGGAGCTCCACGGTGAAGTGCCCGCTCATGCCGCAGCCGGGCAACACCACGTCGAGCTCGCGCGTCTTGCGCGGGCACGGGCCGCGATCGAGGATCAGAGACGGTGCACGCATCGTCAGAGCAGCGTTGAAGTGGCCAGGATGGTCGGATGCGCCGGGCGGACGGCATCCTCGGGCACCAGCCGGGGGTTGGTGGCGGCCTGCACGAGGATAACCACCTGCAGCAACAGTGAGGTGGCCAGCACCGTCGGTGGCGCCGGGCGCAAGGCATCCTCGGCCGGCAGACGCGCCGGTGTGCTCGTCTGGTCGATCGCGATGATCGGCAGCACCAGCGTGCTGGTCGCGAGCACCACCGGCCACTCCGTGCGCACGGCGTCTTCGGCCGGCAGTCGGAGCGGCGACGACTCCGGCGTGATGATGAGCACCGGTTCACCAAGGGTACTGGTCGGGTCGATCAGCGGTGCCGCCGCCGCCAGCGCGTCCTCCACCGGGAGACGCACCGGACTCGTCTCCGGGCCAATCTCGATGTCGAAGAACAGTTGCTCGAGCGTACTGGTCGCAAGGAGAACGGGCGGCAGCACGCCGATCGCGTCTTCGGCCGCAAGTACAAAGGGGTACAGCACCGAGTCGAGGAACCGCAGCGAGTACGTCCCGCTCGCCGGATCGCGCCGCGACAGCACACCGCGCAACCGGTTGTCGGCCGACATCACCAGTTCCTCAAGGAAGAAGTCGGCGATGCCGGTCAGCGGGGTGTCATAGGCGACGAGGTAGCGATCACGCTGCTGCCGGAGGCGGAGCATGTCGGCCGGCGAATCGAGGTACGCCACGAGCACGTCGCTGTCAGCTGGGTTCTGCGGGTTGTCCAAGACACACCGCGGCGTCCGCCCCTCGGCGATCGGCGTGAACACGAAGCCCGGCACGGTGGCGTCAAGGAAGTACAGCCACACCGCCGGACTGCCGCCGGCGCCGGTGTTGCGCTGCGCAACGACGACGACGTTGCCCTGCTGCACGAAGGCTACATCCACTTCGAGGATCGGGGCGCCCGCGTACGTGAACAGCACCGTCTCCGGCTCCCAACCATCCCGCGTCACCGTCTCCCGCGCGAGCAGCACCTGGGTCGCCGTCGCCCGCACGCGCCACGCCCACGCGGTCGGCCCCTGGCTCCCGTCGCCGATCGCGACCGGCCCGAGCGCGTACGCCACCAGCGGATCCAGCACAAGCGCATCCGGGCGCACTGTGGCCGAGAGGCCCGCCAGTGCGCCCGTGAAGTCTGCCGCCCGCTGTCGCGTCCCGCTCGTCGTCGGCGGGGCCGGCCGCGCCTCCGGCGTGAAGGTCACCCGCCACCCCCGCTGCGCCGGAAGCGATCTTCGACGTCCTGCACATAGCTGCGCACGTGCGCTTCGTAGGCCGCCAGCAGTGTCGCCATCTCCCCCGCCAGCATCTTCCCCAGCGCCTCCGGCTGCGGCCGCCCCTCGGCGGCGAGCAGGTCGAGCACGTAGAGCGCGCCGTCGAGCACCAGTAGTTCCTGCCACGGCTCGCGCATCTCCGCCTCGAGCGCGCCATCTTCCGGCTGCACCGGGTTCGACAGCCGGGCGTAGTACACGCGCACCGCATCGACGCCGGCGAGCTCCGTGCCCACCTGCCGCAGCACGTTGTCGCGGAGCGTCGCGCGAGGTGGCAACCCGCTGTCCGGCGACGCGAGCGGCACGATGCTGACGCGAGTACCGACCGCCGGCGCCGTCGGGCCACTCGCGGTGGCGACCTCGATCCGCTGGATCCCAGCCGCCTGGTTGAGCGGTGGCGCGAGCCCGTTCAGATCGACCGCGCCGGACGCCAGGCCGGCGGTGACGCACACCCCGTAATACTCGGGATTCCACGTCGCCGCGCGCGCGAAGAGCGTGGCCTGCATAAGGCCAATCCGGCGCAGCACGAGCGCGCGCGGGATGTTGCGCCCGGCATCGCGCACCCGTGCCAGCGCGAGGTTGACCAGTGCGTCGTAGATCATGGCGTCAGCAGGAGCGCGGTGAGCTCATTCATCGTCGGCGACCCGGGCAGCCCGAAGCGCCGCTTGATCCCCGCCGTCTCGTGCGTGAGGAAGTTCACGTAGAGCTGCAGCCACGCCGCCCGCTCGGCGCGCAGCGGTGGCACTTCCTCGAGCCGGCCATCCTTCACGGCGAGGTACAGCGCGAGGTCGAGAATCAGCAGGTCGTCGTACCCGCGGTCCCACGACAGCGGCAGCGCATCGGCGAGTGCCGCAAGCGCCAAGGGTCGCATCGCGCAGTAGAAGCGCAGCGCCTCGGTCGCCGTCGGGTCAATCCCCGCACGGCCGACAGTGAGGTACGACCGCCCGAGCCGGTAGACGCTCGGCAACCCGGGTTCGGCGGCACGCTCAGCGGGCGGCACGACCGCCACCTCGCGCCCGTCGGTGCGCTCGATCCACCAAACGCTCTCGGCAAGCAGCGGCCGCGCCCACGCCCCGCCGACGCCCACCACCGACTCGATGCTGCCCACGTACTCCGGGTTGACGCGTGCCGCGATGGCGTAGGCGCCCCGCAGCGATCGGTTGAGCGCGGCCAGCAGCTCGGTGTCGAGCGTCGCCAGGTCACCCGGCTGGTTCTTGGTCGAGCGCAGGATCGCCGCGACCACGATGTCCTGCGCGGTGCTCACCATCCCTCCGTGCGCTGGAACGACGCACTCCGGCGCTGCTGCGCCAAGTGATCGAGGTAGAGCCGGCCGGCGGCCGCGGCTTCCGCGTCGAGGTCACGGACCGGAATCGCCGGCAAGCCGGGCGCCATCGCACCACGGCGCCCCATCTTCGCCGCGAGCATCGCCACCAAGGCGTCGTCGGCGAAGGCGAGCGCCAGTGGGCTCTCGAGGCCCGTGAGTGCCGGCAGGGCTGGCACCGCATCGACTTCGAGCGCGGCAATGTTCGTCCACGCCTCCGCGCTCTGCGGATAGCACTGCAGGGTATGCAGCTCGGTGCCAACGAGCCGCACGCTGCGACCGCCGTACGGCGGCGCCTGGGCAGGCTCGCGCTCAAGCCGCACGAGCGGCGTGGTCCACCCGTCGGTGAACCGTGCGCGCACGACGTCCACGAAGAGCGACGGCCCGATGGGCAACCCGGCGTCGGTCAGGACGACAGGATCCCACGGATACGTCGTGCTCACGATGAACGCCGCGCGGTGCGCCTGCACGGCGAGGCGGTGGAGCGTACGCCGCTCTCCGGCGAGCAGCCGGAACGCCACAGCGTCGGGCGTCTGCGCCAGCGTGAACGCCGGGTGCAGATCCCGCGCGCGGGTCACCACCTCACCGACAGTAGACACGGATCACCTCCCGACTAGCGACGGGGCTTGGGCTTGCGGGGCTTCGGCTTGTACGGCATCACACCACCTCGAAGTCGTCGTCGTCCTCGTCGTCGGCGTCGTCGTCGGCGCCGTCGTCGTCCTCCTCCGTCTCGCCGCCCGCACCCCGGAGGCGCGCCGGCACCGACTCGGCCGGCGCGTCGGGACCACCCACGAGCGGCCCCACCGCCGACACCAGCCCGAGCGCCAGCGGCCCGAGCTGCACCTGCTCCTTGAGCGCTTCCTGCGCCGCGAGTTCTTCCTCCGTGAGCACGAGGGCGCCGAGGGCGGGCGGCTTCTGCAGTTCATCCATTACGCGGCTGCTCCTGCCGGGGCCGCGGGCTCCGGCTTGATGATGGACACCGGGGTCCGCCAGACGTGGCGGTGCGCGTCGCGGAGCTTCCGGTCATCGAGCAGCGACGAATACCGTGCTGCCATGTCGTCCGGGTGCTCCGTCCCCGTGCGCGCGTCCTGATCGTCCTCGGCCAGCCAGCGGCGATAGGTCGCGTCCAGATCGCGCGCCCAGCCGTAGTCGCGCTGCCGCAGGAACTCCTCGACGCGGGAGTCCGGGTCACCGGTGAACACCTCGATGCCGGCGAACCCCTGCAGCAGCAGCGTCCCCTCCCACCACATCCACACCGCCTGCGCGGCGCGGCGTGGATCGCTCGTCTTCACCTGCTCGAACCGGCGTCAGATGTTCGCCGCGCGGCGCCGCTTGGCCCACCCTGCGCGCTCGCGCACTGTGGACGGCTCCACGCTGCCCAGGTACCACGACCCCTCGCCCATGTAGACGATTTCGGCCGTGGGGACGATGAGCCGGCACGCGCGCACCACGTCGGGCGGCGCGTCGCGGAACTGCGGATGCTCGAGCAGACGGGTGCGTGCCATGGGTCCTGTCCGCGCCGGACGCGGGGCTGCCGCGCCCGACGCAGGGTTGGGGTCAGGCCGGGTTGACCGCGACGTTGATGCCGCGGGCGACCCAGTTGCGGGCGGGCATGAGGCAGCCGATCTCCTCCTCGAGGACCCCCACGGCGAAGTAGGCGTCGAAGCGCCCCGCCGAGGTGACCACGCGCTCCATGATCGAGCCCGTGGTGTCGTCCCAGAAGAAGCCGGTGCCGTTGCGCCACTTCTTGAGGGTGCCGCGCTCGATGCCGAACGCGACCTCGTTCATCATCTTGCGGGCCGCGCGGAACCGCACCGCCCGACCGTTCAGGTTGATGGTGAAGCCGCGATCCTTGCCGCCGTCGTTGGCGTAGCTGCGCGGGTCGAGCAGGCGCCGCTGCGAGCGGAGGAAGCGGATGTACTGCCGCTCCTGCGCACGCGACCCGACGATGAAGTCGGGCCGACCCATGCCGAGCTCGAAGCACTGGTCGTCGGCGAACAGCAGGAACTCCTCGTTGAACGCCCCGGCCGGCGTGGCCTCGGTGGCGGCGTCCACGAGCACCGCCTGGTACTCCGGCCAGTCCGCGCGCACGACGTTCTGGAACGTCGCCCGCACCGCGCCGTCATCGATGCAGCCGAGCAGGCCCATCATTTCCTTGGGCTGCTGGGCGACACCGCCCGTGAAGTTGTTCCCCGCGCTGTCGCCGATGGCGATGAAGTCGCCGGCGACGATGCCGACCGCCAGCGCGGTATCCACATCGATGCGGCCCGTCCGGTTGTTCACGCGCGTGACGCGATACCGCCCGGTGCGCAGGGTGGTGCCGTGCACGTCGTCGCCGAACCGGATGAAGTCGTTGCGCAGGAACTGGTACGACGCCTTGCCGTACCCGGTGATCCCGAACGTGCGATCGACCGTGAAGTGGAGGCGCGAGGCGTCGATCGACGCGACGCGGGCGAGCACGCCCTGCCCGTAGCCGATCGCCTGCCGGTCGGCGTGGTGCGTGAAGCGGCGCAGCGCGTTGGGGAGCGCGTCGCGCGCCCACGTGAGCCACGAGCCTTCGCCGCGGACCGCCCGGCGATACGCCTCGCCGGTCATCTCCACGACCATGTGGTTCTTGCGCAGAAACGCGCGCCCGTTGAACACCGACGGAGGGCTCGACTCGGGGAGCGCTTCGTTCTCGCGCCGCGCGCCGAAGCCGCCACCGTCGCTCGCGTAGTGCGCGAGCTCGATGAAGCGGCCGCCCGGGGTGTCCTTGATCGGGATGTTCTCGTCGCGCTCGAAGAGGTCGTAGACCTCCGCGTCCTGGATGATGTTGTTGTTCATGGGCTCATCGAAGACGATCTTGAGCGCTTCGTTGAGCCCGGTGCCTGCGCCAGTGCCGGCCTGCGTGCCGGTGATGATGCCGCCCATGGTGTGTGTGTCCTACGCGGAAGGTGAAGTCAGGAGGCGGCGACCTGGGACCGCTTCTGGTACCACTCGATCGCCTGTTCGAGACGCATCCCCGCCGGCGGCTTCTCGAGCGTCGTCGGCGACGCGCCGGCCCCAGCGGGGACGACAGCGGCGGCGGCGGCACGCGCATGGAGCTGGGCCGGCGTGAGCGGGACGACCTTCGGCGTCGCCGCCGGGGGCACCGCGGGCGCGGGGACCACCGGAGCGGGGACAGCCGCACCCGACGGAACGCTGGCGTGAGCCGGCGGAGGCGTCGGCGCGGGCGCAGTGCCCCCGCCGAAGAACCGCGCCGTGTACTCGGCCAGGAGAACGGGCACGGTGTCGGGTGTCACCGGCTCGTTGGTCGTGCGGAGGATGTCGGACAGGTAGCTCGTCGCGAACCGCGTGAAGGCCGCTTCGTCCTTCGCCGAGGCCGTCTCCGGCACGAGCGCGGCGACGGCACCGTGGATCGCCTGCTGGTACGTCCGCACCTCGGCCTGCTCGTCGTACTGCTGCTGCCACGTCTGGCGCGTCTCCACGGCCTGCCGCAGCGCGCGCTCGCGCGCCGCCTCGTCCATGGTCAGCGTGTCAATGCGCTCGCGCTGCGTCTCGTGCAGCCGCGCGATCAGCACCTCGAGCACTTGCACCTGCAGCGGCTCGGGAATCGACTCGGTGAGGAACCCCACCGGATCGCGCTCGAGGCGCGCCTTGAACGATTCCATCGCCTGCACCTGCGACTCGATCGCCGCGCGCTCGCGCGCCACCTGTTCGCGCCGCGCGTAGCCATTCCGCAGCCGGTTGATCGCCTCGACCTGCTCCGGCGACTCGACCGTGAGCGTGATCGGTGCGCCGTCCGCTTCCCGTGGCGGGAGCTCCACGGTGAGCGCCGACGACGCCGATGCCGTCTCCCCTGCTCCGTCGGCGCTGGGCGCCTCCGCAGCCGGCACCGACGCCGCCGGATCGCTCGCCGGGGTCGTCGTCTCGGGTGTGACCGGCGCCGTGCCGTCCGCCCGGCGCAGGAGCGCGTCCACCGCGTCCTCGAGTCGCAGGCCCGTGGTCGGCGGGAGCGCCGGCGCAACGGGCTCCGTGACCGGGGCCTCGCTTGGCACGAACGCCGGCGTGTCGGGCGTCAGAGCTGGGGCCGGCGCGCCGCTGGCGCCGTCGAAGTCAGGAAGCCGATGCAGACGCAGACGCACTGGACGAGTCCTCGGTCGTGGTGGGGGCGAGCGCTGCCTGGGCAGCGGCGTGCTGCGCGAGCTGCTGCGCCGCCTGCTGGGCAGCGAGCGCCGACAGCGCGGCGAAGCGCAGCAGCACCTGCTGCTGCAGCATGGGGTCGAGCTTGTCGAAGTCCGGCGACGCCATGAAGTCGCGGAACACCGCGACGTGCACCGCCGCGTTGATCCACGGATGCGGGCCCGGGATCGCCTCGGCCGGCGTCCCCATGAGGAGCGCGCCCAAGTGATGCTCGGCCGTGACGCGATCGACACCGCCCGGGCGCACCGTGCGCGAGAGGTGCGGGAAGCGGGAATACTCAAGGAAGCGCGACACGGCATCCGGGTGCCCCGGTGGCCCAAACGCCCCCAGCGAGTAGAGCTGCTGCACGCGCTGACGCCGCTCGCCGACCGATTCCGGCAGCATCGACTCGGCATCGGCGACGACGTTGACCTTGCCGGTCCACAACTCCGGCGCGACCTGCACCACGCGCGCCACGTTGTCCTCGCCGCTGTAGCTGATGACCTTCTCGAACGGCCACATGACCGGCAGCATCGCCATCCAGTCTTCGGCGAGCCGCGCGATCTCGCGCACCATGCGCTTCGCCGTCGGGACCGAATACCGATCGCTGTTGAAGCGCAACTGCTCCACGAGGTCGCCACTGGCATCGCTCGTCGGCGCCGCGCCGGAGCCGCCGTGCACGTTGCCCATGATGTCGAGCAGGTCGCTCACGACGCTCTGGATCTTCCAGACGTCGCCGCTGATCGAGGGCGGCGCGACGAAGCGGAACGCATCGACGCCCGGGCGCTTCGCCACCGGGATGACGTTGCCGGGGCGCGACACGAAATCCTCGCGCGTGAGCCCCGAGGCGGTGTCGAGCTCCACGAGCGGATTGGTAGACAGCGCGCGGTGCTCGAAGAGCTGTTGCCACCCCTTGTTCCACGTGCGCTGCAGGGGGTTCATGAACTCCTGCGGCGACGAGCCGGTCTGTCGGCCCGGCACGTTCACGTAGTCGAAGGCGCGAATCGGCGACGTGTACTTGAAGTTGAACGGCCGCGGGCCGTCGTAGAGCACGGCGCGCTCGGTCACGATGGTGAGCCGCCCCTGCGGGAACCGCGGGCTCGGCTTCTCCCAGCGCTCATCGACGCACACGAGCGCCGCGTCCCCCGCATCAAGCATGCGCGCGGTGGTGTCGGCCTCCGGCCGCCCGCCGCCTGCCCCCCAGAACCCCGCGCCGAAGAGCAGCCGCGTCAGGATCGCCTGCGTCGCGAGCACCCCGCCGGGCATACGATCGCCCTCGACGCGCACGCCGAACTGCGCCTCGATCTCGTCGGGCGACAGAAACGTGCGATGGATGTGCCAGCGCTTGTGGTGCCACGGCTTGTTGTCCCACGACCCGCGGCACTCGAGCGGCGAGCAGACGTCCACCTCGATCTCGCCTTCGTGCAGCGAGACGACTTCGCCGGTGTCCGGGAGCTGGAACGGCACGAGCGCGCCGGCCTCGAAGTTGGCGCGCGACTTCAAGTACGCCCGGCCGCCGGGAATCATCCACGCGACCATGCGGTCCAGCACTTCGGCCATGCCGCACTGCTGCCAGAGCGTCTTGAAGATCGGGTCCTGCACCTCGGCGAGCAGCGCGTCCTTCCGGTCGGCCGTCGCGGGGCGGAAGCCGAGGATCGGATCGCTCTCCGTCAGGCGGCTATGTGTCAGGATGAACCAGTAGAACAGCTTGTTCACGACCGGGCGCTGCCGCCACGCGCGCTCCTGGTCGGACATGAACTGCGTCAGGTCCACGAAGCCGCCGGTGTGGGGGCTGAACACCTCCCACTGCCGGCCGAGCAGCATGCGGATGTTCTCCTCGACCTGCCGATCCCGCGCGAGGTACGCGACATCCTGCGCCCCCCAACACTGATCGCGCACAAAGCGGATCCGCTCGGCGTCGAGCTCATCGGGCAGATCCGGGCGCTGCCGGAGGCCGGGCGCCGGACGACCCCGCGCGGCGGCGGTTTCGTCCGGTCGGCGATCGACGGGCAGGGAGAGGGCGGCGGTCATGCCCGGAACGCTCGGTGTCCGAGGCGTCCGGCGCAAGGGTGCTGCGTGGAGTGCAGGGTCAGCCGTACAGCGCCGCGGCGCGGTTCGTGAGCTCGCGCGCGTGCGCCATCGCCTCGTCGGCCGAGAGGTGTCCCTGCTGGGCGAGGTAGGCGGCAAGGCGCGTCAGGTACTCGTCGTCGTGGCGCTGGAGGGCCGTCGTCTCGGGGTCGGGGAGCGGCTGGGTGCTGCCCGCCGGCGGCGGGGGCGCCGGCTGCACCGCCGCCTGGGCGAGGGCGAACGCGCGCTCGTTGGCCTCGCCGAGCTGCGCTTCGAGCCGCGCCACCCGCTGCTCGAGCCGGCCGGCGTAGGTCGCCAAGTGGGTCGCCTCCCGCACAGCCGCCTCGGCGACGGCCCGGCTCACCCACGGCCACTTCATGCCGGCCCCACCGCCGTCGTGCGCGGCGAGAGCGTGCGGAGCAGCACGGCGAGGTGGGCGACCCCCGCCCAGGCGGTGCGCGTCGGCGCCGGCAGCAGGAACCACGGCTGCACATCGCCGACCGTGAACGGCGCGCCATCGGGCAGGCCCGCGTCCATGATCGCCCGGTGCGCGCGCGCCCCCGCCTCGTCCCACGCCTGCCCCTCGACCGCGGCGGCGATCAGCGGCACCGCCGTCTCGGCCCACCACGCCTGCATCGCCGGCGACAGCGCCTCGAAAGACGCGAGGAAGACGCCCGCCACCTCGTGCGTCAGGCGCCAGACCTCCCACGCCGCCCTGCCCTTCGCCTCGTGCACGCCCATGCCTGCCTCCGTCGGGATTCCGGTCACCACGCGGCTTCCGCGTCTTCCACGGCCGAACGTAGTACGCCGCGTTGCTGCGCGCCACGCAGGGGCGTCGCCGTCACGCGCCGCTGCGTCGCGGCCTGTTCCGCCAGCACCCGCGGATCCCACGCCGACTGCGGCACGTCCTCGGGGCGCCGCGCGCTGATCGGGCGGCTCGCGCACAGGTAGCGCAGCATGTCGTACGGGTCATCGCCGCGCACCGACGGCTCGTAGTCCTCGCCGTCCGCCACCGCGCCTGGCACGTAATCGACCTTGAGCACGTCCTCGGGGTCGTTCGGATCGAGCTGCAGGTCATCGAGCACCGCGAACAGGTCGCGGTTGCCGCGCGACTGGTGGATGAAGAGCATCGGCGCGCCTGGGCTCATGTTCGGCCCGGTGCGCATCCACTGCAGGTAGCGGCGCAGGTTGTTGAGCCCCGCCACGCGCGCGATGTTCGCCGGCGTCAGGATGATGCCTTCGCGGAGGAACTGATCCGCGATCGTCGGCGTGCCGTCGCCGCGCGCCTTGTGCTCGGCGAAGCAGTCGTGTCCCGCCCACACCACGGGCGGCATGCCGTAGCGCTGCATGAACTCGCGGATCCGCGACGCCTGCTCGTTCGGTTCCTTGCGGAAGAGGTGCAGCGAGTCGAGCAGATGGATCGCGCCGCGCTCGTCCACTGCCGCGATGCCGAAGCTCGCGCGATGCTGGTAGCCCCAGTCGAACGCCGCGATGCGCGGCCAGTGCGCCGGCGCGTCGAACGCCGTGATGAGGTGCACGGGGCGCGAGAGCTCCTGCAGCGCCGACATGCTCCCCACCGACCAGTCACCGTCGCGCTGCTGCCGGCGCAGGTCCTCGGGCAGCATGTTTAGGCGCTGGATGTACTCCGGGTCGTTCGTCAGGAGCGTCGGGTTGTCCTCGACCTTCGCCGCCACGAACGCGCGCGTCAGCGGGGTGCGCCCCTCGCGGTCGGGGATCGCCACGAGCGTCCCGTCCGGCGGGCACGTGTCGATGAAGCGCCGCTTGACCCAGCGCGCGCCGGCACCACCGGGGTTCGCCGAGCCCCGCATGAAGCGCAGGATCCCCGGGTCCGCCGCACGGTTGCGCGACATGAGGAAGAGCCAGCACCGCTCCTCCTTGAGGTTCCCGAGCTCGTCGTAGCAGATGACGGCGAACTGGCGCCCCTGGTAGCGCGTGCGGTGCTTCCACTCCTGGAAGTACCCGAGCTCGATCGTCGCGCCCGACGGGAAGGTCCACGTCGTGTCCGTCGCGTTGTACACGCCGCCCAGCTTCGGCCACCACTCGTGCGTGCGGTCGATCGCCTCGCGCAGCTCCGCGAACGTCTCGCGCAGGAAGAGGCCCCGGTACTTCGGGTGGTGGATTTGCTCGATGAGGAGCGCGAGCAGCGCGTCCGTCTTCCCACCGCCGGCGGCCCCGCCGTACAGGCACTCGTACGCCCACGACTGCAGGAAGTGCGTCTGCGGCCCCGCGTGCGGCGCCCACAGCACCACCGGCGCCGCCCCCATCGGCACGCCGGCCTCCTGCTGACTCCGCGCCTTCCGCGCGCGCCGCTCCCGGGTCGGGCTCATGCCGGCCGCTCCGCCTCGGTCGGCAGCGGGCGCTCCTCGGGTTCCCAGCCGCCCCACCGCAGCACACCCGTCGCCTCGTCGCTCGCGCTGCGCGTGCGGTAGTGCCCGTAGCGCACGAACCCGGGACGCTCCGGCACCGGCTCGCGCACCGAGTACGCCTTCGCTCCGCCATCGGGCACCGGTCCGCTCACGGTCTGCCCATGCTTCGGCCCACCCACGAAGGTGTAGCCCATTGTTTCTGGTATCACGCGCCCTCCGGCGTCTGCGTTATGCGACCAACTCGAGTTGTTCAGCTACGGCACCGATCCCGACGTTTGCGCGCACGAGCGCCTCGGCCATCGGCGGGCAGACCGAGTTCCCGCACATGCGCACCTGCGCCGTCTTAGTGAGCGGCGTGCCGTCGGCGCCGGCGTCGATGGCGTAGGTATCGGGAAAGCCTTGGGCGCGGTACAGCTCGCGGGGGCTGAGCATCCGCATGCCGATGTCGATGATTTCGTAGTCCTGCCCGTGCACGGTGACGAGGCCGAAGCGGTCGCGGGTGCTCAGGGTCCGCATCGGCTCGTTGAGCGCCTGCCCGTCCTGCTCGTTGCCGTAGTAGGCGACGAGGAAAGCGCGGACCTCCTCGCGACGGTCGGGGCCGAGGGTCACGGTGACGAGCGCGTTGGAGTCGCGCGTCTTCACCGTCGGCGCAGGGCGGTCGAGCGGGGCAGCCTGCACCTGGCTCGCATCGCGCTCGCTCTGGTGCTTCGCGAGGAACGCGGCGACGAGCGCGTGCCGGTCCTTCGCGACCACGGTGCTCATCGGGGCACGGGCCGAGTTGTGCCCACGGCCGTGCCGCTGGCCGGGCTCGATCAGCACGGGAGAGACGAGCGCGAACCCGCCGCCCTTCGGGTGCGCGGTCACGGTGCGCATCGGCTCGTCGAGCGACTCGACGCGATCCCCGCCGTGGTGCGTCATGCTGACGATGAACGGCTGCGGTGCCTCGAGCACGAACTTGCGGAGCCCCGCCGCGATCCGCCGGAGGGTGTTCTCGGCCAGTGGGCGCGCGCGATCAAAGATCGACGGGCACGGCAGCGACCAGTCGATGCACTCGGCCGCCGTGCGGTGCGGGTGCGCGCGCCCCGGGCCGTGCGTCGGCTCCGGCCAGACGATCGGCGCCCCGTCGCAGCGGGCGATGAGGAACAACCGCTTGCGGATCGTCGGCGCGCCAAAGTCGCACGCGCGCAGCTCCCGCCACTCCACGACGTAGCCCAACCGCTCGAGCCGGCGGACGAACGCGCGGAACGTCCGCCCCTTCCGCGCCGGGCACGGGCGCCCGTCGGCGAGCACCGGGCCCCACGTCTGGAACTCCTCGACGTTCTCGAGGAAGATCACCCGGGGCTTCACGGCCGCGGCCCAGCGGCACGCGACCCATGCCAGGCCGCGCACGCGCTTCGAGACCGGGCGCCCGCCCTTCGCCTTCGAGAAGTGCTTGCAGTCGGGGCTCAGCCACATCAGCCCCACCGGCCGCCCCTCGCACACCGACACGGGATCCACCTGCCACACGTCCTCGCGGAGGTGGCGCGTCGTCGGGTGGTTGCGCTGGTGCAGCGCGAGCGCCTCGGGGTCATGGTTGATCGCGATGTCCGGGCTCCGGTGCACCGCCGCCTCGATCCCCGTGCTGGCACCACCCCCGCCGGCGAAGGAATCCACGGTCAGCTCGTCCAGTTGCAGCCGAAGCACCGGCGGCCGAGCCACCACACGCCCCTGAATGTCGGTCGTCGTCGTCATGCCGCGCTCGCCACGCACGGCGCGTGCCGCTTCTGCGTTCCACGTGGAACTCCTGCATCCGGCGCAGGACGCTGCCCACCCCTCAGCCGCCGTCCTCCCGCCACGTCCGCTCCTGCGCGCGCGCCTCGAGCACCACGCACGCGTCCACGTCCCGCCGCATCACCAACCCCACCGCCGACCGGTCGATCGCCGACACCCCGCCCACCTCGTCCCGGTACCGCAGCGGCCGCGACGCCGGATCCCGGAACCACGCCCACACCTGCGACCACGCCCCCAACGGCAGCGTGTCGATCACCGCCCCCGCCGGCGAGAAGAGCACCACGCCCGGCCGGTACCCGTCCCACGACGCCGATGCCTCGCCCACACACCCCGACCGCGCCATCGCCACACCCCTCCGCGTCCCTGGTGAAAAAATCCGTCGGTGACCCTGCCGGCGAGCACGCGAGGATGGATGCCGGGAGCGTTCCACCCCGGGGGGCCCGCTCCGGACCACCCTGAGTCGCCGCGCGCGCGGTGGGGGCGGCGCCGTGGCACCGCGACGCGCGCGGCTCGATGGCGACGACGGGCGCCGGGTGCGGGGCGCGCGCCGTCACCCGTCGCCCCGGGCAGCTCGGAGGCGCGCCGGGATGTACTCCGCGGCGGGTGCTCCCTCCGGGATTCGCACATCCGGTGACACACCGGGCGCCACCTCCGAGGGAATCGGCCGGTTTGGCGAACCGGTCGCCTCCTGCACCATCGCCGCCGCGGTCGCCGGATCCACCACGACGACGGGCCGCGGGCCCCGGTCGGGCAGGTGCACGACGTGATGCACGACGCTGGCCCCCGTCTGGTGCACGTCGAGACGGTCGGCGTAGTGGTCGGGCGCGGCGCGCGCTGCCGACCACTGGAGCGCACCGACCAGGGTCTTGGCGCGCACCGCCTCCGGGTAGGTCTCGACCGGTTCCGCCGCCGTCTCCACGACCCGCTCGGCGTGGACGTGCGCGCGGAACCGTCGGCACGCGTGCCATGCGCGTTCGATCTCGGGATCCTGTGCGCACCACCGGTACAGGCGATCCCAGGACAGGCCGACGAGGCCGAGGGCGTCGCCGGTGGACATGCCGCGGACGATCAGGCGCTCGACCTGGCGGAAGCGGGCGCGTCGCTCCTCGGGGGAGAGGCGCCGGCGTCGCTGCTGCTCGTCACGGGCGAAGGCGCCGCGGCCGGGGGCGGAGGCGATGAGGGGCACGGGTGGGGCGGGTGGTGGGTGGTGGGGCGTGGTGGGTGGTGGGCGCGGGGGGGGGGGGGGGGGGGGGGGGGGGGGGGGGGGGGGGGGGGGTGGGCGCGGATCGGGCGGCCGGGTGATGGGGCGCGGGGCGGCGCGTCTCCTGCGCACTGTGCAGGGGGCCGGCGTGGGGTGCTGGGGTGGATGTTACGCCCGGCGGGGTGACGCGTCTACGGGGTGCCGGGCCTGCGTGGCATGCAGGGATGCCGCGTGGCATGCGGCATGCACGGGGACACCGGTACGCGCGGGACTTGGGGGATTCGGCGAGGAATCCGCCGCGCGGACACCACACAGTGCAGGGGGATGGATGCAACAGGATCGGATGCAAGCGGATCAGGTCGGGCTGGTCGTCGCGCCGTGGTACACGGTCGCGGTGCAGCGCGGGACCGAAACGCCGACGGGGGGCGGCACGGCGTTCGCGCCGCTGGCCGGGTGGACGCTCACCCAGCACGTGCCGGCGGACGCGGCGACGTCGGACGCGTGGCGGGCCGCGGTGGTCGAGGACATCGCCGCCGCGGTGGCGTGGCAGGATCGGCAGGCGCGCGCGGGCCAGTGCGGCGCCGCGGTGCGGGTGACGCTGCAGCAGCACCGCCCGACCGCGGCCGGCGAGACGACGGCCGGGGCGGTGGCGGCGTGGGCCGTGGATCAGGACGGGGCGGTGATCGTGCAGGCGAGCGCCACCCGGAACGCCGACCGCGCCGCGCGGGCCGCGTATGACGCGATGACCGAGCTCGTCGGCGCGTGGGCCGATGCCGTGGCGGGGCGGGCATGAGCACGCGCGCCGAACGCCACGCCGCCGCGGCACTGGCCGACGCGGGGATCATCGCCCCGAGCGCCGGCATCCTCCGCGCCGCGGTGCGCCTCGAAGCACTGCACGAGGACGAAGCGAGCGCCCGGGAGTGCCGGGACGCGGCCGCCGAGCTGGCCCGCATGATCGCCGAGGCCGGCGAGGCCGAGAGCGACGACGACGCCGAGGCGATCGCCGGCGTCGTGCTCGACTCGCTCCGCACGATCGACCGCGCGCACCATCGAGCGGCGCGGCACGAGGAGCACGCGCGGTACGGGGGGCGCGAATGACGCGCGCGCAATGGACGACCGCCCACCGCAACGCCCGGCGGCACTGGACGCCCGGGTACGTCCCGACCGCCCCCGCTTTCGTCGCGTGGAACGGCGCCGGGTGGGTGCGCATGGCGGAGACGCCGCGCGAGTACGCCGAACGGGTGCCACTCCGCTACGGGACGCGCCCGCACCTGGGCATCGCACCCCGCGGGGCCGCCGCGGCGCGCACGCATGCGTGGTACCTGCGCGCCGCCGCCTACCACCGCCCGAGCGCGACCGCCCGGATTGCGCGCCGCCGCATCGAGGAAGCGCGCGCCTACCGCCGAGCCCATGCGGCCGCCATCGCGGCGCGCCTGCCATGACGCGCCGCCGCCGCCTCGACCACCAGACCGCCGGCGCCCTGCGCGCCGGTGGCCTCCTCGTCCTCTTCGTCCTCATCGCCGCGGTGCTGACCGCGGGGAGCTACTGACCATGCCGCGCCTCACGCACTACACCCTCCGCCACGCGACGCTCGACCCGATCACGGGCGGCACCGTCTCCGAGCTGTTCGGCCGCCACTACTGGCACCGGTTCGATGCCCGCGGCGACTCGGAGGCAATCGAGGTCGCGCGCGCGTTCATCAACCGCGCCGATCCGGCGCGCCTGCAGGCCGCCGACTTTTGGGAGCTCTCCAACCGCCCGAAGTCAAAGCGCGTCGCTCGCCCCGTCGCGACGTTCGTGAACGCGGCCGGCGTCGATGGCGCGCCCGGTGGATGGAACGCGCTGCGCGCGCCCACCTGCGAGGTGCGCTAACCATGCCGCGTACCCCGACCATCAGCACCACGCACCCGGCGTTCCCCGGCCTCACGGTGACGTATCCCCAGGCGTCGAGCCTGCAGCACGGGCGCAGCTCGTACGGGCGCCTGAACCGCGGGCAACTGCTCAAGCTGGCGGAGCGCGGCACCCTGTGGATGCGCTGCCGCTACCGCTACACCGACGATTACGCGTACGACGCGGCGACCAACTACGGCCGCTCGGGCTGGTTCCGGGTGGCGATCGCGCCGGAATGGCCCGACTACCCCGCCGACGAGCACGAGCGCGAGACGCGCCGCCGCGCGATGCGCGCATGGGAAGACGCGGCGCGCGCCGCCGGGTGCGGCATCATGCACCGCAGCGACTTCCGCAGCTCGTGCGGGTACGCCACCCTGCGCGAGACGCGCGGCGAAGCGCCGACGGCGTACCTCGCCGTCTATTCCGGGCTCGTGTACGACCTGCGCACCACGCCGCCCGACCCGCTCGCCGACGCACTCGACGACGACGCCGCGCGCCTTGAGCGCGAAGCCGCCGCCGCCTGGGTGGCGTGGTGGACCGGCCCCGCGTGCGTCGCCGCGCGCAC
>ERZ1066122.1307-NODE-1307-length-20558-cov-7.356972_pt1 | contig 20558 bp, 18 predicted proteins | sample MGYA00382769_ERZ1066122 | MGnify/ENA primary metagenome ERZ1066122 (study PRJEB33369, sample SAMEA5778352) | biofilm metagenome | biome: Industrial cooling water; feature: Water cooling tower basin; material: Biofilm | place: United Arab Emirates | collected... | reverse complement strand
CAGTTTCCGATCCGCGCTCCTGCTCGGCGTGGCCGCGACAGTCCCGATCAGCGCACAGGCGGCGGAATCGGCTGCCGACAATCCGGCAGAAATCATCGTTACGGGCCAGTCGGACGGTTATCTGGCGCAAGACTCTGTCACCGCGACCAAGACCGGTACCCCGCTGATCGACGTGCCGCAGACCATCACCGTCGTCACCCGCGAGCGGCTCGATGACCAGGCGATGCACTCGATTGCCGACGTCCTGCGCTATGTCCCCGGCGCGACCATCGGCCAGGGCGAGGCCAACCGCGACCAGATCACCCTGCGCGGCCAGAACACCACCGCCGACTTCTTCGTCGATGGCGTGCGCGACGACGTGCAGTACTTCCGCAGCCTCTACAACATCGAACGGGTCGAGGTGCTGAAAGGCCCGTTTGCGATGATATTCGGCCGGGGCGGCAGCGGCGGGGTGATCAACCGCGTGCGCAAGTCGCCGCTGCTGGGCGAGACCCTCGTCGCAGCCGATGCCAGCGTGAACACTTTCGGCGCGTGGGACGTGGCGGGCGATGTCAACTTGCCGGTCAGCGCCACGTCCGCGCTGCGCGTCAACGCCATGTACGAACAGATCGACAGCCACCGCGATTTCCATTCCGGCGAACGTTACGCCGTGAACCCCTATCTCGGGTTCGAGTTCGGTGACTGGAAACTCGGCCTGTCGTACGAATACATCAAGGATGACCGGACCACGGACCGCGGCAATCCTGCCCTCGCCTGCACCCAGCCGTGCACGCCCGCGCCGCTGGAGGGTTTCCGGGATACCTTCTTCGGCGTGCCCGGCGTCAACGAAACGGGCTTCGAAGCGCATGTCGCCAAGGCCCGGCTCGACGGCCAGCTCGCCCCCGGCCTCGAATGGTCGACCAGCGTGCTTTATGGCGACTACGACAAGTTCTACACCAACGTGTACCCGAGCGGGCCGGCGACCTCGCCCACCGGCACGGTGCCGATCGAAGGGTACACCGATCCGACCACGCGCGAGAATTTCATCGTGCAGAGCAACCTGGTGTGGGAGGTGGCCTTTGGCGGCATCGACAACACCTTCCTGTTCGGCGTCGAATATGCCGATCAGGCGTCGACCAACCAGCGTCGCAACGCGGTGCTGTCGAGCACCCGGCTGGACTTGACCAATATTGTCTATCCGACGGTCAGCTTCCCGGTGCTCAATCGCAATTCGGCTTCGGACGTGCAGGTGTTCTCCGCCTACCTGCAGGACCAGATCGCCTTCGGCGAGGTCGTCGAGCTGGTGCTGGGTCTGCGCTACGACCGGTTCGAGATCACCGGCACCGATTTCCAGCCCGAGCCCGACCGGCCCTTTGCCCGCACCGATGACAAGGTCTCGCCGCGCATCGGCGTGATCCTGAAACCGCAGCCGAACCTGTCGCTCTACGCCAGCTACAGCCAGTCCTTCCTGCCCCGCTCGGGCGACCAGTTCCTCAACCTGTCGACCGTCAACGAGGCGCTGACGCCGGAGGAAATGACCAATTACGAGATTGGCGGCAAATGGGATATTCGCCCCGACCTCAACCTCACGGTCGCTCTGTTCCAGCTCGACCGGACCAACACCGGGGTGCCGGTGCCCGGCGTGCCGGGGTCCGCCTTCCTCACCGATACCCGCACGCGCGGGCTGGAGGTCGGGCTGACCGGGCGCATCCTGCCGCAATGGCAGGTCAGCGGCGGCTATACCTATCAGGACGCGCATCGCCGCAACGACGATACGATCCGGCTGGGCCAGGTGCCCGAACACCAGTTCGCACTGTGGAACCGGGTCGATGTGACCGGCGGGTTCGGGATCGGGTTCGGGGTGGTCCACCAGTCGAGCCAGTTCGCCGCGATCCGCACCGCGCCCACGGTGACCCGTCTGCCCGGCTTCACCCGCTTCGATGCGGCGCTGTTCTGGGACGTGAACGACCGCTTCAGCCTGCAAGCGAACATCGAAAACGTGTTCGACGAAAGCTATTTCTCCGACGCACACAACACCAACAACATCTCCACCGGGGCGCCGATCAACGCCCGGCTTACGGCGCGGGTGAAGCTCTAGTTTACTGGGGCGGGCGAAGCGCCGGGACTTCGCGCGCGGCGTCCTCAGGGTCGATCCCCGGTGCGGGCGCCGCGCTGATCGTCTCGCGCCGGGCGGCAACGCGCCCGGCGCGCTGGATGGCGCTGACCAGCCGGGGATAGACCCCGCACCGGCACAGGTTGGGCACGGCGGCGCGGATCTCCTCCGCACTCGGCGCCACGGTCTTGCGCAGCAGCGCGGCGGCGGCAATCGCGATGCCGGGGGTGCAGAACCCGCACTGGATCGCCCCTTCGGCCACCAGCGCCTGCTGCACCGGGTGCGAGCGGTCGCGGCTCAACCCCTCGATCGTGGTGATGAAGCGGCCCTCCGCCTCGTCGAGCGTCACCAGGCAGCTGCGCAGCGCCTCGCCGTCGACAAGCACCATGCACGCCCCGCAATCGCCATTGCCGCAGCCGTACTTGGTGCCAGTCAGGTTGGCGGCGTCGCGCAGCGCCCACAGCAGCGGGGTGCGGCCATCGATATCGAATTCGAGCGGTCGCTCGTTTACGGTCATGCGCGGCATCGGGCACCTCGTCTACTGCTGCGCCCCTATCGCACGGCGCCACGCTGGCGGACAAGTCGTGCGTCGGCACTTCCCACGCCTGACCCGACGGGCTAGGCGGGTGGCAGATGAGCGGCCCTGCGAAACTCATAACCGGCGATATTCGCGGGCACCTCGTTTCGCAGACCCTGCCGAACGTGGTCGGGGTCGCCGCGCTGATGTCGGTCGCGCTGCTCAACGCCTATTACGTCGGCCGCCTCGGCAGTGCGGAGCTGGCGGCGGTCGCGTTCATCTTCCCGGTGGTGATCGCGATCTCCAGCCTCGGCGTGGGCGTCATGGTCGGGATCAATTCGGTGATCGCCCGCTCGCTGGGTGCGGGAGATGTCGAACAGGCCGCGCGGCGGGCCAATTTCGGCGCAGTGTTCGCGGTGGTGACCGGCGTGGTGCTGGGCCTCACACTGTTCGTGCTGATCGACCCGCTGTTCCGGCTGATGCAGGCCAGCGCCGAGCTGCGCCCGCTGATCCGCCAGTTCATGGTGCCCTATTCGCTCGGGCTGCCGTTGCTGCTGTTGCAGATGGCGCTCGGTGGTGTTTTGCGCGGCCAGGGCGAGGCGAAGATGAATTCGATCATCTCGCTCGCCTATGCCGGTTCGAACTGGGTGACGAACCCGGTCCTGGTCCTCGGCGTCGCGGGCTTCGGCGGGTACGGCGTGGCCGGCGCGGCCTATGCCATGATCGCAGGCTATGCGCTCGCCTGCGTGATGGCGCTGGGGTTCATCGCCCGCACCAGCCTGCCGATCAACCCGGCGCTGATCCGCCATTGCCGGGTGGGCGAATCCGCGCGCGCGATCATGCGCGTGGCCGGACCGGCGGCGCTGTCCAACGCGATCAACCCGATTGGCCTCGCGGTGCTCACCGCGCTGCTGGCGCGGCACGGCGACGCCGCCGTCGCCGGGTTTGGCGCGGCCGGTCGCTTGCAGAGCTTTGCCACCGTCCCGCTGCTGGCGCTGTCCGGCTCGATCGGGGCGATCGTCGGCCAGAACTGGGGCGCGAACCAGCCCGACCGCGCGCGCCTGGCCCTGCGCGAGGCGTGGGTGTTCTGCGTCGGCTATGGTCTGGTCACAGGCGTGCTCCTGTTCCTGTTCGGCGACTGGTTCGCGGGCCTGTTCACCCGCGATCCGGTCGTGATCGCGCAGTTTTCCGACTACCTCGCCATTTCCGCCTGGGGCTATGCCGGGTTCGGCCTGCTGATCGTGGCCAACGGTGCGCTCAACGCGGTTGACCGCTCCAGCTATGCCCTGGCGCAAAGCCTGGCGCGCGTGTTCCTGCTGATGCTGCCGGTGGCCTGGTTCCTCGCCCCGGCGCTGGGCGAGCGGGCGATCTACGGGGCCGAGCTGGTGGCCAATCTCGGCGGCGGCGTGCTCGCAGTGCTGGTCGCCTGGCGGCTGCTGGCGCGCCCGGCGCACAAGTGACCATTCGTTAACCAAGCTCGTCCATAGCCAATCCTGAACTTTCAGGGGCGGCACAATGGACGATCTTCTGGCGGAATTCGTGGCGGAAACGCGCGAAATGCTCGCCGCCATAGAGGGAGAACTGGTGGCGTGGGAAGCTGACCCGGGCGACCGGGCGCGGCTCGACGCGATCTTCCGCTTCGTCCACACCGTCAAGGGCAACTGCGGCTTCTTCGACTTTCCCCGGTTAGAGAAACTGAGCCACGCGGCCGAAAGCGCGCTGGCCGAAGTGCGCGCGGGGCAGCGGCAACCGGGCACGTACCTGGTCAACGCGGTGCTTGCGGTGATCGACCGGATCACCGAACTGGTCCAGGCGATCGAGGCTGGCAAGGAGCTGCCCGCGACCAGCGACGAGCGGCTGATCGCCGCGCTGGAGCCCGATGGCGAGGACGATTGCCTTGAGGTCGATGCCCCAGCCGGGCACGGCTCGGACCGCCGCGCCGCCAGCAGTCCTGCTACCAGCCGGTCGATCCGCCTGCCGGTTGAGCTTCTCGACCGCCTGATGAGCGGCATTTCCGATATGGTGCTGGCGCGCAACGACCTGGCCCGCCGCCTGCGCGAGCTTGGCCATGAAGCCGGCATCGAAAGTTCGTTCGATCGGCTTTCGACCATAATCAGCGATGTTCGCGACGGGGTCAGCCGGATCCGGATGCAACGCATCGATCACCTCTACAGCGCATTGCCCCGGCTGGTCCGCGATCTCAGTGCGGAGCTGGGCAAACAGGTGATGATCGACCTGCGCGACGGAGACGTCGCACTCGACCGCGAGATGATCGAATTGATCCGCGATCCCCTGACCCACATCATCCGCAATGCCATTGATCACGGGATCGAGCGGCCCGGCGACCGGCTGGCTGCAGGCAAGCCCGAGGTCGGACAGCTGTCGCTCAGCGCCCGTCAGGCCGGCAACCGCATCCTGCTGGCCGTGCGAGACGACGGACGCGGGCTTGATGTTGACCGGATCAGCGTCAAGGCTGTGGCCCAGGGGATCGTCACCAGAGCGGAGATCGACGCGCTGTCGCTTGACCGGCGGCTGGCGCTCATCTTCGAACCGGGCCTGTCCACTGCCGAGCAAGTCAGCGAGATTTCCGGCCGCGGCGTCGGTATGGATGTGGTCCGCGCGAACCTTGAGAAGGTCGGCGGTTTGATCCGGGTCGAAAGCGAACCTGGCGAGGGCACGCTGTTCGTACTGGAGTTGCCGCTGACTCTCAGCATCGTCGCTGCCCTGACAGTCGCCTGTGGGATTCACTCCTTTGCAATCCCGCAATCCTATATCGAGGAGATCGTCAGGGGCAATTCGCCCGCAATCGGGCTTCATGAACTGGGCGACAGTCGGTTCGTGCAATTCCGGGACAAGCGCATTCCGGCGATCAGTCTGGACCAAGTGCTGGGACGCGGTGAGCGTCTGGGGTCGGATTGTGGATCGTTCCGCAACAAGGTGTTTATCATTATTCGGCTTGCCAAAGGCGAACTGTTCGCGCTCGTGGTGGACCGCGTGCTCGACAACGAGGAGCTGGTGGTCAAGCCGCTGGCCCCGGCGGTCATGGCGATCGGCCTCTACGCCGGTTCGACTCTGCTTGACGACGGCAACCCAATCCTGATGCTCGACATCCCGAACATCGCCGCACGCCACAAGTTGATCAGCTCGCTCGCCACTCGACGCGTCCCGTCGAGCGAGAAAGCGGGGGTGACGGTGGATGAGGGCGAAACGGTGATCCTGTTCACCGATCTGGCCGGGCAACGCCGCGCGATGCGGATAGCGGCGGTCAACCGCATCCAGTCCATCGACGTCGACGCGATTGCGTACGAGGGCGGCCAATACCGCGCCAGCGTCGACAGCATGATCCTGCCGATTGCGGGCGTCGATGGTCCGTTGCCCGATACGGGACGGGTCACTGTGCTGCGGCTCAGCGACGGCGCCCGCGAGATCCTCTATGCTGCACAGGCGGTCGACGACAGCGCAACTCTGGGCAGTGCGCTTGTCCCCTTGCCCGACAGCGAGCTGCTGGAAGGCACCGCCCTGATCGAGGGCGTGATTACCGCAGTGGTCGATGCCCATGTCCTGTTTGCCCGGCTGGCAGACGGTGCGCCGGTCAGCCGGTCGCGAACCTGCCGCCTGCCCGACGGCGATGCCTGGGCACGCGGCTTCCTCGCCCCCTTGCTGAGCGCGGCGGGATACCGCGTTCTGGCCGATGGCGAGGCCGAGCCGGTCGACGTGACCATCGTTTGCAAGGTTGACGCCGACACGGTGCTGCCCGGCACCGGCGCGATCGTCCACATCCGGGCCGACCGCGAACCGGCCCACCCGGGCGATACCTCGATCTATCGCTACGACCGGGCCGCCATTCTGGCCGCGCTCGGCCGGGCTGCGGGAGGGTAACATGGGCGATCTGCACTTGCTGGTGACCATTGGCGGCCGTCGCGGCGCGATTCCCGGGGCACAGGTGCAATCCGTGGTCGAAATCGACCAGGTGGCACCGGTGCCGCAGGCTCCGCCGCACGTGGCCGGGCTCGCTGCCTTGCGCAGCCGCGCCCTGACCGTGATCGACACACGCGCCGCGATCGGCCTCGATCCGGCGGCGTTCGACACTGAAGGTCGCGCAGCCGTGGTGGACGTCGATGGCCATGCTTATGCCCTGCTGGTCGACGCGGTGGACGATGTAGCTGACGCGCAGGCCACAGCCACGCTGTCCGGTGCGACACTGGGTGCAGAATGGGACCGGGTCGCGCAAGGCTATCTGGAAACCGCTGCCGGGCCTGCGGTGCTGGTCGATATCGCCCAGCTGGTCGCCGGGCCCGCGCTCCGCTTTGCGGCGGGATCGTAACAAGTTGTAAGGCCAAACTTAACCCTCATCCCATAGGGTCCGTCGGGTGTGTGAAGGACCGCCCCCATGAAGACCTGCCTGATTGTCGACGATTCACGCGTGATCCGCCGGGTATCGCGCCATATTCTCGAATCGCTCGGCTTTGCGGTGGAGGAAGCCGAGAACGGCATGCTCGGGCTGGACCAGTGCGCGGTGGCAATGCCCGACTTGATCATGCTCGACTGGAACATGCCGGTGATGACCGGGATCGAATTCATCGTCCAGCTGCGCCAGCGCCCGGGCGGCGACCGGCCGAAAGTCGTGTTCTGCACCACCGAAAACGATGTCGCCCATATCCGCGAGGCAATCAGCGCCGGTGCTGACGAATACGTCATGAAGCCGTTCGATCACGAAACGCTCCAGATGAAGCTCCAGCTCGTCGGTATGGTCTGAGGCCACGGTCGTGGCCACGTCTGCCTCTGCGATAACAGCGACAAGGCCGGGGCGGCGTGCCAGCCGCTATCCGATCCGGGTCATGGTGGTCGACGATTCGCTGATCGTCCGCACCGTGCTGAGCCGGGTAATCGACCCGGAGCCCGACATGGAGATTGTGGCCAAGGTCAGCAGCGCTGAACTGGCCCTGGCCGAACTGGCGCGCAATCCTGCCGATATTGTCCTGCTCGATCTCGAGATGCCGGGCATGGGCGGGCTCGAAGCGCTACCTAAGATCCTCGCTGCGCACCGCAAGGTGCCCGTGCTGGTAGTCTCTTCGCTGACCGACACCGGGGCGGAACACACCCTGGCGGCGCTGGCGATGGGCGCGGCCGACACCATGCTCAAGCCACGTTCGGGCCAGTTTGATCGCGATTACGGTATTGCCCTGCTGGAACGGATCCGCGCGCTGGCAGCCCCTGCGCGTGATGGGGCCGTGACCGCCGTAACTGCCCGGCCAGCACCGGCCGCGCCCGGCCTGCGAGCACGCACCGCCCCCGCCGCCAGGCCCGACCTGATCGCGATCGGCGCCTCGACCGGCGGTATCCATGCGATGAACCTGATGCTGCGATCGCTGTCGCGCGAGGTCGCCTTGCCGATTCTGGTGGTCCAGCACTTGCCAGCATCGTTCTCGACCGTGTTCGCACGCCAGCTTGAACTCGCATCGGGCCGGACCGCGCTGGTCGCGACCGACGGAATGGCGATCCAGCCCGGCCATATTTACGTTGCGGGCGGCGAGGCGCATCTGGTGGTCCGCCAGCAAGACAAGGCCCTGGTTCTCGCCAGCCAGACCGGCCCGGCGCCGAGCGGCTGTTTGCCCTCGGTCGACCCCCTGCTCGAATCGCTTGCCACCCACCACGGCCCGCGCACCCTGGCCGTGATCCTGTCCGGCATGGGCAAGGACGGTCTGCTGGGCGCACGCGCGCTGGTCGGCACCGGTGGTCGAATCGTGGTCCAGGACCAGGCCAGCTCCGCAGTCTGGGGCATGCCCCGGGCGATTGCCGAAGCCGGTTTGGCCGAAGCCGTGCTGCCACCGGCCGAGATTTCCCGGCACATCGCCCGCCTGTGCGGCGTCGTGGCATGACCGGGTTCAGCGCCTCGCACCAGATTATCGCCGACCTGCTGCGCGCGCGCACTGGCCAGCAGATGACCGAGGGGCGACGCTGGCGGATCGACACGGCGCTGGCGGGAATCTTTCGTGAGCGCGGCATCAGCAATGTCGACCAGCTAGCCTGCCTGCTGGCCGAACCGGGCGCCGAAGCGCTGACCCGCGACGTTATCGAGGCGCTGCTCAACAACGAGACCTATTTTTTCCGTGACCGTCCGATGTTCGAACTCCTGTCGAGCCGGGTGCTCACCGATCTCGCCAGCCGGCGCGAAGGCAGCCGCCGCCTGCGCATCTGGTCGGCCGGATGCTCGACCGGACAGGAAGCCTATACCCTGGCGATCATGTTCGCGCAGGAACCCTTCCGCTGGCGCGGCTGGACGGTGGAGATCGTCGGATCGGACATTTCCGAACGCGCCGTGCGCGCGGCGCAGCGGGCCTGCTACAGCCAGTTCGAGATCCAGCGCGGTCTGTCGATGGGTCAGATGATCACTTGGTTCGAGGAGGCCGAACAAGGCTGGGTTCCGGTTGGGGCGCTGCGTGACATGGTCCGGTTCGAGCGGCGCAACCTGCTGGACGCCAACGAACGCGGCAGTCCGTTCGACCTCGTGCTGTGCCGCAATGTGCTCCTCTACTTCGACGGTGCCACCCGCGACCGGGCATTCACGCGGCTCAACGCGGCGCTGGCAGACGATGGCTGGCTGATGCTGGGTGCCGGGGAAACTGTGGTCGGCCGCACAGGCATGTTCGAACCGGTCGAAGGGAACCAGGGCCTGTGCCGCAAACGCCATCAGGCCCTGGCCCACAGGGAACGTCGGGCCGGCCAATCAGGGTAAAGGTATGCTTAACGGTTCCTTAGCCCGGTCGTCCTAGCAAGGATCGAATGCCTTTTTGCAAGGGGTAGGACTTGGTGGCACGTGGCAGCATCTGGACGGTACGAGGCCGGGCATGGATCCATGCGCCGTTTGCCGTGCTGACGTTGCTGTTTGCAGCATCCTGCACCCTGGTGCTGGCAGGTGACCGGATTGACCCGCAGTCCAGCCGCAGCCTGCTGTACCTGACCATCGCCATCTATGTCGCGACTGCCGTAGTGATCGGCCGGGTCAGTCTGGGGTTCCTCAACCGGCTGGAGGGGATCGGCCTGACCGACAGCCTCTGCGGCCTGCCCAACCGCCGCGCGCTGCACGCCACGATCGGTCGCGAACGGACCGTGGATGGACACGTCGCGGTGGCACTGATCGATCTCGACGGGTTCAAGATGGTCAACGATCTTTATGGTCATGCCGTGGGCGACAAGCTCATCCGGATCATCGCCGCTGAGCTGCGCGAGGTCTGCGGGCAGGATGCCAGCCCCTATCGCCTCGGCGGCGACGAGTTTGCCATCAGCGTGTGCGGCCCGGCTGCCGCGCCAATTCTCGAAGGCAAATGCCGCGCCTTGCTCGAACGTCTGGCCCACCCGCGGGTGGTCGAGGACCGGCGGATCGCGGTGGGCGCCAGCATCGGCCTGTCGCGGTCTGGCCCGGGGGGCGAGATCAGCTCGTCGGAACTGCTGCGCCGGGCCGACATCTCGATGTATGTCTCCAAGCGCGGCGGAAAGATGCGCTGCAGCTGGTACCAGCCCGATTTCGACCGCAACCTTGAGGCGCTGCGCGATCTCGACAGTGAATTGCGCGCGGCGCTGATGAACGATGAATTCCGGGTCCACTACCAGCCGCTGGTCGATGCCACGACCGGCGAGGTGGTGGCGGTCGAATCGCTGATCCGCTGGGTCCGGCCCGATGGCAAGGTGATCGGCCCCAATGTGTTCATTCCGGTGGCCGAGGAATCGGGCCTTATCAACGCGATCGGCCTGTGGGTGCTGCGCCGCGGCTGCATTGACGCGCTGCCCTGGGGCGACATCACCCTGTCGGTGAACATTTCCGCCGCCCAGCTGCGAAATTTCGAATTTCCCGTCCAGCTCGGCACGATCCTCGAGGAAACCGGCTTCCCGCCCGAACGGCTGGAGCTCGAGATCACTGAGACCTCGCTGGTGCTCGACCCGGTCCTTGCCGAGCGCAGTCTCGCCCTGATCCGCAGCTTCGGCGTCAACATTGCGCTGGACGACTTCGGCACCGGCTATGCCTCGATCGGGTTCCTGCGCCGGTTCCGGTTCGAAAAGCTCAAGCTAGACCGCTCGCTGGTGGTCGAATCGACCGAAGACCAAGCCAGCCGCGCGATGATGCTGTCGAGCATCTCGATGGCCCGCGCACTCAAAATGCATGTCACCGCCGAAGGGGTCGAGACCGAGGATCAGGCCACCATGGTGCGCAGCTCCGGGTGCGACCAGATCCAGGGATGGCTCTATTACAAGGCGATGCCAGCAGAAGACATTGCCCAGCACCTGACTCAACCCGCCCCAGCCCAACGGAGCACAGCATGAACGCCCACAGCACCGTCCTGACCGAATCGATGTTCGAGGAAATCCGCGCTGTCGATACCGGCAGCGACGACACCGCGGGCACGGCCCAAGCGGGACGCCTGACGGCCTGGTTCAATGACCAGCCTTTCGCCGCTAAGTTCCGGATCACCGTGGCGATCAGCTCGGCCACCACCTATGCCGTACTGGCAATCGCGGTGATCGGGATGTGGCTGGCATCGCAGGCGCCTGACATGGCCCGCGCCAGCGCAATCCTGTGGAACACCGGGCTTGCTGCAACCGCGCTGGTCGCGGCAGTGTCGCTCGCCGGGTTCGGCTTGCTCGTCCGCCTGCGCGAACAGACCTCGGGCGCGCTGCGGCGGCTGGCGCATGACATGACCCGCCTCGCCCAGGGCGAACGCGGGATCGATATCTCCGGCCTCGAGCGCAAGGACGAGATCGGCGAGATGGCCCGTGCGCTCAACGTGTTTCACAAGTCCGGCTACAAGCTCGACCAGCTGTTCCTAGAGCGCGAGAGTGCGCGCCAGGAACGCAAGCAGATCCTCGCGCAGCTGTCGCAGCAGTTCAGCCAGACCGTAGCCGAAGTCGTGTCAAGCGTGGCGGCCGCCTCGAGCCAGCTCAAGACCACCGCCAAGTCGATGGCCGATGCCGCCGAATCGGCCTCGCACCAGTCGGAGCGCGTCGCGGGCGCAATGCACGAAGCCTCCAATGGCACCACCGCGGCAGCGGCCGCCAGCGACGAGTTCGCCATGTCGATCGGCGAGATCAGCCGCCAGGCCGCGACTTCGGCCGAACTCGCCCGCAAGGCGTCCAATTCCGCCGGTGAGGCAGATGCGACGATTTCGCGCCTGTCATCCTCGGCCGAGCAGGTCAGCCAGGTGGTTGAACTGATCCAGTCGATTGCCCGGCGTACCAACCTGCTCGCGCTCAACGCCTCGATCGAGGCGGCGCGCGGGGGCGAGGCGGGCCGCGGCTTTGCCGTCGTCGCTTCGGAAGTGAAGGAACTGGCCGCCCAGACCAGCCGCGCGACGGAGGAGGTGGCAGCGCAAATCCGCTCGATGCAGGCCTCGACCAATGCCAGCGTGTCGGCGCTCAAGTCGGTGAGCGAACAGATCGAACGGTTGGAAGCGACCGCGATCTCGATTGCATCGGCGGTCGATCAGCAGTCGGTCGCCGGGCAGGACCTGGCCCGCAGCATCGACCTGGCCGCGCGCAGCACGGATCTGGTGCTGGGCGATGTCGTCGGTGTGCGCGAAACTGCGCTTGCCACCGGCAGCGCCGCTGCCCAGGTCCTGTCCTCCGCATCCGACCTCGAACGGCAATCGTCCACGCTGCGCGACCATGTCGAGCAGTTCCTTGCCCGTGTGCGGGAGGGTTAGCGCTGGATTGGCTTGCGAGGAGCTGGAGCGGGTGAAGGGAATCGAACCCTCGTCGTAAGCTTGGGAAGCTTCTGCTCTACCATTGAGCTACACCCGCGCGGGCCCGGTGGCCGGTGTGGAGCGCGCTAGCCGCAACCCGGGGCGGCGGTCAAGTCGGCTTGCGCTATCCCGGAAAGATTGCCCGATCAGTCGGGTTGCCCCACCCGTCCGGGGCGCGATATGACCGCAGCAGGAGAATCCCCCTCATGGTCCTTGCGCGCACCGCCGTTCTCTCGCTTGCCGCGGCCCTCGCCGCATTGACAACGCCCGCGCAGGCTTCGGACGGGGTGCCCGATTGCCGCGCGCTGCTCGATCAGGGCGGTGGCGTTTGGCCAGAGCTGACTGATGCGATCCACGGCGCGGTCAGGCTCGATCCGCAGACGCTGACCGGCCCGGCCGACCTTGTCCGCGCCATTGTGGCGGCGGGGGGCGCGCCGGTGGTGATCGAAGGTGCCAATTTCGCCGGGTGGGACATGCGCGATGCGGGTCGCCCGCTGAACAATCTGTGCCTGATCCGCAGCCGTCTTGGCGGGAGCCGGTGGGACGGGCTGGACCTGTCGGGCAGTGCCTTCGTGCTGAGCGACATGGCCGGGGCGCGGTTCGACCGGGCCATGCTGCACGGCGTGGTGCTAAGCGATGTCCGACTTGCGGGCACGGAGATGCGCGGGGCCGACCTTACCGGCGGTTCGCTCGACGGGGGCTGGTTCACCGACTTGTCCGAGGTGACAGGCGAGGCCGATGCGAGCACCAGCCTCGACGGCTGGGACCTGACCGGGGCCGACCTTGCGGGGTTCCGGTTCGAATGCGGGATCGATGTCCCGACCGGCTGCCCGCTGGAACGCACGGTAACTCTCACCGGCGCGCGTCTAACGGGAACCGATCTGTCGCGCTTTCCCGGGTGGGGATCGTTTGCGATCGCCGGTGCCCGGCTCGACGGGACAGTGATCGCACCCGACCAGGTGCGCTATTTCGCCGAGGCGGAGCAGGTCGGGCCGGTGGTGCTGGCCGGAGGCGACCAGCGCTTGGCGTTCGACAAGACCGAGTTTGACGTGCTCCAGGCTGGTTACAAAGCTGCGGCGCGGCTGGAGGAGACCCCCGGCTTTGCCTGCGCGGCGGCCGCCATGCCGGTCGAGCGGCTGATCTGCAGCGAGGACGGGCGCAACTACGCCCTGCCCCGCAGCGACCGCCGCATGGCGGCCCTGTTTGCGCAAGTGCGCGCGGCCCGCCCCGCAGCGCTGGCCGAACAGCGCGCCTGGCTGCGCCAGCGCAACGCCTGCACCACGGCCGAGTGCCTCGCCCAGGCTTACGATAGTCGGCTGGCGCAATTGCTCGGCCAGGCGGGCATCCCGCCGTCATTGCCGGTCGGCGAGCCGCAGCTGTTCGTCGAGCAGGGCGTGATGCCCGACATGGGCGATATGCCGCCAGCGCTGCGCGACAAGCTGATCCCGGTGCTGGCGGCGGCGGCCGACCAGTCAATCGTGGTCACGCGGCAGGCGGACGGCACGCTCGATGCGGTCGGCGAAGCGATCGGGGCCAACGCGCACATCTGTTCGCTGGAGGTGCGCGGGCTCCGGCTCGATCCGGCAACGGGCTGGTTTTCGCTGTTCGACGCCGCCGGCCAGCCCGCCCCGGCGATCCGGCTGATCGGTGAGGAGATCGAGGTCTATGCCGACGGGCAGCCCGACTGGCAGTCCCTGCCCGAGGTCGACTTCATGTCGTGCGGGGCGCGGGCGCGCTTTGTTGCCGGAACCCGCCTTGCCGCCGACCCGGCGACCGTGGCGGCGTTCGCCAGCGGATGGGAGCGCTGACCAGGCATCCTCGCCTTTTGTGCAGGTGCCCCGCCCCGTCGCTCCGCCTATCGCCAGCCCCCGATCATCCCGCGCCCCTTGCGCCAGCCCGGGGCTTGGCTAGAGACGCGGCAAACACGAGCAAGCAGGAGTAGCAGGATGCGCCAGGTCGACCATTTCATCGTCGGGGGAGGAGGCGGCAGCGCTGCGCGCAAGCACAGCATCTGGAACCCCTCGACCGGCGAAATCCAGGCTGAGGTCGCGCTGGGCGATGCGGCCGTGCTGCAGCGTGCGGTCGACGCGGCGAAGAAGGTCCAGCCCGAATGGGCCGCGACCAATCCGCAGAAGCGCGCGCGGGTGATGTTCGAATTCAAGCGGCTGGTCGAAGCGGAGAAGCAGGCGCTGGCCGAGCTGCTCGCCAGCGAGCATGGCAAGGTGGTGGAAGACGCCCACGGCGATATCCAGCGCGGGCTCGAAGTGATCGAATATGCCTGCGGCATCCCGCAGGCGCTGAAAGGCGAATATACGCCCGGCGCCGGGCCGGGCATCGACGTCTATTCGATGCGCGTACCCATCGGCATCGGCGCAGGCATAACCCCGTTCAACTTCCCGGCGATGATCCCGATGTGGATGTTCGGCATGGCCCTTGCGGCGGGCAACGCCTTCATCCTCAAACCGAGCGAGCGCGATCCTTCGGTACCGGTGCGCCTCGCCGAACTGATGCTCCAGGCCGGTGCGCCCGAGGGTGTGTTGCAGGTGGTTCAGGGCGACAAGGAAATGGTCGATGCGATCCTCGACCACCCCGACATCGCCGGGGTCAGCTTCGTCGGATCGAGCGACATCGCGCATTATGTCTACAAGCGCGGGATCGCGGCGGGCAAGCGGGTGCAGGCGATGGGCGGGGCCAAGAACCACGGCATCGTGATGCCCGATGCCGACCTCGATCAGGTGGTCAATGATCTGGCCGGGGCCGCGTTCGGTTCGGCCGGCGAGCGCTGCATGGCGCTGCCGGTGGTGGTGCCGGTGGGCGAGGACACCGCGGAACGGCTGAAGGAAAAGCTGATCCCGGCGATCCACGCGCTGCGCGTCGGCGTGTCGAACGACAAGGACGCGCACTACGGCCCGGTCGTCACCCCGGAGCACAAGGCGCGGGTCGAACAATGGATCACCACGGCCGAGCAAGAAGGCGGCGAGATCGTGATCGACGGGCGCGGGTTCACGCTGCAAGGGCACGAGAAGGGTTTCTTCATCGGTCCCACGCTGATCGACCATGTTACCCCGCAGATGACGAGCTACCAGGAGGAAATCTTCGGCCCGGTCCTCCAGATCGTGCGCGCAACCGATTTCGAGCACGCGCTGCGCCTGCCGAGCGAGCACCAGTACGGCAACGGGGTGGCAATCTTCACCCGCAACGGCCACGCCGCGCGCGAATTCGCTGCCCGGGTCAACGTCGGCATGGTCGGCATCAACGTGCCGATTCCGGTACCGGTCGCCTACCACAGCTTCGGCGGGTGGAAGCGTTCAGGCTTTGGCGACACTGACCAGTACGGGATGGAAGGCCTGCGGTTCTGGACCCGGGTGAAGAAAGTCACCCAGCGCTGGCCCGATGGCGGCGGCGACGGCTCCAACGCCTTCGTCATCCCGACGATGGGGTGACAGCGGCGCACCGGTTCACGCAGCGCGGTTGGATGGCCAACCCGGATTCGCTATCCGGGCGGGCAGTAAAATCAGGAAGGTAACCTCATGCGTGCCCTTGCCCTCACCCTTCTCGCCACGGCGCTGTGCGGCACCGCCGTGCTCGCGACCAAGCCGCCGGTGGCAACCCTGCCGGCCGAATTCCACGGCGAGTGGACCACCGAGCCAGCCCAGTGCCATGCCGACATGCCGGCCTACGCACGCTGGACCGTTTCCGAGCAGGGCATGATCGCCGAGGAAGCGGGCGCAGACATCCTGCGCGTTACCCCGGTTGGCGGTTCAGGCAGCGCAGTCGATGCAGCAATGATGCTGTCAGGCGGAGGGGAGGAGTGGCCCGCCACAGCCCGCTTGACGCTCGCCGACAACGGCATGTCGATGCAGATCGACGATCACGGCAGTGACAGCGGACTGCCCGCCTATTTGTGGCGCTGCGCCGATCCGGTGCCTGCCGCCTTTCTTGGCGAATGGGCGCGCGACCGGGCCGAATGTGGCAAACCCTATGCCAGCATCCGCCTGACCCGGCGCGGGTTCGAGATGCCGGAAGTGGGCGAGCGAACGCTGTCCGTCAGTCCGGCGCGGGGCAATCCGCGCGAACTGACCATGGAAGCGGCGGTCTCGATCGCCGGGATCAGCTACGACGAGCGGCGCGTGCTGCGCCTGTCGGCGGACGGTTCACGGATGGACCTGGTCAGCCTCGGCCAGATCGAGCGGGCCTCGGAAGATCCCGAGTGGAAGCCCAACCCCTACGCCACCTTCCGCGACCCCTCCGATCCCGAACGGGTCGAGACCCTGCTCCGCTGCCCGGACATCGCCGAATGATCCGGCTCTGGCTTGCGCTGGCGGCGCTGCTGCTGGGCACCGCGGCACAGGCGCAGGACAAGCGGATCGCGCTGACCTTCGACGATGTGCCGCGCCAGGCCGGGGCGTTCTTCACCCCGGCGGAACGGACCGAGCGCCTGATCGCGGCGCTCGCCGAAGCGCGGGTCGAGCAGGCGGCGTTTTTCGTCACCCCCGGCCGGCTCGACACGCCCGACGGGGCGGGCGGCGAAGCGCGGATCGCGGCCTATGTTGCCGCCGGGCACGTGATCGCCAACCACAGCTACGCCCATCGGCATCTCAGCAAGAGCAGCGCCGATGACTATCTCGCCGACATCGACCGGACGGAGCAATGGCTCAAGGGCCGCCCCGGATATCGCCCGTGGTTCCGCTTCCCCTATCTCGACGAGGGTGCCGACGACAAGGCGAAGCGCGATGCCGTGCGCGCCGGACTCGCCGCGCGCGGGCTGCGCAATGGGTATGTCACGGCGGACGGATCCGACTGGAACCTGGAGGCGTTGACAGTCGAAGCCAAGGCGGCCGGGCGCGAGATGGACATGAAGGCGCTGCGCCGCCTCTACCTCCAGTCGCAGCTGAGCGGCGCCGCCTATCATGATGCGCTGGCCCGGCGCACGCTGGGCCGCTCGCCCGCGCACGTCCTGCTGCTGCACGAGACCGACCTGGCGGCGCTGTTCCTGGTCGATCTGGTCGCCGAACTACGGCGCGAAGGCTGGACCATCGTGACGGCTGATGAGGCTTTCGCCGATCCCGATTTGCGCGATGCCATGCCCGATGTACCCTATAGCTGGGGCACGCTGACCGGGGCGATGGCGTGGGAACAGAATATTGATCCGCCGCTTACTCCCTATTGGATGGGCACCGCGATGGTGCGCTGGCTGTTCGAACAGCGCGTGGTCAAACCGGAGGAGAAGGCGCAACCATGATGCCGACGCTACGATATTTTGCCACCGCCTCGCTGGCGCTGGCGCTGGCGCTGGCCGCTTGCGGAAACGAACCGGTCGAGCAACCGGCGCCAGCCACCCCCACGGCGCAGGCACCGGCCAGCGCTGAAGCAACTGCCGGTGCAATCACCGAGACGACCCTGATCCCCGACAGCGTCATCGGGGTGTGGGACTACGAAAAAGGCACCTGCGACCCGGCCTCCGACATGCGGCTGGCCATCGGGCAGGACCGGTTCGAATTCTACGAGTCGGTCGGCGAGGTGAAGGCGGTCCGCAGGGAAGGCGAGGCGACCGTGGTCGACCTGGCCATGGCGGGCGAAGGCGAGACCTGGGACCAGTCGCTGCGGCTGGTGCTGAGGGACGGCGGCGAGCGGCTCCACGTGACCGAGCCCGGCAGTGCCAGCGACACCGACGACTATCCGCGCAAGCGCTGCCCGGCCTGACCCGCGCGTCTGCCCCCGGTAACTGAGGAGAACCCACCGATGCCTCGCCCTGCAATTCACCGCCTTGCCCTGCTCGTCGCCGCACCTCTCGCCGCGATGCCGCTTGTCGGCTGCACCACCGCCGCCGCGCCGGTCGAGCAGGTCGGCTCGCTACCGCAGGGCGAATGCGATGCCGCCTCGGCCCAGCAGCACCGGGGCAAGAAGGCCACCGCCGCGCTTGGCGAGCAATTGCTGCGCGAAACCGGGGCGCGCACGCTGCGCTGGGTCGCCCCGGACATGGCGGTCACGATGGATTTCCGCCCCGACCGGCTGACCGTCAGCTATGATCGGGCGATGCTGATCAACGGCATCGCCTGCGGATGACCAGCCGCCGGTACGCCAGCTCCGGTTCGCCGTTCGAGGCGCAGTTCGGCTTTTCCCGCGCAGTACGGGTCGGCGACCGGATCATCGTCGCGGGCACCGGCCCGGTCGAGGACGACGGCTCGTCCACCCCCGGCGGCGCACGCGAGCAGGCGACCCGCGTGTGCACCCTGATCGTGCGCGCGATCGAGCAGCTGGGCGGCACCGCGCAGGACGTCGTCCGCACTCGCATGTTCCTGACCGATATCGACCAGCAGGACGTGGTCGGTGAAGTCCACGCGGCGTTCTTCGGCACGGCTCGCCCGGTCGCCACCATGGTCGGCGTGGCCAGCTTGTGCCGACCAGAATGGATCGTGGAAATCGAGGCGGAAGCGGAAGTGGGTCATGGCTAGGAGCCGCAGCTTTCGGGCTTATGGCCTGGCAGTGATCGGCGGCATCCTGGCCGGAAGCGGATCGGCGCTGGCGCTGTCCGGACTGTTTCCTGGCTTTGGCGCCATGTCTGACGGCACGGTCAATCTGGATGGTTGGAAGGCCGATTTCTCGACCGGGTCCGAAGCCGCCGATCCCTATACCCGCGCCCGGATTGCCCGCCACGGCCTGCTCGCGCTTGCGCGCAGCGAAGCGGTCTATTTCACCCGCAACACCGACGATCAAGGCGAGCGCCTGCGCGAGGGGTGCCGCTACCGCCTGTCGGGTGGCAGGATGCCCGCCCAATGGTGGTCGGTCACGCTCTACGACGCTGAGAGCCGCCTGCCGATGAACACAGACGGCGCCCTGTCGCTCGATGCCAGCCGCGCGGGCGAAGAGGCATGGTCAGCCACGATTGCCCCGCAGGCCCCGGATGAAGGACTGTGGCTGTCGAGCCGGGGCGGCGGCCAGTTCGACCTGACCCTCAGGCTCTACGTGCCCGATGCGCGGTTGATCGAGGACCCGGCCGGAACGCTGGCCCCGCCCCGAGTCGAGCGGCTTGCCTGTGCCGGAGGTGCAACATGAAGCGCTGGCTCGGCCCGCTCGTGGTCGCCGTCATTGCGGGGGTTGCTGCCCATGTTGCTACGGTTCAGGCGGCCCCGGCCTTCATCATGGGCCGGGCCATTCATGCGATGGAACAGCGCGGCGTCCCGCTCCACGCTTTCTCGCTCGCGCCGCGCACCACGCCGCAGACGCAGACCGTGGTCCGCCCCTCGCCTGACCTCGCCTACTCGGTATGCCGGTACGACTTCGACCAGCTCGATGGCCCGCTCACCGTGCGAATGGCGGCCTGGGACAACTATGCCTCGGTTTCGTTCTTCGATGGCGAGACCAACAACTTCCTCACCCTGCGCGGCGACGGCAAGGAGCGCGAAGTGGTGCTGCATGGCCCCGCCCTGGTCAGCTCGCTCGAGTACCGCTCGCCCACTACCAAGGGCCTGATCCTGATCCGCAGGCTGGCGCCCACGCAGGCGGACTACGATCGGGTGACTGGCGTTTCTGCCAGCGATCTGTGCTCCGCTGACCCTTTCCCTGCCTCGCCCTCGGCGCTAGAGCCGCAGCCATGACCGGACAGTTCCAGCTTACCGACGACCAGCTGGCCATTCAGGAAATGGCGCAGCGGTTCACCGCCGACAACATCACTCCCTTCGCCGCGCAATGGGACGAAGACCATCACTTCCCACGCGACGTGATAAAGCGCAGCGCCGAGCTCGGCTTTGGCGCGATCTACGTCAGCGAGGAATCGGGCGGGATCGGGCTCGGGCGGCTGGAGGCGGCGCTGATCATGGAGGCGATGGCCTACGGCTGCCCCGCGACCAGCGCCTTCATCTCGATCCACAACATGGCCGCATGGATGATCGACGCGTTCGGCGGGGCGGAGGTCAAGGCGAAGTATCTTCCGGACCTGGTGGGGATGGAGAAGATCGCCAGCTATGCCCTGACCGAACCAGGCAGCGGGTCCGATGCCGCCGCGCTCAAGACCAGCGCACGCCTTGACGGTGACCACTACGTGCTCAACGGCACCAAGCAGTTCATCTCGGGCAGCGGGGTCAACGACGTTTACGTCTGCATGGTCCGCACCGGCGAGCATAAATCCAAAGGCATCACCTGCCTGGTGGTCGACAAGGACACGCCGGGCGTCAGCTTCGGCGCGCCCGAACGCAAGCTCGGCTGGAACGCCAGC
>ERZ1066122.1305-NODE-1305-length-20580-cov-38.669428_pt1 | contig 20580 bp, 19 predicted proteins | sample MGYA00382769_ERZ1066122 | MGnify/ENA primary metagenome ERZ1066122 (study PRJEB33369, sample SAMEA5778352) | biofilm metagenome | biome: Industrial cooling water; feature: Water cooling tower basin; material: Biofilm | place: United Arab Emirates | collected... | reverse complement strand
CTGTCTAGCAAGGGGTAACGCGAACGATGAGGGGATCGTCTGGCCTGCCGTTGGCATAGCCCCCGGGCCTCCGCTGGAGAGCCCGTGGACGCCAGCCGCCCGTGGGCGCCTGACCGGCGTAGCACCTTGGATCTACCACATCGGGGCACGATGTACCGTGATCCCGCTTGGAACAGTCAGCGCACCATACACCACAACGATGCGATTTTGGGAAGCCCCGGGGAACTTTCGGGCCACTTTGCTGTCAGCCGCCAAGACGAGGGTCCGCACTCCTCTCATCGCCCCGTCTGGGGCGTCCCCGGCCACGCCTCGTCCAAGTCGGGGCCACAACGCCGAATACCGCACGGGGTCTGGCCCTTCAAGCTCAGGGCCTGACCGGCCCCTCCCTGCGGGCACCTCCCCTGCGGAGGGATGGGTGCGACAAGGCCGATGGCTCCATCCACCGAGCATGCGGACATCGCACATCGGATCTCGGACACCGGACATCAGGCAGCGGCCATCGGCCCAGCACGAAGACCCGCGATGGCAGGCATCGCGCCGGGCCATGGGCAGCCGGGCGGGTCGAACGTCACCACAAGCCGACACAATGCGTCAGCTCCGTGCGTGATGCGGCGAGCGGATGGTCGGTCACGGGCACATGGTCCGTCGTCGCGCGCGGCGGGACCGCCACAGCCCCACGAACCTGTGCGCAGCAGCACACTCCGGAATTGGCACGAAAACTGCTTTGACAGGGCGACGGGGCACCCGCACCCGCATCACCGACACCAGGAGCACCCACTGTGGACAACGCACAGCATTCCGATGTCGTCAGGGAAGATGCCGCCATCGACCGCCTCTTCGACCTCGCCCGAAGCGGCGACACCTCATCCCACGAATTCATCGCGCTGGACGAGCGGGTGATCGACGGCCTGATCCGCACCTACGGCACGCAGATCGAGCACCGGCATTCCCAGGGTTTCTGAGCCCCGGCTCGTCTGAGTCCCGGCTCTTCTGAATCCCGGCCCTTCCGAGTCGACGCTCGATTCAAGGCGCCCTGCGGTGCGGGCCGCCGCGAACTCGACACCCGGCCACGGCACTGCGTGTGGCAGCCCGCGCTGTCACGCGCGCAGCCGCGACTCTGGTTCGGCCGATGCGTCCACGTGATGCGGCCCATCCCGAGCGCCTTTGCCGCTCGCCCGCTTGCGCAGGGTGCTGACGGAGCGCGCGCGTGGCGATGCGCATCCCTACGGATGACGCGATTCGAGATATCGCGATTGAAAAGGCGCGATTCAAAAGGCGCGGTTCAAAAGGCGCGATTCAAAAGACGCGATTGAAGATCACGCGATTCGAGATGACGCGTTCACCAGCCGTTGCCCGGCGAGAGCAGGCGCGCGACGAAATTGCCCCAGAGTCTGGGCTCCACCACCAACGCGAAGGCCAACCCGTACAGGGCGCCCCACAGATGCGCGCTGTGGTTGATGCTGTCGCCGCCGCGCTTGTCCATCCACATGCTGTAGCCGACGTAGAGCACGGCGAACAGGATGGCCGGGATCGGCACGATGAAGAACAGATAGATCAGCGACCACGGGTCGAGCAGCACCGACGAGAACAGCACTGCAGAGACCGCGCCCGACGCGCCCAGGCTGCGGTAGCGGGCATCGTGCCGATGACGGACGTAGGTGGGCAGGATCGACACCACGAGCGCCGAGATGTAGAACGCCAGGAAGCCGGCCATGCCGATCCGGTCGGCGAAGAACAGCTCCATGAGACCGCCGAAGGAATACAGGGTGATCATGTTGACCACCAGGTGCAGGCCGTCGGCGTGGATGAAGCCGTAGCCGACCAGCCGGTCGTATTCCTTGCGCCGGTCGATCGCCGGCGGCCAGAGGATCAGGCGCTCGAACAACTTCGGCTTTTCCCAGGCCTGCCACGACACCAGGGCGGTGACGACGACCAGCAGCAGGGTGACGGGGCTGTCCAGATTCATTCGAATGCTCCGTGATGCACGTGCGCGCTGTCAGACAGCACGGTAATGGTCCTGAAGGGGGTATCGCCGCGCGTAGAGCGCGAAGATCAGCGCCGCGACGAAGGCGAAACCGGCGAAGAAGAACATCAGAAACGCGCTTTCGCTCAGGCCCGTCGACGCGATCACGGCGCTGGCCGATTCGTTGCGCACTGCGGCGTTGGTCAGCAGCACCCAGACGTTGCCGAAGGTCACCGACAGCATCCAGAAGCTCATGATCACGCCCTTCATCGAAGGCGGTGCCTGGCTGTAGGCGAATTCCAGCCCCGTGGCGGAGACCAGCACCTCGGCGAAGGTGAGCAGCGCATACGGCAGGATCTGCCAGGCCAGCGACACCGGGTCGCCGCCGTCCAGCCACAGCTGCAGCATGCCCGCCATCACCCAGGCCAGACCGGAGAACGCGATGCCCCAGCCCATCCGGCGCAATGCGGTCACCTGGAAGCCCATCGCGCGCAGCGCGGGGTACAGCACCAGGTTGTTGAACGGGATCAACAGCATCACCAGCAGCGGATTCAGCGCCTGCATCTGCTGGGCGTCCTTGACCAGCCAGCTCGGCCACCACGCGGCGTCGTGCGGGATCGCCATCGCCTGCCCCTGCAGCACCCAGGTCGAGGCCTTCTGGTCGAACAGCGACCAGAACGGGCTGACGATGGCGAACACGATCAGGATGCGCAGCACCGCACGCACGCCGTCGATGGCCGCGTCCGGGTGCGCGCCGCGCGCGCGTTCGAGCTGCAGCGCGGTGCCGATGCCGCCCAGCGCGAGCACCGCGCCCAGCGCGAGGCAGAAGGTGGGCACGAAGCCGAGCTTCTCGGGCCAGAAACCGCCATCGCCCGCCAGCGCGCTGCCGCCCCAGCTCAGCAACATGAGCGCAGCCAGCAGCACGCTGGCCGCGGCGACCAGCGTGCCCGTGCCTTTCGCGCCCGCGCTGCCGCCGCGCAGCGCGGTGAGACTGACCTGCAGGAAGGAGTGCGGATCATGCGCCACCGGCGGCACGTTGACGTACTTGTGCCGGCCCATCCAGAAAATCACGGTGGCGATGAACATCAGCAGCCCCGGCACGCCGAAGGCGATGGCTGGGCCGTAGTTGCGCAGCAGCAGCGGCATCAGCAGCGAGGCGAAGAACGAGCCGAAGTTGATGGTCCAGTAGAACGCGTCGTAGACGATCTTCGCCAGATGCTTGTTGCGCTGGTCGAACTGGTCGCCGACGAAGGACGAGACCAATGGCTTGATGCCGCCCGAGCCCAGCGCGATCAGGAACAGGCCGGTGTAGAAGCCGGTGCGGTTGTCCTCGAACAGCGCCAGACAGGCGTGGCCGGCGCAGTACAGCAGCGACAGCCAGAGAATGGTGTTGTATTTGCCGAAGAAGCGGTCCGACAGCCAGCCGCCCAGCAGCGGGAAGAAGTACACGCCGATGACGAAGCTGTGGAAGACCTCCTTCGCCATCCCCGCCCGCTCGGCCTCGGGCAGATAGGCCAGCAGCACGCTGCCGGTCAGGAACCCGACCAGGATGTTGCGCATGCCGTAGAAGCTGAAGCGCTCGCAGGCCTCGTTGCCGATGATGTAGGGAATCTGCGGCGGCAGGCTGCCGCGCTCGGCGGAGGGGTGCGGAGGTGTCGCGGCCTCGGGTCGGCTCATTGCAGGAAGTCCCCAGATCGATGCGAAAGCGTCGGCACGCTGCGCGAACACAGGCGCGTCGACACGGGATACGCCTCGGTACAGTCCATACCGGGCGCCGCGCCCGGCGCGCGAAGCCGCGAGGTTACCCCAAGGCACGCGCCGATGGCAGCCACGGGCGCCGTGCGGGTCGCGATTCCGCACTGCGCTGCGGCAGGAGTTTCAGTTCGCGCCCACAGCGGGCGCCCGCAGCGCGCACTGCGGGCGCGGCGGATGCCCGACGCGCCCTGCCCGGCTGGTCTGCCCATGCTTCCGCAGCTCAGGGCCATTCCTGCAGGCCTTCGCGCGCATACAGCGTGGCGAACGCGGGCCGTGCGGTGGTCGCCTCGGCCAGCGCGCGCAGATGCGGCCACTCCAGCGGGCTGCGCGGCATGTTGCGCGACCAGCGCATCAGCATCGTGAGAAACAGATCGGGCGTGTTCGGCGCCGCGCCGATCAGGAAGGGCCCATCCGCGGCGAGATGCGCGTCGATGCGGTCCCACTGCGCGGCGAGCCGCGTCTGCAGGCGCTCGCGCACGGCCTCGGCGTGCGCCTCGCCCGCCGGTTCGTGCGGATACCACCAGTGACGCAGCAGCGGCTGGACCATGTTGGCCAGATTGAACATCCACTGCAGGTAATCCATGCGCCGCGGATCGTCGTGCGCGGGCGCGAGCCCGGCCTGCGGATGCGCATCGGCCAGATGCACCGCGAGCGCGGCAGCCTCGTAGTGCGGACGGCCGTCGATCAGCAGCGTGGGGATGACGCCGTTGGGGTTCATCGCCAGATATTCCGGGCGCTTGTGCTCACCGGCGGCGGTGTCGACCTTGACCAGGCTGTGCGCGGCACCGGTTTCGATCAGCATCCAGTGCACGAGCAGGCTGGCGGCACCGGGCGAGTAGTAGAGGGTGTACATGATGGCGACGGTCCTCGAATCGGTCTGTGGTGGCGGGTGTCTTGCGCGCGCGCGAGTGCGGCTCTTGAGGGTGCGGCTCTTGAGGGTGCGGCTATTGAGGGTGCAGCTCTTGAGGGCGCGGAGAGTGAGGGCGCGGATCGCGAGTGCGTCCCCCCCGGCGTGACCGCCGGGCGCATGCGCGCCGAGAAGGCCGCACCGCTCAATGGCGGCGAGCGCGGATCATGGCATGCGCGGACCCCGCGCACATGACCCGGGCGGCCTGTGCAGGCACAATCGCCGGCTCTCGTCAGACCGGAGCCCGCAGCGCGATGTCGACCTTCGTCCAGCCACGCCGTCTTCCGCCCTGCCCTGGCCCGACCGCGCGCCGCTTCGGTCGCGGCGCCATCGCTCTGCCCGCCGCACTGGCGGTGCTGCTGGGGCTGTGCGTCGGCGAAGCGCCAGCCCTGTCGACCGCAGCCGAGCCGGCCGCATCGCGCGGCATCCCTGCCCCAAGCACCGAAGCCGAGCGCAGCGGCTTCGTGCGCACCGGGCGCTACGAGGAAACGATCACGCTGTGCGCGGACTTCGCGCGCCGCTGGCCGAAGCGCGTGCGCTGCATCGACTTCGGCACCACGCCGGAAGGCAGGCCGATGAAGGCGTTGATCGCGACCGATACCGGCGCGCTCACCCCCGATGCGGCGCGCGAACGCGGGCTGCCGGTGGTCCTGGTGCAGGGCGGCATCCACGCGGGCGAGATCGACGGCAAGGACGCGGGCTTCCTCGCCCTGCGCGAACTGCTGCGCGGCGAAGCGGCGCCCGGCGCGCTCGACACACTGGTGCTGGTGTTCGTGCCGGTGTTCAACGTCGACGGCCACGAGCGTTTCGGCGCGTGGAACCGGCCCAACCAGAACGGCCCGGAGCAGATGGGCTGGCGCACCACCGCGCAGAACTACAACCTCAACCGCGACTACGCCAAGGCCGACAGTCCGGAAATGCGCGCGATGCTGGCGCTGGTGAATGCCTGGGACCCCGTGCTCACCGTCGATCTGCATGCGACCAACGGCGCGCAGTTCGAGCACGACATCGCGATCCAGGTCGAACCGGTCCACGCCGGCGATGCGGCGATGCGCGCGCATGGCAAGGCGCTGCGCGGCGACACCATCGCGATGCTGGAAGCGCAGGGTTCGCTGCCGCTGCCGTTCTATCCCTCGTTCGACGACTACACCGACCCGGCCTCCGGCTTCACCGACGGCGTGTCGACGCCGCGGTTTTCCCTCGGTTATTTCTGGCTGCGCAACCGTCTGGCGATGCTGGTCGAAACACATTCGTGGAAGGATTACCCCACACGGGTGCGGATCACCCGCAACACCGTGGTCAACGTGCTGGCACTGGCCGCGCGCGAGGGCGCGCGCTGGCGCGCGGACGCGGACGCGGCGGATGCGCGCGCCGCCGCGCTCGCGGGCACGCCGGTGGCGCTGGACTACGTCGCCACCGACAACACGCGCATCATCGACTTCCGCGGCTATGCCTACACGCGCACGCCGTCGGAGATCTCCGGCGCATTGATGACCCGCTACGACACCGCCACGCCGCAGATCTGGAAGGTGCCGCTGCGCGACGAGATCGTGCCCGGACGCAGCGTGGATGCGCCGCTGGCCGGCTATCTGGTGCCGCCGGCCTTCGCCGCGCAGGTGCGCGCGGCGCTGGACGTGCACGGCATCGCGTATCGGGTGATCGATCATGCGCTGGAGGATGCGGCCACCCGCACCTTCCGCGCGACATCGGTGAAGCAGGCGGCGAACACGGTCGAAGGCCGGCAACGCACGACGGTAGAAGGCGCGTGGACGGCGGAGCCGCGCGATGTCGGCGCCGGGGCGCTGTTCGTGCCCATCGCGCAGCCGAAGGCGCAGCTGCTGATGGCGCTGCTGGAACCGCAGGCGCCGGATTCGCTGCTGGCCTGGGGCGGCTTCGGCAACGCCTTCGAGCGCAAGGAATACATGGAGGCCTACGTGGCCGAAGAGGTGGCGCGCGCGATGCTGGCGAAGGATCCTGCGCTGCGCGCGGAGTTCGGGACGAAGCTGCGCGAGGATGCCGCCTTCGCCGCCGACCCGAACGCGCGACTGGAGTTCTTCTATCGCCGGCACAGCGCCTGGGACGAGCGGGTGAACCTGTACCCGGTGCTGAGGGTCGATCGGGTGCCTTAGGCGACAGCCGCGATCCAGATGCGGGCATTGATCGACCAGGTGCCCGGTCCGAATCAACGCAGCGTGTCCAATGCGGCCCGCTGCGGAATCTGCAGGGCGTGGCGGGTCGACCTGGACAAAGCAGGTCCCTCACTGCGTTCGGGACGACAAGGATTGTGAGTGTCAGCGCTTCGAGCCGTCGATGCGTGCACAGGGCCAAAGCGCACGCCAGCCGGAATCACCACACCAGATCGTCGGGCACCTGGTACTGCGGGTCGGCGTAGGGGTCGTCGCCGGCCGCGGCGTTGGGGTCGACCTTCAGCGCCACCGCCGGGGCGAACACGGTTTCGGCTTCGGCCAGCAGCGCGGCTTCGACCAGCAGGTAGCGGCCGTCGAGCTGCAGCACGCCCAGCTCGCCGGCGTTGAGCCGCTTGAGCTGGTCGGCGTTGACGTAGATGCGCTTGATCTTGCCGCCGTATTCGAAATGGCGGGCGATGTCGGCCTCCTTGTCGTTCAGCGCCTTGTCCTTCACCAGCTCGGCCAGCTTGGCCTTGGCCTCGCGGCGCAGCCGCGCCTCTTCCTGCTTGATGCGTTCGGCCTCGATCCGCTCCTGCTTCTCGCGCTCGGCGCGCAGGGCGTAGGCCTTGGCCAGATCGATTTCTTCCTGCGTGCGCGGCCTGCCCTGCCCTGCGCCCTGGCCGCGACGCCCGCTGTTCTGCGCCTGCCTGCGCTGGCCGGCATCGGCGGGCTTCGCGCCGGGTTGGCTGCGCGGGCCCTGGGCAGGCTTGCCCTCACCCTGCCTGCCGTGCCACGGCTTGCCGTGAGCAGGCTTGGCGTGGCCCTGCTTCGCCTGGCCCTGCTTCGCCTGGCCCTGCTTCGCCTGGCCCTGCTTCGCCTGGGCGTGTCTGTGCTGGCCGGAGCTGGCGCCATCGGCTCTGGCCGGCCGCTCGGGCTTGGGCGCGGGCTTGAAGCCCAGGCCGAGAAGTTGATCGCGCAGGGAATCGCTCATGCGACGGTCCGTCGAAGTGGGGGGCTGGACGCGGACCATCGTACCGGCGTCCACCGCGTGGAGGAAATTCGCGCAGGCCGGCGGCCGGTACGCGGACGGAGAGGGGCGTGGGGAGAGCGAAAGGACGCCTTCGTCGGAGCCGCGCTCAGTAATGCGGCGGCGGCGGTTCGTCGGCCGGGTCGGCCGTCATCGCGCCGCGCTGCTGGCGCAGCTCTTCCAGCGCGGCGCGCAGCAGCCGCTGGGCGCGTGCGGACTCTTCGCGCAGCGCGGCCAGCGCGTCGCTGAGCTGCTGCTGGCCCTGTTCCTGGAAGGCGAGCCGGGTCTCGAGTTCGACCACCCGCTCCTCCAGCCCCGCGATGCGTGCCTGCGTGTCCATGCCTCACTCAGCCGGTGCGGATCGAACGCCCGCGCCCGATGCCGTAATAGGCCAGGCCGGCGGCCTCGATCTCGGCCGGGTCGTAGAGGTTGCGGCCGTCGAACACCACCGCATCGGCCAGCGCGGCGCGCAGTCGCGCGAAATCCGGGCTGCGGAACTGCTTCCATTCGGTCACCACCACCAGCGCGTCCGCCCCCTGCAGGGCGTCGGCGGCGTGCTCGCAGAGCACGAGGTCGTCGCGCTCGCCGAAGATGCGCTGCGCCTCGTGGCTGGCCTCGGGGTCGAACGCGCGCACCCGGGCGCCGGCGTCCCACAGATGGGCCAGCAGCGTCCGGCTGGACGCCTCGCGCATGTCGTCGGTGTTCGGCTTGAACGCGAGCCCCCACACCGCGACGGTCTTGCCGGCCAGCGCCGCGGCCGAGCCGTAGTGGCGCTGCATCAGCTCGAACAGATGGCTCTTCTGCCGGTGGTTCACCGACTCCACGGCCCCCAGCAGCTCGGCCTCGTAACCGTGCTGCTGCGCGGTGCGCGCCAGGGCCTGCACGTCCTTCGGGAAACACGAGCCGCCGTAGCCGGCGCCGGGGTAGATGAAGTGCCAGCCGATGCGCGGGTCGGAGCCGATGCCCTGGCGCACCATTTCCACGTCGGCGCCCACTTTCTCGGCGATGTTGGCGATCTCGTTCATGAAGCTGATCTTGGTGGCCAGCATCGCGTTGGCGGCGTACTTGGTCAGCTCGGCCGAGCGCACGTCCATGACCACGATGCGTTCGTGGTTGCGGTTGAACGGGGCGTAGAGCCGACGCAGCTTGTCGATGGCCGCGGGGCTGTCGGAGCCCAGCACGATGCGGTCGGGACGCATGCAGTCTTCGACCGCGGCGCCTTCCTTCAGGAATTCGGGGTTGGACACCACATCGAACGGCACCTGCGCACCGCGCGCGGCGAGGGCCTGGGCGATGGTGGCGCGCACCTTGTCGGCGGTGCCGACCGGCACGGTGGACTTGTCGACCACGACGGTGGGCGAGGCGATGTGTTCGCCGATGGTCTTCGCCACGGCCAGCACATACTGCAGATCGGCGCTGCCGTCCTCGTCGGGAGGCGTGCCGACCGCGATGAACACGATCTCGCCGTGGGCGATCGCCTGCGCGGCGTCGGTGGTGAACTGCAGCCGGCCTTCGGCATGGTTGTGCTTGACCATGGGCTCCAGGCCCGGCTCGTAGATCGGCAGCACGCCCCTGCGCAGGCCTTCGACCTTGGCCGTGTCGATATCGACGCAGACGACTTCGTGCCCGACCTCGGCCAGACAGGTACCGGTCACCAGACCGACATAGCCGGTGCCGAAGATTGCGACGCGCATGAGCTTCTCCTGCAGACCGGACGCGTCCGGCGAAGGGCGCGACCGATCGAGAACAATGACGTTGATACGCGGTTCCGCGGCGAAACGCGGTTCCGCAGACCGATCCGCCGCAGCGGGCGGCGACCGGCCTCTGCCTGCACGTCGCCGACCCTGGGGCCGGCGACGCGGGCTGCCTGCGGCAGGCTTACTTGACGATGTCGATCAGCTCGACCTCGAACACCAGGGTGGCGTTCGGCGGGATCGGGCCGCCCGGGGTGCCGGACTCGCCGTAGCCCAGGTCGCCCGGGACCCACAGCATGTACTTGCTGCCCTTCGGCATCAGCTGCAGACCTTCCTTCCAGCCCGGCACGACCTGCTCCAGGCTGAAGGTGACCGGCTCGCCGCGGTCGATCGAGCTGTCGAACTTGGTGCCGTCCAGCAGGGTGCCGGTGTAGTGCACCTTGACCGTGTCGGTGGCGGTCGGCTTCGGACCGTCGGCCGGGGTCACGACCTTGTACTGCAGGCCGGAAGCGGTGGTCTGCACGCCTTCCTTCTTGCCGTTCTCCTCGAGGAACTTCTTGCCGTCGGCCAGGTTCTTCTCGGCCTTTTCCTTCGCTTCGGCCTGCTGCTTCTCCTGCATGCGCTGGGCGAAGACCTGGGCGATCTCCATCATCTGCTCATCGGTCAGCTTGAGCTTCTTCTCGTCGAGGACGTCCTGAAGGGCCTGGTTGACCGTCTTCATGTCGATCTCGTCCTTGATCGGCTTGAGGTTGCGGCCGATGTCCATGCCGATCATGTAGCTGAACTGGGACTTCTCGGTCGGCAGGCCGGGGTACTTTTCGGCACCTTCGGCTTTCTTGCCGTCGGCTTCGGCGGCCTTGTCGCCGGTCTTGGCGCCATCGGCCTCCATCGGCTTGCAGGCGGCCATCGCGAGCGAGGCGGCGGCCACGGAAGCGGCCAGGGTGAGTGTGCGAAGGGACTTGATCGACGAACGCATGAGACGACGACTCCTTGTTGGATGCGGCGGACCCGATCGGGTGCGACGCGGCTGGGCGGTGGTGGGTGGATGGTGCGGTGGACGAGATGGAGCGCGAAGGGGGAGCTCTGCGGTGGCGGGCCGGCGGCGGATCAGAGAATGTCCAGCAGTTCGACCTCGAACACCAGCGTGGAGTCGGCGGGGATGCGCTCGCTGGCGCGGGCGCCGTAGCCGAGCTCGGCGGGAATCCAGAACTTGTACTTGGCGCCGACCGGCATCAGGCCGAGGCCCTCCGTCCAGCCGACGATGACCTGGTTGAGCGCGAATTCGGCCGGCACGCCGCGGGCGTAGGAGCTGTCGAACTCGGTGCCGTCCAGCAGGGTCCCGCGATAGCGCACGCGGACCCGGTCGGTCGCGCGCGGTCTGGCGCCCTCGCCCTGGCGCAGCACCTGGTACTGCAGGCCCGAGCGCGTGGCGATGACGCCGCGACGCTTGCGGTTTTCATCGAGGAAAGCGCGCTCCTTCGCGACCCGGCGCGCGGCCTCGGCCTCGGCCTTGGCCTGCAGGTGCGCGGCGAATTCCTTGCGCACCGCCTCGACCTCGGCGTCGCCCATCAGCAGCGGCTCGCCGGCGATCACGGTGCGCAGGGCGCGCATGAAGATGTCCAGATCGATGTCCGCGGCCACGGGCGCCAGGGAACGGCCGACATCGGTACCCACCAGCAGCCCGGCCTTGGCGCGATCGACCGGCGGCGCCTTCGCGCCCGGCGGCAGGCCCGGCACCGGCCGGCCACTGCGCTGGGCGGAACGCCGCATGAGCGCCATCGACACTTCGCGGGCAGTCGCCTCGTCGAGCAGCGGTTCGCCGCCGGCGAAGGCGTTCTCCACCGCCCTGCGGAAGCTGGGCAGGTCGATGTCGGGGCCGCCGCTGGCGATATCGCGGCCGACATCCACACCAGCCATGTAGCTGTAGCGGGCGCGGTCGGTGTCCAGCCCGGTCTTCGCCGTCGATGCCGCGGGCCTGACCGCCGTGGCCGCACCGGCGGGCGGGCGCTCGGTGCGGGCCGGCGGCGCGCCGGTGCGCGCATCCGCCGCCGGCGACGGCGCGAAGGCGACCGACAGCGCCAGCAGTGCGGGCGGCCAGGACAGACGGCCGCGGGCGAACAGGGTCATCGAACACTCCGGAAAAGGGCGGATCGCGGGCCACACGAGGAGGCTGCCCACATGCACGCAGAGGACGCGCGCAGCCGGCTATTGTGGCCGGGCATGGCGCTCGCGGGCAATGGCGGGCGGCGCGGGGCGAGGCGGATCACGGCGCGGGGGCGGCGAGCGCGCGCTCGATCGCGGCCAGGACCTCGGGCGCATCCGGCGCGGTGCGGCTGCCGAACACCGCCGCGACCTTGCCGTCGCGGCCGATCAGGTATTTGTGGAAGTTCCACTTCGGCGGCTGACCGCTGGCCGCGGCCAGACCGCGATAGAACGGCACCGCGGCGTCGCCGACCACGCTGACCTTCTGGAACATCGGGAATTTCACCCCGTAGGTCAGGCGGCAGAACTCGCGGATCTCTTCCTCGCCTGCGAACTCCTGCCCGGCGAAATCGCCGGACGGGAAGCCCAGCACGGCGAATCCGCGCGGCGCCAAGCGCGCATGCAGCGACTCCAGGGCATCGAACTGGGGGGTGAAACCGCATTTGCTGGCGGTGTTGACCACCAGCAGCACCTTGCCGCCGTAGGTCTTGCCCAGGTGCACCTCGGTTTTGCCGGCGAGCGGGCGGAAGCGGTGGTCGATCAGATCGCTTGCCGCAGGACGGGCCTGCGCTTCGGCCGGCGCCTTCGGTGCAGGATCCCGGGGGCTTGCGGCACCGGCCACGGAGGCCGCGACGAAAGCGAGCACGGCGATGGCGCCGAAGGCGACGAGCACGGATCTCCGACCACGACGGGATGTGGGACCCGCATTCATGGAACCAGCAGGCACGCAATCGAGAGGGACGGATTCGACAGGCACGGGACCGACAGACACGGGGGGCACTCCTCAGCAGACGACGGACCGACGGGTACGGCAGGAACGGCGACGCGGCTGCAGGCGGGCCACCGACGGGGCCTCCACCGGGTGTCCCGGCGCCGCTTTCGCCCGGCCGAACCATGCGGGGCGGCAGTATGACTTCAGTTGGGGGAAAAAGTTTTGGGGGGTGCTTGACCTGACGTGTTTAGGTGTTATAGTTGCATACAACACCAGTCAACAAACACAGGAGCTGGCCATGCAACGCAAACTTCGCCGTCACCTCAACGCACTCGCGCTGTCGTCGGCCCTCTCCGCGGCCCTGCCCCTGATCGCCCTGGTGTTCGCGCCCCCATCCCTCGACCGTCCGGTCTCCGCCATGGAAGGTGTCGCCGAGGTCGCCGCTCCGGCGGCCGAGGTCACTGCCGCACAGGAGTCCGCCCCGGTACAGCGCCGCCGCCGCGCCAGTTCCCGCGACGCGCTGTCCCTCCCCTTCTTCTCATTCGCCCGGACCCTGCGCCGCGGCAACGGGAGCTGACCCATGACCGCCATCCAATGGAGCGACGGCGCTCCGATCTACCGCCAGCTGAAGGAGCGCGTCATCGCGATGATGCTCGACGGCGTGCTCAAGCCCGGCGACGCGCTGCCCTCGGTGCGCCAGGTCGCCGCCGAATACCAGCTCAATCCCATCACGGTCTCGCGCGCCTACCAGGAGTTGGCGGACGAGGCTCTCGTCGAGAAACGCAGAGGACTTGGCATGTACGTCACCGAAGAAGCCGCGAAGAAACTGCTGGCCAACGAGCGCGAGCGTTTCCTTCGCGAAGAGTGGCCGGTGGTGCTCGAACGCATCCGTCGCCTGGGGCTCGACATGCAGGACCTGGTGCACCCGGCCGTGAACGGCCATCGGGGTGACGCATGAACGCCGTGCATTCGGAGGCAGTGTATTCGGACGCGCCGGTGGTCAGCGCCCGCGGCCTGCGCAAGCTGTACAAGGGCAAGCCGGCGCTGGACGACACCCGCTTTGACATCGGCCCCGGCCGCATCGTCGGCCTGATCGGGCCGAACGGCGCGGGCAAGACCACCGCACTCAAGGCGGTCCTCGGCCTGATCCCGTTCGAAGGCGAGCTGAAGGTGCTGGGCCGCGACCCGCGGACCGAACGCGACGATCTGATGAAGGATGTGTGCTTCATCGCCGACGTGGCGGTGCTGCCGCGCTGGATCCGGGTCCGCGAGGCGATCGAATTCGTCGCCGGGGTGCACCCGCGCTTCGACCGCGCCAAGTGCGAGCGCTTCCTGCTCAACACCAAGCTCACCCCGCAGATGCGGGTGCGCGAGATGTCCAAGGGCATGATCGTGCAGCTGCACCTGGCGCTGGTGATGGCGATCGACGCCCGCCTGCTGATCCTCGACGAGCCGACGCTGGGCCTGGACATCCTCTACCGCAAGGAGTTCTACAAGCGCCTGCTGGAGGACTACTTCGACGAGCACAAGACCATCGTCATCACCACCCATCAGGTTGAGGAGATCGAGAACATCCTCACCGACGTGATGTTCATCCGCGACGGCAAGGTGGTGCTGGAAGCGCAGATGGACACCCTGGGCGAGCGCTACGTCGACGTGCTGGTCGACGCCGGCCGGCTGGAGGAGGCCCGTGCGCTCAAGCCGGTGGACGAGCACGCCCTGCCCTTCGGCAAGACCCGCATGTTGTTCGAGGGCGTGCCGGCCTCGCAGCTCGCTGGCCTGGGCGAAACCCGCATTCCCGATCTCGCTGACCTGTTCGTCGCCGTCATGAAGGGGACCTACGCATGAACGCCATCTACGACACTCCCGAACAGACCCCCGTGCAGCGCGCCACGCGCAGCATCGGCGCCGCCGACCGCTTCAAGATGCTGCTCAAACGCGAGTTCTGGGAGAACCGCGGCGGCTTCGTCTGGGCGCCGGTGATCACCGGTGCGATCGCCACCCTGTTCGCGCTGATCGGCGCGATCGGCGGCAGCTGGGCCGTGCAGCACGCCAAGGCCACTTCGAACTTCAGCCAGGACCTCCAGGTCCCTGCCGGCGAGCTGCATCCCCTCGCCATGGCCGCCGATCTGGTGCTGCTGGGCGGCATGTGGATCGCCATCATCGTGATGGTATTCGTGGTGTTCTTCTACCTGCTGGGCTCGCTCTACGACGAGCGCCGCGACCGCAGCGTGCTGTTCTGGAAGTCGCTGCCGGTCGCGGACACCGAAACCGTGCTCTCCAAACTGGCCTGGGCGGTGGTGCTGGCGCCGCTGTTCGCGATCGCCATCGGTATCGGCATCGGACTGGTGCTGTGGCTGGTGATGGCGGTCACGACCTTCCTCAACGGCGTGCCCGGCGCCTCGGCGATGTTCACCGACAGCCGGCCGTTCCACATGATCTGGCAGGTGATTTCGGTGATCCCGGTGTACACCGCCTGGTCGCTGCCGACGGTGGGCTGGCTGATGCTGTGCTCCGCCTGGGCCAAGCGCTTCCCGTTCCTGTGGGCGGTGCTGCTGCCGATCCTGGGCTGCGCCCTGATCAGTCTGTCCGGCGGCATCTTCGGCGCGATCTCCGGCCTGGAATTCCCGTTCGAGCAGCTGTGGTACGTGGTGGTGTTCCGCGGCCTGATGGGCCTGATCCCCGGCACCTGGTACGCCCGGATCGGCACCGACAGCATCCAGCTCGACGGCCCGCAGGACATGCCCAACCACTTCGACCTCAGCGGCAGCTGGGCGGCCTTCGCCACCCTCGACATGTGGCTGGGCATCACCCTCGGCGTGGCGATGATCGTGCTGGCGATCCGCCTCCGCCGCTGGCGGGACGAGGGCTGAGGCATGCCGCTTGCGCGGCACTGCCGCGCGGCATGCCGAAGGCCCGGCCATGGGTGAGCCCAAGGCGTTTGCGAGGCACTGCCTCGCGACTTGGGCGAACGCCCCGAGCCCTGAGAGGGGCCGGAACGGCCGGGCGGGGCTTTCCGGAGCCTGCGCAGCACCGCCAGGGATGGCCGCCACACGCGCCGAAGATTGCACCGCCCCGCGGAACAACGCTCCAGCGCCCCCACCCTGCGACATCCTTTTCGTTCCACCGGAGACATCGCCATGACATCCGCACTGCTTCCCCGTTTCGCGCCGCTCGCCCTGGTTCTGGCGCTGCCCCTGGGCCTCTCCGCCTGTGGCGGCGATGCCGCGCCCGGCGCCGGCAACGGCAGCGACGCGAATGCGCCGAGCACCACGCTCGGCCGCATGGTCGCCAGCGCCACCGACGAGGCCCGCCAGAAGCTGGCGACCCAAAACCTCGACCTCAACGCGACCGGTCACCCCAAGGCCGAAATCACCCCTGCCGGCGAGCTCCTGATCGGCGGCAAGCCGGTGGCGGTGGACGACGCGCAGCGCAAGCTGTTGCAGGACTACCGCCAGGGCATCATCGACGTGGCCGACGCCGGCATCTCCATCGGCACCCAGAGCGCCGACCTCGCCGGCAAAGCCGTGTCCGAAGCGATTTCCGGCATTTTCAGCGGCGAACCCGACCGCATCGAACAGCGCATCCAGGCCGAGGCGAAGAAGATCGAAGCCTCGGCGCTCACCCTGTGCGAGCGCTTGCCGGCCCTGAAGGAAGCGCAGGATCGCCTGACGGCGTCGCTGCCGGCGTTCAAGCCCTACGCGAACCTGGACATGGACGACATGAAGGACTGCCGCGCCGACATCGGCAACAGCGTCGCCGACCAGCAGCAGCTGCAGCAGCAGATCCGCGAGGACATCCGCAGCGCAGTGCGCGCGGCGGTGCAGGACGCCACCAGCGAGGCGAACGGCGAGGCAAACATCGACGCCGCGGCGGAAGCCGAAGCCGCCGGCGCGAGCGAAGCGCGCTGACCCTGACGCCTGCCCTGTCGGCGCCACTCCGGGGCGCCGGTGCCGACGACCGCGGCGCCGGCGCTTGGCGCGCGCCCCGCCTTCTTCGCGACCCGATCGCCGGGTCGAGCCCGGCCGGTGCATGACGGTCTGTCCCTGACGAGCGGTGTTTGCCGGCCCATCTGCGCTTATGAGCTGCGCGGAGGCCCCTGCGCTCAGCCGCCCCCGCCTCCGCCGCCGCCAGCGACGATCCCGCCCCGGGTCAGTGCCGCCGGGTCCAGCAGCCGCTTGAGCCGTTCGGCCGACAGGCCGCTGTCTTCCGCCGCCACCTCCAGCACTGGCCGGCCTTCGGCATACGCGCGCTTGGCGATCGCCGCAGCGCGCTCGTAGCCGATCTCCGGGTTGAGCGCGGTGGCGAGGATGGGATTCCGGGCCAGCGCCTCGGCCACCCGGTCGGGGCGGAAACGCAGCCCGGCGATGGCGTCGTCGGCGAGCGCACGCATCGCATTCGCCAGCAGGCCGATGCTGTCCAGCAGGTTGGCGGCGATCAGCGGCAACATCACGTTGAGCTGGAAATTGCCGCTCTGCCCGGCCACGGTGACTGCGGTGTGGTGGCCCATCACCTGCGCGCAGACCATGCACGCCGCTTCGGGGATCACCGGATTGACCTTGCCGGGCATGATCGAGCTGCCCGGCTGCAGCGCCGGCAGTTCGATCTCGCCCAGGCCGGCCAGCGGGCCGGAATTCATCCAGCGCAGGTCGTTGGCGATCTTCATCAGCGCCACCGCCAGCGCGTTGAGCTGGCCGGACAGCTCCACCGCGTCGTCCTGCGCGGCGATGCCTTCGAAACGGTCCTTCGCGGCCGTGAAGCGCAGCCCGGTTTCGGCCGACAGTGCCTGCGCCATGCGCCGGCCGAACTGCGGGTGCGCGTTGATGCCGGTGCCGATGGCGGTGCCGCCGATCGGCAGCCGGCGCAGGCGTTTGCCGGCGTCGTCGATCCGCGCCTGCGCCGAATCCAGCTGCGCCGCCCAGGCACCCAGTTCCTGGCCGAAACTCAGCGGCATCGCGTCCATCAGATGCGTGCGCCCGGTCTTCACCAGGCCGCGGGCCTCGCGGGCGCGGGCGCGAATGCCCGTGCGCAGGTACGCGAGCGCGGGCAGCAGGTCCTCGGCCACCGCCAGCGCCGCACCGACGCGGATCGCGGTCGGCACCACGTCGTTCGAGCTTTGCCCCAGGTTGACCTCGTCGTTGGGCTGCACGCGGCCGCGCAGCGCGCGCCCGGCCAGGGTGGCGATGACCTCGTTGGCGTTCATGTTGCTGGAGGTGCCGGAGCCGGTCTGGAAGATGTCGACCGGGAACTCGGCATCGTGCCGGCCCGCCGCCACCGCGCGCGCGGCGCGGGCGATAGCCGCGGACCGACGGCGCGGCAGCAGGTCCAGATCGGCATTGACCTCGGCGGCGGCGGCCTTGATCAGCCCCAGCGCGCGCAGGAAGCCGCGCGGCATCGGCCGGCCGGAGATCCGGAAGTTCTGCAGCGCGCGCTGGGTCTGCGCGCCCCACAGGGCCTCGGCCGGCACCTGCAGTTCGCCCATGCTGTCGCGCTCGGTGCGGAACGCCGCCTGCGGCTCTGCACCGCTGCGCGCAGGCGCGCTGCGGCCCCTGCCCGGCTGCGTGCCTGGCTGCGTGGCGGCTCGCGGGTCGGCTTGCGGGTCGGCTTGCGGGTCGGCAGGCGTTCGGCGCATCGAGGTCTCTCCCATATGGCGATGCCCCGAGCATAGCGCCGGCCGCATCGACAATGGCCGGTACAATGGCCGGCTTCCCGCGCCCGCACTGCCACGAGCCCCGCCATGTCCGATTCGCAGCTTCTCGCCCTCTCTCCGCTCGACGGCCGCTATGCCGGCAAGGTCGACGCCCTGCGCCCGATCTTCTCCGAGTACGGGCTGATCAAGGCGCGGGTGAAGGTGGAGGTGGAATGGCTGCTGGCCCTGGCCGCGGAGCCGGCCATCGTCGAGCTGCCGGCGTTTTCCGACGATGCGGTGCTGCGCCTGCGCACGCTGGCCGAGACGCTGTCGCCGGCCGACGCGGCGCGGGTGAAGGAGATCGAGCGCACCACCAATCACGATGTGAAAGCGGTGGAGTACTTCATCAAGGAACGGCTGAAGGACGATGCCGAACTGGCGCCGGCCCTGGAATTCGTGCATTTCGCCTGCACCAGCGAGGACATCAACAACCTCAGCTACGCGCTGATGCTCAGCGAGGCGCGCCAGCAGGTGCTGCTGCCGAAGCTCGATGAACTGGTGCAGCGCCTGCGCGCCACGGTGCACGCCACCGCCGAGCTGCCGATGCTCTCGCGCACCCACGGTCAGACCGCGTCGCCGACCACGGTGGGTAAGGAACTGGCCAACGTGGTCGCGCGCCTGCAGCGCCAGGGCGAGACCCTCGCCACCGCGGCGATGCCGGGCAAGATCAACGGCGCGGTGGGCAACTACAACGCGCACGTCGTGGCCTATCCCGAAGTGGACTGGCCGGTGTTCTCGCGGCGCTTCGTCGAGTCGCTGGGCCTGGAATGGCAGGCCTACACCACCCAGATCGAGCCGCACGACGGCATCGCCGAGTTCTGCGACGCGCAGAAGCGCATCGACACCATCTGCATCGACCTGTGCCGCGACATCTGGGGCTATATCTCGCTGGGCTATTTTCGGCAGGCGGTGAAGGCCGGCGAAGTGGGCAGCTCGACCATGCCGCACAAGGTCAACCCGATCGACTTCGAGAACGCCGAGGGCAATTTCGGCATCGCCAACGCCCTGCTGGAGCATTTCGCCGCCAAGCTGCCGATCAGCCGCTGGCAGCGCGACCTCACCGACTCCACCGTGCTGCGCGCGCTGGGCACCGCCTTCGGCCATGCGCTGATCGGCTTCGATGCGCTGCTGCGCGGGCTCAACAAGCTCAGCCCCAACCCCGAGCGGCTGGCGGCGGACCTGGACGCGTCCTGGGAAGTGCTCGCCGAAGCCGTGCAGACCGTGATGCGCCGCTACGGCCTGCCCAGCCCCTACGAACAACTCAAGGCGCTGACCCGCGGCCAGGGCATCGATGCCGAATCGATGCGCGGCTTCATCCAGAGCCTCGACCTGCCCGCCGACGCCAGGCGCCGCCTGCTGGAGATGACGCCGGGCAGCTACACCGGCCTGGCGGCCTCGCTGGCGAAGGACATATGAGCCCGCGCTCCCTGCCGCTCGCGCTGGCGCTCTGCGCCCTGAGCGCCTGCACACCGGCTGCGCGCGCGCCGACCGCTCCGCCTGCGCAGGCGGCCGCGGCGCCCGCGGCGGCGGCGCGCTCGGCCGAGACCGACGTCGCGCCCTGCCCGCTCGACGCCAGCGCGATGGACGGCTGGAACGACCGCGCCCCGCCGCGCAGGATCCATGGCAACACCTACTACGTCGGCACCTGCGGGATCGCGGCGATCCTGGTGGTCGGCGCGGAGGGATCCATCCTCATCGACGGCGGCACCGAACAGGCGCCGGAGGCGATCCTCGCCAACATCCGCGCGCTGGGCTTCGCGTCCGAGGATGTCGAAGTCCTGCTCAATACCCACGAGCACAGCGACCACGCCGGAGGATTCGCCGCCCTGCAGCGCGCCACGGGTGCGCCGCTGCTGGCACGCGCACAGGCCGTGGAGACGCTGCGCAGCGGCAAGTCCGGGCGGGATGATCCGCAGTTCGGGCATCTGACCGGGTTCCCGGGTGTGGCGGATGTGCGTGCACTGCCGGCGGATGGCCGGGTGCGTCTGGGCGAGCTGACGCTGCAGGCGCATGCCACGCCCGGCCACGCGCCCGGCGGCACCAGCTGGACCTGGCGCAGCTGCGATGCAGCCCGGCGCTGCCTGGACATCGCCTATGTCGACAGCCATACGGCGATCTCGGACGAGTCGTATCGATTCGGCGAGCATCCCGCCTACGTCGCCGACTTCACGGGCAGCATCGACCGGGTCGCGTCCCTGCCCTGCGACCTGTTGATCACGCCGCATCCGATCGCCAGCAACCTGCTCGCGCGCTTCCACGGCGATGCGCCCCTGGTCGATGCCGGCGCCTGCCGCCGCTTCGCGGACGGCGCGCGGAGCCAACTGCAAAAACGGCTGTCCACCGAAGCGGCAGGAGACCGGCCATGATCGAAACGGGCACGATTGAAGCGGGCACGATTGAAGCGGGCATGATCGAAGCGGGCATGATCGAAATCGATGCCGCAGCCCATCCGCCGCTGGGCATGCCCGCGGCCGAGTTCCTGCGCGACTACTGGCAGAAGCGCCC
>ERZ1066122.1304-NODE-1304-length-20588-cov-8.423903_pt1 | contig 20588 bp, 19 predicted proteins | sample MGYA00382769_ERZ1066122 | MGnify/ENA primary metagenome ERZ1066122 (study PRJEB33369, sample SAMEA5778352) | biofilm metagenome | biome: Industrial cooling water; feature: Water cooling tower basin; material: Biofilm | place: United Arab Emirates | collected... | reverse complement strand
GGCCGGAGTGGCGGCGCTGGTGCCATTGGTCTATTGGCTGACGGCCTTCGGCCCATTGGCACGGGCTGTCAAGCGCGCCTCGTGGCAAGTGCTGCCGCCGGCCGAGCTGCCGCCGCTGAGCATCATCGTGTGCGCCCACAACGACGTGGCCGCCCTCCGGCGCCTCGTGCCCGAGCTGCTGGCCCAGGCCTACCCCAACGACCTCGAAATCGTGCTCGTCGATGACCGCTCCGCCGACGACACCGGCTTCTACCTCCAGCAGCTCACGCAGCTTTTCACGCCGCACGTGCGGCTGGTGAGCATCAAGAGTACGCCGCCCGGCCTCAACCCCAAGAAATACGCCCTTACGCTCGGCCTCAAAGTGGCGCGCTACCCGCACCGCCTCGTGACCGACGCCGATTGCGTACCCGCCTCGCCGCATTGGGCCGCCCGAATGGCGGGCGGTTTCGCGGCGCCCGACGGCGGGCAGGCGCCCGCGCAGGTGGTACTCGGCGTGGGCGCTTACGAGGCCCGCCCTACGTTGCTCAACCTGCTCGTTCGGCACGAAACGCTGCTCACGGCTGCCCTGTACTTGAGCGCCGCCCGCGCCGGGCGGGCGTATATGGGCGTAGGACGCAACCTCGCGTACACTAAAGACGCCTTCACGGCGACGCGCGGGTTTTCGTCGCACCTGCGCTCGCTCGGCGGCGACGACGATTTGTTCGTGCAGGACGCCGTGCGCGCCCGCCTGCCCGTGGGCGTAGTGCTCCACCCGGACGGCCACACCACGTCGGCGCCCGCCACCGCGTGGGGCCACTTCTGGCACCAGAAGCGCCGCCACCTCGGCGCCGGCCGCCGCTACCGCTTCGCCGACCAGGTGCGCGCCGGGCTGCTGCCTGTGTCGGGGCCGCTGTTTTACGGCGCGGCGGGCGTGGGCGCGGCCCTTGCGCCCGCGCTCTGGCCGGTGTGGGCGGGCGCGTGGGCGGTTCGGCTCGTAGGTTTGGGGGCCGGACTGTTGCCCCTCGGCCGGAACCTTCGGCGCCCGGTTCCGTTTTGGGCCTTGCCCGCGCTCGACCCTCTGTTCTGCGCCGTTTATGTGGCCCTGGGCCTCTCCGTACTCGTAGCCAAGCCGTCCAAATGGAAGTAAATCCAGAAAAGCAGTTTTCCGCCAAAGCCAAGCACGATTTCAAGCTCATCCGCGCCGCCGTGGAGCGGCACGACGAAAAAGCGTACGCGGAGTTGATGCAGATATACAAGAAGCCCGTGTATCACGTGGTGCTCAAGATGGTCCGCAACGCCGACGACGCCGAAGACCTCACCATCGAGGCGTTCGCCAAGGCGTTCCGCAATCTGCACAAATTCAACCCGGAATTTGCGTTCAGTACGTGGCTCTTCCGCATCGCCACCAACAACTGCATCGATTTCATCCGGAAGAATAAAATCAAAACGATGTCCATCGATTCGGGCATCCGCACCGACGGCGGCGACGAGATTCAGATCGACTTCCGCGACAACGACCTCAACCCGCAGGAGGTCGCCATCAAGAACCAGAAAATCGAGATTATGCAGCTCGTCGTGGGCAAGCTGCCGCCGAAGTATCAGCGCCTCGTCTCGCTCCGCTACTTCGATGAACTGTCGTACGAAGAAATCGCCACGGAACTGAAAGCGCCCCTCGGCACCGTGAAAGCCCAGCTCCACCGCGCCCGCGAACTGCTCTACGATATGGTGAAGGAGAAGAAGGAGATGATTTGAGAATCAGGAATGAAGAATGGGGAATGAGGAATGACAGCCTCGTTCCCCATTTTTGTTGCTTGTGAAGCGTGAAGGGGACGTAACGCCGAGTATCACTCGGCGACGGCGGTTGGGCAACGCGGCTAAGCGACGCTCAGCACCGCCACCTAACCGCCGTCATCGAGTAATATTCAGTGTTACGTTGTTTGGCCGCCTTCATACAGGCCGTGCATACTAGATATTCGCCAGTCTCAGCTTCTGCATTTGGACAAGTACGCTCACCTCGCCGCGCTGCTGCGCGAGTGGAACCAGAAAATCAACGTCGTGTCGCGGCAGGACGTGGATGCCCTCGAGACGCGCCACATTCGGCACTCGCTCGCCATTGCCGATGTGGTGCAGTTTGAGAGCGGCGTACGGGTGCTCGATGTCGGCACGGGCGGCGGCCTGCCGGGTCTGCCGCTCGCCATCCGCTTCCCGGAAGTGGAATTTCAGCTGGTTGACTCTATCGGGAAGAAGATTCGCGTCGTGGAGGCCATCGCGCGCGAGTTGGGCTTGGCCAACGTCCGCGCCGAGCAGGCCCGCGCCGAAACCCTCACCGGCCGTTACGAATACGTAGTGAGCCGCGCCGTGGCGCCGCTGGCCGAGCTATGGGGCTGGATCGGCGGCCGGTTCGCGCTCTCGCTCGGTGCCGAAACCGCCGCGCGCCAAGGCCTGTACTGCCTGAAAGGCGGCGACTTGCGCGACGAAATCGCGCAGAGCCGCTTGCGCGGGGTGCGCGTCACGCCGCTGCCGGTGCTGTATCCGGGCGAAGAGTTTTTTGCGACGAAGGCCGTCGTGTTCGTGCCTGCGCGGCAGTAACCGACACGAAGCGGCAGCGGCACAGCCGCGTGATTCGCGCGTAGGCCAAGCTGGAGCTTGGCGTCATCTGCCCTCTAAACGGCGGTTGGGCGTGGCCGCGTCTGTCTCAGACGCGCGCCAAACAGCCCCTAATCATCTTTCGGCGCGCGTCTGAGACAGACGCGGCCACAACTCCACCACATTATCTTCCGGCACACCCGCTCAGGCGTCGGCGCGCAGCTGCATCCGGCGCCACAGCAGGTACCCAAGCACCGCCACCGCCACCCCGCCACCGATAAGCCACGGCATTCGGCCGCGCCCCGGCACGGGCACCCGGTGCGTCACGTTGGAATCGACGGCCCGCAGCACGACTTCGTTCAGTTCGGGGCGCACCTTCACGATGACGTCGCCGACGCCGCCCTGCTCAAACGGCACCAGCGTCGATTTACCGTCAATCTCGAACAGGATGCCGCCCATTACGCGCTGGTCCGGCTCGCCGCGCAGCGTGAGGGCGAGGAGCGTGAGGGCGTACTCGTCTTCCTTACCGGTGGGCTGAATCTCGGTCACGCGGAAATCGCGCACGACAATGTATTGCGGGCCGTTTTCGGTCGAGAACGTCACTTCATCGCGCGTGTCGCCCGGCTCCACTGCAATCTGCTGATTGGTGGCGTTGGCGTCGGGGCTTTGCGCCCACGCGCGGCCGGTCGGCCCGCCCACCGAAAGCACCAGCACAGCAGATAAGAGAAATCCGGTAATACGCATCATTACTCAACAGACTGTTCGCGGCCCTTCGGGGTTTCCGCGCGCGGCGAACGGTGATTCAGCCGCGAAGGTGGCAGCTAAAAAGCGATTTCGCCGGAAATAAGGGGTAAACGCCCTGCTTCGGCTGACGAACCGCCCGACAACGCGCGTAAAAAGTCGGCCGCGCGGCGCTCGGAGTAATAGCGGTCGGGGCCGGGGGCGCCCGGCAGCGTCTCGGCGAACCCGCAATGGCCGCCGTGGTCGGGGATTTCGAGGTGCAGCCACTCGCTGGCTTCGGCCTCAGTGGCGGGGTAGCACGCCGGGTAGGGCAAAAACGGGTCGTTGCGGGCCTGCACGAGCAGCGTCGGCACCCGAATGGCCGGCAGATACTGCCGACTGCTGGCGTACGCGTAGTACACCGCCGCCGACGCGAAGCCGTGCAGCGGCGCGGTGTAGCGGTCGTCGAACGCCTCGAACGAGCGCAGCGCCTCGTAGCCCGTCAGGCTGAGGGCGCCGGGGTGCAGGGCGGCTTTGGTGTGCAGCTTGCCGCGCAACGACGTCAGGAAGCGCCGCAGGTACACCCGGTTTTGCCACCGCGAGATGTGCCGCGCGCCCGCCGCCAACTCCACCGGCACCGAAAACGCCACCGCGCCCGCCACTTCGGCGGGTACGCGCGCGGGGTCTTCGCCGAGGTATTTGAGTGTGATGTTGCCGCCCGCCGAAAATCCCACGAGCCACGCCGCGCGGTACGGCCCGGCCGCCAGCGCGTGGCGCAGCACGGTGTGCAGGTCGGCGGTGTCGCCGAGGTGGTAGGCGCGCAGCAGGCGGTTGGGGCCGCCCGTGCCGCACGAGCGGTAGTTCCAGGCCAGCACATCGGCGCCGGCCGCGCCGAGCGCGCGCGCCATTCCGCGTACGTAGGGCCGCGTCGAGTCGCCTTCCAGCCCGTGCGAGATGATGGCTACCGTGCCGGGCCGCGCTGCGTGGGGGCGGTACCAGTCGAGGTCGAGAAAATCGCCGTCGGCCAGTTCCAGGCGCTCGCGGTCGTGGGGCACCCCCGCCACCGTGCGCCACAGAGCCGGCGCGATGGTCTGGAGGTGGCCGTTCCAGAGTAGGGCCGGCGGCCGGTGGGCTGGGGTGGGTAGGAGCGGCAAGGGAGGAGTGGTGAGTGACTAATGACGAGTGACAACCGGGGGTGGCAGTCACTCGCCACTCACCACTCGTGTGCCTAACGCCGCGCCAACTCCACAAGTGCGCGTCGCACTTACTTCTGAGCTGCCGTCTCCTTCGTGTAAGCGTCTTCTTTCCTGAAGATGTAGCCGCCGAATTTGGCGCCCCACACTTGCTCGCCCTTCTCGTCGAAACCACGGTCCCAGGAGATGAGCTGCTTCGGCGTGATGGTTACGTCGGTGGTGGCGTATTTGGCGCCGCGCAGGCTGCTCAGGCACTCCTGGCCCACGGTGGCGCCCCGAAACTCTTTTTTACCGCTTTTCCGCATCACCACGGCGCAGCCCTCGCGGGCCAGCAGCGAGTCGGGGGTGAGCATCGCCAGCGGCTTGGCCTCCTTCCACTGCCCCGTGAAGCGGAGCGGGCTAGGCATTTCGTATACCACGCTCTCGATCTTGCCGTCTTCCTTGCGGGTGCGGAGGTGATAGACGCGCTGCCGGTACGGCCGCTGCTGGGCCGACGCCGTGGCCTGTTCGACGTAGTAATACAAGCCCTCGCTCTCGGGGCGCTCTTTCCAGATGCGCTTGATGTGGAGCCGAATGTCGAAATACTCCTTGTCCGTCGACGCCTGCTCGGCCGAGTTGTAGTCGCCCTCCATCATCTTGCCGAGGCGCCGGATCTGACGCTCCTTACCGAAAGACGTGTTGACGGTGGAAGCCGGTGGCGGCGGCGTGGGAGCCGGAGCGGTGGCCGGTGCATCCTGAGCGGCGGCGGCCAGCGGCAGCCCAACAACGAAAGCCAGCGGCAGTGCGGCGCCCAGCGCCCGGCGGAAATACGAAATGTGCGGCATAAATCAAGTGCGTAAATCTGGCGATTGACGGCCTAAAAATAGCGGTTCGGCGCCGAGGCAAGCCCGAAAGCACTAAAAAAAGGCCCGCCGCCGGTCTAAACCAGCGGCGGGCCGCGTAAAACCCAATCGGGACTGGGCAGAATACCGCGCGCCGACGCGGCCTACTCTTCTTTGGCGCCCATCCGCTTGCGTTCGTTTTCGTCGAGGTAAATCTTCCGCATCCGTACGGCTTTCGGGGTTACTTCCAGATACTCGTCTTTCTGGATGTACTCCATTGCCTCTTCCAGCGAAAACTGGCGCTTCGGCGCGATTTTGACGTTCTCGTCGTTGCCCGACGCGCGCATATTCGTCAGCTTCTTGCCTTTCTGGATGTTGATGGTCAGGTCCGAGGGGCGCGTGTGCTCGCCGATTACCTGCCCGCCGTACACCTCCTCGCCCGGATCGACGAAGAACGTCCCCCGATCCTGCATCTTGTCGATGGTGTAGGCCGTGCCGGGGCCGGCTTCCATCGAAATCAGCGACCCCGAAATGCGGCCCGGAATCGCGCCCTTGTACGGCTCGTAACGCACGAACCGGTGATTCATAATGGCCTCGCCGGCCGTGGCGGTCAGCACGTTGTTGCGTAGCCCGATCAGCCCGCGCGACGGAATGCTGAATTCGAGATGTTGCAGGTCGCCTTTCGGCTCCATAATCGTCATCTCGCCTTTGCGAACCGACACCAGCTCGATCACCTTGCCGGCAGTCTCCTCGGGCACGTCCACCACCAGGTGCTCAATCGGCTCGGTGCGCTGGCCGTCTTCGTCTTCCTGGAAAATGACCTGCGGCTGGCCCACCTGTAGCTCGTAACCCTCGCGGCGCATCGTTTCAATGAGCACCGACAAGTGCAGAATGCCGCGCCCGTACACCAGAAACTGATCTTCGCGGCCGGTTTCCTCCACGCGCAGCGCCAGGTTTTTCTCGGTTTCCTTGAAGAGGCGGTCGCGCAGGTGGCGGCTCGTCACAAACTTGCCTTCCTTGCCGAAAAACGGCGAGTTGTTAATGGTGAAGAGCATATTCATCGTCGGCTCGTCGATGGCGATGCGCGGCAGCGGCTCGGGGTTTTCAAAGTCGGCCAGCGTATCGCCGATTTCGAAGCCTTCGATGCCCGTCACGGCGCAGATGTCGCCGGCGCCCACGCTCTCGACCTTCACGCGGCCTAAACCCTCGAACACCTGCAACTCCTTCACCTTCACCTTTTTGATAGAGCCGTCGCGCTTGCAGAGGCTCATATTGGCGCCCTCTTTCAGCGTCCCGCGTGAGACGCGCCCGATGGCGATCCGGCCCACGAACGACGAAAAATCGAGGCTCGTGACCTGCAATTGCGGCGTACCCTCCACGAACGGCGACGGCGGAATCACTTCCACGATGGCGTCGAGCAGGGGCGTGATGTCTTCGGTCTTCTGCTGCCAGTCGCGCGACATCCAGCCGTGCTTGCTCGAGCCGTACAGGGTCACGAAATCGAGCTGGTCTTCGGTGGCTTCGAGGTTGAACATCAGGTCGAACACCTGCTCGTGTACCTCGTCGGGGCGGCAGTTTTCTTTGTCCACCTTATTCACCACCACAATTGGCTTCAAGCCGAGCTGAATGGCTTTCGAGAGCACGAAGCGCGTCTGCGGCATCGGCCCCTCGAAGGCATCGACGAGCAACAGCACCCCGTCGGCCATTTTCAGCACCCGCTCCACCTCACCGCCGAAATCGGCGTGCCCAGGGGTGTCGATGATGTTGATTTTAACGTCTTTGTACCGAACCGAAACGTTTTTCGAGACGATGGTGATGCCGCGTTCGCGCTCCAGGTCGTTGTTGTCGAGGATGAGGTCGTCGAACTGCTGGTGCGCGTCGAAGATTTTCGAGGCGTGAATGATTTTATCGACGAGGGTGGTTTTACCGTGGTCGACGTGGGCAATAATGGCGATGTTGCGAATGCTGCCGGGGCGCTGCATCTACGAAGGAAGCTAAAACTGAGTACGTTCTGATTTTCAGGCCGCAAAGGTACGATTTTGCTTTCGGGCGGCCTAATCTGGAGCCAACATTGCCGTAACGTTTCGCGTTCGGTAGCCCCGAACGAGGCCCGCGCGCCGCGCCGGGCTACCTCGTCTTTCCCTCTTTAACTCCGCTTCAGATGACCTTGCTGAAATCCTGCCTCACGGGCCTGCTGCTGCCCGTGGCGCTGCTGTTCTCAACCGCCGCCTGCGGCCAAGCCGGCGCCTCGCGCGCCACCGCCGACTACAAGCCCACGCTCGTCAAGACCGACGCGCAATGGAAAGCCCAACTCACGCCGGAGCAATTCCACGTCCTGCGCGAGAAAGGCACCGAGCGCGCCTTCACGGGCGAGTTCCACGACAACCACGCCGCCGGTACGTACTACTGCGCCGCCTGCCACCAAAAGCTCTTCACCTCGGAAACCAAGTTCGATTCGGGCACCGGCTGGCCGTCGTTCTGGGCGCCGGTCACGAAAAACGCCGTCGCCGAAAACGTGGATGCCTCCTACGGAATGAAGCGCGTGGAAGTGGTGTGCGCCCGTTGCGGCGGCCACCTGGGCCACGTATTCGAGGACGGCCCCAAGCCCACCGGCCTGCGCTACTGTATGAACTCGGTATCGCTGGCGTTTGAGCCGACGAAAAAGGCGGCTCCCACGGCGAAGCCTAATAAGAATTAATGCCGCGATTGTCAGTCGCTTGACGCTGAATCGCGTACACCGAAGCCGACCACTGCCGCAAGCGTGGTCGGCTTTTTTGTTTCACTTTCAACCCGCATTCCGTATGGCCCGTCTTTCGATTTTTCTGCTGTCGTGTGCTCTGCTGGGTAGCACCGCTGCCTGCTCCACGATGCCGCTCGCCACCGGCAATCGCATCACGCCGTCGGGGACGCCCGGCTCGCTGACGGCGCCCATCCAGTCCGACGCCGACCGGCAGGCCGTGTACAACCAGTCGGGGCAGAACGTGGTGCCCACGGCCACGCCGCGCGCCGCGCCGCTCAACCAGCAAGTCAGCGACATCAACTCGCGCAAGCTGCTCGATGTGCCGGCCAATCAGTCGCCGAACCTCACGCCCGAAGCGCGTACGCAGCAGCAGACGCCGCAACCGCAACTCCTGCCGCGCCCCTGAGGCACACTCTGCGGCGGCAGCCAACGCAAACGCCCCGGCCGAAACCACGTGGGTTTCGGTCGGGGCGTTGCTGTTACCGGCAGAGGCCGGGCGCCCGGTTATTCGGCGGCGCCGCTATCGGTGCCGGCGTTGTCGCCGCCCGTCGGGGCGTCGGCGGGGGCGGCGCTGGCGGCAGCGCCCGCGTCGCGTCGCGGACGGCCCCGGCCACGCTTCGGCGCGGTGCCGTCGGCGGCGGGAGTGGCGGCGGCGGGCTTGCGGCCACGGCGGGCCGGAGCAGCCTTCGGCTTATTTTTGCTGCCAGGCTTGCGGCCCCGGCGCTTCGGCTCGGTGCTCGCGGCGCCGGCGGCATCTCCTTCGGCGGCGGCCGGTGCGGCGGCGCTGGTAGCGGCGCCCGCATCGCGGCGCGGACGGCCCCGGCCACGCTTCGGCGCGGTGCCATCGGCGGCGGCTTTGGCGGCGGTGATGCCGGGCTTGCGGCCCCGACGCTTCGGGCCTGCTGGTTCGGCGGCTGCGGCTGCGGTGGTGCCTCCTTCGGTGGCGGTTGCCTCGTCGGCAGCGGCGGCTTTACGGCCTTTTTTGCCGTTGCCGGGCTGTTGGTAGTAGTCGATGATGGACCGCAGCGCGTCGTTCACCATCTTCTCGGTATCCTCTTCCAGGCGGCGGCTGGCTTCTTTCACCACGCCTTTCAATTTCTTTTCGGTTTCTTTCCGAATCTGCTTGACGGCGGCGCTGATGCGCTCGTCGAAATCGCGTTGCAGGCGCTTGGCCGCTTTTTTCAGCGACGACTGCTTTTCCTGCGCGGCGGGGTTGACTGCCGCAGCCGAATCATCGGCCGACACGGCGGCCGCTTTTTTCTTCTTGGCCATTTGGGGTAGGGAAACTGGCGTGAAAAAAATGATGCACTGGGTGAAAAGCCACCCAAAAAAGGTCGGTCGCAACGACTCGGCGCCGACTTTTTCGCAACGAATGTAAGGCCGTTTTTTTTCTCTGGGCAAAATTTCATTTCGCTCCTGTTGCATTTCGCTCTTCCGGCGCGAGCCGTGCCCGCCGACGGTAGCCGCTGACGGCGCCGGTATCTTTGCCCTGAAACCGCGTTTGGGCGCCGTTTCGCCTTCTTCCGAATGACCGACGACACCCTCCGCCCGCTTGGGGCGCCCGCGCGCTACACCGTCACGGCGGCGCTGATTTACGCCAACGGCCCGATTCATATCGGGCATCTGGCCGGTTGTTATCTTCCGGCTGACATCTACGTGCGCTATCTGCGCGCCACCGGCGCCGACGTAGCCTTCATCAGCGGCACCGACGAGCACGGGGTGCCCATTACCATCAAAGCCAAAAAAGAAGGCACCACGCCGCAAGCGGTGGTCGATACATACTACGCCCAAATCAAGCAGGCATTCGCCGATTTTGGGATTTCGTTCGACATCTACTCGCGTACCTCGTCGAAGCACCACCACGCGGTGTCGCAGGAGTTTTTTCGGAAGCTCTACGATACCAGCCAGTTCGTGGAGGAAACCAGCGAGCAGTACTACGACGAAACGGCGCAGCAGTTTCTGGCCGACCGTTACATCGTTGGTACGTGTCCGGTGTGCGCCAACGAAAATGCCTACGGCGACCAGTGCGAAAAATGCGGCTCGGCCCTCTCGCCCACCGAGTTGCTTAGTCCGCGCTCGATGCTGAGCGGCGCCCAGCCGGTGTTGCGGCCCACTACCAACTGGTATCTGCCACTCGACCACCTACAGCCCCAGCTCGAGGCGTTCGTGAGCGCGCACCCTGAGTGGAAGCCCAACGTGGCCGGGCAAGTACGCTCGTGGCTAAAGGAGGGCTTACGCCCCCGCGCGATGACCCGCGACCTCGAATGGGGCGTACAAGTGCCCATCGCGGGTGCCGAGGGCAAAGTGCTATACGTGTGGTTCGACGCGCCCATCGGCTACATCACCTTCACGCAGGAGTGGGCCGAGCAGGTGGGCAAAGCGTGGGAGCCGTACTGGAAATCGGCCGACACGAAGCTGGTGCATTTCATCGGCAAGGACAACATCGTGTTTCATTGCCTGATTTTTCCGGCGATGCTGCTCGCCGAAGGCTCCTACATCTTGCCCGATAACGTGCCCGCCAACGAGTTTCTGAACCTCGAAGGCGATAAAATCAGCACCTCGCGTAATTGGGCCGTGTGGCTGCACGAATATCTGGAGGAATTTCCAGGCCGCGCCGACGTGCTGCGTTACGCGCTGTGCGCCAACGCGCCCGAGTCGAAAGACAACGATTTTACGTGGAAGGATTTTCAGGCGCGCAACAACTCGGAGCTGGCCGATAACCTCGGCAATTTCATCAACCGCGCGCTGGTACTGACGCAAAAAAACTTCGGCGGCGCGGTGCCGCCCGTCGGCGCGCTGCTCGACCTCGATCGCGCGCTCCTCGCCGAGTTGGCCGCTGCTCCGGCGCGCATCGGCGAGCGGCTGGCCACCTACCGCTTCCGCGATGCCCTCGCCGAGGCGATGAACCTGAGCCGCGCCGGCAATAAGTATCTGGCCGAGACGGAGCCGTGGAAGCTCGCCAAGTCGCAGCCCGAGCGGGTGCCCACCATCCTGAATCTGAGCCTCCAGTTGGCAGCCACGCTGGCCGTGGTGCTCGAGCCGTTTCTGCCGCAAACCAGCGCCCGCCTCAACGCGATGCTCGGCCTGCCCACCGACCACCCCAACGACTGGGCGCTCGCCGGGCGCCCCGACCGCCTGCCCGCCGGGCACCCGCTGGGCACACCCGAAGTGCTGTTCGCCAAAATCGACGATGCCGTCATCGAGGCACAAATCCAGAAGCTCCACGCCACCAAGCAAGCCAACCAATTGGAAAACGCCCCGAAATTCGCCGCCGAAGAAGCAACCGCTTTGCTCGTGCCCGCCGCCAAGCCGGAAGTCACGTTCGATGATTTCACGCGGATGGATTTGCGCGTCGGCACGGTGCTCGCGGCCGAGCGGGTGCCCAAAACCGACAAGCTCCTGCACCTCACCGTCGATACGGGCCTCGATACGCGCTCCATCGTGAGCGGCATCGCCGGCTCGTACGCGCCCGACGAGTTGCCCGGCCGCCAGGTGCTGTTGCTGGCCAATCTGGCGCCGCGCAAGATCAAGGGCATCGAATCGCGCGGGATGCTGCTGCTGGCCGAAGACGCCGACGGCCGCCTGCGCCTGCTGACGCCGCACGACGCCGTGCGGCCCGGCAGCGCGGTGGCGTAACCTACCAGTCGCGTTGAGCGCCGTGGTATTTCGGGCGGCACTTCACGCGGCGTCGAGACGGCGCTCGCCACGTTATTTATTGTAAAAATTCATCGTGCGCTCCAGCCCGAGCGAGCCGAAGGCGAGCGCCATCTCGGCGGCGCGCTCGATGTGGGTGGGCAGGTCGATGCGCTCGTCGGCTGAGAAGGAACTGAGCACGTAATCCACCTGCTTACCGCGCGCGAACTCGCTGCCCACGCCGAAGCGCAGGCGGGCGTAGTCGGGCGTTTGCAGCGTCTCCTGAATGTGCTTGAGGCCGTTGTGGCCGCCGGCCGAGCCTTGCCCTTTGAGGCGCAGCTTGCCGTAGGGCAGCGCCAGATCGTCGGTGATGACGAGCAGGTGCTCGAGCGGAATCTTATGGGCCGTGAGGTGGTGCTGCACGGCCCTGCCGCTCAGGTTCATATACGTAGTCGGCTTGACGAGCACGTACCGCTTGCCCTTGTGGCTGATTTCGGTGGTGAAGGCGTGCCGCCCGACCGCAAAAGGGCCGCCGCCGTGGGCGCGCGCCAGGTGGTCGAGCACCATAAACCCGATGTTGTGGCGGGTCTGGTCGTACTCCGGCCCGATGTTGCCGAGGCCGGCCAGGAGAAACTTCATCAGCAGGAAAGCCGTCTGGTGGGGGAGCGGCCGGACAAAGGTGCGAAAAAAAAATTCGGCCCCCAGGCGCTGGAATCGCCGTTTTTGGCTGGAACCGAAAAAAAGTTGGTCGGCACCCATTAAGGTTTTGCCCGGAACAGCCATTAAGTAGTAGAAAACCCCGGATACCCCGGCCTTCCAACCACCCAAACCCCCAGAACCGATGCAAGGCGTCAATAAAGTTATTCTGATCGGCAACCTCGGCAAAGACCCCGAGATCCGCCACTTCGAGACCGGCGGCAGCAAGACCGGCTTCTCGCTCGCCACCAGCGACTATTACCGCGACAAAGACGGCAACCGAATCGAGCAAACCGAGTGGCATAACGTGGTGTGCCGCCACGAGGGCACAAACAAAGTCATTATGAAGTATCTCCACAAAGGCAGCCGCGTCTATGTGGAAGGGCAGATTCGCTCGCGGCAGTACACCGACAAGGAAAACCACACCCGCTACATCACCGAAATCTACCTCGACCAACTCACGATGCTGGACCCGAAGCCCGCCTCCGCCGCCGACGGCCCCGCGGCCGCCTCGGCCGACGCGCCGCTCACGTACGCGCAGCAGCCCGAGCCCGACGCGCTGCCGTTCTGATTCCCGATTATCCCCCTTTCTGGGCTACCGACAAACTCATCCTTTTCCACCGCATTCCCGGAAAACACGTCGTCATCGTTGCTGCTCCTTCTCCGCGTCTGTTGCTTGAAAACGTCGTCTGCTCTCTGCATCTGCTGCGAAAACTCACCGTGCTGATCCGCCGTTGCTGATCACTCTGTAAAACGGGCGCTCCGGGGCGCCGGGCCGGGCGGTACTTTTGGTGCCGCGCCGGGCCGGATTCCCCGGAGCGTTGCCGTTTGAAGCCAATGCGCTTTCCTGTTCTTCGCTTGCCGGTGTGGGTTGCCGTGGTCGGGCTGCTGACCGGCGCCGGCTGCATTACCGCCTGTACCGCCGACTACACGCCCCGGCCGCGCGGCTGGAATCGGATTGATTTGCCGCGTCCGGCGTATCGGCCGCTGGCGGGGCCGCATCCGTATTCGTTCGAGGTATCGAAGTATGCCCGCGAGTTGCGCGATTCGTCGCGCTTCGCCGTCAACAAGCCTGACTGGATCAACCTGCACTATCCGAGCTTCGGGGCCACCATTCAGCTTACGTACGAGGATTTGCGGGGCCGCCCCACGGCGTTGCAGGCGCTCATCGCCGACGCTCGCAAGCTCACGAGCAAGCACGAAATCAAGGCTTCCGGCATTCAGGAGCGGCTGCTGAAAACCGAAAGCGGCCTGACGGCCGACGTGTTCGAGCTGAGCGGCGAGGTGCCGAGTCAGTTTCAGTTTTACGTCACCGACTCGTCGCGCCATTTTCTGCGCGGGGCGCTGTATTTCCGCACGGCCGTCGCCAACGATTCGCTGCAACCCGTCATCGAGTTCGTCGAGGCCGACGCGGTGCGGCTGCTGAATACGCTACGGTTCAAAAAGTGAAGAATGAAGAGTGAAGAATGCTGGAGATTCCTCATTCCTCATTCCTCATTCCCCATTCCCACAATGGCCGGCTTCTTCTCTTACCCGATCGAGCTGCTGCGCGGCGTTGGCCCGGCGCGGGCCAAGCTGCTGCAAAGCGAGCTGCGGCTGTTCACGTACGGCGATCTGGTGCAGTATTACCCATTTCGCCACCTCGACCGTACGCAGGTGTACGCCGTGGCCGACCTGTCGGCCGAACTGCCGCACGTGCAGGTGCGCGGGCACATCCGCCGCAAGCAGCTACTGGGCGAGGGGCGTACGCAACGCCTGTCGGTGGCGCTGATCGACGAGGCCGGCGCCGAGCTGGAGCTGGTGTGGTTCAAGGGCATCAAGTGGATCGAGCGCCAGGTGCGCCTCGACGCCGAGTACATCGTGTTCGGCAAGCCGCAGGAGTTCAACGGGCGCTTCAACATCGTCCACCCGGAGCTGGAAGACGTGGCGGCGCCCAAGCCGGGGCAGGCGGCGCTGCAACCGGTGTACAACACCACCGAGAAGCTCAAAAACCATCACCTCGATTCCAAGGCGATTGCGCGGCTGGTGGCCGAGCTGCTGCCGCAGATCGGCCCGCACGTGGCCGAAACCCTGCCCGCCGCCGTGCTCGAGCGGCTGGCGCTGATGCCGCGTACGCTGGCCTTGCAGCAAATTCATTTCCCGGCCACGGCCGACGCACTCGCCGCCGCGCGGTTTAGGCTCAAATTCGAGGAACTGTTTTACCTGCAGCTCAAACTGTTGCGGCAGCGTGGGCAGCGCAAGGTGGAACTGGCGGGGCAAGTGTTTCAGCAAGTGCCGTCGGTGCGGGAGTTTTACCGGAATCATCTGCCCTTCGACCTCACCGGCGCCCAAAAGCGGGTGCTGCGCGAGATCCACGCCGATATGGTGACGGGCAAGCAGATGAATCGGCTGTTGCAGGGCGACGTAGGCTCCGGCAAGACCATTGTGGCGTTTCTGGCGATGCTGATGGCCGCCGACAACGGCGCCCAGGCCTGCCTGATGGCGCCCACCGAAATCCTCGCCGATCAGCACTTCAACGGCCTGCTGCCCTACGCCCGGCTGATGAACCGGCGTATCGCCAAGCTCGTCGGCTCGACGCGCCCGAAAGCGCGGCGCGAGCTGCACGCGGCCCTGCGCGACGGCTCGCTCGATTTTCTGGTCGGCACCCACGCGCTGCTCGAAGACACCGTACAGTTCCGTAACCTCGGCCTCACCATTATGGACGAGCAGCACCGCTTCGGGGTGGCGCAACGCTCGAAGCTGTGGCAGAAAAACCCCAACGTCATTCCGCACGTGCTCGTGATGACGGCCACGCCCATCCCGCGAACGCTGGCGATGACCGTCTATGGCGACCTCGACGTGAGTGTCATCGACGAGCTGCCCGCCGGGCGTAAGCCCATCCAGACGGTGCATCGCTACGAGGAGAGGCGCCCGCAGGTCTATCAGTTTCTGCGCGAGGAAATCCGGCGCGGGCGGCAGGCGTACATCGTGTATCCGCTGATCGAGGAAAACGAGACGCTGGCGCTCAAAAGCCTCAACGAAGGCTACGAGCAGGTGAAGGCCGTGTTCCCGGAGTTCGGCGTGTCGATGGTCCACGGCCAACTGTCGGCCTTCGAGAAGGACGAGGAGATGCAGCGCTTCATCGAGGGCAAGACGCAGATTCTGGTGGCCACGACCGTGATCGAGGTCGGCGTCAACGTACCCAACGCGAGCGTGATGATCATCGAAAATGCCGAGCGGTTCGGGCTTTCGCAACTCCACCAGCTCCGGGGGCGGGTGGGGCGCGGCGCCGAGCAGAGCTACTGCATCCTGCTCACGGGCTACAAGCTGAGCAAAGACGGCCGCACCCGCCTCGAAACGATGGTGCGTACCACCGACGGCTTCGAGATTGCCGACGTGGACCTCAGGCTGCGCGGCCCCGGCGACCTGATGGGCACCCAACAGTCGGGCGTGCTCGACTTGATGATTGCCGACGTGGCCCGCGACGGGCAGATAATGGCCGAAGCTCGCGCCGTCGCCACGGATGTGCTCGAGCGCGACCCCGAGCTGGAGCTGGCCGAGCACACGCCGATCAAGCGGCAGATCGAGGCGCAACGCCGGAGCGGAGCGCCCAACTGGAGCCGAATCAGCTGACGCGACTCAGGCCGGGGTGCCAAAACTTTTGCGCCGCCGGGCGGTTACTCGACCTCAGCGAACGACGCCGTTTGCGGGCGCACCACCAGCGGGGCGGGGCGGAGCGTGGCGGCTACCGGCACCACGCGCAGCGGCTGCGCGCGGAGAGCAGCCGGGGCTTTCGCGGCGGTTGTGGAGCGGAGAATGTCAGTGATGGAGCGGCCCGGGTTGGTTTGCTCAACGTCGCGGGCAAACCGCCCGGCAATGACGAGAGCCAGCAGCACCGAGGCTTTCAGGCAGTATTGAAGCTTCATACGCTTGTTTCAGTGGGGTAGAGTGCCGGCCGGCAACCGCCGACCGAAAGGGCAGGATGGAAAGTGCAGAGAATGGGGTAGTTGTGTTTCGGGGGGCTAAAAGTAGCGGGTTGGCAAAAAAAAACCAAGCCTTTTGGTGACCTTTTGATGTGATCAGCCGTCAAGCGGCCCACAAACGTACGTGCGTCGCTCAAATCTCGTACATCGTAGTTTGTTATGCTTTGGTTAAATGCGCGTAACACAACTTTGCGATTGGCGCCGAGTCCCCCCCCCCCCCGGCCCCCTCGCCATAGGAGAGGGCGCCGGGGGGGAGACTAGATCGGATGTAGGGCCAGTGGCTGGGCCGTAGAGACGCATCTTTGCGTCTCCGCTGCTGGGTGTCGCTGCTGAGCGCCCAACCGCCTCTCCTGACCGCCGGAGATGAAAAGATACGTCTCCACGATACCGTAGGTGAACCCTAAATTCGCTCTGAATGCGAGCGGCGGGCGGGGACGACGGCCGATGGTGGGCCGAAGCAGGGCGCCGCGCGTGGCATCTTTGCGGCGAAGGACAGCCCCGGCGGCAGCAAGCTGCTGCGCGGCCGGCGGCGCTGCTCGTATTCCGTGATGTCAGTTTTTCGCGCGTGTGGTCATCAGGCGGGCCGGGTGCTCGCTCTTTTACTGTTGTTGCTGGCCCCCGTGGCCGTGCTGGCGCAGACCAAAGTGAAGTCGGTGCCGTTTGCCTACGTGCCCGACGCCTCCGCCGACCCCTACGCCGAGCGCATCCCCAACAAGCTGCTGCCCCTCGCCGATGGCACGTTTCTGCTCCTGACCCGCCGCTCGGCGCAGGAATATGCCGTGGAGCGTTACGCCGCCGCCGACCTCAAGCTCCGGTGGTCGTGCGCCGTGCCCTTGCAGGACGGCGAAGTCATCGACGCCTTCGCAGCGTCGGCCGAGGCCGTCACGCTGCTGACTTACCGCGCCGACCCCGCCACCGGCGAGCAACTGATGGCGGGATTCCGCATCGACCTCACCTCCGGCCAGCGCTCGGAGCGCAAGGCGCTGCTGGCCGGCCCCAAAGGCCGTCGGCTCTACGGCTCCTGCTCCGACGACGGCACCAAGCTGGTGGTGTACGAAACGCGCGCCCGCCAAAGCCAACTGACTGAAATCAGAGCTACCGTGGCCGACCAGCACTTCAAGACGCTGCACGAGCCGCTGATCGATCTGCGCGGCGCGGGCGGCTCGGCGTCGGCCACGGTGCGAGTGGCCAACAACGGCGACTGCTACGTGGGCCTGCAAACCGACGGCGGCATCAAGCTCACCGTGCGCCGCTACCCGCTCAAAGGCGAGGAAGCACAAGTGCTGGGCGTACCCGTGGGCGGCGTGTTCGGCGGGCAGAAGGTGTACATCTTCGATACGGCCTACCGCTTCGACCAGGATGGCGCCCTCTACGCCGCCGCCGTGTGTATGAACGAAGAATCGGGCGAGTACTATAGCCTCAAAGTCGTCAAATTCGACTTTCAGGCCAACGATATCCGTTACGCCGAAGAAATCCGGTTCGACAAGGCGTACCTGGCCGAGCTGGCCGCTGCGGCTAAGGCTGCCGGTGCCGCCGCCCCCGACCGCCTGGCCGACACCTACCTCTCCGACGTGCTGCTGACGCCTGAGAAACAAGTTGTCGTGGTGATGGAGCGCAAGGAGGAAGAAGGCGAAGCGGCCCCGCACTTCGCCAAAGAGCTGCTGCTGTTCGGCTACAACGAGTTCGGCAAGCCCGCGTGGCGCACGGCCCTGTGGAAGAATCAGCAGGCGCCCGCCAAAGAGGGTTACAGCGGCATCGGCTACCGTGCCCATGTGGCCGGCTCGATGTTGCATCTCGTCACGCTCGAAACGAAGGGCAAGACGCAAGACCTGTTCGACCACCCGTACTCGGCCCTCACGGGCAAGGCCGCGCCGGCGCGGGCGCTCGGGCTGAACGTAGCACCCGGTCAGCCGGTCAACCACATCAAGGATTTCACGGCGTGGCTCGACGCCAGAACGCTGCTGGCGGTGAGTCGGCCCGCTAAAAACTCTACGGCGCTCACGCTCAATAAGATTGTGTTGAAGTAGAGTGGAGCCGGTAATCCCGTACATCGTAGTAATGACCCCCAACCTCCGCCTCATCGGCCAACGGCTCAAAACGTATATGCAGCTTCGCGGCCTCACGCTCACGGGCGTGGCGCGGATGAGCGACTTTTCGCGGCAGGAGTTGGACGCCATCATCGACGGCGGCGCGTACCCGGTGAGCCGCCTGATGCACCTGCTCTCGCTCTTCGACGACCTCAGCCCCGCGTGGCTGCTCGAGGGCACCGAACCAATGTTGCGCCGTGGCTCCGTGCCGACCAAGCGCGAGTTGGCCGACGACATCGAAGCGCGCGAAATCCTGCGCCGCCACGCCGTCGTGACGGCGCCAACCGACGCGGCGCTGGCCCGGCGGGTCGAGTCGCTTGAGGCCGAGCTGGCGGCCACGCGCGCGCTGGTGGCCGAGCTGGCCCACCGGCTGGCACCCGCCGACCGGTAGGCGCGCCGCGCGGGAGCGGCGGTACCTTTGCCGGCCTATGACCTTCACCGCCGCTCCCATTGCGTCGGCGCCGTCCCAATCCGGCGCCAGCCTGTCCGATTTGCTCGCCGCCTACGAGGCGAAGCACCCCGAAATCACCTTCGAGTGGCACGACCCCGAGACCGAAGCCGTCGGGTGGGTCGTTATCAACTCGCTGCGGAACGGCTCGGCCGGCGGCGGCACCCGGATGCGGAAAGGCCTCGACCGCCGCGAAGTGGAGTCGCTGGCCAAAACGATGGAAGTGAAGTTCACGGTGGCCGGGCCGCCCATCGGCGGCGCCAAGTCGGGCATCAACTTCGACCCGCACGACCCGCGCAAAAACGGTGTGCTGCGGCGCTGGTTCAAGGCGGTGCTGCCGCTGCTGAGCCACTATTACGGCACCGGCGGCGACCTCAACGTCGATGAGATTCACGACGTCATCGCCATCACCCAGGGATACGGTTTGCCGCACCCGCAGGCGGGCACCGCGCGCGGCCACTTCGGCGCCACCGACGCCGCCAACCCCCAGCGCATCGAGCAGTTGCAGCGCGGCGTAGTGCTACCCGTACACACGGCGGCGCTCACGCCCGACCCGGCGCGCGCCTTCACTGTCGCCGACCTCATCACCGGCTACGGCGTGGCCGAATCGGTGCGGCACTATTACGCGCTGTGGCCCGGCACGTCGGTGCGCGGCAAGCGGGTGCTGGTGCAGGGCTGGGGCAACGTGGGGGCGGCAGCCGGCCACTACCTGGCCCAGCAAGGCGCCCGCATCGTGGGCATCCTCGACCGCGTGGGCGGGGTGCTGAGCGAGGCAACCGACGGGTTTTCGATGGAGGAGGTCGCCGGTTTCCTCACCAACCGCGCCGGCAACGCGCTCAACCCCGACACACCCGGCTTTCTGGGTGCCGACGAACTGGCCGCCCGCGCGTGGCAGCACGGCGCCGAGGTGTTTGTGCCGGCCGCCGCGTCGCGCCTGCTCACGCAAGAGCAGCTCGAGAAACTCATCGGCGCAGGCCTCGAAGTCATCGCCGCCGGCGCCAACGTGCCCTTCGCCGACCCGCAAATCTTCTTCGGCCCCATCGCCGACTACGCCGACCAGCGCGTGGCCAGCATCCCCGATTTCATCGCCAACTGCGGAATGGCGCGCGTTTTCGCGTACCTGATGCAGCCCGGCGCCGCCCTCACCGACGAGGCCATCTTCGCCGACACCAGCCAGACCATCCGCGCGGCCCTCGAGCGCACCCGCGCGCTGTCGGCCGAGCCAACCGGCATCGCCCGCTGCTCGTTTGAGGTGGCCTTGCGGCAGTTGGTGTAGCCAGGGCGTTTCAACCGCCACGTAATGAGCACTCGTGCAGAGATAATCACTTGGTTCTGCTCACTAAGTACTTAGGTGCCTTCTCGGCGCCGCATCGGCGCCCATCACTCTATTTTTCCCTATGACTTTCGACGACGGCCTGCAAACCACGTTCTTCGGCAACACTCTCCAACAATACCTAATCTGCGCGGCCATCATTGTGGCCGGGCTGCTCTTCAAGCGCCTCATCTCGCGCCTGCTCAACCGGCTGGCGTTCCGGCTGGTCGAGACGAAATTCAAGGAGGTTTCGGAGGAGGAATTTCACGCGCTGCTGGTCAAGCCCGTTGACCGGCTGGTGTTGTTCATCACGATCTACTTCGCGTTCAACGTGTTGAGCTACCCGCTCGACCCCGACGACCTCAGTGGCAAGGAGCCGTGGCTGAAACTCGCCATCTTTCACGCCTGGCA
>ERZ1066122.1302-NODE-1302-length-20594-cov-16.527290_pt1 | contig 20594 bp, 19 predicted proteins | sample MGYA00382769_ERZ1066122 | MGnify/ENA primary metagenome ERZ1066122 (study PRJEB33369, sample SAMEA5778352) | biofilm metagenome | biome: Industrial cooling water; feature: Water cooling tower basin; material: Biofilm | place: United Arab Emirates | collected... | reverse complement strand
CGCGCTGGCGCGGGTACATGTCGAGGATCGACAGTGTGACGATCGGGAACACCAGGGCGATGCCGAACGCGCCCAGCGCGGTCGGCAGGATCGCCCAGGGCAGCGTCGGCGACCCGGTGAGCGCGTTGTAGCCGATGTTGTAGGCGGCAGCGATGCCGCAGCACAGGAAGCCCCACTCCACCAGCCGGCGCCCGCTGATGCGCCCGGCCGCGCGGCCGCTGGCGAAGGCGCCGAGCATCATGCCGCCGATGGTGGGCGCGAAGAACCACACGAAGTCCTGCTCGCCCAGGCCCAGCAGGTCCATCACGAAGGCCGGCGCCGATGCGATGTAGAGGAACAGCGCGCCGAAGTTCGCGGTGCCGGCCAGCGTCAGCAGCCGGAAGCCGCGGTTGGACAGCATGCCGCCGTAGTCGCGCGCCAGCGTCATCGGGTGCAGGGGCACCCGCTGCTCCGGCGGGTGGCTTTCGGGCAGGCCCCAGGCCGTGAGCCCGAGCAGCAGCACGCCGAAGCCGGCCAGGAACCAGAAGATGCCGTGCCAGTCGGAGAAGCCCAGGATCCACCCGCCGATCACCGGCGCGATCGCCGGCGCGATGCCGAAGATCATCGAGATCTGGCTCATCAGCCGCTGCGCGTCGTCGCCCTGCAGGCAGTCGCGCACCACCGCGCGCCCGACGATCAGGCCGACGCCGGCGGACAGGCCCTGCAGCGCGCGGTACACCAGCATCGTCGCCATGTCGGTGGCCAGCGCCGCACCCACCGAGGCCAGCGTGAAGACGACGATGCCCGCGATCAGCACCTTCCTGCGCCCGATCGCGTCCGAGATCGGGCCATGGAACAGCGACATCGCCGCGTAGCCGATCAGGTACACGCTGATCGTCTGCTGCATCGCCACCTTGCCCACGCCCAGGTCGCCGGCCATCACCGGGAAGGCCGGGAAAACCGTGTCGATCGAGAACGGGCCGAACATCGCCAGGCCGCCCAGGATCAAGGCCAGCCGTGCACGGGAAATGGAAAGATGGGGAATCATCGCAGGCCGGGCCGGAAAACCGTGCCAGCATACAATCCCGCTCCCGACGCCGCTTGAACCCGGGCGCCCACACCCCCACCCCTGCGGCCATGACCGACGCCCCGAACCCCACCCCCGAAGCCCCGCCGGTCGCCGAGCGCAGCCTGGCCGCCGTGCTGCGCGAACTCGGTCCGTTCCTGCGCCCCTACGTCGGCCGCATCCTGCTGGCGATGGCGTGCCTGGTGGCGGCGAAGCTGGCCAACCTCGGCGTGCCGATGGTGCTCAAGGCGCTGGTGGACGGACTCGACGTCGAGCCCTCGCTGCTGGTGCTTCCGGTCGGGCTGCTGCTGGCCTACGGCGCCGCGCGGCTGTCGGTGACGCTGTTCACCGAACTGCGCACCATCGTCTTCGCCCGGGTGATGGCGCGCAGCTCGCGCACCGTGATGCTGCGCGTGTTCCGGCACCTGCACGCGCTTTCCCTTCGCTTCCACCTCAACCGCCGCACCGGCGGCGTGGCCCGCGACGTCGAGCGCGGTGGCACCGCCATCTCCGACCTGCTCGACTGGACCATCTACACCATCCTGCCCACCCTGCTGGAGATCGTGCTGGTGACGGCGGTGCTGGTGTGGGCCTACGACTGGGGCTTCGCCGCCATCACCCTGGGCACCATCGCGGTGTACGTGGCCTGGACCTTCCGCGTCACCGAGTGGCGCACGCGCTACTACCGCGCCGCGGTCGAGGCCGACACCCGCGCCAGCGCCCGTGGCGTGGACTCGCTGCTCAACTACGAGACGGTGAAGTACTTCAACAACGAGGAGCACGAGGCGCGCCGCTACGACGAGCACCTGCAGGAGATGGAGAACGCGACCGTCAAGAGCCTCAAGTCGCTGGCGGTGCTGAACCTGGGCCAGAGCGGCATCATCGCCATCGGCATCACCGCGCTGATGTGGCGGGCCGCGACCGGCGTCGCCGCCGGCGAGATGACCATCGGCGACCTGGTGCTGGTGAACGCCTACCTGCTGCAGCTGTCGGCGCCGCTGAACTTCCTGGGCATGGTCTACCGCGAGGTGAAGCAGGCCATCACCAACATCGAGCGCCTGTTCGGCCTGCTGGACGAGGCGCAGGAAGTGCGCGACCGGCCCGATGCCCGCGCCCTGGTGACGCACCAGCCGCAGGTGGAGTTCGACAACGTCCGTTTTGGCTACGACGGCCGGCGCGAGATCCTGCACGGCGTCAGCTTCGCCATCCCGCCCGGCGGCGCGCTGGCGGTGGTGGGGCATTCGGGCAGCGGCAAGTCGACGCTTTCGCGGCTGCTGTACCGCTTCTACGAGATCCAGTCGGGCGCCATACGCATCGACGGCGAGGACCTGCGCGAACTGCGCCAGGACAGCGTGCGTGCCGCCATCGGCATCGTCCCGCAGGACACCGTGCTGTTCAACGACACGATCCGCTACAACATCCGCTACGGCCGCCCGGATGCCAGCGACGCCGAGGTCGAGGCGGCGGCGCGCTCGGCCCACATCCATGACTTCATCCTGTCGTTGCCCGACGGCTACGAGACCGAAGTCGGCGAGCGCGGCCTCAAGCTCAGCGGCGGCGAGAAGCAGCGCGTGGCCATCGCCCGGGCCCTGCTCAAGAACCCGGCCATCCTGATCTTCGACGAGGCGACCTCGGCGCTGGATTCGGCCAGCGAACAGGCGATCCAGGACGAACTCGACCGCATCGCCGTCGGCCGCACCACCCTGGTCATCGCCCACCGCCTGTCGACGGTGATGGACGCCGACGAGATCCTGGTGCTCGACCAGGGCCGCGTGGTCGAGCGCGGCAGCCACCCCGCCCTGCTGGCCGCCAACGGCCACTACGCCCGCATGTGGCGCCTCCAGCAGCAGGAAGCCCCTAGCCAAGAACGGGGTCAGGTTCACTTCCCGCCGGGCTAGTCGGCTGTCGCCAACACCTGGGCGGGAAGTGAACCTGACCCCGTTCTTGGCTAGGCGGCGCCGAGCATGGGGCCAAGGGCCAGGTACAGGCCGACCAGGATGATGCCGACGAAGGCCAGCCGCAGCACGAAGGCGGTGATCTTCCAGGCCAGCACCAGCCCCAGTACCACCAGGAAAATCCCCAACCAGCTCATGGACTTGCTCCGCGTCGAAAGGGGGTCATCCTCCGGCCGCCGGGCCGGTAGAATGACGCCATCGATACCGCCTTGAGCCTGACTCCCGCATGACCGAACCCGCCCGCCCCACCTTCCACGGCTTCGAACAGATCCCGCTGCGCGAGTACGCCGAGCGCGCCTACCTCGACTATTCGATGTACGTGGTGCTCGACCGCGCCCTGCCCTTCCTGGGCGACGGCCTGAAGCCGGTGCAGCGGCGCATCATCTACGCCATGAGCGAACTGGGCCTGGGCGCGGCCGCCAAGCCCAAGAAGAGCGCCCGCACCGTCGGCGACGTGATCGGCAAGTTCCACCCGCACGGCGACAGCGCCTGCTACGAGGCGCTGGTGCTGATGGCGCAGCCGTTCTCCTACCGCTACCCGCTGATCGAAGGCCAGGGCAACTTCGGCTCCACCGACGACCCGAAGTCGTTCGCGGCGATGCGCTACACCGAATCCAAGCTCACCCCGATCGCCGAGGTGCTGCTGGGCGAGCTGGCGCAGGGCACCGCCGACTGGGTGCCGAACTTCGACGGCACCCTGCAGGAGCCGAGCTGGCTGCCGGCGCGCCTGCCGCACCTGCTGCTCAACGGCACCACCGGCATCGCCGTCGGCATGGCCACCGACATCCCGCCGCACAACCTCAACGAGGTGGTGAGCGCGGCCGTGCGCCTGCTCGACGACCCCGACGCCAGCGTGCGCGACCTGTGCGAGCACGTGCGCGGCCCCGACTACCCCACGGCCGCCGAGATCATCACCCCCGCCGCCGACCTCGTGCAGATGTACGAGACCGGCAATGGCAGCGTCCGCGCCCGCGCCACCTGGCTGCGCGAGAACGCCAACATCGTCATCACCCACCTGCCCTACCAGGTCTCGCCCTCGAAGATCATGGAGCAGGTGGCGCAGCAGATGCGCGCCAAGAAGCTGCCCTGGCTCGAGGACCTGCGCGACGAGTCCGACCACGAGAACCCGGTGCGCCTGGTGCTGGTGCCGCGCAGCAACCGCGTCGACGCCGACGCGCTGATGGGCCACCTGTTCGCCACCACCGATCTGGAGAAGAGCTTCCGGGTCAACTTCAACATCATCGGCCTCGACGGCCGGCCGCAGGTGAAGAACCTCAAGGCCTTCCTGTCGGAGTGGCTGCAGTTCCGCACCGACACCGTGGCCCGGCGCCTGCGCCACCGCCTCGAGCGCGTCGAGCGCCGCCTGCACCTGCTCGAAGGCCTGCTGGTCGCCTTCCTCAACCTCGACGAGGTCATCCGCATCATCCGCACCGAGGACGAGCCCAAGCCGGTGCTGATGGCGCGCTTCGGCCTCAGCGACGAGCAGGCCGAGTACATCCTCGAGACCAAGCTCAAGCAGCTCGCGCGCCTGGAGGAGATGAAGATCCGCGGCGAGCAGGACGAGCTGGCGAAGGAGGCCGAGAAGATCAAGGGCATCCTCGAGTCCAAGGCCAAGCTCAAGAAGCAGGTCAAGGACGAGCTGCTGGCCGACGCGAAGAAGTTCGGCGATCCGCGTCGCTCGCCGCTGGTGCAGCGCGAAGCCGCCCAGGCCATCAGCGAAACCGAGCTGGTGCCCAGCGAGCCGGTGACCGTGGTGCTGTCGAAGAAGGGCTGGATCCGCAGCGCCAAGGGTCACGACGTGGAGGCCGGCGCGCTGAGCTACCGCGACGGCGACGGCCTGCTGCAGGCCGTGCGCGGGCGCAGCACCCAGCAGGTGGCCTTCATCGATTCCACCGGCCGCAGCTATTCGACGCTGGCGCACACGCTGCCCAGCGCGCGCGGCAACGGCGAGCCGCTCAGCGGCCGCTTCGCGCCGCCGGCCGGCGCCAGCTTCATTGGCCTGGCCGCGGCCGACAACGACGCCCGCTACGTGGTGGCCTCGAGCTGGGGCTACGGCTTCGTCACCCGCTTCGAGAACTTCACCGGCCGCAACAAGGCCGGCAAGGCGCTCATCAATGCCGATGTCGCGGCCGACATCCTGCCGCCGGTGCCGGTGACGGACGCGAAGACCGACTGGATCGTCAGCATTACCAGCAGCGGCCACCTGCTCGCGTTCCCGATCAGCGAACTGCCGGAGCTCGACAAGGGCAAGGGCAACAAGCTGGTGCAGATCCCGCCGGCCAAGCTCAAGTCGGGCGAGGAGAAAGTGGTGGCCGTGGCCAGCGTGAAGCAGGGCGGCGAACTCACCATCTACTCCGGCCGCCAGAAGCTGGTGCTGGGCTGGCGCGACCTGCAGGCCTACGAGGGCGCCCGAGCCAGCCGCGGCAACCTGCTGCCGCGCGGCTTCACCAAGGTCGACCGCGTCGAGGCCAGCGCCTGACCCAAGAACGGGGTCAGGTTCAGAACCTGACCCCGTTCTTGTTCGATCAGGCGGACAGGCGGAACAGGCGGGCCGCCGCAAGCCACGCCGCGCACATCACGGCGGTGAACACGAACACATGGCCCAACCCGGCCAACCACGCATACAGGCACACCGCCACCTGCGCCACCGCGGTCGCCACCATCACCCAGGCCATCGGCCGCGGGCGGAACAGCACCAGCAGCGAGCCCACGACCGCCAGCGCGACCACGTAGAAAAACAGGTCGTTGGCCGGGTTGTTCTCGTTGCCGATGATGCCGACGGCCAGGTTCGCCCACACGGTGAGGAAACAGGCGCCCGCGGCCAGCGCGGCGGCGACCATGTAGGCGTTGTTGCGGGCGATGCGCGCGGCGACCTCGTAGGCCGTGCACAGCGCCAGCAGCATCACGCCCATCACGATGAAATCGGCGCCGGTCCACTGCACGTCGTCGGTGAACTGCATCGCCACCAGCGGCAGCAGCAGCAGCGCGGCCGCGCCGCCCCACACCAGCGCCCGCACGCCGCCGCGTCGAAGGTGGTCTTGCTCGAGGATGCCCGTCATGTCGCTCTCCCTGGCCAGGGCCACGCCGGGTCGGGTGGCCGATGTGCCCATGGTGGCAACGATATCTGGCTTTTCGCGGGCAGCGAGGGGGCAATCCCGGGACGACCCGCCGGTCACGCCCCGCCGCCCCTCCGTCCGGGCTGCTGACCACCGGCCGGCGATCCGCGATCGCGGCGTTATAGTCGGCAAGTCCCGAACGGAGCCGCCGATGCGCCAGACCGCCCCCGCCCGCCGTGTCGCCGCGCTGCTCCTGCTGGCCGCACTGGCGCCCGCACCCGTGCTGGCGCAAGCCCGGCCGGCACTGCTGACGCCCGAGCAGGGCCAGGCCGCCGCCGCCCGCTACCAACAGTACTGCGCGCTCTGCCACGGCCCCGACCGCGCCGGCCACGCCAACGACCACGCGCCCTCGCTGAAGTCGGCGTCGCTGATCGCCACGGGCACGCCCGTCGTCATCGGCGAAGCCATCGCCTACGGCCGCCCCGGCACGCCGATGGGCGCCTACCACGTCGAGATGGGCGGCCCGCTGACGCGCCAGGAAATCCGCGAGCTCGCGTTCTGGCTGCTGGAGATGGCGCCCGTTGATCCGATCGAGGTCGCCGACCGCGTCGAGGGCGACGTCGCGCTCGGCGCCGGGGTCTACGCCCAGCACTGCGCCAGCTGCCACGGCGCCCGGGGCGAAGGCGGCACCGGCACCGCGCTCGGCAACGCCACCATGCTCGCGCTCACGCCCGACGGCTTCCTGCGCCACGCCATCGAGAACGGCCGCGAAGGCACGGCGATGGTCGCGTTCAAGGACGTGCTGGATCCCGCGCAGATCGACGGCGTCACCGCCTTCCTGCGCAGCCGCGCCGCCGGCTGGGAAGTGCCCGAGCCGAAGCGCCACGTGCCGCCGCCGCTCGATGCCTACGTCATCAATCCGGACGCGGCCGCGCCCTCGTTCACCCTCGCCGACGGGATGTACGTCAGCGCCGCCGAACTCGACCGCGAGCTCAAGGCCCGCAAGCGCATGGTGCTGCTCGACACCCGCGTGACCTCGATGTGGGAGCGCGCCCACATCGAAGGCGCCGTGCCGGGCCCCTACTACGCCAGCCGCGAGGAAGTGATGGCGAACCTGCCCACCGACGGCACCTGGATCGTCGCCTACTGCGAATGCCCGCGCGCCGCCGCCGAATCGGTGGTGCGCCGCCTGCGCGAGGCCGGCGTGCAGAACACCGCCGTGCTCTGGGAAGGCATCCAGGGCTGGGTGAGCCTGGGCTACCCCGTGGTGCAGGGCCGGGCGGCCAGCCAGGCCAGCCCATGAACAAGGCCGGGGGAGCTACGGGCTGGGCCGTCCTGCTGGCGTTCGCGACCGGCCCAGCGCGCGCGAGCGGTTCGCCGATCGGCGACGAGCTGGGCTACGTCTTGGCGTGGATGGGGCTGGCGGTGTTGCTTTTCGCCGCCAGCGTGGCGCTGGCGATCCGGCGCGCCCGAACGCGCGGCGCCCGCTCGGGCTGGCTCCATCTCGGCGGCGCGGTGCTCACGCTGCCCGTCGGCGCGATGCTGTCGCTTGCGCTGGCGTCCACGCGACTCGCCGGGAGCCTGCCCGGGATCGTGCCGACCCTGGCCGCCACGCTGCTGCCTACGCTGGCGCTGTGGCTCGCCTACCTCGCCGCCATGCGTGCAGACGACCGGCGCGAGGAGAATCGCGCCTGGAAAGCGACGCGCTGAGCGACGGGGACGATTCTCGCCATGGACATCAGGGACATCCTCGCGGGCCTGCTCAAGCCCAACCCGTCGGAAGCGAAGCCACGCGGCGAGATCTTCGAGCCTGGCGACGGCTACTGGTACTACCGGCCCACGCTGGACTTCCCGCCCAAGGGCACGCACGACCCGGATGACTACGCGGGCGGCGAGCGCCTCAGCGTCAACTTCACCCACACGAACCTCAGCGCCACCGAGCGCCGCAAACTGGCCAAGCGTTGGTACGACCGCTTCCCGACGCTCGACCGGGTTCGCATCGCCTGGGTCGGTGGCTCGGTATCGCAGGAAACGTTCGAGGCCGTTTGCCAGCTGCCCGCGGTCGAGGGACTGCACATCGAGTGGAGCGCGATCACATCGCTCGCACCGATCCGCCAACTGCGGACCCTGACCCATTTCCACCTCGGCAGCGGGCCTTCGGCGCAGGGACTGGAGGCATTGGCGGATTTGCCGGCGCTGGTCGACCTGGAGCTCAGCAACGTCCGCGCCGCCGGCGACCTCGGTTTCCTCGCCGGCATGCACGGACTGAAGGCCCTCGCGCTCAGCGGCGATTCGAACAGCCTCAAGTCGCTGAAGATCGCCACGCTGGCGCCGCTGGCCGGCCTGGCCTCGCTCGAGCGCCTGTCGCTGGCCACGGTGCAACTGGAGGACGCGTCGCTGGAGCCCCTGGCCCGCTTGCCCAAGCTCAGGCACCTGGTGCTGTCGAACCAGTTCCCGATGGAGGAAGTCGCGCGCCTCGCGGGCCGCCGCCCCGACATCGCCTGCGACCGTTTCGTCGCCAGCCACGGCCCGGTATCGTGGATGGCCTGCAAGACCTGCCAGCGGAAATCGATGCACCAGCTCACCGGCAAGGGCAAGCCCTGGCTGTGCGGGCACTGCGATGCCGACCGGCTGGCGAAGCACGACGCCGATTTCAAGGCCCTCCAGGAGTCCGCCGCATGAACCCGACCCTGTTCACCCTCACCGGCTTCATCGCCTGGTCGCTCGCGCTGCTGGTGCTGATGGAAGCGATCCGCTCGAAGCTGGTGCTCACCCGCGAGGTGTCGCCGACCGGCTTCACGCCCGGCAACGACGGGCTGTCGCCCTTCATGCAGCGGCTGGCGCGGGCGCACGCAAACTGCGTCGAGGGGCTGCCGATCTTCGGCGGCCTGATGGTCGTGGCGCTGGTCGCCGAGCGCACGGCGGTCACCGACCCGCTGGCCTTCGCGTTCCTGGCGGCGCGGGTGCTGCAGTCGCTGATCCACCTGGCCTCGGTGTCGGCAGCGGCGGTCACGCTGCGCTTCACCGCCTTCGCGGTGCAGATGGCGATCGGCGTGGTTTGGGCCTGGGGACTGCTGGCCTCCGCGTGAGCGGCGGCGCGGCTGCTATCCTGCGCACCCCGCCGGCCCCGGCGCCCGGCCTGGAACCCCGATGATCAACAACGACGTCCTGCGCAGCGTGCGCTTCATGCTCGACCTCGCCGACGCCACGATCATCGACGTGGCGAAGCTGGCCGACCCGGGCTTCGACCTGGTGCGCGACGACGTCGTGGCCTACCTCAAGCGCGAGGGCGAGGACGGCTTCGAGGAATGCCCCGACGAGGTGCTGGCGCACTTCCTCGACGGCCTGGTGATCCACTACCGCGGCGTCGACCCGACGCGCCCGCCGCGGCCGGTGGACAAGCGCCTCACCAACAACCTGGTGCTCAAGAAGCTGCGGGTCGCCTTCGAACTCCGCGACGACGACATGCACCAGGCCTTCGCCGACGCCGGCCACCCGGTGTCCAAGCCCGAGCTCTCGGCCCTCTTCCGGCAGCCCGGCCACAAGAACTACCGCGCCTGCGGCGACCAGCTGCTGCGCAACTTCCTCAAGGGGCTGACCCTGCGCAGCCGCGGGGCCTGAGGCCAGCCGCGACCAGCGCGCGTGCCCGGAAGCCTGCATCCCCCTGCCGCGCGGGCTTGCATCGGGACGAGGGTGCGCCTAGCTTGGCCTCGCCCCCCACCCCCCAGAGGCTCCCCCATGAAGATGCTCTTTCTCGCCTTGTCCGTCCTCGCCCTCTCCGCCTGTGGCGCCATCTCGCCGGGCCAGCCCTATCGCGGCGGCGACACGGTGCTGGTCTGCCACAAGGGTAAGAAAACCATGGAGCTACCGGCCAACGCCGCCGAGGCCCACATCAACCACGGCGACCGCTACGGCCGCTGCTGAGGCCGGGATGACGCCCCGGGACGTCCTTGGCTTCTGGTCTGGGAGCCCCTGGGACCAGCCGAGGTCCCGTCCCTGATGGCGTAGGATGTCGCCAGCCCGGTGCCGGGCGGTCCACCGCCGGCACCGGCCGGGTCGTGTGCCAGGGGTGGGGACCGCATGGCGACGGACAGGCGATACCGCGCGTTCATCAGCTACAGCCACGCCGACGAGGCGGCGGCCCGCTGGCTCCAGCGTGCGCTGGAAGGCTACCGCCCACCGGCCGCGCTGCGCGCCGGCCACCCGAGCCTGCCGGCCCGCCTCTACCCGGTGTTCCGCGACCGCGACGAGCTCGCCTCGGCGCACGACCTGTCCGATGCCATCCGCCAGGCCCTCGACGATTCCGACGCGCTGGTGGTGGTGTGCTCCCCTGCCGCCGCCGCGTCGCGCTGGGTGGACGAGGAGATCCGGTATTTCCGGGCCTCCGGCCGGGGCCACCGGATCTTCTGCTACCTGGTCGCCGGCCAGCCGCGGCCCGGGGCGCCGCAGTGCGCGTTTCCCGCGGCGATGCTGCAGGACGAGCGCGGCCAGCCGCTGCACGAACCGCTGGCCGCCGACGCCACGCCCGCGGGCGACGGCCGCCGCAACGCCATGCTCAGGATCGCCGCCGGGCTGCTCGACGTCGGCGTGGACGAACTCAAGCGCCGCGACGCCCAGCGCCAGGCCCGTTTCTGGGCCGGCCTGGCCTCGGCCTCGCTGCTGGTGGCGGCGGTCACGGTCGGGCTGGCGCTGTATGCCTTCAAGTCGCGCCAGGAGTCGGAACTGCGGCGGCAGCAGGCCGAGGCGCTGATCGGCTTCATGCTCGGCGACCTGCGCCAGAAACTCGAGCCGATCGGCAAGCTCGACCTGCTCGACTCGGTCGGCGACGAGGCCATGGGCTACTTCACCACGCTGGGCGAGCGCGGCACGCCGTCCGAACTGCTCGCGCGCGCGGTCGCGCTCAAGCAGATCGGCGACGTGCGCTTCAACCAGGGCCGGCTGGAAGCGGCGCTGGCCTCGTTCGAGCAGGCGCTCGCGCAGGCGCGCCAGCTGCACGAGGCCGAACCGGAAAACAACGACTACCTGTTCGAGCTCGGCCAGGCCGAGTTCTGGGTCGGCTACGTGGCCTGGGAGCGCGGCCAGCTCGACAAGGCCGAAGAGGCGATGCACAACTACCTGCGCCACAGCCTCGCGCTGCGCCATCGCCAGCCGGACAACCCCGGGTACAACCTCGAGCTGTCCTACGCCTATTCCAACCTCGGCAGCCTGGCGCGCGCGCGCGGCGACGCCAAGACCGCCCTCGCCTACTTCGGCCTGTGCCGCGACATCACCGAACAGCAGCTGGCGCTTTCACCCGGCGACCCGGCGCTGACCGTGGCCCTGGCCGAGACCTGGTCCTGGATCGGCTCGACCACCTTCGACGACGGCGACCTGCGCGGCGGCGAGCGCGGCTTCGCCGAAGTGACGCGCCTGCTGCAGCCGCTGCACGAGCGCGGCGAGGACGTGCACGCCACCGACCTGCTCGGACGCAACCTGATCTTCCAGGCCAACGCGCAGCTGGAACTCGGCCGGACGGACCTGGCCGCCGGGCACATCGCCCGCGGCGAGGCGATCTTCGCGGCCCTGGTGGCGCGCGACCCGCAGAACGCGTCCTGGTCCCGCAGCGCGCACCGCGCCGGACTGACCCGGCTGGGCCTGCGGCCGCCGGCACGGTGGAACCCGGAAGACGCCGCGGCGCTGGACGCGCTGGTGGCCGGCCTGGCCGGGCTGGAGGCGCAGGACCCGACCAATGCCGGCGTGGTGGTGGACCTGGCGCAGGCGCTGCGGCTGCGGGCCCTGCGGGCGCTGGCCACGGGCGACCTCGACGCCGCCGCGGTCGCCGCCGGGGACGCCCATCGCCGGATGGCGGCGCTGGTGGCCGGCACCGACTACTCCGCCCAGCGCCTGGTCGAACTGGCCCGTGCCGCCGAGGTGCTGGGCACGGTCCACGCGGCCCGGGGCGAGCACGCCACCGCCCGCGCGCTCTGGGCCGCGGCCGCCGACCAGCTCGACCGGCAATCGCGGCGGACCTTCGAGTTCAACCCGGTCCGCAAGCTGCTGGCCATCAACCTTGGCCAGTCCCGGGAGCTTGCCGCGTTGCAAGGAGTGCTCGACCAGGCCGGGTACCGCGACCCCCGAATGGATCCGGCCTACACCCTCACCGGAACCTTCCGGCCAGAAGAAGACACGACAAGAGGATCCTCCCATGCGACGTTCTGAACGGGTTCCGTCCCTGCTGTTCGCCGGGCTGCTGTCGCTGCCCGCGCTCGCCGCCGCCCAGGGCGGCCCCGATTTCAAGGTCGAACTCGACCCCGAGACCTGCACCTTCTCCGGCGGCAGCGACGGCGCCGGCAATGTCGAGGCCACGGCCGGCGCCGGCAACAAGATGATCCAGGTGCGCCTGTCGAACAAGGACTACGGCATCGCCGAAGTCCGCTTCGAGGGCGAGGGCCAGGAGCAGATGCTGCACGCCGGCGGCGGCGCCGCGCACGTGGTGAACATCTTCAACCGCAACAGCGGGCCGGCCGACGTGAAGTACTCGGTGGTGGTGCAGCACCGCGACACCGGCGAAACCCGCGACTGCGACCCGCGCATCATCAACCGCTGACCCGCCCGCGCCGCGGCCCTGCGGTCGCGGCGCGATGCACGCCGGCCACGGCGCGGCCCGACGGATCGGCCGCCGCGGCGAAGGCCGGGTCCCAGGCGATCGCCGCCGGCGACGAGCAGGCGATCGACTTGCCGCCGGGCACGGTGCGCGCGCAGGCCTCGCCCGGGAACTCGCGCTCGAACAGGTCGCGATACCAGTAGGCTTCCTTGGTCTGCGGCGGGTTCACCGGGAAGCGCCGCGGCGCGTCGGCCAGCATCGCGTCGTCCACCCACGCCTCGGCGTGGGCCTTCAGCCCGTCGATCCAGCCGTAGCCGACGCCGTCGCTGAACTGCTCCTTCTGCCGCCACAGGATCTCGTCGGGCAGCGCACCGGCGAAGGCCTCGCGCAGCACCGCCTTCTCGATCCGGCCCGGCCCGGCCATCTTCGCCGCGGCGTCCATCGCCATCGCCACGTCCATGAACGCAAGGTCGAGGAACGGCACCCGCGCCTCGACGCCCCAGGCCATCATCGCCTTGTTGGCGCGCAGGCAGTCGAACTGGTGCAGGGCGTCGAGCTTGCGCACGCACTCGTCGTGGAAACTTCGCGCGTCGGGCGCCTTGTGGAAGTACAGGTAGCCGCCGAAGATCTCGTCGGCGCCCTCGCCGCTGAGCACCATCTTCACCCCCATCGCCTTGATGCGCCGCGCCAGCAGGTACATCGGGGTGGAGGCGCGCACCGTGGTGACGTCGTAGCTCTCGATATGCCGGATCACGTCAGGCAGCGCGTCCAGGCCCTCCTCGAAGGAATAGGTGAACCCGTGGTGCACCGTGCCCAGGGCCTTCGCCGCGATCTCGGCCGCGGCGAGGTCGGGTGAGCCCGGCAGGCCGATCGCGAACGAGTGGAGCCGCGGGTACCAGGCTTCGGCGCCGTCGTCGTCCTCGATCCGCCGGCGGGCGAAGCGCGCGGCGCAGGCGGCCACCAGCGAGGAGTCCAGCCCGCCGCTGAGCAGCACGCCGTAGGGCACGTCGGTCATCAGCTGCCGGTGCACGGCCTGCTCCAGGGCGCCGCGCAGTGCGTCCGGCGCCACGGTCACGCCAACGGTGGCCTGGTACCCGCGCCACGGGCGTTCGTGGTACCGGGTCAAGGCGCCCGTGGCGGTGTCGTAGACATGGCCGGGCGGGAACAGGGAAACGTCGCCGCAGTGCCGCGCGAGCGCCTTCATCTCGGAGGCCACCCAGAGCCGCCCGTCGCCGTCGTGGCCCCAGTACAGCGGGCAGACGCCCATCGGGTCGCGTGCGAGCAGCGCCCGTCCCGCGTCGGCGTCCCACAGCGCGAAGGCGAAGATGCCGTTCAGGCGCCCGATGCCCGCGGCGCCGTGCTCGCGGTACAGCGCGTTGATCACCTCGCAGTCGGAGCCGGACTGGAACGCGTAGGGCCGCGCCAGCCCGCGCTCGAGTTCGCGGTGGTTGTAGATCTCGCCGTTCACCGCCAGCGCCAGCGCGCCGTCGGCCGAGCGCAGCGGCTGGGCGCCGCCGGCCGGGTCGACGATCGCCAGGCGCTCGTGCACCAGCAGGCAGCGCGGCTCGGCATGCACGCCGGACCAGTCCGGGCCGCGATGGCGCTGGCGCGCCGAGAGCGAGAGCGCCAGCGGCCGCAGTGGCCTGAGGTCGGCGCCGGGGCGCAGGTCGAACACACCGAGTATCGAACACATGGGACGGGCTCCTGGTTGGTTTTCGCGACGCAAACGGAAACGGCCCGCACTGGGTCAGTGCGGGCCGTCGTGGACTGGGGGGGGCTGGGGTTAGCTAGCGCGCCAAGTCGTCGACCCGCGGACGGGGACGATTGTTGTTATTGGCGTTGTTGGCGTTCGCGCAGGCGCCGGCGACCCGGGACGGGTACACGCGGAGGGCGATGGCGGCGATGCGGGACATGGGCCATCCTAGGCACGGTCTTCCTTCGCAATCAAGCCACGCCATGCGCAAAGCACTCCGGTTCGCGTCCCGACTGATCCTCGCCCTGTTGCTGCTGGCCCTGCTGGCGGCGATCGCGGCGTGGTGGCTGGCGCGCGGCAGCCTGGCGACGCTCGAGGGCGAGCTGGCGCTGGAGGGGCTGTCCGCCCCGGCCACGGTGACGCGCGACGCGCTCGGCCTGGCCACGATCGAAGCGGCCAACGAAGCCGACGCCGCCCGCGCGCTCGGCTTCCTGCACGCGCAGGAGCGCTACTTCGAGATGGACCTGCTGCGGCGCTCGGCGGCCGGCGAGCTGTCGGCGCTGTTCGGGCCGCTGGCGCTCGAGCGCGACAAGGAAGTGCGCGTGCACCGCCTGCGCGCGCGCGTGGACGAATCGCTTCGGCAGATCGCCGGCGACCGCCTGCCGGTGCTGGAGGCCTACCGCGACGGCGTCAACGCCGGCCTGCTGGCGCTCTCGCGCAAGCCCTGGCCCTACTACCTGCTGCAGGCCGAGCCCGAGCCGTGGACGGTGCCCGACATCGCCCTGGTGGGCTACGCGATGTTCTTCGACCTGCAGGACGAAACCAACTCGCGCGAGTTCGCGCTCTGGCGCATCCGCGAGCACGTGCCGGCGCCGCTCTACGCACTGCTGGCCACCGACGGCAGCGAGTGGGACGCGCCGCTGGTCGGCGAGGCCCGCGGCAACGCCACCCTGCCCGGCCCCGACGACGTGGACCTTCGCCAGCTGCCGATGCCCGGCGACAACGGCGACTACGACGTGTCCGAACCCGCGGCGCCCGGCAGCAACAACTTCGCGGTCGCCGGGTCGCGCACGGCCGACGGCCGCGCCATCGTCGCCAACGACATGCACCTGGGGCTGCGCGCGCCCAACCTGTGGTTCCGCGCCCGCATGAAATACCCGGACGCGCGCGCCCCGGCGGGCCAGGTCGACGTCAGCGGCTTCACCCTGCCCGGCATCCCGGCGGTCATCGTGGGCAGCAACACGCACGTGGCCTGGGGCTTCACCAACAGCTACGGCGACTGGCTGGACTTCTACCGCGTCGAGTTCACCGACGAGGACAAGCTCAAGTACCGCGTGCCCGACGGCCTCGCCGCGCTGCGCATCGCCAGCGAATGGATCCAGGTGAAGGGCGGCGAGCCGGTCGAGCTGAAGGTGCGCGAGACGCGCTGGGGCCCGATCACGCGCGAGCTGGACGACGGCAGCGCGCTGGCGCTGCGCTGGACCGCGCAGCTGCCCGGCGCGCTCAACTTCGGCCTGGCCGACCTGGCCTGGGCGGGCAACCTCGACCAGGGCCTCGCCATCGCCGACACCGCCGGCATCCCGGCCCAGAACCTGATGATGGCCGACCGCAACGGCCGCATCGCCTGGCGCCTGACCGCGCAGATGCCCGAGCGCGCCGGCGACTGCACGCCGCAGGCGCCACTGCGCGTCGAGCAGGCCTGTCGCTGGGCCGGCTGGCTGCCGCCGACGGAGAACCCGGCCCTGGTCGATCCCGCCGACGGCGTGCTGTGGACCGCCAACGCGCGCGTGGTGGACGGCGAGGCGCTGGCCCTGGTCGGCGACGCCGGCTACGCCAACGGCGCCCGCGCCAGGCAGATCCGCGATTTCCTGCGCGAGAAGCCGGTGCTGGCGGAGAAGGACCTGCTGGCGCTGCAGATGGACGACCGCGCGCTCTTCCTCGCGCGCTGGCACCAGCTGCTGGTGGACGAAGCCGCGCGCAGCGGCAACGCCGACCTGGCGGCGATCGCCGCGGCCGCGGCGGACTGGAACGGCCACGCCAGCGTCGACAGCGCCGGCTACCGGCTGGTGCGCGGCTGGCGCCTGGCGGTGGTCGAGCGCATCCAGAACGGCCTGACGGCGCCGGCCCAGGCCGCGCTGGGCGAGCAGTTCGTGATGCCCGACCTGCCGCAGATGGAGTCCGTGGCCTGGCCCCTGCTGCAGTCGCGGCCGGCGCACCTGCTGCCGCGCCGCTTCGAAAGCTGGGAGGCGCTGCTGGCCGACGCCGCGCGCGAACTGCGCGGTGAGCTCGAAGCCGCGGGCCCGCTGGCCGAGCGCCGCTGGGGCGAGCGCAATACCGCGCGCATCTGCCACCCGCTGGCGGGCGCCCTGCCCGCCCTGCTGCGCGGCGGGCTGTGCATGCCGGCCGAGCCGCTGCGCGGCGACGGCCACATGCCGCTGGTGCAGTCGCCCGGCTTCGGCGCCAGCCAGCGCATGGTGGTCTCGCCCGGCCGCGAGGCCGAAGGCTACGGGCACATGCCGGGCGGCCAGAGCGGCCACCCCCTGTCGCCCTTCTGGGGCGCCGGCCATGCCGCCTGGGTGCGGGGCGAGCCGACCCCCTTCCTGCCCGGCCCGCCGGCCCACCGCCTGGCCCTCCGGCCGGCCGCGCCGGCCCCGGAAATGTGAACAAGTTCACAAATCGGTGACAGGAAACTGACAGCCGTCACGTTTTGGGCCATAAACGGCCCACTGCCCGGCAAGCTCCGCCGCGGCAGCGACGGGTGGATCGCCGTCAGGGGGAGCGATCCGCCTCACCGACTTCTTTGCACGGCGAGGTGGATTCACATGCAGTTCCTGATTGTCCTTCTGACGCAGTGGCGTCGCACCATGCTCGCCCGCCAGGCCGCGACCGTGCGCCAGGCCGTGCAGGCGATGAACGCCGAGCAGCGCAAGCAAACCACCGACCTCACCCTCGCCGAGATCCAGGCCGCGGCACGCCTGCCGATGCCGCACCTGCACGGCGACAGCGAGTCCACGCCCTACCGCCCCTGGACGCCGGTGGCCGCCGTGGCCGCCGCGCGCGCGAAGGACCGCTCGATCCAGCTGCGCCAGCGCAGCATCGCGCTGTGGCTGGCGGTGGTTTACCACGAGACCCGCGGCTCCTCGAACGAGGGCCTGATGGCCGTCCATCGCGAGGTGCTGGGCATCCTGCGCGAGCTCAAGGACCACAAGCCGGCCGCGGCCACCGAACAGGCCTGGTTCAACCAGGCCGCCTGAGCATGGGAGGGCGGTAAGCGGGGGTCAGCGGGACAGCAGTCGCTCGGCAATGGCTCGGTACAGCGCGGGGAGGCGCTCGAGCTCGGCCACGGCGACGCGCTCGTCGACCTTGTGGATGGTGGCGTTCACCGGACCCACCTCCACCACCTCGGCGCCCAGGGGCGCGATGAAGCGGGCGTCCGAGGTGCCGCCGCCGGTGTTCTCGTCCGGCGTCGTGCCGCACTGCTCCACCAGCACCGCGCGCACCGCGGCGCGCAGCCGGCCCTCGCGGGTCAGGAAGGGTTCGCCGCCGCGGTGCCAGCGCAGGTCGTACTGCAGGCCGTGGCGGTCGAGCACCGCATGGACTTCGCGCTCCAGCGCCCCGGCGCTCCAGCCCGGGTTGTAGCGGAAATTGAACAGCACCTCGCAGTGCCCCGGGATGACGTTGTTGGCGCCGGTGCCCGCGTGGATGTTCGAGATCTGGAAGCTGGAGGCCGGGAACTCCGGGTAGCCCTCGTCCCAGCGCCGCGCGCTGAGTTCGGCCAGCGCCGGCATGGCCTGGTGGATCGGGTTGCGGGCCTTCTCCGGGTAGGCCACGTGGCCCTGGATGCCGTGCACCGTCAGCGTGCCCGAGAGCGTGCCGCGGCGGCCGACGCGCAGCAGGTCGCCCAGCACCTCCTTCGAGGACGGCTCGCCGGTGACGCAGAAATCGATGCGGCGGCCGGTGGCGCGGAAATGCTCGGCCACCTTGCGCACGCCGTCGATGGCGTCGCCCTCCTCGTCCGAGGTGAGCAGCAGGGCCACCGTGCCCGGATGATCGGGATGCGCGGCGACGAACTGCTCGAGCGCGAGCACGAAGGCGGCCACGCTGCTCTTCATGTCGGCGGCGCCGCGGCCGTAGAGATAACCGTCGCGGAGGGTCGGCGTGAAGGGATCGCTGGCCCAGGCCTCGCGCGGACCCGGCGGCACCACGTCGGTGTGGCCCAGGAAGCACAGCACGTCGCCGCCCTCGCCGTGGCTGGCCCAGAGGTTCTTCACCGCGCCGAAGTCGATCTGCTCGCAGCGGAAGCCGGCGCGCGCCAGGCGCTCGGAAATCATCGCCTGGCAGCCGGCGTCGTCGGGCGTCACCGACGGCCGCGCGATCAGTTCCCGGGTGAGGGCCAGCACGTCGCTCATTTCTTGATCCCGAACCTGAGTTTCCAGCCGTTGTCGGTGAATCCTACGCTGGCCGTGCCGTCGTCGGTCACCAGCACCGGGCGCTTGATCAGCGCCGGGTGCTCCTTCAGCAGCAGCGTCCATTCCGGGTCCGAGGCCGGCGACTTGCGCGCCTCCGGCAGCTGCCGCCAGGTGGTGGATGCCTTGTTGATCAGCTTGTCCCAACCGCCCAGCTGCGCGGCCCAGGCCTTGAGCGTTTCCGCCGGCACGCGGTTCGCCCGGTAGTCGCTGAAGTCGTGCGCCAGCTCGAAGCGCTTGAGCCAGTTGCGCGCCTTCTTGCAGGTGTCGCAAGCATCGAGGCCGTAGACCGTGGTCATTCCACCGCCCCGCGCAGCAGCTCGTTCACCGAGGTCTTGGCGCGCGTCTTCGCATCCACCTGCTTCACGATCACGGCGCAGTAGAGCGAATACTTGCCGTCGGCCGAGGGCAGCGAACCCGACACCACCACGCTGCCGGCCGGCACGCGCCCGTAGCTGATCTCGCCGGTGGCGCGGTTGTAGATGCGGGTGCTCTGGCCGATGAACACGCCCATGCCGATCACGCTGCCCTTCTCCACCACCACGCCCTCGACCACCTCGGCGCGGGCGCCGATGAAGCAGTCGTCCTCGATGATGGTGGGGCTGGCCTGCAACGGCTCGAGCACGCCGCCGATGCCGGCGCCGCCCGAGAGGTGGCAGTTCTTGCCGATCTGCGCGCAGCTGCCCACGGTGGCCCAGGTGTCGACCATGGTGCCGGCGCCGACGTGGGCGCCGATGTTGACGAAGCTCGGCATCAGCACCACGTCCTTGCCGATGTGCGCGCCGGCGCGGACGATCGCGCCCGGCACCACGCGCGCGCCCAGCTTCTGGAAGTCGCCTTCGTCGAAGCCCTCGAAGCGCAGCGGCACCTTGTCCCAGAACGGCGCCGGGTAGCTTTCCACCAGCTGCATGTCGTTGACGCGGAAGTAGAGCAGCACGGCCTTCTTCAGCCACTGGTTCACTTCCCAGCCCTTGCCGGCGGGCACCGCCACGCGGGCCTTGCCGGATTCGAGCAGGGCGATCGCCTCCTCCACCGCCGGCCGGGTGGAGCCCTCGATCTCGGCGGCGCTCAGCGTGGCGCGGCGCTCGAAGGCGTCCTCGATGATCGCCTGCAGCTGCTCAAGGGCGGGCTTCTTTCTTGCCATGGTCCGTCTCTCCGTCGACGCAGGCCACGATGGCCTGGCTCAGCTTGTCCAACAGGGCCTGGTCCTCGACGGCGCGGTCGCGCTCGTCGGTGAGCAGGAAGAAATCCTCCACCTTCTCGCCGAAGGTGGCGATGCGGGCGTCGTGCACGCGCAGCCGGTGCTGGCGCAGCACCTGGGCGACGCCGGCCAGCAGCCCGGGCTGGTCGGTGCAGACCAGGCTCATGCGGGTGCGGCGGCCGTCGGCCACGGTGTCGAAGGCCACCCGCGCCGGCACCCGGAAGTGGCGCAGCTGCCGCGGCGCGGCGCGACGCACCGGGCGCACGCGCGCGGGGTCGCGCAGCGCGGCCTTGATCGCCGCCACCACCGCCTCGGCCTCGGGCGCGATGCCCTGCGGCGCGATCAGCTGGAAGGTGTCGAGCGCGTGGCCGTCGCTGGAATTGAGCACGCGCGCCTCGAGCACGTTCAGGCCCAGGCGGTCGAGCGTGGCCACCAGGGCCGCGAACAGGCCGTCGCGGTCGAGCGCGCGCACGAACACCTCCAGCCCGCCCGCCTGCAGGTGCGGCCGCACCAGCACCACGGTGTCGCCGGCGTCGGACTCGGCGATGCCGCGGGTCTGCCAGGCGATCTGCTCGGGCCGGTAGCGCAGGAAGCC
>ERZ1066122.1301-NODE-1301-length-20600-cov-8.526892_pt1 | contig 20600 bp, 36 predicted proteins | sample MGYA00382769_ERZ1066122 | MGnify/ENA primary metagenome ERZ1066122 (study PRJEB33369, sample SAMEA5778352) | biofilm metagenome | biome: Industrial cooling water; feature: Water cooling tower basin; material: Biofilm | place: United Arab Emirates | collected... | reverse complement strand
GTGCGTGAACTTACTGAGTACTGCCAGATCGTTAAAGCATCTCGTAAGGGTCCGCCTGAAGCACAGGAAGATGTTGATCCTAACGTGGGCGCGAACAACACCAAGTATACCAAGATGAAGTTCGCGGTTTCTGTGCTTCAACAGGAAGCGATTAGCCAAGCTATCGAAAAGGCGAAGCGGACCCTTCCGGAAGGCGCATCGGACGGACGTGCGTTGGAGATGCTGGCGGCATCTTTTGACTCCGAGAACGTGTTTCAAGACAAGGCTGAGATTCCGAATTACCTTAGTCGTATCGAACAGGCTTCGGGCCTGCGGCTGATTGCACTTTCGGACACCGGTAAAGTGATCCACGGGTCCGAGCACATCGTTTCTCTGCCGAAGGACGCGTGATGATCCCGGTCGTAATGATTCGAGGCTCGGTAGTTCGGACGGTGAGGTTTGGAATGACAAACGTGGACTTCGAGGTTGAACTCGTTCAGGGAGATACCGGTCCCGTCCTCCAATTAGACCTTGTTGATCGCGAGTACCTTCCTCTGGATCTGACCGGTAAGGCAGTGAACTTCTATATTCGACGGGCGGGAGAGTTCCTGCCCGTTAATCCAAACAACCCTGAGTGTGCTGCTGTATCAGGCGTCGTGGGCCGAGTGGAATATCGCTACGGGCCTAACGATCTTGCTGAACCGGGTACTTATTATGGGGACGTGCAACTCATTTCGACCGTAGTCGAGACCGCGCCGGCAGCGGTGCGCCTCGTGGTGCGACCTAAGAACGGATAGACCTAATGCACAATTCGACGCATCCCTTCGATCGCAAGGGCCAAGTTGTCTATCACGACAACGAGATCACCATTCACGCTGGTAACGTCTTTGAGGCGAAGACTGATCGGGGTCGTAAAGTCCTGCTCATCGCCATGCTTCAGAGCAACGACCACATCTTCTATATCTTCGGCCATCGCAAGATGAAGTCGCCTACTCATATTTTTGTGCGGCTGGTAAAGGACGGCACGCTGAAACCTGTTCCTGTTGATGAACTAGATACGGACCAGCTGACGAATGTTCAGATCGTGCTTGATTCTGTGGGCAACCGACGCTCTGTCGAGGAGCAACTCCTTTACATGGAACGTGAAGCGATGGAGCGCGGCATCACCCTAATGGAGTAGGGAATGACGCAAGTCCGTGAGTTGATCGAGCAGCTTTCCCGGATGAACCCTTCAAAGGAGGTCTATCTTTGGAACCTGGATTCAGATCAGATGCACGGGCTTCTAGGCTTAGCCGAGGCTGACGAATTCGTTCTACTTTCAGTTTCCCCGCAGACTTCAACGCTCGATGCGCTTGACGCGTACGCGGCGGCGAGCGCAGATGAAGATTCCAATCGATCGGAAAAGGACCTAAAGGATGGACTTCGATATTCGGCGGGACAAGCAGAGGCGTCTTAAGTGCTCGCTCAGTGGCGAACCGAGTGGGGCTTACGCAGTTTTTCAGGTCAATGACGAGGGCCCTGACCTTCTGATCGGTCTCGAAGCGGCAAAGGAAATCTACGAGACCCTTCTCCGCCTATCCGGTAGTCAGGCCACGGTAGCACCACCGTTCGGGCCCGCGCCGATCCATCTTGACGCTCCCGTTCCCAAGCCTGTGACTGGGGAAGGTCCGCAAATGCTGACCGATACCCAGGGGAGGGTACTTCCCCGAGGTGAGCACGCAGCCGAAACCGACACTTTGGGAACGAATCAAACGGTGGTTTCTCGCACTCTGCGTGCCGCAGAAGGGGGGCCTTTTGCCACCGCCGGTAACGCCGGGGGTGGACCCGCTAACGGGTTGGAACGATCCGTTGTACATCCCCCCGTCCAGGGGATCCCGGTCCTAGGTAAACAGCGCAGTATGGATGCGCAGATGCTGGACCGTTTCAAGAACGACATGAAGCGCCTGATCGCCGCGCCGAAGGACGCCTGGGAAAATGGAGACGTTGCTCTTTCGCAGGCGACCATTCGGGAAAAGATCAACGACTGGAAGGGACAGTTCCAAAACCCGCAGATCATGTTCCCGGTGGTGCATCGCATGTTTGGACTGCCGAAAGACGTGTTTGACGCATGCTTAGCCGATTTCGTGCTACAGTCTCACGGAACTCAGGAAAGGGATTAAAATGAAGCGTTTGATCGCAATTGGTCTGTTGGGTCTCGTTCCCGCAAATGCTTTCGGCCAATACCTCTCGGAGAAGGAAATCCTCGATCTCTTCGCGAACCCGCAGCAGAACGCGGAAAAGTATAACCCTCCGCTTCTGAACGACCGGCAGACCGAAGAACTCTTTAAGGGCCGTAAGAAGGTTCGTCCGCCAGAAACTCCCGCTGCTCAGGAAGTTCCGCCGCAAGGTGACCTGCGTCGGTTCGACGGTCCGATCCGGAATCAGCAGGAGCTTCCTTGGTGTACCGCCTTTGCCTCGCTTTCGGTGGTTGAGAATATCTCGCGTCAGCGGGGACAAGACCTTGACCTGTCAGAGCACATGCACTTTCAGGACTACCGGGAGTACACGCTCGAAGGCGCTGCGCGTTCTGCTCAGCGCACGCTAATCGTTCTCGAGAACGCTTGGCCGTATAAAAAGAACCCGGTTTCGAACTGGCGCTCTCTTGGCAAGGCAAAGTCTACCGGCTGGTCCGACGTGGATTCGTTTGAACAGCTGTACACTTTGGTTTCGCAAAACAAGCCTGTGATCCTCGGCGTCATGACGACGAACTCATGGAACAACCCCAAGGGGGGTGTCGTAAGTCCGTCGGGTCGTCGCGCGGGCGGCCATGCTATCGCGATCGTCGGCTATAATAAGAGCGCATCTACGCCGTATCTGATCTTCCGTAACTCGTGGGGATCGGGGTGGGGTGACAAGGGCTACGGTTATCTGCCGGTGAGCTACTGCCGGTCGTACGACTGTAGCTTTGTCCAGTACCACGGTACGCAGGTGCAGGGAGAGGTCCCGCCTACTCCGACCGCTACTCCTACGGCGTCTCCGACGTCGACCCCGACGACACCCCCAACTGCTACCCCCACCACTCCTCCGACCCCCGGGCCTACGCCCGGACCGACGCCTCCCCCTGGGCAGTGCAACTGGCTCAAGCGTCTCTTTGGTTGGTGTGAGTAATGGCTGGCGTCTATCTCCGGCAGTATCCGGAACTGAAAACGTTCGTCGGGGATGACATGGTGACGCGGGTGGCTGCTGGGCTGCCCGTGTCTTCCACGCTCGCGGATGGTCAGCAGAAAGAGATGGTCTGGACGCACCTCGATTACGAGGAAAACGCGGACGGGTCGTTTAAGTCGGAGTCGACCTTTATTCCTTGGGGTCTGAAGACGGTGGTGTGATGGTAAACCCGCCGCCCGCCTGGGCGTCCTCCTACGAGTCGATCTTCAAAGATACGTTCAAAAAAGTAGACCAGAAGCAAATCGACGGGGTTACCGGCGTCGCCCAGGCGTGGGCGAAGTGGGTAAACGACAACGGTAAAGGCATCCAGGGGGTAGTTCCCACAGCCGCTCCGCTCACGATATCGGGTACGACGAATCAGGCCGCATTCGCCCCGGTAGTGTTTGCCGTTCCGGGCGTACCCCCCGCTGCTGCGGCGGTCCTAGCTACAGCGTGGCAGGCGTGGGCTATGAGCATTGTGTGGCCCGTGCCGCCCCCTGCCCCGCCTTTCTCGGCGATTCTCTCGGTAACGACGAACCCCGCAACGGCGGCGGCAGCCTACGCTACCTTGCTAGCCGGGCTGATCGCTGAGTTCGCGGTTGTGCCCCCAGGGCCCGCAGGGCTTCCTGCGAAATACATGAATTTGGGCACCCTCTTTTCAACTGCGACGAAGTCTATGGGGATATTGGTAACTGGCTTGAGCTTGCCTAGTCCGACCCCCGTACCGCTCGTCTTACCAGGAACGACTCTGTGAAAGATCGGCGTACCTATCCTTTGTCGCGTAAGTATGATGTCGCGCGACGCGTGCTAGTTCACTTGATTCGAAATGACTGGAGTTCGAAACGGGATCTTTGCAAAAAAATCCAGGAAACCGAGACCCCGATAAACGCCGCTCTCGCCTTGCTCTGCTCACACGGCATTGTCGAGGACAAACATCTAGGCGTCGGCTACGGCAATCGAAAAGTTTTTCGAGTTGTATCGGGATTCTCTGATAGCAGACGCCTTGGTCAGGACGCAGATCCTGAGCTAGTGAAGGTCGTGAGACAGGCGATGGTGGAGTTGGGATGGTTCCCGGATGAAACAACAGCTAGGTATGTTTACTAATGGGAAGAGAGTGTGGGCTCGTCGTGTAGAAGACACGGAGTACTGGATCGATTTTAATCCAGCCAACGGTTATCTCTGCGTCGGGCTCGAGGATCTGAGTTACACGCTACTCCGCGCCAAAGGAAAAGGCCGGCCCGAACGGTTGTTCAGGTCGGCCTTTCAAGATCTCTGCGAGAAGGCTTGCGAGGCTATCGTACAGGGGACGCCGAGGCATCCCACTGTTTCAAGCACCGCGCTTATTGCAGAGGACGAGGGAGAAGGTCGCAAGCCCCAAGGGTCTTGAGGGGCTCGGCAGCGCCGCCAGCCTGACCTGCGGACTTGTGGAACAGCGAGGCACCAGCATCCAGGTAGGCCGAAAGGCAGGCCCGGAAGTCCTTCTTGTCTTCATCCGGCGGCGGAGGCGGGGGAACGTTACCGCCACGGCAGCCAGTAGCGTCGCCGTTCAGGCCACAGATCTTCACGTCGTTCGAAGCAGTCCACTGGCGAGCCCAGGTAAGGAAGGGCTCAACAGCGAGCGTCGAAAGATACGAGGTATCGCGAATGTTACCGCGAGAGTTAACCGACCAGACGTAACGGTCGCCGTTCGGCAGTTCCAGGAAGGCAGGGCCGCCGGAGTCACCGAAGCAGAGTGCCGCGTTGGACTGGGTGATCGTGTCGTAGTCAGATCCGCGAGGGAGGCGGGTGACCGAAGACTTGCCGATCCGGTAGATGCCGTCGTTACCGCCGGAGCCGCCGGGGCGAATGCAGCCGTAGCCCGTGAGCATCAGCTGGTCGCCAACCTTAAGCAGCGAGAGATCAGTTGCGATCTTCTCGTACTTGATACCAGTAACTTCTTCGGTGGACTTGCACAGAGCCCAGTCAGCGGTGGCGTTCACCAACTCAACGTCGGTGAATTCGCCTTCCCCCTTCAGGTTCTTGGTGTGCTGCGTCCAGGCTTGCTTAACGTAGGCGCTGTGGTGCGTGCACTTGAAGCTGTAGCGCTTACCTCCGGTGGTGACCTGGGCGGTGCCGCCGTCGTTCACACAGTGAGCAGCGATCAGAAGAACCTTCGAGCCCACCACGGTAGCCGTACACCGCGAGCCGCCCATAGAGGCGTACAGGGAGGCGGGATACACGCCCTCGGGAGCGGGCTCGCCGCCGATCAGGGTTGGATCCACCGGGCGAGCAGCGAACGCCGAGGCGGAGGCCAGGAGGCCCGTGAAAATGAGAGCATAGGTCTTCATGCGTAGCTCCTTGTGGGGGTCAGGAAATTTGTCAGGAGACGGGAAGACTGTAAGTCAAACAGAAATTGAACGCTATGGGAATAGGCTAGGTGGGGCTTTGATGACAGGTAAGTGAAGAGTGGAAGCCGGCGAGAGACTCGAACTCTGAAGGGAGGCGTAAACGCGATTCCTGGGGCAGGTTACACGCCCGCCTAGGTCGCCCTAGGCCGCCTTCCAGTTCTACCACAACCGCCTTGATCCCACCCGCTCCGTTATCGGGCGCAGCATTCCAGCAGCTGCCACACCGGCTGCGGATAGATTCCTCTAAGGGTCGCTGGACGCAAGCGAGGACACGAAAAAACCCCGGCTGTGAAGCCGGGGCCTGGAGGTTGCTCCTATGTTCGTTTCGATCTTAGTCGAGGATGGTTTCCGTGCAAGGCACCGTGTTCGTGAAAACCGTGCTTTGTTCGGTGAAGTCTAGGTCGCGCATGCTCACCAGAGCCTCGTTGGAAGCCTTCGTGTAGCGGATCTCGTAGAAGGTTTGGTTGCGGGCTTGGCCGACCTTGTAGTCGATCCCGGTTACCTTGAGTTCGATGAAGGGGTTTTGCTCGTACTGTTTCTTACCGATCACCTGGTAGGTCCAGGGGCTTTGGCGGTCGTAGTTCGCGCCGGCTGCGTGAGCCTGAGTGGTTTGGGTCTGGGCGAAGACATCCCCGGCCTTGTTGAAGTAGAGGCGAGCTTCGAAGTAGACCGGCGAGTCGTTGTTCACCCCGGTACCGTCCCATTCCATGCTGCTGCGGCAGCTGATCACCTTGTGGATGTTGTTGTCGGCGGTGTCGATCCCCCGCTCGCCCTGGTCACCCTTGTCGCCCTTAGCGCCTTGGGCACCGTTGCTACCATTCAGGCCGGCGTCACCTTTGTCGCCCTTATCACCTTTGTCGCCCTTGGCACCTGTCAGGCCGCGCTCGCCCTTCTCGCCGTCGTTGCCCTTACCGCCTTCCTTGCCGGCGATCTCGATGGCGACCCATTCCGTCGCTTGGCAGTGGGCGAAGGATCCTTCCTCTTGGAGGTAGACCAGCATCCCTTCGTTCTCTTCAAGGCAGTCCGGAAGGGCTTTTTCATTCTTGACCGAGAAGCTTGCCCAGCCTTCGACCGGGTTCAGCTTTTTCTCAGGGGCCGCAGCCTTGCGCATCGCGGTGGGCTCGGCCGCGCTAAGGGCGGCGGGGTCCAGGGCTTCCTGTTGGCCGCAGGCTGCAAGGGTAGCGAGGGAGGCAAGGGCGAGGATCTTTTTCATCGTGGGTACTCCTTTGTAAGCTACTGTGTATTCCTGCTTACAAAGACTGTTTCGGAGCATCCGGAATTAACTTGAGCGGTAAAGAATCGACTTAGGCTTTATTTTTGCATGTATTTGCAATCTTTATGGAAAAAATCGGAGCGACCCAAGGCTGCCAAGTGTTTTGCGCTAAGTGGGCCGGAATTCAAAAAATAAATCCACGCAGTTACGGCTAGTTGCAACCTTCTAGTTTTAATGGCCAACTCCCCGTTGTGTCCGGAGTAACTGAGGAGGCGGGAATTGGCCAAATTAAAGAACATCGCTGGTTGTCGCTATGGGATCCTTACGGTCCTAAATGAGTATGTGGTTCGAAATGGGAGATACTATTGGAAGGTCAGGTGCGACTGCGGCGAAACGAAAGTTGTTCAAGGAAGCAATCTGAAGCTACTTCGGTCCTGCGGATGCATTCGTCGAAGAAATGTGTCCCTCACCATGTCCGGCCGTCGAATGAAGTACGGCAGCGAAGCTTACTCGGCAAAATCGATTATAGCTCAGTACAGGCGGCATGCACGATGCAAGGGTCTTGCCTGGGACCTGACTGACTCCACTTTTCAAGATCTTTGCACTCAGACCTGCCACTACTGCGGCCACCCTCCGGGACGACCGGTTGTTTATAACGTTGGCGATCCGATTGAGTACTGGAACGGTCTAGACAGAAAGGTGCCCCGCCTTGGTTACACCACTGAAAATGTAGTGGCGGCGTGCTGGATCTGTAACCGTGCAAAAGGGACGGTGCCGTATTCCGACTTTCTCGCCTGGGTCGATCAACTCGTGGTAAACCGTGCCTCCCAAGCTAAACTTGGAGGACCTAAATGACTGTACTTTTTCGGTGCCAGTTCGGATCTCACCTCTATGGGACGAACACGCCGGAGTCCGATCTAGACTATAAGACCGTTGTCTTGCCGTCGGCGGAGCAGGTCCTTCTTGGCCGTGCTCACTTCAACAAGACGCAAAACACGAAGGCTGATTCGACTGCGAAGAACACGTCGGATGATGTGGATAACGAAACGTTCAGCATCGGCGAGTACCTGAAGCTCCTGCAGCAGGGTCAGACGGTGGCTCTGGATATGCTGTTTGCCATGCAGTACCCGGCGGTTGTTCAGGAGGTCCATCCGCTCTGGGAAGAGCTTTACCGCAATCGGCATCGTCTCCTGAGTAAGAATGCAAAAAGCTTCATTGGGTACTGTTTTTCCCAGTCTGCCAAATACGGGGTTAAGGGATCTCGGATGGGCGCGGTCGAGCGGATGCTTAGGGTACTGGAGGGTGCTCCGGACACTTCTCTCGTCGGTGAGTGTTTACCGGGGTTCGTGACTGCAATGGAGGGTGAAACCTATTTCAAAGTGAATCGGGTCTCGATCACCCCGAGGAATGGAGAGAAGCCCTACGAGCAAACCTTCATGGAGATCGTGGGGCGGAAGTTTCCAGTGACAGCGACGATTATGCACACCCGGAACGCTATTCAAAAGATTTATAACGAGTACGGTCATCGTGCCCGCCAGGCCAAAGAGAATCAGGGGATCGACTGGAAGGCCCTTTCCCACGCGATTCGGGTTTGTGGAGAAGCAACTGAGCTTTTGGAAACCGGATACATCACCTTCCCGCTGGAGCCTTCGCTTCGGCGCTTCGTTCTAGATGTAAAACAAGGGAAGTTGCCGTTTGACGAAGTCCAAGAACGTCTGGAAGCCATGATGGATCGGGTTACGGAGGCGGAGCAGAGTAGTATGCTTCCGAACGAGCCAGACCGGGAATGGATCCAGTACTGGCTTCTTAACGCGCACCGCAATGTGGTGCTTGAAGATTGGGAGATGACATGTTCTGGCTAACTCTTCTCGCCGCTGCTCTAGGTGCCGTCCTCAAGATCGTGTTGGAACGTTGGCTCGAAAACCGCGACCAGACCCCGGTCGCAAATCTCCGTGAGAAATTCATGGAAGAGGTCCGTCTGTCCAACAACCCTCTCATCCGTCTTTCCAATCGATCGGAATGGGTCGCAGGAAAGATGTTCGACAAAGTCGAGCAAATGGAGGTTCAGCAGCGCTTCGTGAAGACCAAGAAGGGTGTTGAGGATCTTGTCGAGGAAGTTAAGGTGGCGGTAAAGAACGAGCTTCGTCGCCTCTGAATCCTAAGATCAAAAGGACACTTCGTGGGATACAACACGCGTTACCATCTTACGTATCCTGATACCCCGTTCGATCAGGTCGACAAGCTAGACCAAGAGCTTGAAGAGGTGTGTGAGGATTATGGATTCGTAGCGGCCGGCGAACCGTGCAAATGGTACGACCACGAAGATGATCTCCGGGCTTTCTCTAAATCCAAACCCGGTCTCCTCCTGAAGCTGAAAGGCGAAGGAGAGGAGGCTGGGGATCTTTGGGTCAAGTATTTCCGCGACGGCTTGATGCAGGAATGCCGCGCGAAGATTGTCTATCCAGAGATGGATGAACTGAATTGGAGATGAGTGGAGGCTCGGGAAGGAATCAAACCTTCGACCATCTGATTAACAGTCAGACGCTCTACCACTGAGCTACCGAGCCAAGACTAAGGAATGGTAGGCGGGGAAGGATTTGCACCCTCGACCTTGTGCGTATCAGGCACACGCTCTGACTAACTGAGCTACCCGCCTAAGGGATGGTGGACCAGGATGGATTCGAACCACCGACCTTCCTCGATATGCAAGAGGATGCTCTACCAACTGAGCTACCGGCCCTTGGTCGGGTGCCGAGGATTCGAACCTCGAACCTTCCCCTCATTTTACTGAGGGGGTGCTCTATCCAATTGAGCTAGCTCCCGCTTCTAGCTTCAGTAGCTCGGTTCAGAATGCGAAGCTAGTCGTCGAGCCTCTCGCGGACGTCTTTCTGCCCTTGAATTCTTTCCCGGCGATGGGTCATAAACTTTACGCTCTTGCCATCCTTGCTGGGAGACCAGCCGGACATCGGTCTACGAGACCAGTAGTCAAACCCGATCGCCTTCGATCCCTTCTTCGTCCGGCTCATCGAAATCCTCCCACGATGGGCAATCTAATTGACCGCAGCCAGGGCAAAGCTGTCTCCACGGCGGAGAGGCAGCGTACTCCTCCCAGAATCCATACGGCTCGTCGAGAGCGGCGACCTCGGCTTTGGTTTCCAGATCTAGCAGCAGACGACCTATCCGGGGACGGTGAGCTTGGTGCCGTCGGCAGTCGGCGCAGCCGCACCACTTCCTGCGATCAATAGCTTGCAGTGGACGCATCTGGCCTCCCAGAAATCTATTGGCGTCTAATAGTTCCTTATACGCGGGAAAGGTAAAATCTCGGTTTATAGAGACGGATCAAGATGTTCTATTTATACACGGAACACCGAGACGCGGAGATTAGCTTCGACCGGTAATAATAGGGTTCGTTAGATGTACTAAGTAGTTAGATGGAGGAGAGGGAGGGATTTGAACCCACCTAGCCCGAAGGCAACGGATTTACAGTCCGCTCGGCATCCCAAGTGCCATCCTCTCCAACTTCTATCCTTTACGAGCACTAGCACCAAAAAGATAGTTTCTCGTAACCCATCATATATTATTCGAAACTTACGTTTTTCTGGGGTTTAGCATCATATATGATTGGTCCCGACCCGTGGACTCGAACCACGAACCTCCGCCTTATGAGAGCGGCGCTCTAGCCAGTTGAGCTAGATCGGGAAGGATGGGATCGGGCTCAACTATCGAATGGCCTCGTCACGGGTTCCCTACCGGTCGCCACACACCTTTCGATAGCAGGGGTGCTTACCCCCCAGACGACATCTGGGTCCCTTGTTGCGCGTAGGGATTAACGTCCACACGGTTTGACCGTCCCTGAACACGCGGGAGCGGCGGTCCCAAACTACGGTGCTAAAAGGTGGCGTCTCTCCGCCATGTCGGCCAGTAGCTAGCTGGCACTCCAAAAGGCCCGTATCTTGCGATGCGGGCCGATCGGGTGGGTACAGGGCGACTTATCGCAAGGCGCAGTGGCTACTCATCCCCTTGGGCCGTACTTCACCGGCCGCTGCAGCGGCTTTCGCTGGTTAGCTCCAGGGTTTCAAAAATTCAAGCCAGCTTAGTAGCGTAGAGGATTTTCAGGTTTCTAACGTCCATAGCGATAAGTGGAGCGTGCTCCCAGCAGCCTGCTCCTGAATCCAGCATGAACGTTCCTGTTCGCAGGTTCAGGCGCGGACCTACGGACATAAACCCTCTATTGAGGCCGTGCTGGTGTCCGCAGACATTGATTGTCTTGCGTCCGAAGACTTCCGAGAGGTTTGCGAGGTCGTCGATCTCGGAGGCGATACGGTCCCCGAAGTCCTTTCTCGTCTTCGCCCACATAAGGTTATCTACGTCTTCCTGCCATCCCTCTTCCTCGATGTGTCTTTTGAGGACTGGCGCGTGAGTAAAAAAGAACTCCTCGAAGTGGATCACGCTCGGAAGGCTTTCGACCCACTCCGCCACGTCGAGCGGAATCTGTCCGTCGAACGATCGAAGGGTCGTGTCGCCACCGTTCAGGTTCCACAGGTACCTATCGCACTCCGATCGGCCGCGAGCGCGGATGGGGTGTCGACAGTTCTGTACCAGGAAGTTTTCATGGTTCCCGTAGAGGCACCGAACGTGACCTGGATGCCTGTCCATGAGGAAGCGCACCATCTCAATCACCCTTGCCGGTGATGGCCCCCGATCAACTAGGTCTCCAAGAAAGAAGACCCCTGCTGAGTATTTCGGGTCAAATGCCCGTTCGGCACGCAGCTGAGAGAGAAGGTTGTTGAGGAGATCAATCTCTCCATGAATATCGGGAATCGCCCACACAGGTAGCGTTTTGGTCTTGTTGGTCATGGTGCCTCCGGGACAAGGACATTCGCAGCAAAATCTTTAGAGATCCAGCGGGCGAAACTCGCTCTTTCCAATCGATTGGAATAACCAGCGACCACCGGAGGACAGGGTGAGCGTAAAAGAGTTTCTGGAACTTGCGCGGGACATGCTCCTGTACGGACTGTTGGGATACATCGCGGCTCGACTGAATAAGGTCTGGGACAGACAAAATGAATTCCTGGAAATGTGGAGGGAGCAACGGTGGATCTCTCATTACACGAGGACGGTTCACGACCGGTTCGACGCCATGCTTCGGGCAGACGATAAGGTGCGGAAGCAAAATGCCAAAAGAGCGAGCCGTTTTTTCTATCTGACGAGAAAGAAGCGGACGCTCACGCGCAAACGGAGTTCACATGCCTAAGGCCGTTTCCCCTTACTATCCAGGGCAGATGGTTTTCGTTGCTGACGTAGACGGGTCTTGGAAGCTGGCCTGTATCAAAGAGTGCTTCTCCGATGGTCGGTACTCCGTGGTCCTGCGGATAGGGATCGGGAACATGCAGTCGAACATCCTATTCGACAAAGTCCTCCGTCCGTTTGAGGGAGACATTCCTGACGAATGGAAGCCCTGTAGTCAGCTTTGCACTGAATTCGGAAACCGAAGCGCTTTCGAGATGCCCCCTGCGAATGTTTCGGGAACCATCGATGAGGTCACTCGTGAAAAATACGAGGAGAACCAGGGCCCGCAGGATTCTAGGTATGTCTGGATGAAGAAGGACGACCCTCGGATCTTTTACTCTCCAACCGTAAACGATGATCCCATCCCTAAAGATCCCCTCGAGGGTCCTCGTCCCAAGATCACGGTCCTTGCTGATAATGCGCTGGAGCTTGGACAGTTCCTCGTGATGATTCCGGCGGGTCTTCAGGTAGAGATCGGTTATCGCGGGGAGCATCCCTGGACGAAAGCTCTTATGAATCACGCACGTAGTCGAATCAAGGAGAAGTGAATGCGATCCCAAGACGTGATCCTAGTGCTAGTCCTGCTCTTGGTATTCGCGGTGGGGTACATCATCTACCTCAAGAGCAGCCTGAAGATGACGATCCAGAACCTAAGAGACGACCTAGAGACCGCGAATAGGACTTTGCTTCTGAATCAGAAGACGTATCAGACAGCCCTCGATGCTGTTCATAAGGTGAGAAAGGAATTGGAAGAGAAGGAGCGCCCGAAGCCGCACTCGCCCTCCTCTCTGTCCTCGGTCCTTTCGCATTCGGCAATCCAAGCCAAAACGGATCAAGCGAAACGAGCCCCAAAGGATCCACCGCGTCCCCAAGCGTCCCGTTCAAACGCTATCTACCAGGGAGGACATCGGCGGGCGGAGGAGTACCCAGAGCGTTCAGCCATTGATCACTTCCCGCTCATCCACCAGCTGAGCATGATCCAAGACGACTCGCATAGGCATTCCTGCCCAGCGCCCGCCGCAGCCCCGGATCCCGAACCTTCACGGTCATGGGGATCAGATTCCAGTTCCTCCTATGACTCAGGATCGTGCAGCGACAGCGGATCCTCAGATAGCGGATCCTGTGGAGGAGATAGTGGTGGCGATAGTGGTGGAGGATGTGACTGATGACTAGGAAGAGACCAAAGCAATTGATTGCCTATTCCATGGACGTCTTTCCCACCCCGGCCGTAGAGCCTCCAGTGAGACTCACTGAATCAAGCAGCGATCCGGAAAAACGTCATAACCGTTATGTCATTTCAAAAGTTGTCCAATCACTAAAAATCGAACCAGAAGACCTCAATTCTGGAGTGCAAGACAATTTATCGGGAACGGAGCTAGCGGCGAAACGGTTCGGATCCGAGATGTTCAAGCGAGAGAAGAACAACACCGCACGACCAGGGAGGGGTCCCTTAGCGCTTCCCGAGGGGCCCTCTTCCGTGCAAAGCCAAAAGGACTAAAAACGCGTGTTCACCCTACTAGGAATTTTGTTCAGTCTTTTTCTGATCGTCGGTGGAGTCATCAGCTTCATGACAGGACTCCTAGACGGGGGATCGATGCCTCCATGGAGGAAGGGAACTCCACTCCTCTTTGGAAGGACGAGGATGGTTCACCAGGGACTTCCGTTAAAGAAGTACAACCCGTTTTACCGAGTAGGGGTATGGGCAGGTAGGCCAAGAGATCCAGCAGACGAGTAATTCCAATCGATTGGAAAACAGGGAGAAGGTGATGCGTCATCTTTCAAAGAAGCAATCAGACTATTTGTTAGAGATAGGGACGAAGCTCTGTGAGTGGGCGGAGAAGGAGAACGTCACGACTTCGGAGGTCATGACGGCACTGATGCTCTTCACCCTGACCTCTACTGAGGAAAAACATGGCAAAGCAGAGGCAGAGAGACTGTATGCGGCACCGTATGCCGAGGTGCTGAACAGTTTTGCTCTAAAATTCGACGAAGAGAAGCCAGAGCTTCGATAATTCCAATCGATTGGAAAAAGATGCCACCGGAAGTTGAAGCGAAGATCGAGGAGAGTCTAGAGAAGTTCCTTCGTGCCACGCGGCAGACGGACGATCTGGGACGGATCTATCCTCATGATCTATTCATTCGAACCCTGCCATATCCGGCAGGGTTCCTCACGGTTCAGGACATTCGGATCGTACAGAATCCGTAAAGCTCTAGGACGTTTAAAGGAAATTCAGCCGTGACACTGGAACATCCAGACACCGTTAGGATCGTATTGGATTGCCGAGACGCGGATCGGCTAGGTCCTGGCTGGGGTCCGGCGTGTCGGGATTGCCCCGGGACGGTTCCATGGTATTGCGTGCCACCGCGTAAGCCGGAGGCCCCGTGGTGGCACACCGGGGTCTCAAAAACCATTCGATCGAGGACTTGTAAGGAAAAATGGAAATGGATCATGGGTTGGAGTCGGGCGGACTGGGCTCGCGCCGTGTCTGCGAAGTATCGGGAAAACATGGATGGCCGCTTCACCACAACTTCCGCGTCGTAGCCTCAAAGATCTGTCGTACCTGCGGAGACGAGTTCAATCGTGCCAGGTACGGAGGCGTCACTCAGAGAATCGAACCCCTGAACAATTACAAGAAGCGCATCTATTGTTCCCGGCAGTGCTTTGGCCTCCGCGAGAAGGAGCCTACGAATGTCTGATAAAGCAGCGTGGATGGATATGGAGGAGCAGCGGGCCGCGACTCGCGATCATGTCGCAACGGTAAAGGAGTATGCGACGAGTTTCCTGACTGGCAGCGTTCGTTCCGCACCGGAGCACCAGGAATTGTGTAGGTCTATGCTTGCGCTTGTCCGCGAGTGCGAGGCGGGGAGGAAGTTCGCCCACGCCTATGACAGTTGGCATTTGGCCGATGATGCCGCGACCGCAGGCCAAGCGCGCAAGTTGGAACAGGCTAAAGCGGCCTACGACGCCGCGCGGGGGAAGCCGGAGTGAGTACGGTGGGTAGGCGGAGGAAGGCGGTACTGCGTTCGTTTGATGCATCGTCTACTAGGCTGCCTCGCAGATATTGGCACCGACGCCGCCACCTGCGCCGCCGCCGGGTGTGGGAGGGGCGATGCCCAGCCAGATAGATCGGATGTGGCAGCAGATAGAGGATCGTCAGCGATGGTGGGATCTATACAACGCAGCCAAAGCCATGCTGAACGCCGATAGCGCGGAGGAAAAGAGAGCCGCAAGACGTTACATGCTCGACGCGATCTCCCAGTTGGAAAAGGATCCAACCCCACCGATGGAGCATGAGGAATGACCACCCCCGATGAGCACACGTTCCGCCCCGGCGACCGCGCGTACCATGTGGTGCGGCGGGAGGTGGTGGAGTTGCGCGAATGCCGCCGGTATCTAGGGACGTATCCCCTTCAGGACGATTTGGAGCGAACCTATACGGCTATGGGCTACGCCGTTCTAGGCGATCCCTATCCGCATCTCCTCCCCCTCTGGCACCCCGACGTGCCGGAGCGGTGCAGGGAAAAGCGCAAGCGGAAAGTCGAGGTGGTGGCGTGGGCGAATGTATTCACTCCCGACACTATGGAACTGTACTGGACTAAATCCGAAGCCAAAGAAAGCGCGTACAGGGGTGAGCCGATGGTCGCCACCGCCGTCGAACTGCGCGGCAGCTACGAGGTGGACGAATGAGCATCGCGGAGCTGCGGGAGACGCTCAAAAGCTACAACAGCCTGCGCGGCGCAAAGACGCCGTTGCGCATTCGTGGCGAGGTCCTCCAAGCCCTCCTCGACGTCGCGGAGGCGGCGGAGAAGGTGATCGACACCGAGGTAAAGGCGCGCGGCGGCCTGATCGGAGACCACTGGTACGCGCTAGACGAGCGGCTCGCCCGCCTGGGAGGAGATGAAGCCATGACCGAGCAAGACGCGCTGGCGAGGGTCAAGGAATATGCGGAGTGGCAGGACCACGCGAACATAGCAAGGGATCTCCGCGCCCTCGTCCGCGAGGTGGAGGCGGGGAGGGCTTTGCTCGCAGCCTGGAAGGGCTATGCAAGTTTCGATGCTGCCCATGGCGGCGTTGCATTCCTCACTGTTCAGAAGCTCGCGGAAGCCTACGACGCCGCGCGGAGGGGAGAATGAGCATTTACGCTGCGATCCTCGCAGCCATCTGGGCCCTCCGCCTCGTCGGAACCGTGCAAGAAATCGAACGGAACCGGGTGCAGTCATCGCTTCCCACCGAGATTGTGGCGCACGCGATGCTCATACCGATCTTCGGGCGTGTCTGGGGGTGGTGGTGAGCGCGGAGGGACAAATGAGCGATGCGCTGACAAAGGCCCGCATCATCGCCGAGGTCGAACTACAGGGGCAATCCCGCGATGCCGTCCTAGCTGTGCTCGCCCGCCTCGATGCGGCGGAGAGGGTGTGCGTCGAAGCGCGCAAGTACACGAACCAGGGTAACGCGATGCGCGAGGCCGTGAGAGCCTGGGAGGCCCTGGCCAAATGAGCATCGACAAGGACAAAGCCGCGCTGGACAGCCTGCCGCCGAGGCCGCTCACGATACATCACACCGTCATCCGTTATGAGAATGACCGTGGCCAGGGGATGTGGGCCGATACTAAGTCGGCTGGCGATATTCCCCTCGAGCGCCTCCTCAACCGCTTCGACCGCTACCACGCGCTCGCGGAGGCGGTGAGGGCGTATTTCGCGCACCAACATAAGATTGGTGAGGATCAAGAGAACTATTGGCGCGATGACGCGGCGTTAGAGCAGGCGTGCATCGATGCTCTCGCCGCAGTGGAGGCGGATTAATTGAACTTTCCATTGAAGCCTAAAGACCTAGTTGAGATTCAAATCACGGTTGATCGCAACGATGGTGATTATGAAACCGTGCTGAACATGCTGGAGGCCGAGCAGCTGGAAAAACTCAAGCCTCTTATTGAAGCTATCGCTATGTTTAAGCCCTATCGGGTAGAGCGGAGAAATCTCGATTGGATGCACGATCGGAACTTTCCGTGGGGCGAGACTTGTCGTTCGGACCTGGGAGAAAAGGACGCGAGAGGGCTTTATGAAGAACTCTTTCCTGAGGCAATGAAGATCCTGGAAGACTTACTTCCGTGCTGTGAGTATGGCTTTCATTCGATCACCTCTATCAAGTACACCCCCGCCCGCGCCTGGATCAGCCTACTTCCCGCCCACTAATTCCAATCGATTGGAAATACTGTGTGGATCACCTTGAAAAACAGGTGGGTTCATCCTAATTGGCGTCGGACCCATTCAGACCAAAAAGACTGAGGATACGTATGTTCTATTCGCTGGTCGCTGCGCAGATAGATCGACTGAAGGACCACCAGTGGTTCCAGTCGGAAGTAGACAAAGACGCTCTCTGGGAACTCTACCTCGCGTCCTTTCCTGAAGGGACGAATCCGGTCTACCGGAAGCGCACCGCCCAGGATTGCTCGTGCTGTAAACACTTCGTCCGAAACATCGGTGGCCTCATTGCACTCAAGGATGGTCAGGTCAGCACGATCTGGGACGTTGAGACGAACAGTGAGTACCAGCCCGTCGCAGCTGCATTGTCTGCGCGGCTCCGGCAATCGAAGATCCTCCTCCCGTATAGCCACTTCGAAGGCTCGGTAGGCGCGGAGAAGACTCTTCAAAAACTGGAAGATGGATCCATCCATCGGTGGGCGCACTTCCATGGGAAGATCCCGGTGCAGTACCGGAAGCGCAGCCCATCCTCGATCGCTGAGATTGTATCGACAGTTCAGGTCTTCGAGAGAGGACTCCTGGAACTGAAAGACGATGCTTTGGAGTCCGTCCTGGAGTTGATCGCGCAAAACTCGCTGTACCGGGGAGCCGAGTTCAAGAATGCTGTGCAGGGTTTCCGGGACCTAAAGAAAAAGTACGCGGACCTGAAAGACCCGATTCTCCGGAATAGGTTCCTCTGGGAAAATGCAAACACCCACGGCGCGCGCGTTCGCAATACCGCTATCGGGACTTTGCTTCAGGACCTGTCCGAGGGAATGGATCTAGACGGGGCGGTTCGCGCGTATGAAGCGAAGGTCGCACCCGCGAACTATCGGCGGCCTACGGCCCTCATTACGCCTAGGATGATTAACGACGCCCTGACGGCAATTCGGGACGCGGGTCTGGAGGATAGTCTCCAGCGGCGCTTCGCCGTGGCAGAGGACCTGAGCGTAAACGACATCCTCTTCGTGGATGGAAAGGTTCGGGGAAGCCTAAGGGACGTTCTCAAGGACTCTCTGATGTCCGAGGTCAAGGAGAAGCCGAAGGACTTTTCTAAGGTCCAGGAAATCGGGATCGAGGACTTCCTTAAGAACGTCGTTCCCACCTCCTCGGCAATCGAGGTCCTCTTTGAAAACCACCATCAGGGAAACCTGGTGAGCCTGGTAGCGCCGGTTCATGCGGACGCAAAGCGATTGTTCAAATGGAACAACGATTTCTCGTGGTCCTATAACGGGAACGTCACGGACTCGATCAAGGAGAGGGTGAAGTCTGCCGGCGGGAAGGTCGACGGCTTTGCCCGGGTGAGTCTCTCGTGGTCGAATTACGATGACCTGGATCTCCACGTGAAGGAGCCCTCCGGATTCGTAATCTACTACGCAACGAAGATGAGTCCCTCGACGCAGGGTAGGCTCGATGTGGATATGAATGCGGGCAGCGGAACCTGCCGCGACCCTGTAGAGAACGTGGCCTGGCCGAAAAAGATGCCGAAGGGCAGCTATCAGATCCTCGTCCACCAGTTCAGCAAGCGGGAGTCCATCGACGTTGGATTCGACATCGAGATCGAGTGCGGAAACGTGCTTGAGAAGTTTTCCTATCCGAGAGCCTTGGCGCTCGGGGAGACTATCGCGGTCGCTACGATCGTCTTTGATGGTGAACGGATCACCGAGGTCCTAAAGGGCAATCCCAATCTGGAACAGGGATCGGCATCCAAAGAAGTATGGGGCATCAAAACCAATGCCTTCCATAAGGTTTCCCTGATGACTCTCTCCCCAAATCACTGGGGGAGGGAAAGCGAGGGGAATAAGCATTACATGTTCATCCTGGACGGCTGTGTGAATCCCGATCGGGCACGTGGCTTCTATAACGAGTTCCTGCCTGCGAAGTACGACAAGTATCGCAAGGTTCTTGAAGTCCTGGGTGACAAGACTAAATGCGAACCTGCTACCCGGCAGTTGAGCGGTCTTGGATTCTCGTCGACGCAGCCTAATTCCTTGGTCTGCAAGGTGACCGGGCAAACAAGCCGTATGCTGAAAGTAATTTTCTAAGGAGGTTCCTATGGATCTGTTCGTGACTGCTACCCGTAAGAAGTTCCGGTTTCAGACCGAGCGCGGCCTCATGTCGGTGGAGGAACTGTGGGACATGCCGCTGACGTCCCGTGACGGTTTCAATCTGGATGCCGTGGCGATTGGTCTCGACAAGGCGGTCGACACGAAGAGCTTCGTAAAGAAGCGGTCTGACGTAGCGGACGTGAATAGCCAGAAGCTCGAGATCGTGAAGTATGTGATCGAGACGAAGCTCGCGGATATGGAAAAGGCGGAGCAGGCGTTGGCGAACCGCGAGCGTAAGCAGAAGCTGATGGCGGCCCTGGAAAGCAAGGCTTCGGAGAAGCTGGTGTCCATGTCTGAGGAAGAGATCCGGGCTGAACTTGCGAAGCTCGGCTAAATTCCAATCGATTGGAAAGAAGGTGGTTATGCAATCGAACGTTGACCACCTTCTGATGGTGGATCAGTACCGCGCCATGATCCTTCAGCTGGCGCGGGTATGCCCGCTAGAGGAGTTGGGGGCTATCCGCGACAGGCTTGTGCTGACGGCTAAGGAGCTTGTGGATCTAGAGCTAAGCCGTCGAATGACCGAGCTAGGGCCTTCTATCTATCTGCGGACGCGGGAGGATAAATGACCGATGATCTGTCTGCAGAACTGGAACGGGCGTCTGAGCTACACAAGAATCGCATGAATGAGACCGTTCTTAAGCGCCAGGAGTACAACCGCCAGATCCTCCGCATCCTCACCGACTTGGTTGAGAAGTGGCCCGACGGGCGATTTAGTCAGATCCTGCTTACGTCCGGTGCTGTACGAGAGGACGGCGCTTACGCCGGTGTGCCGATACATTGGAAAGACGAGTTTTATGTGGAATCCGAGGTCATCCTGAAACGGATGCAGGGGAAGTAATGGGGCATTGGCACGCGGTGGGGTTGCTGGTCGGCGGGATTCTGATTGGTACTGCTATGTGCAGTGTTCGGATCATTGAACCTCGGCCGTCGTCCGTTCCCGCAAAGATTCCAATTTCCTGTGAGGATGGAATTCCCTACGCGGTTATCGACGGTAAGAAATTGCCGTTGGAGGCCAATGAGGGCGGGGACACTACGTGCAACAATTTCGGAACTGAAGCAGCCAAGGTTGTTTTGCCGTCGGCCATTATCGCCATGTGCGAGGAAGGCTTCCTAGTACAACCGTTCGGTGACGACCGACAGTTCATTCGTGACTCGTTTGGAAACAAGGTCGAATGCTTACTGGAGGATCCGATTTGA
>ERZ1066122.1300-NODE-1300-length-20625-cov-9.767526_pt1 | contig 20625 bp, 12 predicted proteins | sample MGYA00382769_ERZ1066122 | MGnify/ENA primary metagenome ERZ1066122 (study PRJEB33369, sample SAMEA5778352) | biofilm metagenome | biome: Industrial cooling water; feature: Water cooling tower basin; material: Biofilm | place: United Arab Emirates | collected... | reverse complement strand
TCATCCTCATGCTCGCAAAAGCCGTCAAACCAACAACCAATGCTTAACACCGTCTCAGTGACCTCGACGGCGACGGCGACCTCGATCTGCTCGTCGGCAACCAGGGCGACCTGCAGTTTATACCCCCCGACAGCGGCAACCGCTTTACGTCGTTTCTGGGCAAGCTGGCGCTCTACCGCAACGTGGGGACGCCGCAGCGGGCGGTATTTCGGTGGGAAACCGACGATTTCAGCACCCTCAGCGCCATCAATCGCTGCGCCCTCGTGCCCCTGCTGACCGACCTCGACGGCAACGGCTCGCCCGATCCGGTGCTGCGCGCCGCCGCCGACCGCTACGCCGGCACGAGCGGCAACAGCGTCCGGCTGCACTACATCCTCAACACGGCGCCCGTGGGGCAGACGGCGGTTTTTCCGCCCGATAGCCTCAAGAACTTCATCCTGAACCTGCCGCCCGACACGCCGCTCGCCAAAATCGTCAATGGCCGAATGGTGCCGACCTTCGCCGACCTCGACAACGACGGCGACCGCGATTTGCTCATCGGCGCGCAACCGTTCATTGGCGTCCAACGGCCTTCTGCCTCGGTGCAGGTATTCGAGAACCTCGGCGGGCCGCTCCAAACGGCGTTTCGGTTCAACCCCGCGCTGCTGGGCCTGCTGCCGGGGCGCCCGCCCGGCCCGGCGCCTATGCTGGCCGACATCGACGGCGACGGCCAGCCCGAGCTGGTAGTGGGCGCCGACGACGGCGACCTCCGCATCTGGCCGAGCATCCGCACCACGGCCACGGGGCCGCTCACTGCCAGCCCGTACTACACAGTCGGTGCGAAACAACCTCACGACTGCCTTCGGGCCCGCGCAGTTAGGCAACCGGCTGGTGCTCACGGCTGGCGACCTCGATGCCGACGGGCACGACGAAATCATCGTCGGGACGGCCGGCGGCGGCCTTCGGCTGCTGCGCGCGCCACCCACCGGCTTGGGCCTCGCGGCCGACGCGGCAGGCCCCGACGGCGCCACCCTCGACGTGTTCCCCAACCCCGCTACCACCGCTTGTGCGGTGGCGCTGCACCCCACCGACGGCCGCCCCGACCAACTCGCCGCGCTCACGCTCCGCGATGCCCTCGGGCGCGTGGTGCGGCACGGCCCGGCCAGCGGCCAGCGGCACACGGTCGAACTGGCGGGCCTGGCGCCGGGGCTGTACGTCCTGACACCACTACGGCGGCGGGCCGTATTTTCGTGTGGCGGCTGAGCGTACTCGCCCCCTGAACCTGCTCCGCCTCCGCACCACTCATCGCTTCCATCAGTCTAATGCAGCTCCTGCTCGATACGACTTCCATCGCCATCAGCTTCGACCCCGATAACCAGTGGCTCTACGCTGAGTGGAAAGGCCCGCAGGACGTGCAGTCGGTCCAGACCGGTGCGATGGAAATGCTGCGGCTACTGCGCGAGACGGGCGCTCACAAAGTCCTCAACGACAACCGGCTGGTGACGTCCATCTGAGCCGATGCGGCCGAGTGGGGCGGCAAAACGTGGTTTCCGCTGATGGTGGACGGCGGCCTCGAGTATTTCGCCTGGATTTACTCGCCCAACGCCTACAGCCGCCTTTCTACTGACCTCACGCTCGCCAATACGTCGGTGCAGCGGCCCGTAGTCGGCACGTTCGATGATATCGACCTGGCCAGCGCGTGGCTGCGGAGCCAGGGGTGAGCCTTCGATAGGCAATCCGGTAGCCAAAACGCCCGACGCCCTGCCGCGACACTGTTCGCGGCGGGACGTCGGGCGTTACGTACAAGCAATAAAACTACCCTTCGTTCTGGCGAGCAGCCACGCCGGGCGGCAGTGCCACGCGACCCGCGCCGCAGTAGTTGCGGCCCCAATAGCCCTCGTGCAGCGACGACACCATCACGCCCTTGTGCGACTGCGAATGCACGAACTTGCCGTCGCGCAGATAGATGCCGACGTGGTAAATCGGCGAGCGCTTCGAACGACGGAAAAACACCAGATCGCCTTCGCGCATCTCGGTACGCTTGACGCGGGCCGTGCGCTGAAACAGCCCCCCCGACGAATGCACGAGCGTGATGCCGTACGCCTGCTGGTAGGCGCGCATCACGAAGCCCGAGCAGTCGGTGCCGCGCTCGGTGGAGCCGCCGCTGCGGTACGGAGCGCCGAGCCAGCGCGTAACGGTTTCGATGAGCGATTTGTCGGCCTCGTGGTCGAGCGCAACCCCCAATTCCTGGGAGTAGAAGCCGTAAAACAACGAATCGCGGAAGGCGTCGGCGTGTTGCCGAATGGGGCCTTCGCTTTCGCCGCCCGTAGGCGGCGCGGGCCGCGCGGCGGCGGCGGAAACGGACGAGGCGGGCGCAACGGGCGCCGGCGCGACGCGGAATGCGAGTGAGAGCGTAACGGCCGCAGAGGCCAGCAGACACAGGATCGCGTTTTTCATCAACAAACTTTTGGGGACGGCGGACGGCCTCGGACCAAACCGGGGCACGACTCGTACAAAAGGGCTAAGAGCCGGCTATCCAGCGCAGCTCAGGGCAAAGTAGTGGTAGGCGCTATGCGAGCGTATTGAGAGATGGAAAAGCCGCCTGGAGGCGGCTTTCGATTGCAAAGATAGCAACCCAAGCCGACTCAGGCTACACTTTTAGCAAAAGCACACCCGTGTCCGGTCTCAGTCCTACTAATTTTGCTAAAAACCCAACCTTTTGCCGACTGCTGTAAGTTACTGAATATCAGCCGTCGAATTAGGTTGTTGCGTGTGCCGGGCGCGTAGTGCACACCGTCTGCTAACTGCTGAAATGCACATCAAAGAACACTCGTGGCTGGCGCGCATCGCCCGCTGGAAGCTCGGCAACAAAGGCCGCGTGGCAATGGTCGTCGGGCGCACCGTTCACCTGAGCGGCGCCACCCGCACCGAGTTTCTGGCCGATGCCGAGTGGGTAGCGCACGAGCAGGTACACCTGCGCCAGTTCCGCGAGTTCGGCTTCTGGAATTTTCTGGCCCGCTACCTCTGGGAGTCGGCCCGCGTAGGTTACTGGAACAATAAGTACGAGGTGGAGGCGCGGGAGGAGGCGAAGCGGGTGGGGAGAGGGTGAAGTTAGCGCGAACTCCCCTCCCCGCAGGGGAGGGGTGGCCCGCAGGGGAGGGGTGGCCCGCAGGGGAGGGGTGGCCCGCAGGGCCGGGGGGGCAACGCAGTTGGGCGCTGTAGCACCGAGCATCACTCGGTGACAGCGGCTGGGCGTGGCCTAACCGCCGTCACTGAGTGATACTCGGTGTTACATTGCCCAGCTGCATTGCTCAGCCGCTGTGGTCGCCTCCCATTTCTGGGGGCCCTACCCCAATCACCATCCGGGGAGAGGAGCTTTTTGATCAGTAACAGCCACATTAGCACATTAGCACATTCTCCACATCCCCCCGTCCCCTACTGCCCGCCGCCGCCCTGCTGGCCGCCGCCGCCCTTCTTATCGTCGTTCGAGACGGTTTTGCGCTGGCGGCCTTGCTGCTGCGCGTTGCCGAAGCGCCACGTAAAGCCCACCCGGATGGCGCGCTGGTAGTTGAGCCACTCCGAGCGGTCGCGCACGAAGGGCGTTTCGGTGCGGTTGACGCCGCGCCAGTAGTTGTTGAACGGGTTGGCGACGTTGACCGACAGGTCGGCCTTCTCTTTGAGCAGCTTTTGCTTGATGCCCACCGAATACCACAGCCACGCTGCGCCCGTGCCCTGAAGCTGCGGGTCGGGCAGCGAGTAGCTGCCGAACGCCTGCGCCTGCAACAGCTTCGAGAGCTTGTACGACGTGTTGAGGTTGAAGCTCGCCGTGTAGCCGTCGCGCCGCCGGATGCCGAGCGCCGGCGAGCGCCGCGTGACGTATTGCAGGTTTGGCCCGCCGCTCAACTCCCAGTCTTTCAGCGGCTTCACGGAGCCGTAGAAATTGAGGTTGTAGAAGGCATTGGCCGCCACGTTGGCGAAAGTGTTGGCCAGGATGCCCGGCCGATCCGTGGGAAGCGTGACGCCCTCGATGGCGTTGTCGGTGCGGCGCGCGGCGAGCGACACGTTCAGCGTCGCTTCCTTGATCATCGTGTTGTAGCTCAGCTCGTACGAGTCGGTCAGCTCGGGGTTGAGGCTGGGGTTGCCGTAGCGCAGGTTGAGCGAGTCGGAGCGGTCGATCCACGGGTTGAGGTAGTCGATGAACGGGCGACTGATGCGGCGGCTGTACACGGCGCGCAGGCTGCTTTTGTCGTTGACGGTGTATTGCACCGAGCCGTTGGGCAGCAGGTTGAAGTAGTCCTGCGTGAAGCGCGTAGCGGTGGTGCGGACGTCGGCTTGCAGCGTGGTGCGCTCGGCGCGGGTGCCGAGGCTCAGATTCCATTTCTTACCCAGCCCCACCGAGTAGGTAGCGTAGGCGGCCTGCACCTGCTGGTCGTACTCGAAATCGACGCGGCGGGCGGGTTGGTCCACGAAGCCGGTGGTTTCGCCGGCCGTGAAGGCGCTGACGTCGGCCACGGAACCGGTGTGGCGCCAGATGCTTTTGAGGCCCGTTTCGAGGGTTTGCGTCTCGGTGAAGGGGTGCGTGTAGTCGGTCTGGGCGGTGTACTCGCGGCCGGGGGTGCGGCCCCGACTGGTTTCGCGGTACACGGCCTCGCTCACCGGCCCGGCCGACGCGGTGGCGTATTGGTCGAAATCGTAGCCGAACTCGCCGTTGTTGACGGCGGCCTGCCCGAGAATGCTCCACTCGCGGCGGGGCTGATCTTTGACGGTGCGGGTGTAGGTGCCGGTCAGCTCGCCGTTGAAGCCGCTGAACACGCTGGTGGTGGCGCGCGTGAAGAGCTGGTTGCGCGTGGCGTCGGCGGCGGTGTAGAGGTTGTAGAGGTCGTTTTGACTATCGCCCGCCCAGTGGTTGAGCGAGCCGGCCAGCGACAGCGTGTGGTGCTCGGCGGGGTCGTAGTCCAACCCGAGCGAGGCGTATTGCCACGCGCCGCCGTAGCGCCCCTCGCCGCGTTGCGTCAGGCGGCCGAGCAGGGCGCCCGCCGAGTCGGTATCGAGCCGCTCGCGCGCGTTGCGCGACGGCCCGAACCACTGCCCCACGCCCGCCCACAGGCTACCGCCCACCTTGCCCTGCTTGGCGTTGAGCGACACGTTGGCGTTGGTGTTGCGGTTGCCGCCCGAGGCGCCTACCGACCCATTCAGCCCCCGGTTCACGCCTTTTTTGAGCACGATGTTGATGATGCCCGCCGTGCCCTCGCCGTCGTACTTGGCCGGCGGCGTAGTGATGACCTCGATGCTCTTGATTTGCTCGGCCGGGATGCTTTTGAGGGCCTCGGCGAGGTTGGCGGCCAGTGTCGGCGAGGGCTTGTTGTTGACGAGCACCCGAAAGTTGCCCGACCCGCGCAGCTTCGGGTTGCCGTCGCCGTCAACAGTCAGCAGCGGCGCCTTGCGGAGCACGTCGGCGGCGGTGCCACCGGCGTTGGTGACGTCCTGCTCGGCATTGTACACGAGGCGGTCGGGCTTCACTTCCACCATCGGCTTCTGGCCCTCGATCACCACGTCGGCAAGCTGTTGGCCCGCTACGGGCAGCCGGAAAGTGCCCGCATCGACGGTGGCGCCATCGGCCACGGTGAGGGTGCGCGTCTGGGCGGCGTAGCCCACGTACTGCGCCCGGACGCGGTACGTCCCGGCCGCCACTTTCTCAATCGTGAATTTTCCTTCATCGGAAGCGGCCACGCCGGTCAGCGGTTTCAGCGCGGCGGCGTCAGCGGGGAGGAGCACCACCGTGGCGTAGGGTACCGCCTGGCGCGTAGCCGAGTCGAGCACCACGCCCAAGATGCGGGCCGTACCGTCCGGTGCAGCCGGGGCGGCGGGCGGCGCCTGCGCCAATGCGCTGCCCACCGGCAGCGCCAGGGCCACCGTGGTGGCCAGAGAAACGATTTTTTTCAGCACGAGGGGTAGGAAGTGGGAGGACCGACGAACGCAACAACGCCCTACCGGCCGCATTCCGTGTGCGCGGAGTGCGGCCGATAGGGCATACAGCGGGCCGAACGGTTGCCTGCCCGGCCTTTTTTATTCCGTCTTTATTTCGTCTTTATTTCGCCGCGAGCTTCGTGGCGATCTCAGCCACGTAGCGGCCCTGCCAGCGAGCGCCTTCCAGCTCGTTGGCGCTCGGCATCCGCTCGCCTTTGCCGCCCACCACCGTGGAGGCGCCGTACGGCGAGCCGCCGGTCACGTGCTCGTGGCCCATCTGGCCCTGCCACGCATACGGCAAGCCCGCGATCAGCATTCCGTGGTGCAACAATTCGGTATGAAGCGAGCGAAGCGTCGTTTCCTGCCCGCCGTGCTGCGTAGCCGACGATGTGAACCCCGCACCTACCTTGCCCACCAGCGCGCCGGTGGCCCAGAGGTGCCCCGTGGAATCGAGAAACTGCTGAATCTGCCCGCACACGTTGCCGTAGCGCGTCGGCGAGCCGATGAAAATGGCGTCGGCCGAGCGCAAATCGTCGGGCGTGGCGATGGGCGTGTCGGCCTGCGCGGCTTGCGCCTGCGTGGCGCCCATTTTCTCGATAACCTCAGCGGGCAGCGTTTCCGGCACCCGCAACACCACGGCTTCGGCGCCGGGCACCTGGCGTACACCCTCAGCAATGGCATCGGCGAGTGCGCGGATGTGGCCGTAGAGCGAGTAATAGACGATGACGACTTTCATTATGAAGGAAAGGTTGGGGAGAAAATGTTGGGGACGTGGCGGGCTTCGTCCCGAAGCCGCGTCGTTAGGCTGCCCACTATTTCACGGCTTCGGGACGAAGCCCGCCACAGCGCAATGCAGATGTGTGTACGTACATCTAAATCAGCAAAAGGTTGTGTTTGTACTAAAAATTAAGAAGGTTGGCCTGAAGTTATCGGGCTTTGACTTTAGAGCAAGTGTTTATGATTGAACGACTTTACTTGCAGCTTGCGACTACCCGCTTGAAATGGTTGCCTCCTCCGGTGAGTGGCATCCGCCGCGTGGGCGGGCAGGAGTGGATCTTTGGCAGTGGTCCACTGCGGGGTGAGGCCGGGTTTGTAGCACGGCCTTCAGTCCGCCGTGTAGCGGCTCTCCAACGGCGAACCGGAGGTTCGCGCTACAACTAGCCGCCACACCGCCCTAGGTGTACAGTCCTAGAATGTAGTGGTGTGGCTTTGGGGCCAGAACATCGCGCACAGTTATGGGACAAGTACTCCACGGCAGCGCCCGCACACCTTCGGCAGTACGGGCCGCTATCCAGCGTAGTCAGGAAAGCCACCAACCGCTGGCCCAGCGCCACGGCATCAACCCGAAAACGGTCGCCAAGTGGCGCAAACGGCCCACGACGGCCGATCAACCGATGGAACCCACGCCCGCTTCGACCGTGCTCACGGAAGCGGAAGAACAGATTGTACGGTGCTGACCGACAACGGCGTACCATTCACTTGGCAGCCGCATCAGTGGTTTCCCGGTGGGCACTGCTTCGCCCGCGTCTGCCGTGCGTTGGGCGTCGAGCAGCGCTTGACCAAGCCGGCCCATCCCTGGACCAACGGCCAGGTCGAACGCTTCAACCGCACCCTCCAGGAAGCCACCGTGCAGCGGTACCACTACCAGACCACTCACCAACTCAGCGAGCACCTACCGGCCTTCCTGCTGGCCCCCAACCATTACAACCATGCTAAGCGGCTCAAGACCTTGCGCGGGCTACCCCCCACGAAGTTGTCTGTGCTCAGTGGCAGAAGAACCCCGCTGTGTTTACCCGCGACCCACCCCAACTCACTTTGGGACTGTACACCTAGGGCAAACAGCCCTTCAGGCGGCACCGTCGCCGCAGCCCGCCGCCACCGGGGGCTTTTCCTCATCTGCACCCTACTGCTTCGGCTCAGCTTGGCGCGGTAGGGTGCTTGGTTTCGTGGCCCGCCCGTCCGACCTTCGTGCCTGATGACCGGGCACCCCACGACCCCCCGCTTCTCCTATTGGGAGCAGCAATCGTTTTTCGGTCCGGCCGAGGTCGTCGTCGTCGGCGCCGGACTGGTGGGCCTGACCACCGCCGTGTACGTCAAGGAGCGGCGGCCCGACTGGCGCGTGACCGTGCTCGAGCGCGGCCTGCTGCCTACCGGCGCGAGCACCAAAAACGCGGGCTTCGCGTGTTTCGGCTCCGTGTCGGAGTTGATCGAGCAGGAACGGCGCGGCAACCTGCTGGCCGTGGTCGAAGCCCGCTGGGAAGGGCTGCGGCGCCTGCGCGAACTGCTCTCGGACGACGCCATCTGCTATGAGCCGGTGGGCAACTACGAGATATTCCGTGACGAGGACGAAGACCTGGCCCGCACCTGCCTCGAACGGCTGGCCTATTACGACGAGCTGCTGGCGCCCGCCCTCGGCACCTCCCGCATCTACCACGACGCCACCTACCGCGCCCCGGAGTTTGGCTTTCGGGGCGTCCGGGCCATCGTCGCCAACGCCCACGAGGGCGCCCTCGACACTGGCCGGATGATGCTCGCGCTGCTGGCCCGCGCCTGGGCGGCGGGTGTGACGGTGCTGCCCGGCTGCGGCGCCGAATACCTCGAAACCTCCCCCGACGGCACCACCGCCGTGCTGACGGCGGCCGGGCCAACCATCCGGGCCGGGCGCGTGATAGTGGCCACCAACGCCTTCGTGCCGGAACTGCTGCCGGAGCTGGCGCACGTAGCGCCCGGCCGGGGCCAGGTGCTCGTCACGGAGCCGCTGCCGGAGTTGGCCCCGTGGCCCGGCCCCATCCACTACGACCGGGGCTACACCTACGGCCGGTGCCTGCCGCCGGTGCCCGGCGAGGCCGGCCCGCGCGTACTGCTCGGCGGCGGGCGCCACCTCGATTTTCAGGCCGAAGCCACCACCGCGCCCGGCCTGACGGCCGCCGTGCAAGCCTATCTCGAGCACCTGCTCGCCGCCGCGCTCCTACCCAACCGCCCCGCGCCGCGTATCGACTACCGCTGGAGCGGCGTGATGGCATTCGGGGCGGCCCTTGAGCCGATTGTGGAGTGGGTGCGCCCCGGCGTACTGGCCGCCGTCCGCTGCAACGGAATGGGCGTAGCGATGGGAGCAGGGACGGGGTGGCGGGCGGCGCAAGTGGTGGTAGCGGGATAAGAGGCTGTTTGCGTTAGCGCCCAGCAGGGGTTGGACCGCGAACCTCCGGTTCGCTCGCGGTTGGGCGATGCGGTTAGGCGCACCACGCTCGGCGCTCAACCGCCTTGCCCAGCCGCTGCGAGCGAACCGGAGGTTCGCGGTCCAACCAAACCGCCATCAGTTAACGCAATCAGCATCTAAGTGCGTCAGACAACACCTGCTGAACAGCCGCCGAATCCTCACCCCCCAGCATCCTCTCCACAGGAGAGGGGGAGCCTAAAGGGGTATTGTTGGCTGCTCTTAGAGGCTGTTTAAGTTGTTGCCGAAGAGGGCTGGAGCGCGGGTCTCCGGCCCGCCCACGGCGGTTAGGCGCGTCGAGCGCGGTGCGCGCAACCGCTGTGGGCGAACCGGAGGTTCGCGGTCCAATCCAATCGCCAATTTCAGTAACTCAAACAGCTTATAAGTCCATTTCAGATATGAAACGAGTGTACCTCCCGTGGCTTATGATACTGGTTGGCTGCGCTAAACCACTGGTGGCGGATTTTCCGCCAACCGCACAGGTACGATACAACCGTTTGTGTCGGGATACCAGCGCGTCCGTGCGGCTCTCCATATAGCCAGCCGTTCATCCTGATTTTCCATTGCGGCAGCCGATTCGGCGGCCTGGCCGGAGGTTGATTCGCCACAACGCACCGCGCGTGGCGGGTTGTGCAGAAGAGACGATAGGGCGGCAGAAAGACAATGAGAAGAGCTGCAAATCGCCCGCTGGTCCGCCGCCCGGCACACCCCGCTTTACGTGGGGGAAGGTAGTTGCGGGCCTGGGGGGTGCCCTGATGATCGGGAGCGTGGTTGTGGGAATAGCAATCGGGGGCTGGCTTGGCTTGGGAATAGGAGCACTTATTTTTCTGCTGGGTGGCTTTACGAATCTTACAGGAATTTTTATGGACGGTGGAATGCCCTGAGGGCGCCAATTTCGACCTTTGCGCTCCGAGAACTGCAGATGATTGCAGGAATGCTGTTCGGACGTAACGCGGAGCTACAGCTCCTTCGTCAGAGAATGCTTAGGCCAACGACGGAGCTGTAGCTCCGCGTTACGTCCGAGCGGCGTAGAAAACTGACCAGCGCATACATCTCTGCAGTTTCTCAACTTTCTTCAACATTCCTACCGATGATTCCCACCCACCGCCCTCGCCGCAACCGCAAATCCGACGTCATCCGCCAACTCGTGCAGGAGACGCGCCTGACCGTTCACGATTTTATCTTCCCGCTGTTTCTGATCGAAGGGCACGGCCAGGCCGTGGAAGTGGCCTCAATGCCGGGCATCTACCGCTGGTCGCTCGACCGGCTGCTGGAAGAAATCGGCGAATGCCGCGAGCTGGGCATCAAGGTTTTCGACATCTTCCCGAGCATCGCCGACGCGAAAAAAGACCGATTGGCGCGCGAGGCGGTCAACCCGGACGGCCTGTACCTGCGCGCCATTCGTGACATCAAGCGGCTTTACCCCGATGTGGTGGTGATGACCGACGTGGCGATGGACCCCTACTCCTCCGACGGCCACGATGGGGTGGTGGATGCCGAATCGGGCGAAATCCTCAACGACGCCACTCTCGAAATCCTCGGCCAAATGGCGCTCGCGCAGGCCCGCGCCGGGGCCGACATCCTCGGCCCGAGCGATATGATGGACGGCCGCGTGGCGTTCATCCGCGACGTGCTCGACCGCAATGCGTTCTCGCACGTGAGCATTATGTCGTACACGGCCAAGTACGCTTCGGCCTTTTACAACCCCTTCCGTGACGCCCTCGACTCGGCGCCCAAGCGCGGCGACAAAAAAACCTATCAGATGGACCCCGCCAACCGCCGCGAGGCGCTGCGCGAAGTGGCCCTCGACGAAGCCGAAGGCGCCGATATGGTGATGGTGAAGCCCGCGCTGGCGTACCTCGACATCATCCGCGAGGTGCGCGACTGTACGCACCTGCCCGTCACGGCCTACAACGTGAGCGGCGAGTACGCAATGATCAAAGCCGCCGGCCAAAACGGCTGGCTCGACCCGGAGCGCGCGATGATGGAAGCGCTCCTGAGCATCAAACGCGCCGGCGCCGACGCAATTCTGACCTATTTCGCCAAAGAAGCCGCCCAGGTGCTGCGGCGGGGGTAGGGGAGATGTAGAGGTATAGGAAGGCAGCCCCGTAGGGGCTACTTGCTGGTAGTAGCCTCCCGATGCGATAACAAAACGGGGCCAGCGTTTATCGGTGCGCCGGATTTGCTACCAGATGATAGCCCCTGCGGGGCTGCTTTCCTATACCTCCACATCCTCACATCTTCCACATCTCTACTTCTTCTTTCTGCCAAACAGCTTCTTAAACACGCCCTCTTTCTTCTCTTTAAACAGAACGTACCGCAGCGATATACCCGTCGAGTTGTTGAACCGCTTTTCGCGGTTGCCCGACGAGATGGCGGGCATCCAGTCGTATGCGACGACGATGGGGAAAATCGGCAGCTTCCACTCGACGCCGAGCACCAGCGTACCGCCCACGTAGTTGCCTCGTTGTTGCGTGTTGCCGAAATGCGGCCCGATACCGGCGTAGAGGTTGAGCGCGTGGCCCAGAATGCCGGTGTGCTGCCGCCCGAGCACGGCGAGTGTGAGGTCGTTGTTGGCGGCCGAGCCGAGCATTTCGAGCGTGGTGCGCTCGGCGAGGCGCTGCGTGATGGTGAGGCCCAAATCGGGGCGGGCCAGCCGGAGGCCGACAGCCGTGCGGTATTTCTGCGCGTGTGCCGCCGGAGCAGCCCCGAGCAAGCTCAGGCAGAGGAGCGAAAACAGGAGATTTTTCAAGTGGAAAACAGGGAGATGAGGGCACTTGCCGACCGGTAAACGCCCGAACGGCCGCGCCCGGTGTGCCACCCGGTGCAAACCTAGGGCCGCGCCCCGGCGTAGGCGCCCACGAACCGGCCAAAGTTTCAGACCTTTGCCGCCGGTTCGCCTTGCCTCCCGCCTCGCCGCCGCCGCCGACGCTCCACCTCAACCGCCCGCTTTGTACCTCAACCACGTCTCCGCGTACCTGCCCGAACAGGTCGTCAGCAACGAGCACTTCACGCAGCTCAACGGCCTCTCCGACGAGTGGATTATCGAGCGTACCGGTATCCGGGAGCGCCGTAAGGCCGGGCCGGGCGAAGACACCAACACGATGGGCATCGCCGCCGTGGATGCGCTGCGCCCCGGCATCCCGTACGGCCTCGACAGCATCGACCTGATCATCGGCGGCACCTACACGCCGCACGATACCATCGTGACGCTCGCGCACGCCGTGCAGCACCACGTCAACGTGCCCGACATTCCGGTGGTGAGCGTGTCGTCGGCGTGCTCGACGCTGCTCAACGCGCTCGAAATCGTGCAGGGCTACTTCGCGCTGGGCAAGGCGAGCCGGGCGCTCGTGGTCGTGTCCGACCACAATACGGCCTACAACAACGAGAAAGACACCGTGGCCGGCCACCTCTGGGGCGACGGCGCCGCCGCGCTGCTGGTTTCCAAAGAGCCGGTCGGTCCCGCCGATCTGCGGATCGTGGACATCCTGACCGGCGGCGCCGCCACCGTGGGCAAGGCCACCACGGGCGTCACGCTCAAACCCGTGGTGGGCGGCATCATTATGCCCAACGGCCGCGACGTGTTTCAGTGGGCCTGCCACTATATGGCGCAGGTCACGCGCACCATTGTGGAGCGCAACGGCCGGCAGGTGAGCGATATCGATTGGCTGATTCCGCATCAGGCCAATCTCCGCATCTCGCGCAACGTGGTAAAGGCGCTGGAACTGCCCGTGGAGCGGGCGCTTTCCAACATCGAACGCCTCGGCAACACCGGGTGCGCGGGTGCCGCCATCGCCCTGGCCGAAAACTACGAGCGCGTGGTGGCGAGCGCCCTCACGGTGATTACAGTGTTTGGCGGGGGGTATTCGTATGGGGCGGCGCTGTTGGCGGGGGGAGGGTATTGAGGGGTGAGGAGTAGCGAGCGAGGATTGGCAAATAGAGTTGGTGCCTTGGCCACGGGCACTCCGAATGCGGTTTTTTGTGAACCACAAACCCTGCTCCAAGCGACCAGGTCTTCTCAAAAAGCCGAACGTTAGCCCATCACACCGCTATTCATCCGCCGCCAGCAGCATTTCCAGCGCCGTGGTGTGCAGCTCGCGCAGCTCGCTCACCGTGGGGAAGTCGTCGCTATCCACGCGCACCGTGCCGCCGACGCTAACGTCGCCGAGCCACGTAAAGGGGATGCCCGCGCCGCTCAGGTGCGCGGCCACGGCCTCCGCGTTTTCCGGGGCAATGCTGAGCACTACGCGGCTTTGGCTTTCTCCGAACAGGTAGGCGTCCTTGCGGAAGGCGGGGTCGGTGCAGATGCGGAAGCCGAGGTTGGCGGCCCCCGTGGCGATGGCGCTTTCGGCGAGGGCTGCCCACAGGCCGCCGTCGGCCACATCGTGCGCCGAGCGCACGTGGCCGGCTGCAATCAGTTCGCGCACGGCCCGCTGCACAGCCAGCTCCTCTTCCAGAATGAAGGTGGGCGCGGGCGAGTTTTGCACACCGCAGTAGGAGTACAGGTATTCCGAGGAGGCCAGGCAGTCGTGCGCGCGGCCCACGAGCAGGATGCGGTCACCGGCGGCGCGGAAGGCCAGGCCGGTGGCCGTCAGGCGGTAATCTTCTAGCAGGCCAAGCATCCCGATGGTGGGCGTCGGGAAGACGGGGCCGTCGTCGGATGATTGGTTGTAGAAGCTCACGTTGCCACCTGTGACGGGCGTACCGAGCGCCTCGCAGGCGCGCGCCATCCCCCGAATGGCGCCCACGAACTGCCAATACACCTCCGGGTTGTAGGGGTTGCCGAAATTGAGGCAGTTGGTGACGGCCAGCGCCTCGCCGCCCGAGCACACGATGTTGCGCGCCGCCTCGCAGACGGCAATGGCGGTGCCCACTTCGGGGTCGGCCTTCACGTAGCGCGAGTTGCAGTCAACCGTCAGCGCAAGGGCTTTGGTGGTGCCTTTGAGCTTGACGAGCGCCGCGTCGGCGGGCAGATTGGTGGTGAGGGTGGCCGCGCCGACCATCGAGTCATATTGCCGCGCCACCCAGCGCCGCGAGCAGCCGTTGGGCTGGCTCAGCAGCCACTCGCCGATGGCCACGTAGTCTTCGGGAAGGCTGATGGCATTGAGGTCGAACTTCCTGGCCTCGGCGTAGTACGCCGGCTCGCGCCACTCGCGGTGATAGACCGGCGCGCCGCCGCCGAGCACGAGGTCGGCGGCGGGCACGTCGGCCACGAGGCGGCCGTGGCGGTGGTAGCGCAGGCGCCGGGTATCGGTCACTTCACCGATGCGCGCGCAGTACAAATCCCACTTGGCGCAAATGGCCTCGATGGTGGCCTCTTCGCCTTTTTTCACCACGATCAGCATTCGCTCCTGACTTTCAGAGAGCAGAATCTCGAAGGGCTGCATTCCGGGCTGGCGCATCGGCACGAGGTCGAGGTCGATGTCCATCCCCACCTCGCCCTTCGCGCTCATCTCCGACGTAGAGCAGGTGATGCCCGCCGCGCCCATATCCTGCATCCCCACTACGCAGCCGCTCGCGATGACCTCGAGGGTGGCTTCGAGCAGCAGTTTTTCCTGGAACGGGTCGCCGACCTGCACGCTCGGCAGCTTTTCGGTCGATTTCTCCGAGATGTCTTCCGACGCGAACGTGGCGCCGTGAATGCCGTCCTTGCCCGTGGCCGAGCCGACGATGTACACCGGATTACCCACGCCCTCGGCCGTGGCGCTCACGGTTTTGCCCACCTCCACGATGCCCGCCGAAAAGGCGTTCACCAGCGGGTTGGTGTTGTAGCAGGGATCGAAGAACAGCTCGCCGCCCACCGTCGGGATGCCGAAGGCGTTGCCGTAGTCGCCGATGCCGCGCACTACGCCGCGCAGCAGGCGGCGGGTTTTGGGCAGCGTGGGGTCGCCGAACCGCAGCGAGTTGAGCTGCGCCACCGGCCGCGCGCCCATCGTGAAGATGTCGCGGTTGATGCCACCAACACCCGTCGCGGCGCCCTGGTACGGCTCAATGGCCGACGGGTGGTTGTGCGACTCGATCTTGAACGAACACGCCAGCCCATCGCCGATGTCCACGAGGCCCGCGTTTTCTTCGCCGGCTTTGGCTAGCATCCGGGGCGAGTCTTTCGGCAGCTTCTTGAGCCACACGATGGAGTTTTTGTAGGAGCAGTGCTCCGACCACATCACCGAAAACACGCTCAGCTCGGTGAAATTGGGCGTACGGCCCAGAATTTCCTGAATGCGCGCGAACTCTTCGGGCAGCACCCCCAGCTTGCGGGCGGTCTCGACGGTGGGCAGGGTTTCGGCGGCGGAGGTGGGGGCGGCGACGGGTTCCATACCCGCAAAGGTCAACCAAAAACGCCAACGGCCCCGCCTGCCGAAGCAAGCGGGGCCGTTGCGGGAGTGAGCAGTGACGACTGACTACTCTACCGCCAGTTTCCGCATCACGCGGTTGCCCTCCGAGTCGGTGACGCGCAGCACGTAGGTGCCGGTGGCGAGCATCGTGAGGTCAAGCTCGGCGTCGGCGTGGCCGGCCCCGGAGACTTGCTGCGTACGGATGGTGCGGCCGGTCAGGTCGGTCACGGTCAACTCATAGGTGCGGGTACCGGCGTGGTCGAGGCTGACGTGGAAGATGCCGTCGCTGGGGTTCGGGAACACCGCTACGCCCTGGCCGAACGCCGTCTCGCCGGGCGTACCCAAAAAGGCGTCAATCATTAGATTATCGACTAGGTTGGCATCGCCGATGTTGTTGTTGAAATCACGGAACACGCTCGACTGCAACTGCACCAACAAGTTGTTGGAGCCAACGCGGAAGGATGTGATGTCGAACCACAAGAAGCGATACGTTTGCTGGTTCGGCGCCGCAGGGTCGGGTTGGTAGTTGGGCTGACCTACCACCGTGCCGTTGACGAGCACACGGAAGTTGACGTTGGCAAACAGCGCCGCCGTGCCGGTTGAAATCTGCCGTAGGTCGAACGCGAGCCGAATCGGTGTACCGGCCGGCAGGTTTCCCGGTTTCACGCAGATGGTGGCCGTGGCGAGGTGCGTGGGGTTGATCGACCACGGATTGGCAGCCGGCCCGATGGGGTCGGTCCAGGGGGCGCCGCCACCGGTCATCAGCAGTGCCGTCGTGTTGCCGGCGCCCCGGCCCGGCAGCAGCGCCACACGGCTACGGCTGGCCGTAGTGACGGAGAAACGCCCCAGATCGGTCGCATTGTCGAAGTTGACCATCGTCGGGAACGTATTTGCCGCCGCGTTGCAGACGCGCGTCATAGTCGAGTTGTTGAAGCCGATCTGGTCGCCGGCAACGTTGACGCTCGCTGTCAAATCGAAGCACTGCGCGCCCGTCAGGTTGGCGAGTTGCGTGAAGATCACCACAGTTTCGGCGCCTGCCGCCAGCATCACGCTGGCCGTCGTGCTGACGTTCGGGCCATTGTTGATGCGGTACGAGACAGGAATGCTCGACACGGGCGCGGTGCCCTGATTGCGTACCCGCACCCGGATGACTTCCTGGTTGGTCAGGCCGCACGCCGAGCCAACCGGCTCGATACGGACGACGGCCACGTCGGTGGAGGGAGCGTTGTAGATAGCGAAATCGTCGAAAGCGATCCCGTCGTTCCGGTCGCTGACCGACACCGGCGACGCCTGGCTGCTTGCGAATGCTACCCTGAATCGCACTTGTGATGCGCCGAGCGCGGCCGTGCCCATCAACGAGCGCCGCACCGTGAGGTATTGGCCCGAGGAACCGCTCCAGCCGCTGCCGCCGCCGCCGGGCGTCGAGATGATGTTGGAAGTGTTGTACCAGTTTGGGTCGGCGGTGGTGCCGAGCGTTGTCCAGGTCACGCCGTTGTTGGTCGTGAACTGCACCGACGCACCATCGCGCTGAAATTCGGTTTCGTACCATACCTTCAGCTCCACCACGGGTTCAGTGAGGGTGGAGATGTTGAAGCACGGGCTGGCCACCCACGAATTCTCGACGGCGGCGTAGCGGTCGGTGCCGAGGCCGCCCGTCACCCAGGCACGAACGCCCGAGGCCGCACCCTGAATCAGCGTTTTGGCGGGGGTGCCGAGGGCCCACGTGCCGCCACCGTTGGCATTCCAGCCCGAGCCGTTGGCCTCAAAGGTCTGCTGGTAGGGTTGCGCCACCGTTACGTTGATTAACAGGTTGCAGATTTCGGCGCGCACCGTATCGTTGGATTGCACCTGGTCGTTGGGCAGCGATGTATATGCGCGGAAGTTGTAGCAACCGGCGGCCGACAGGTCTTGTGGCTGCGTAAAGAATACCGGCGTGGCCGAAGCCGGCGCCAGCGGCCCGACGATGGTGCGGTTGAGCGTACGGGTCTGGCCGCCGGGGGTGGTGTACACCACCGTCACGGGGATGTTCGACTGCGGAGCAGTGCCGCGGTTTACGACCACCACCGTCACTAGCTCGTTGGCGGTCAGGTTGCAACCCGGCTGCGGCTGGGCGAGGCTCGCCAATTGCACGTCGTTGGTGGGCGGCGGCGGCGGCGGCGTCAGGGCGACGATCTTGAAGTCGTCGAACGCGAAGCCGTCATCAGTGGTGAAGCCATTGGACGCGAACGCGATCCGCAGACGCACACTCGGCTGATTGGCAAATTGCGGCATCGTGCGCCGCGCCAGCACGTACGTGCCCGAGCCTTGCAGCACCGGCGTGGGGAACGCATTGCCGTTGCCGCTCCAGCCTTGCTGTTGGCCGCCCGGCTCGCCGTCGATGTTGTCGGAGTTATACCAGTTGTCGGGGTCATTGATGTTGCCGACCGTCTGCCACGTGGCGCCGCCATCAATGGAGCCCTGCAACACCGCACCGTCGCTATTCGTCTGCGACTCCCACCACACCTGAAGCTCCACACCAGGCAGCCCCAGCCCCGAGAAGTCGAAGCACGGGCTGATGACGTACGAGTCTTCATCGGAATTATAGTCGCCCGTCAGGCTCGTCACCCAGGCATTCGAGCCAGAGGTGGCGCCGCTGATTGTGCGCTTGCTGGGAGCGCCCAGCGCCCACGACGAGTTGGCGCCGCCCGCGACCCAGCCGGCCGAGCCGTTTTCGAAATCGGCCGTGTAGGGGAAAGTCGCGATCGGCGTCACGATGGTAAATACCGTTGGCGACGGCGCCGCATTGTTGGTGGCGTTGCCGTCACCGGCCAACGAAGTCGTAGCCGTGAAGGTGTACACACCCTGCGCGCTGGCCGAGAACTGCGTCGGGAACGTGAAGAGCGCCGTGGCGCCCGGCGCGAGGGTGCCGGTGAAGGTGCCCGTGACGGGCGCGCCGCCGTTGACGGAGTAGCTTACCGGAATGTTCGACTGCGCCGCCGAGCCGAAGTTGCGGATGCGCACCGTCACGTTTTGTGCGTTGAGCGTACACGACGTGCCCGTGGCCGGTGCCGTGATGGCCACCACGCCCACATCGATGGGTGAGGGCTGGAAGATCTGGAAATCGTCGAACGCGAAGCCGTCATCAGTGGTGAAGCCATTGGACGCGAACGCGATCCGCAGACGCACACTCGGCTGATTGGCAAATTGCGGCATCGTGCGCCGCGCCAGCACGTACGTGCCCGAGCCTTGCAGCACCGGCGTGGGGAACGCATTGCCGTTGCCGCTCCAGCCTTGCTGTTGGCCGCCCGGCTCGCCGTCGATGTTGTCGGAGTTATACCAGTTGTCGGGGTCATTGATGTTGCCGACCGTCTGCCACGTGGCGCCGCCATCAATGGAGCCCTGCAACACCGCACCGTCGCTATTCGTCTGCGACTCCCACCACACCTGAAGCTCCACACCAGGCAGCCCCAGCCCCGAGAAGTCGAAGCACGGGCTGATGACGTACGAGTCTTCATCGGAATTATAGTCGCCCGTCAGGCTCGTCACCCAGGCATTCGAGCCAGAGGTGGCGCCGCTGATTGTGCGCTTGCTGGGAGCGCCCAGCGCCCACGACGAGTTGGCGCCGCCCGCGACCCAGCCGGCCGAGCCGTTTTCGAAATCGGCCGTGTAGGGGAAAGTCGCGATCGGCGTCACGATGGTAAATACCGTTGGCGACGGCGCCGCATTGTTGGTGGCGTTGCCGTCACCGGCCAACGAAGTCGTAGCCGTGAAGGTGTACACACCCTGCGCGCTGGCCGAGAACTGCGTCGGGAACGTGAAGAGCGCCGTGGCGCCCGGCGCGAGGGTGCCGGTGAAGGTGCCCGTGACGGGCGCGCCGCCGTTGACGGAGTAGCTTACCGGAATGTTCGACTGCGCCGCCGAGCCGAAGTTGCGGATGCGCACCGTCACGTTTTGTGCGTTGAGCGTACACGACGTGCCCGTGGCCGGCGCCGTGATGGCCACCACGCCCACATCAGTGGCCGAAGGCTGGAACACCTGAAAATCGTCGAACGCGAAGCCATCGCTATTGACTGAGACGTCGGAGCCAAACGCGATCCGCAAACGTACGCTCGGCTGACCGGCCAACGACGGCATTTCGTGCGTGGCCGTCACCCAGCCGCCCGAACTGAGGGTGCCGCGACCGGCCCAGCCGTCGTCGGAGCCGCCGGCGCGTCCATCCAGGGAGTTGTCGTTGTACCAGTTGTCGGGGTCGCCGACGGCGCCTACCGTTTGCCAGGTGGCGCCGCCATCGATGGAGCTTTGCAGCGCCGCGCCGTCGAAACCTTCTTCCGACACCCACCACACGCGCAACGAAACGGTCGGCAGCGCCAGCGACGAGAAGTCGAAGCACGGGCTGACGACGAACGAGCTTTCAGAGTTGTTGTATGGGCTGGTCAGGCCCGTTACCCATGAGTTCGGCCCCGATGCAGCCGAGTTGATGACCGTTTTGGCCGGCGTACCGAGCGCCCACGACGAAGAAGTGCCGCTGCTGGTCCAGCCGGCCGGGCCGCTGTCGAAGTTCTCGTTGTACGGGAATGCCGTAATCGGGGTAATCGTGTTCAAGACCACCGAGTTGGGCGCCGCGTTATTGTTGGCGTTGGTGTCGCCCGTCAAATTCGTGGTGGCCGTGAACGTGTACGTGCCATTGCCCGGTGCTACGAAAGGTGCCGGGAAGGTGAAGAGTACCGTAGCGCCCGGCGCCAGTGTGCCGGTGAAGGTAGCCGTCACGGGGGCGCCGCCATTGACAGAGTAGCTCACCGGAATGTTCGATTGCGCTGCCGACCCGTAGTTCTGAATCCGAACCGTTACCGGCGACGACGCAGCGCAGGAAGAGCCCGTCGCCGGGGTCGTAATCGCTGCTACGCCCACATCGTTGGCGCCGGGCTGGTAGATCTGAAAGTTGTCGAACGCGAAGCCGTCGTCGGTTACGGAAAAGTCGGAGCCGAAAGCGATCCGTAGTCGTACGTTGGCTTGACCGGCCAGGCCGGTCAAGGCGTGTTTGGCTGACAGCCACCCACCTGAGCCGTTGGTAGTGGCAGCGCGCCCGGACCAGCCTTCGTCGGAGCCACCGGCGCGGCCGTCGAGAGAATTGTCGTTGTACCAGTTGTTGGG
>ERZ1066122.1291-NODE-1291-length-20673-cov-7.607382_pt1 | contig 20673 bp, 26 predicted proteins | sample MGYA00382769_ERZ1066122 | MGnify/ENA primary metagenome ERZ1066122 (study PRJEB33369, sample SAMEA5778352) | biofilm metagenome | biome: Industrial cooling water; feature: Water cooling tower basin; material: Biofilm | place: United Arab Emirates | collected... | reverse complement strand
CGGGCCAGCATGACGATCAATTCCCGCTGACCATCTGGCAAACGGGCAGCGGCACGCAATCGAACATGAATGTGAACGAGGTGATTGCGGGGCGCGCGAACGAGATGCTGACCGGCCGTCGCGGCGGCAAATCGCCGGTTCACCCCAATGATCATGTTAATATGAGCCAGTCGTCGAACGACAGTTTTCCGACCGCGATGCATGTGGCGGTGGCGCTTGCCGCACGGGACCGGCTGCTGAAAGCGACACGGGTGCTGGCGGCGGCGCTGGCGGTTCATGCGGAGGCGTGGAATAACATCGTCAAAATTGGCCGCACGCATATGCAGGATGCTACTCCGCTGACGCTTGGGCAGGAGTTTTCAGCCTATGTCGCGATGCTCGGTGACAGCGCCGACCGCATCGTCGGCATCTGGCCGCGCCTCTCGCGGCTGGCGCAGGGCGGCACTGCGGTGGGCACGGGCCTCAATGCACCATCTGATTTTGGCGAGGATTTCTGCAAGGAACTTGCGGCGCTGACAGGAGGCGTGCCGTGGGTAAGTGCTCCCAATAAGTTTGAGGCGCTCGCCGCGCACGATACGCTGGTGGAGATGTCGGGGATACTCAATATATTGGCAGTGTCGCTGACCAAAATCGCCAACGACATCCGCCTGCTCGGCTCCGGCCCCCGCGCAGGGATAGGCGAACTCATCCTGCCGGAAAACGAACCCGGCAGCTCGATCATGCCTGGCAAAGTCAACCCAACCCAATGCGAGATGCTGACAATGGTTGCGGCGCAGGTGATCGGCAACCATCAGGCGGTGACGGTTGGGGGGATGCAGGGGCATTTACAGCTCAATGTCTTCAAGCCGCTTATCGGCGCCAATGTGCTCCGCTCGATCGAATTGCTGAGCATCGGGATGGAAAGCTTCGCCAAGAATTGCGTCGAAGGGCTTGAACCCAACCGTGCGCGCATCGCCGAACTGGTCGATCGCTCGCTGATGCTGGTAACTGCGCTTGCTCCGGTAATCGGCTATGACAATGCTGCCAAAATCGCGAAGAAAGCGCACCAAGAGGGAACAACATTGCGCGAAGCGGCTTTGGCATCGGGACTGGTTGACGCGGACACTTACGATACCCATGTCAGGCCCGAGAAGATGATCTAGGAGGTTATATGCCGCTTTTGAAATCCATTGCAGGGGCCGTTGTCGGCGAAGCCATTGGTCGCAAGCGCGGTAGCGGCCTGCTGGGCGCAGGGATCGGCGTTGTTGCGACGCGGCTTGCCACCCGTTCAATCCCCGGCGCGCTCCTGGTCGGCGGCGCATTCCTGGCCAAGAAGCTTTACGACAAGCGCAAATCCGGCAAACGGTCCTGAGCGCACTTGAAAAATAGTTGACGCCTGCCCTGCCCTTGCAGCAAGGGCGGCTATGGCCGGAACCGATCATCCCCCATTGGAGCGCCGCGGACTTTTGTTCGTGCTGTCATCGCCGTCAGGCGCAGGAAAATCGACCTTGTCGCGCATGTTGCTGGCGTCGGACAGCGAAGTTTCACTGTCGGTTTCCTGCACCACCCGCCCGCCACGCCCCGGCGAGGTCGAGGGCAAGGATTATTATTTCGTCGATGAACCAACCTTCAAGGCGATGGCGAAAGAGGGCAAGTTCCTCGAATGGGCGCATGTTTTCGGCCATCGTTACGGCACGCCAAAGGCGCCCGTCGAAGAAGCGCTGGCCAAGGGTTGTGACGTGCTGTTCGACATCGATTGGCAGGGCGCGCAGCAATTGTATCAGGAAGCCGGGCCTGACGTCGTCCGCGTCTTCATCCTGCCGCCCTCCATAGAAGAGTTGGAACGCCGTTTGCACAGCCGCGCGCAGGACAGCGAAGATGTGATCGCCGACCGCATGAGCCGCGCGAAATCGGAAATCGGTCACTGGGATGGCTATGATTATGTGCTGATCAACACCGATGTCGACGCCTGTTTCGAACAGGTTTGCCAGATCCTGGCCGCCGAGCGGCTGAAGCGGCGGCGGCAGAAGGGACTGATCGGGTTTGTAAGGGATTTGGCTGCCGATTAAATTCGTCGTCCCCGCGAAGGCGGGGCGGCCGCGCTCATGAAACACGAATGCCGCTCGCGCCAAAATCCTCAAACACCGCGCGGACATCGCTCTCATCGCCGTCGTCGCGATCAAGTGACACTTCTATCCGCCCGTTAAGCGCGGCCTCATCCCCGGACGGTTCTTCCAGACCGTCGCGTTTCGCATCGGCGCCGGCAACCTCGATGCCTGCGCTGTTCTGCGGAGCAACGGGCGCGACGAAGATGAAACTGCGCTCGATATGCAATTGCTGCACCAGATGCTCGATTGCCATCTCGGCTTCGCGGCGGGTATCGAAAGTTGCGGACAATTTGGGCATGGGTTTGGCTTCCTGTGTTTCGCCAACACAACGCCGATTTCGCCCCTGCGTTCCGTCAGCGCAACAACTCCAGAAACCGCGCCGCGCTCATAAATTCCGCCTCGCGGTCGGCGCGGTTTTTTTGCGCCCAGTGGTCGGCACCCCATAGCTCCTCCTGCCAAAGCTCTTCAAGGCAACAGGCCTGCCAGAGAGCTTCCGGCTCTCCTGCCCGTTCGACAATGGCCAGTACCGCGACAAGCGAGCCTGACAGATGTGCCAGCTTTGCCATAGCAGCAAGCTCGAACGTGCCACGCGCCGCCACTGCCATGCCCAGCTTGGCCAGCGTTGCTTCAGGCTGCGGCTTGTGCATCACACCCTCGGCCAGCGTGAATGACACATCATAGCGTCCGCGCGCCCATTCAAGCCAAGGATCCCACTCCGTAGCCTGCCGCGCCGCGAGCGCATCGCCTGCCTCGGCGCGATAGCAAAAGGCGTCACTTTGCGCATAGGCCGCAACCTGTGCGGCAAAGCCCGCACGGTCAGGCGCGACATGATCGATCGCGGCATTGGCGAAACCGGTCATCGGCATCTGCGCCGGGTCGATCTTCTCCCCGACAGCGCGCCATTCCTCCGCCACAGCATCGGCAAGGGCCTGGGTCGGCAAGTATAGCTCGGCACGCTTGGGCGTCTTGAGAGCGCGGCCATCGAGCAAGATGCCCTGGCCATAGGTGCCCTGTTCGAACGAAACCTCTTTCCAGAACCGGCGCATTGTCAGGACGCTTTGTCCTGCCGCGCCCAAGCCTTTTTGAGCCAGGCCGGAGCCAACAACACATCCACGGCCGCGTTGAGCAGCAGGACATAGCCCACATAAGGGCTGAATTCGGGCAGCAGCTTTCCGGCAATATTGGCAATCCCGGCAAAGGCACAAGCAACGCCGATGAAGCGGATGATGTTGAGCGTAAGGAAGCGTTGCCGCGCCAGTTTTTCGGCATCATCCATCTGCATTCTCCAACACTATCTTCAACTCTTCCATTGTTTCGACAATGGCATGCGCGCCCGCCTCGCGCAATTCGGCGAGCGGATGATAGCCCCAGCCCACGCCGATCGTCCGGCATCCCGCTGCAACGCCCATGTGGATATCATAGATGGTATCGCCGATCATGACCGCATCGGCAACATCCGCGCCGCTATCCGCCAGCGCCTGATAGATCATCGAAGGGTGTGGCTTCGACGGGTGACGATCCGCGGTCTGGAGCGAAACGAACAGGCCCCTAATGCCATGATGGTCAAGACAGCGTTCCAGCCCACGGTCCGATTTGCCGGTGGCAACCGCAAGCAACCAGCCTTCCTCATCGAGCGCACTCAAAAGCGCGGCCATGCCGTCATAGAGCGGTTCGTCGACCAAGCCATTGCCGCGTAGCGTGAAGAACGCCTGCTTATATCGCTCCGCCATGTCGCGATGCAGCGCGTCTTCCTCATCAGGCAAAAGATGCTGCATCGCTTCGACCAGGCTGAGCCCGACAATCCGCCGCGTTGCCTGACGCGGCGGCGGTGTCCTGCCCGCCTCCTCAAAGGCATGTTCCATCGCAAGGCAGATATTGGCCTGGCTATCGACCAACGTGCCGTCGCAATCGAAAATGGCGAGGCGTGGTTTCAAGATGCCCATTCCCGCATCAGGTGCGCCATGGCACGCTTGCCGTGCCGTTCCAATTCGTCGGCAACGCGCAGCCGTTCGGCATCGCTCTTGTTCTGCGACAATTTAAAGGTCGGCCGCCACGCCTTCACCTCCATCTCAAAGCCTTTGATCCCGCCCAGCATTTTGTTGAACTGCGCTGCATCCATCTTGTCGCGGGTCCATGGCGCTTTAGGCGCAAGCCGCGCTTCGTTGATCGCGCTCAGATCGTCGAGCAGGGCCACCAGCCCCTCCTCGGTCATTGTGCGTACCGGCCCTTCCATTTCGACGCTGACATAATTCCATGTGCCGACCTGGTTTGCCCCTTCATACCAGTCGGGGCTGATATAGGCATCGGGCCCGTTGACCACGATCAGCGCATCGCGGCCATTCATGTGGCGCGTCAGGCCGTTGCCACGCGCCAGATGGAACTGCATTGCGCCGTCGCCGGTGGAAAAGAGCGATACCTGACCGACGCGTGGGCCGTCGGGCGTCTGGGCGAAAACCATGCCAAAGCCGATCTCGCGGACCAGCGCCTCCATCACGGCGCGCTGCTCGGCATCGTTACCTTTCAGGCGGAAAAGCGGCTGCGGATGCATGTCAGTTGCGTTTCAATAACGGTTCGTCATCCTGAACTCGTTTCAGGATAACATGCAATGGTCGCGCGTTATCCTGAACCAAGTTCAGGATGACGATATTGGGCGAGTGGGTCATTTTTTCGTCACCGGCCTTTTGCTGACCGCCTTTTTGATCACCGGCTTTTTGCCGGCAATTTTTTTTGCGGTCGCCAACTGGCTGCGTTTTTTCTCTTTGGGCTTATCGGGTGCAGCGCCTCGCGCGCGGCGTTCGCCCTTACGTTCCTTACGCGCTAATTTGGCGATGTTGGCAGCAACGCGCTTCTTGCCTTCTGCCGTCTCCGAAAATTTCGGCGCATCGAGTACAAGCGCGTCGCCAAGCTCTATGTCAAAGCCCAGATCGGCAAAGCTGTCGCGCATATGCGGCGGCAGGTCGGCACGAACGTCCAATTGGCCGCCCTTGGGATGGTCGATTCGCAACCGGCGGGCATGAAGGTGCATCTTGCGGCTGATCGTCCCTGTCAGGAATGCGTCCCTGCCGCCATATTTGCCGTCGCCGACAATCGGATGGCCGATAGCCGCCATATGCACGCGCAGCTGGTGCGTGCGCCCGGTATAGGGCTGCAATTCGACCCAGGCGCAGGCATTGCCCGCACGCTCGACCACACGATAGCGTGTGCGCGCGGACTGGCCTTCCTTCTCATCGACATGCATCTTTTCCCCGCCGGTGCCGGGCTGCTTGGCAAGCGGCAGGTCGATGAAACCATCATGGATCGGCGGCACGCCAACGACGATAGCCCAATAGACCTTTCGCGCGGTGCGCGAGGAAAAGGCCTTTGAGAAATGGCCTGCCGCGCGTGACGTCCGCGCCAGCAACAACACGCCCGACGTATCCTTGTCGAGCCGGTGCACCAGCTTGGGTCTGCTATCCTGCTCGAAACACAGCGCATCGAGCAGGCCATCGACATGTGTGTCGGTGTTGGTCCCGCCTTGCGTCGCAAGCCCCGGCGATTTGTTGATTACCAGCGCCGCTTCGTCGCGGTGGATGACCAGCGACTGGGCATAGGCGATTTCATCGTCGCTCAACACGCGCCTTTTGCGCACCGGCCTGCCACTTTGCAGTGTCTCGGCATCGGCAGGCGGAACACGGATTTCCTGCCCAGCCTCCAGCCGGTCTCCCGGTGTCGCCCGCTTGCCATTTACCCGCAGTTGCCCGGTGCGGGCCCAGCGCGAGACAAGGTTGAAACTTGCCTCCGCCATATGCCGTTTGAACCAGCGGTCTAGACGGATGCCGTCATCGTCGGCGTCCACAATATAGTGGCGGATTTCACCCTCATCCTTACTCATGCCAGCACCGCCCGGCTGAGCGTCAGTCCGGCGAATACCGCCAGCAATGCCAGTAAGACCGACGCCATAGCGTAGCTCACGGCCAGCGAAGCCTGGCCACGTTCGATCATCTGCGCCATTTCGATGCTGAAGGCGCTGAAGGTGGTAAAGCCGCCGAGCAGGCCGACGCCCAGCAACAGCCGCATAGTCTCGCCGCCCTCCCCTGCACGCAACAGCCAGCCGGCCAGCAGTCCCATGGCAAAGCCGCCTACGATATTGGCGCAGAAGGTCGCCCATGGCCAGCCGGTTGCGGACAAGGGCAACCAGCGCGAAAGCTGGAACCGCAATGCGGCCCCCGCAGCGCCGCCGGCCATGACAAGGAGATAGGATTTCATTGCCACGGCCTTTAGCGCCTAAAGCGCAATCCGGGCAAGCGCGGACAAAAAGGGGGGGGCGCTTACACGCCCCCTCGCCAGTCTTTCGGTAATTTTGTTGGCTCGCGGCGATCAGCGTCCGTTATTCGCCACAATGTCGACAGCAGTGCCGCCGCCGGGCAAGGCGTTCATCGTGACGACGAAAGCGCCGCCGTCATTGTCGCGCGTGCCGCCCAAAACATTCTCGCCGCCACGGATTTCATGATCGGCGGTGAAGCCCGATTTGCGCGCCCTAGTATAATAATAGTCCGCAACCGCCTGCAGCGAGGCTGAGGTCGTGAAGCTGACAACGCGGATATCGCAAATGCCGCCCTCTACACCCGCTGCCTCCTTGACGCGGCCTTTGGGATAGACGGGGAATTCGGTCGGCATACGCGCGGCCCAGCCTGCGCCATATTGCAGCTTTGCCTCACAGGTGCCCTTGCCCCGCTTTACACCCTGTTCGACAGCCAGAGCTTCCAGTGTCTGCCCGCCATTGGCGCTGCAATCACGGCAATCGCCATCGGCAACCACTTTGGGCTGCGGCGCGCGCATCAGCTTCACATTGTCCAGCTCTTCGGCAGAGGCGATCGCACCTTCATAGCCGGTATCTGGCGGGACCGAGCCATCGAGCGGCTGGTCGGGGGCCTTGACCATATTGCTGTTGCTGCTGTCGGCAAGCGCGGGATCGACGAGGATGCGATCCTCAAGCGCGGCGTTCATCGCCGGATCGGAGCCCTTGCCAGCCAGCTTTTCATCTAGCGCAGCGACTTCCGCATCATTTTCCGCTTGGTTGCACGCTGCCAGCGTCATCGTCAAAACCAGCGCAAGGGCGGTTTGATGGACAAAAGTTTTTGTGCGCACGTTCGATGCTCCAACCATATCAAGGCTGCATTGCTGCGCCTGCTTTCGCATCAATGCCAGCCAGAAACAGGGTTAACACCGGTGCTCGACCGGTTAATCATGCTCTTTGCCCCGCTTCAGCGGCGGCATGTGCCAGCGCGGGACAGGCTTTGGACGACGGTTAATATCGAGCGAGGCAAATGCGCGATTGCGCGTTTATTTGACAACACCACGATAGGTTAGCGTGCCTTTTGCGCCTGGAGCAATCGCTTGCGGAAAGACCCAGCGGACATGCGTCACATCCTCGACCGCAGCAGCGCGCACAATATCGCTCGCGCCGTCGGGCGATTTTGCTGAGACTTTCAGATCGGGAAGCTTGCCCCAATTCTTGCCGCCATCGACCGAGACTTCCGCCCAATCCTCTGCCACCGACACAAATTGTATAGGCCCCGGCATCGGGTTGGTGGCGCGAAAGGCGGTTGCGGGCAGAGTACCGTTATTCTGATAGGTCAAGGTGAAGACAACGCGGTCGCCCGGCGTGATGACGACATCCTTGGGATCTTTCAGCGAAACGCTTTCCTTACCATCGGCACCTGTCTCAACCCGCTCGATTTGCGCCGCGCTGGTCAGGACGACCTTGTTCGCCTCATCAGTCTGCGCGGACGCAGGCGCTGCGAACGCCACCAGCGAACCAAGGCATGCTGCGCCAGCCAGTGCTGCTGCATAAATTGCGTCCATTTTCCACAAAGCCTGCATGGGAATTGCGCTCCGCTATACGTCCAGAATGTTACCCTTCGATGGCGGAATTTTCGCAATTAATGGTTAACAATTGGTGTAATTTGCCGTGCGATCGCAGGCTTATGCAGCATTAACCAGCGAAGCATGGTCCGAAATCAGATCGCTCAGACGCCCAATCTGCGATGGCGGCAGATCATGCGCCATTGCATCGATAATTTCCAGCCGCGCGCCTCGCACATGCCGGGCAATATCCTCGCTGCCCTCGCGCGGCACCAACGGGTCGGCACCGCCATGCACGACCAGCGTCGGCACGTTGATCCGCTTCAGCCGCTCCACCCTGCTGCCATCGGCAATGATGGCCATGAGTTGCCGCTTCATACCAAGGGGATAATAGCCCCGGTCAAAGGCGCGGGCGGCAAGGTCGGCATAGGCGGTGTCGGGCCGCGCGGGATCATGCGGATAGGCAATGGCGCGCAGCGTATCGGCGCCCATCGCGATCGCCTCCTCGCGCGTCGGATTGGCAGGCCGTTTTGCCAGCATCTTCTTTCGCACCTCTGCATTCGGCCCCGGAAGCCCGCGAGCGCCGCTGGAGGACATGATCGATGTCATACTATGCACGCGGTGCGCATGATCGGCCGCCATATGCTGCACGATCATGCCGCCCATCGACGCGCCGACGACATGCGCCTTGTCGATGCCGAGGGCGTCGAGCAATCCGATGCCGTCCCTTGCCATATCAGCAATGCTATAGGCGCTGCGCACCGGCAGGCCGACGGCATTGGCAAACATTGCCCACAGAATATTGCCCGCAGGCGCACCCTCCATCCGCTGCGACAGACCGACATCGCGATTGTCATAATGGATGACGCGAAAGCCCTTTGCCACTAGCGACCCGATCAGTTCATCGGGCCAGGCAATCATCTGCGTGCCGAGCCCCATGACCAGCAGGATCACCGGCGCGTCGGTGGGGCCATTGTCTTGGTAATAGAGGCTGATGGTGTTGGCGGTGAAGTGTGGCAACTATGAATCCCTTTACTTTAAGTCACGGATATCTGCGTGCCGCATGGATAACCGTCAAAATATCTAGGTCGGTAGCCGAAACGATTCGATAAACGACTAAATATGGGAGACCCGTCACCTTGAATTCACGTGTGTCGGGTACGTCTCCTTCATGGCCAAGCAAAGGGAATTGCTCGAACATCATTATTGTCTGGCGGATACGCGAAATAACGCGCTCAGCCGCTAACTCGTTATTTTGGGCTATCCAGTCCCGGATTTCGCGCAAATCATCCTGCGCTTGCGGCGTAAAATTAACGTTCAAGGCCGAGATTGCGCCAGACGCGTTCAGAAGGAATCATCGAGTCTCGATCCTTGGCCTGTTCCAGGCCCCGCTCGACTTTTTCCCGCTTCCACCTAGCATAGCCATGCTCGGTGGGAGCACCGATGTCGGCGGTTTTGTGATCCGTAGGGGCGGCTTTGGTGGCCATGCACAAAAGGCTAACCGATTTCATCGAGAGATGCAAATCCAAGTGAGCTATGCAACTTCGCCCCCATGATAGAAATCATACACTTGCTGCGCCACTGCCGCTGACACCCCCGGAGCTTTTTGTAAATCCTCAAGGCTTGCCGAGCGCACGGCGCGCGCGGTGCCGAAATGCAACAGCAGCGCCTTTTTGCGTGCCGGACCAATGCCGGGAACCTCGTCCAGTGGACTCGCAGTGATCGCCTTCGCGCGCTTCGTCCGGTGCGCGCCGATGGCAAAGCGGTGCACCTCGTCGCGCAGGCGTTGCAGATAAAAAAGCACTGGCGAATTGACCGGCAGCGTCAGTTCGCGACCATCGGGGAAGTGAAACACCTCGCGTCCCTCGCGGCCATGATGCGGGCCTTTGGCAATGCCGATGATCGGCACATCCTCTATGCCGAAGCTGTCGAGCACCGCTTTGACCGCACTGACCTGCCCCTTGCCACCGTCGATGAGCAGGAGGTCGGGCCAGTTGTCGTCGCGTTCGGTTTCGATATCCTCCCCGGAACGGGGAGGTGGCAGCCCGTCAGGGCTGACGGAGGGGCCGGGTCCAGCCGAGAGCGGCCCCTCCACCACGCCTTCGGCGCGGTCCCCCTCCCCGTTCCGGGGAGGACTAATCAACCGCCCGAACCGGCGTTCCATCACCTCGCGCATCATCGCAAAGTCATCGTCCGTGGCAGCATGTTTGATGTTCCATTTGCGATACTGGCCTTTGACGAAACCCTCTGGCCCCGCAACGACCATCGCGCCCAGTGCGTTCGTCCCCTGAATATGGCTGTTATCATAGATTTCGATCCGCTGCGGCGGTTCGGGAAGGTCGAATAGCTCGGCGACCTCGCGCAGCAATTTGCCCTGCGTTGTGGTCTCGGCCAGCCGCCGGTCGAGCGCCTCGCTGGCGTTGCGCGAGGCCTGCTTGACCAGCCGCACCCGGTCGCCGCGCTGCGGTGTCATGATTTCGACCTTGCGCCCTGCCCGTTCGGACAGCGCCTCGGCCAGCAGGATGCTCTCCGGCAGTTCCCGGTCGAGCATGATGCAGCGTGCAGGTGGCACATCTTCGTAAAATTGCGCAAGAACCTGCGTCAGCACCTCTTCCTCGCTGGCGTCTGCCGTATGGCTGGGGAAGAAAGCGCGATGCCCCCAATTCTGCCCGCCGCGAATGAAAAAGGCCTGAATGCCGACATGGCCCTGTTTTGAGGCCAACGCGAAAATATCGGCATCGCCTACACCGGCTGCATTGATGGCCTGCGACCCCTGGATGAATGTCAACGCCTTTAACCGGTCGCGGACCATCGCCGCGCGCTCAAAATCGAGTGCCTCGGCGGCAGCCTCCATCTCCTTTGCGAGTTTTGCCTGCACGGCGGTTGATTTGCCCCCCAGGAAGGCTTTTGCGTCGGCGACCAGTTCCGCATAACCCGCCTTGTCTATCCGACCGACACACGGCGCCGAGCAACGCTTGATCTGGTAAAGCAGGCACGGTCGGTCGCGGTTGTTGAAAAAACTGTCGGTGCAACTGCGCAGCAAGAACAGTTTTTCAAGCGCATTGAGCGTAGTGTTGACAGAGCCCGCGCTCGCAAAGGGGCCATAATATTCGCCCTTGTGCCGTCGCGCGCCGCGATGCTTGTGGATGCGCGGAAAATCATGGTCGGCGCGCAGCAGGATGAAGGGGAAGCTTTTGTCGTCGCGCAGCAGGACATTATAGGCGGGGCGATAGCGCTTGATCAGCTGCGCTTCGAGCAACAGTGCCTCTGCCTCGCTGTTGGTCGTGACGATCGTCAGTTCGCGGGTCAGCGCGACCATGCGGCGCAAACGGTTGGGCAGTCGCTCAACCTGCGTGTAATTGGTCACGCGATTGCGCAGCGCGCGGGCCTTGCCGACATAGAGCACATCGCCGCGCGCATCGTGCATCCGGTACACGCCGGGTTTAGTCGGCAATGTTTTCCAGACATTGCGGATCGCCGCTATGCCGCGCTCCAGATCGGGCTGGTCCGCCCCGCGCACGGCATAGGTCTGCGCCTCTTCATTGAAGCGTGAGGCGGCATTGGGAAGATCGGGACGGTCGGCCTTGGACATCGGGTGGCGATTTGCTACTTTTTGACAATACAGGAGGAGCCCTATCTAATGCAGCTTGCAGGAAAAACCATATTGCTGACCGGCGGCACCGACGGAATTGGCCGCGAACTTGCGGCGCAGTTGGCAGCCAAAGGCGCTTCATTGATCGTAACCGGCCGCACGCCGGAGCGGATCGAGGCGGCCGCAGCCGCGGGGTATGAAACGATAATGGCGGATCTTTCCTCCCATGCAGGGGTTACGGCGGTGCTGGATGCGGTCAAGAACCGGCAAATCGACATCCTGATCAACAACGCCGGCGTCGGCAGCGATCATGATTTTCGCGTGTCGGAACCCGATCTTGCCGACAATGACCGTTGTATCTTCCTCAATCTCAACGCGCCGATCCATCTGATTGCCAACATGATGGACGCGCTGAAAGCGCGGCCTGAAGCGATGATTGTCAGCGTCACCTCGGGACTGGCTATTGCTCCGCGCGCGGGGGGGCCAATCTATTGCGCAACCAAAGCTGGTTTGCGCAGCTATACGCTCGCATTGCGCGCGCAACTGGCCGGAACGTCTGTGCATGTTCTGGAAGTGCTGCCGCCTGTGGTCGATACCAAGATGACGGCGGGGCGGACGTCGAAGAAGATGAGCGTTCAGGATTGCGCCGCGCAGATCGTCGATGCGATGGAATGCAATGCCGACGAAGCCAATGTCGGCATGACCAAGCTGCTTCGCATCGTCGAAAGCATCTCGCCTGCGCTGGCGAGGAAGATCATGATCCGGTTCTAGGTGCGTCGTCCCCGCGAAGGCGGGGACCGCAGGAAATTATCCACGAACGTAAATTTCGCGCTCATACGGTCCCCGCCTTCGCGGGGACGACGAAAGTCAATTCAACTTTGCGATGGTCGCGTCAATAAGTCCAGCGTCGGCCTGTGCATCATGATGCGTCGCGATCAGGCTCGCAGCTGCAGCAGCGGCAACGCTCGCCGCTTTGGCCCGCACATCAGCGATCGCAGCCCGCTCGGTAGCGGCAATCTTGTCTTCGGCAGCCTTGGCGCGGCGGCCGATCAGTGCGGTGGCATCATCCTTTGCCTTGGCAACGATCAGCTTGGCTTCCTCTTCGGCTGCCGCCTTCATCGCAACGGCATCGGCTTCGGCCTGTGCGGCCTTTGCCTGATATTCGGCCTTGATCGCCTCGGCTTCGGCGCGCAGCGCAGTGGCCTGATCGAGCTGGGCTTTGATCCCGGCAATCTGCTTGTCGAGCATCCCGGCCACCATGGCCGGGACCTTTTTCCAGATCGCCAGCCCGATGACCAGAAGCATTGCGAGCGCGACCCACATGGTGGCGTCCATACCGAGCGCCTTGGGCTTTGCATGAAGCTCGCCGCCATGGGCTTCGGTCGTTGCTACGGGGGCACCATCGACGGTGGTATCGGCGATGATCGCCTTTTCGTTCGCCAGCGCGTCGTTTTGCGTTTCCTGTGCCATCAGCTCATCACCGCCTTCACTGCCGATGCCGCCTGGGCAGCAGTTACCCGTGCTCCCGATACCTTAGCCACAATATCGGCAGCAGCTTCGGCAGCCACCGCTTCGATATTTGCCATTGCGCTATTACGGGCTGCAGCCAGTTCCGCATCGGCAGCCGCCAATTTGGCAGCGACATCTGCATCCGCCTTGGCGAGCCGCGCCTCGGCATCCTTGGCAGCCTTGGCCTTCGCCGCTGCGGCCTTGGCCTGCGCCTCGCTCCGCGCCTCGTTCAGCGCATCGCTTCCGCCAGCAACCAGATCATCGGCCTCCGCCCGCGCCCGTTCGGCCGCAGCAAGATCTTCGGCAATCCTGCGATCGCGCGCTTCGACATTGGCGTCGATTTTCGACACCATGCCGCGACCGATCACGAAATAGAGAATGGCGAAGACCAGCAGCATCCAGAAAAACTGCGATGCATAGGTTTCGAGGATTTGGGCAATTTGAGGCATGATATCCGCTCTTGGATGGCGCTCGAAAAAAGTCGTGGGGTTGGCCCCCGGCGTCAAAGCGCCGGGGTGTCCTCCCCTTAACCCTAATTAGGCAACGAAGATCAGGATCATTGCCACGACGAACGCGAGCAGACCCAGAAGTTCGGCAGCCGCGAAGCCGATGAACAGGCGGCCCTGCTGGCTGTCAGCCGCTGCAGGATTGCGCAGCGCGCCCTGCAGGAACGAACCGAAGACATTACCCACACCGCCGGCGGCAAGGCCTGCACCAATTGCTGCGAGACCGGCACCGATCAATTTTGCTGCTTCTGCTTCCATGATATTAACTCCTTGTAAAACTCTGAGAAACTTCAGAAAACTCAGTGAAGATTGACCGCGTCGTTGATGTACAGCGAGGTCAACAGGGCGAAAACATAGGCCTGGATCGCGCACACCAGCAGCTCAAGCAAGGTGATGCCGATCATCAGGATGAAAGACGGAAGTGCTACAAGCGGCGCAACCCACAGCGCCTCGGCATTGAGGCCGTTGATCACGAAGCCTGCCAGCACCTTCATCAGCACGTGACCTGCCGTCATCGCAACAAACAGACGCAGTGCGAGGCTGAACGGGCGGATCAGGAATGAGAACAGCTCGATAAAGGGGATCAACCACAGCAGCCACCAAGGTGTGCCATGCGGCACGAACAGGCTGAAGAAATGCAGGCCGTGCTTCCACAGACCGACGACAAGCACGGTACCAAAGCTGAGCACCGCAAGCACTGCCGTGACCGTCAAATGGCTGGTCACCGTAAATGCGTGCGCGCCGGGCACAATTCCGATCGGCATCATGCCCATGAAGTTGGCGAAGAGGATGAACATGAAAAGCGAGAAGACCAGAGGCACATATTTCTTGCCTTCGGGGCCGATGCTCGAGCTCATCATATTGTTGATGAAGCCAGTCACACCTTCGACTGCCATCTGCCAGCGGCCGGGGACCAGCTCGCGCTTCATCCCGCCCGCCATGAAGACCCAGATCGCGCCAAGCACAACCAGCATGAACAGCGAAGAGTTGGTGAACGAAATGTCGTATCCAAGCAGGTCCAGCTTTGCCAAAGGCTCGATCTGGAACTGGTGCATCGGATCGATTTTGCCGCCTTCACCTGCCACGTTGCATAACCTCGTTCTTGATGCGCAAAAGCCCGCCAGAAGCGGGGCGCGTGCATATGATCAAAGCGCCCAGACGATCCGATTGCGGACCTATTCCGGACGCTCTTGCGAAATCCTGTAGATATTCCTGAAGGCGACCGCGATGCCCAAGAACATGCAGACCAACAGGAGCGCTGGCGCGGTGTCGAACAGCCGGTCAAGCAACCAGCCAATCAAGGCACCACCCGCAGGACCGGCGATCAGTTCGGTCAAGACCCGGTTCCCCTGCCGCATTCCTTTGGCCGGGGGCGCATCTGCACCCGTACGTTCTGCCTCGGCCTTCCGGACCATTTTCAGCTGCATGTCTAACGAATCGAGCCGAGGGTCTTTTGTGCCGTTGCCATCCTGCGCGGGGTCATTCGAAGCCATGCCGATTCGTCCTTAAAGTCCAAGGGGAACCGCCAAGAATCCGGGGAACCCCGCCAAGGCAGGCGCGCTTTAGGCGGGGGCTAGGGGGAAGTCAACGGGTGCAGCGCAAGTTTATGCTGCGGTGCGAGAAGGTTTTAGGAAGGACGGTTCCAGAGCCTCTAGACTTCTCGTCATCCCGAACTTGTTTCGGGACAACGCGCTGCCCTTCGTTATCCTGAAACAAGTTCAGGATGACGACCGTGACGTTTACGGACAGCGCGCATCCACAACAGGCGGGCTGCTGTCGCGCGTTTTCCATGTGCGGTCCGGCGCCTGGTATTTCTCGCCCGCCACGGTGTTTTCCTTGATCAGGCGGCAGCCGTTGCGAAAGGCGAATTCCTCCACGGTCACACCATTGGCCAGCGCTTCCTCGGTATATTTCGCCTTGCGCTTGATATTGATATCCTCGACCAGCGCCTTGATCGCCGGGCTCGGCGGGGTCACAAAGCCGAGATAACCCGTGGGCAGTTCGCCGACCAATCCCTGGCTGCGCGCGGCTTGATAGGCGGGGTCGCGCTGCGCATAGGCTGCCGTCGTCACTGTCGCACCCAGCAAAAGGGCTGCGAACGCCATTTCAAAGCGATTTTGCATGCTCTCACTCATCTTCATCAGAAAATCTCCGGATTCTCTTCGACAACCTTTTTCGACGCCTGATCCAGCCGGAGCAAAACCTCCTGCCGGATGGCAATGTTCAGGTTGATCACAATCGGCTTGTCCGGCGCAGTCACCTGTACACAGCCCGAAAGCAAAAGCCCTGTCAAAGGCAGAAAGAGAAAAGCTCCTTTCGTCATACCGGCCCGAATCGCACCATTGCGCCGTGCCGTCAATCGGCCATGCATATATTCACCCCTCGCTTTCGCCATGCTGAATGACTTCATGGCTGTTCTTCGCCCGTTACCGGTGGTTCGACCTTGATCAGGCTGCCATAGCGTTCGGCAGCATAGTCGGCATCGTAAAGCGCGCGGAGGCTGCCGATCAGCGACAGGAATTCGGCCTCTATCCGCACGTTGAACTGGATCGGCAATTTCGCCAGCTGCTGCGTGATATAGTTGCGCCGCGCCTCACTCCCCTGTTGCAATCCGCGAAAGCGTACCTCGGTGACCACTTCGCCGCCGATATTGCCATTCACGCCGATCTGCATTTCGGCAAATCGGATCGATCGCAGCGCTTCAAAGGCGAAATTGGCGAAAGTGCCCATCTCCTCATAGGATAGCTGGCCGAGATAGCTCACCTCTCCACCCCCCGGGCGCGACACCAGCGTGCCACCGACGATACGCCCGCCATCCTGATCGAACACCATCGGCAATGTGCCGTCGAACACGCCCGTCACCCGAAGATTTTCAAGCTCGTAGCTGGCAAGGAATTTTTCCGCATCAAGCCCCACCAACTGGAAGGTTAAAAGCCGCTGCGCCTCGACATCGAAGTCGATGATCGTTGGCTCAAGGATCAGCTCGCCGCCATAAAAGGGCCAGCGTCCACCCTCTATCTGCACGCGCTGGTCAGGGAGCAGCCGGTAATCGAGCTTTCCGTCGAAGGCAGGGATACCGGGGTTGACGACAGCGATACGCGCGATTTGCGACGGTGCAGTTTCGAGACCCAGCAGGTCAGTGAAATTCACTTCGGTCGAAAGACCCGTGACCGGGCCGAACGCTGCCGCGAAATCAAGGTTTTGCGTTTCAAACTTTCCGCGACTGCGCACCGTGCTGCCATCCCATTCAATGATCCCGTCGCCCGAGACGGCGCCCTCGACATTGGCGATGGCACCTACGGTCAAAGCTGTCAGGTCAGAGGGTTGCAGCCGGTCACCAAAGGTGAGATTTTCAACGGCGAGTAAGGCGCGGCCGGTCGCGCTGTTGAGTTCATGGCGGATATCGACATCGGCAACGCGGATGCCGCTTTGCGGTTCGGCAAGATAGCCGATGGCGCTGACGATGCTGTTTTCCAGCGCGATTTGCATTGAGGGGATGGCAAGCGTCTTGAAACGGTCGACCTGTTCGGCATCGGAAACGCTGGCATTTCCATCGAGCGTCAATATGCTGTTTTGCCAGCGCCAATTGCCGCTCGCGGCATCGATCAGTAGCGGGACAATGCCAATCCGTGCTGCGCCACCCTCCAGCGTTCCTGCGATCCCGCCTCCGGAAAACCGGCCGCCAAGTTGCGCCAAATCGAATTGGGTCAATGAATCGGCGCGGCCAAGATCGACCGAGACATTGCTGGCAGTAAAGCCTTCGCTGACGTCGAATCTAACGGTGGACGCGGCAAATGCCAATGGCGAGCCGCCCAGACTTCCCTGACCGCGTAGCGTCGGAGAGGTAAAGGCAAAGCGTGTGCCCCCCGGCGCGGCGCGCAAAATGGCATCCCCATCTGCACAGGCCTGCATGCTTTGCGCGGGCAGATCGAGCGAGCCGGTCTGGAACCGCGCAAAACGTACTTGCCTGCATCCTCCCAGCATCGAAAATGCGCCATTGGTATATCGCCCATCGACCGGCAGCGACAATCCTTCCAACCAGCCTCCAAGCAGCGGTCCCGACAGGCTCGCATTGCCGGCAAAGCGCCAGCCGCTGCGCATGTCGCCGCTGAACGTCAGATCGGGAATGGCGATCCTCGCCTGTCCTGCGGCATAAGGGGCCAGCGCCAATGACCCTGCATAGCCCCTGCCCTGCTTACGCAGCGCAAGCTTCGCATCGGGCAGCCCGCCCCCATAAAGCGATAGTGAAACTGGCGAAGTCAGCCGCCCGTCGGCAAAGGTCAGCGGCCCGGATTGGGTAATCTGCGCCCCGGATTTGGCAGCAAGCGAGAGACCCTGAAGCTGCACAAATCCAGCCTTTGCTCCGCCAAAGCTGGCATCATAGCTGACTATTCCGTCGAAGGACCGGAGTGCCCTTTGCAGCGCGGGTTGCAACTTCGCCACTACCGGACCGACGGGCGTAGCTGCCGTGCCTCTTACCAACCCATCCAATCCCGCCAGCATCGAAGGCGGTACTGCCGCATTGGCAAATCGCGCATCGCCCTGCGCGCTGACTGCGACGCCGCCATCGCCGAACGAAATCCTGCCCTTTGCATGTCCCGACAGCGCCCCCACGGCCAATGCACCACCCCGATAGCCCGCTTTATCGAGCGCCATATCGAAATTGGTGCGCTTGGCATCTCCGAAAAAAGAGAGCTTTCCTGCCGGTCGGCTCAGGCTTTGACCAGCCAGTGCAGCGCTGTTCGCAGCAAAAGCCATATCGCCGACCCAATTGTCGAAACGGTCGGACATTCTGACTTTGCCATCCAGAGTCGCACTTGCAACTGACATATCTTGCCCGGCGCAGCGCGCCGCCACAGCGGACAATGGCCCTTCGATCTCAGGCTGACTCGCACGGACACGCAATGCCCCGCTAAAGGCCAAGCCATTTGCTTCGCAGTCGCCGCTCGCCAGTTTCGGTGCTCGCACGATCAACCTGCCATCAAAAGCCCGGCGGGCATGGCCCTTGCCGTCGAGCGAGACGCCGACTCCCCCCCAAGGCGTTGCAAGCGACAGGATCGCATCCTTCAGCGCAACGATCATGTCAGGCAAGGCAAAGGGTTCCTTGCTGGCGGGATCGGCGAATTTATCAAGCTCGCCAAAACTGAGCTTGCCATCGACCAGCCGACCGCGCAGCCGCACGCCTTCGGCGCGCACCGCTCTTATGGTTGGGGTGCCAAACCCGATAGCAACTTCGATTTCAACGACACGCGCGGTCAGGTCAGGATTGGCAGGATCGCCTAGCACGACATTCTTCAGCCGCTCGGTGCGAAAGCCGATTTCGTCGATCTCATAACTTGCGCGCACCCCTGTCTCGCGCAACTGGCTGCGGATCAGATCGTCGGCCAGCTTGAAGCGCTGCGCCCAGGCAATCGCCAGCAGGATAAGCAAAAGGAGCAGCGCTGCGCCGAAAATCCGGCGTTTCCTGAAGCGCCGGGGCGGCCGAATGTCTGCGTCCTGCGCTTCCATGTCGCCCAAATGCGCGAAAGCCCCGCATGTTGCAACGCCCCTCTCGGCCAATTTGCTTGCGGACCGGCTAAATTTGCTCAAAAACGAGGTTGATGGGTGCGGAAGGCGACAGCAAAAACGATCATGGCAAGGGTCATCGCGAGAGGCTGCGCAACAGGCTGCTGACCCAGGGCGGCGATGCGTTGCAGGATCATGAACTGGTCGAATATCTCCTCGCGCTTGCGATTCCACGCAAGGATACCAAGCCGCTCGCCAAGCAGTTGATTGCGCAATATGGCAGCCTCTCCGCCATGTTCGCTGCAGATGCGACAAGCCTGACTCGCCAGGCGGGGATGGGAGAGACGTCGGCTGCAGCTATAAAGATCGTGCAGGCTGCGGCGTTACGCATGTTGTCAGAACCGGTGCGCGAAGCCCCTATATTGGCCAGCTGGCAGTCATTACTCGATTATCTGCGCGCCGACATGGCGCATCTGACAATCGAGCGGGTGCGCGTTCTTTACCTGAACGCGAAAAATATGCTCGTGCTCGACGAAATCGCGAGCGAAGGCTCGATCGACCAGTCAGCCATTTATGTCCGCGAAGTTTTGCGCCGGGCGATGGACGTCGGTGCGGCGGCGATCATCCTCGTGCACAATCACCCCTCGGGCGACAGCGCACCGAGCCGTCAGGATATCGCCATGACGCGCGAGATTGCCGAAGCCGGCAAAAGGCTCGGCATCAGCGTGCATGACCATGTGATTGTCGGTAAGGACGGCTTTACCAGCATGCGCAGCCAGGGGTTGCTATAACAGCACCCGCGACTGCCGCACCTCACTTCATCAATTCGACCTGCTCGAAATCGAGCTCGACCGGCGTCGCGCGACCAAAGATCGAAACCGATACCTTCACGCGGTTCTTTTCGAAATCCAGTTCCTCGACCGCGCCGTTGAAGCTGGCGAAAGGTCCGTCGAGAACCTTGACCTGATCGCCGATTTCGTAATCGACTGTAACGCGCTTTTTGGGCGCTGCGGCGAGTTCCTCCTTGGTGTTGAGAATGCGCGCAGCCTCGGCTTCCGAAATCGGCTGCGGCTTGTTGTTCGCGCCAAGGAAGCCCGTCACCTTTGGCGTATTCTTGATGAGGTGGTACACATCATCGTTCATATTAAGCTTCGCCAGCACATAGCCGGGGAAAAATTTGCGTTCCGCCTTCACCTTTTTGCCGCGACGCACCTCGGTGATCTGTTCGGTCGGCACCTCGACAGCCTCGACCAGCGCGGTCAGCCCCTTGCGCTCGGCCTCGGCCAGCACCTGCTCGCGAACCTTGTTTTCAAATCCTGAATAGGCATGGATGATGTACCAACGTGCCATAATGTCTTGTAAACCCCTCGGTTGATTATTTGCGGCTCAGGAGCCGGTGGCTAGGCCCAGCAGCCCCTGCACGATGCCGTTGAAGATCGCATCGACGCCCAGGAAGAAGACAGCGAGGATGATCGTCATGATCAGCACCATGATCGCGGTCTGCGTCGTTTCCTTGCGCGTCGGCCAGACGACCTTGGCGGTCTCGGCGCGCACCTGGCGGATGAATTCTCCGGGGCTAGTCTTTGCCATGCTTAAATGTCCTGTCTTTCTCGTCCCATCGGGGTAGCCG
>ERZ1066122.1288-NODE-1288-length-20689-cov-38.414607_pt1 | contig 20689 bp, 23 predicted proteins | sample MGYA00382769_ERZ1066122 | MGnify/ENA primary metagenome ERZ1066122 (study PRJEB33369, sample SAMEA5778352) | biofilm metagenome | biome: Industrial cooling water; feature: Water cooling tower basin; material: Biofilm | place: United Arab Emirates | collected... | reverse complement strand
GCTCTGGCGCTGCTCACCCTCGTGGCCAACCCTTGATTCGCGTGATTCAGGATTCAGGGAAGCCCGGTTTCGTCGTCCAGGGTCGGCGCAACCGGGGGGCGACTGAAGAGAACCAGGGGCCGGCGATCAGGGGTCGGGGGTCGGGGAACTGCAACCCCGTTTCGTGCGCTGGCGTCGCGCAGCGCGCAGTGAGACGCCCCCGTGCTCGCTACTCATCGGCACCTGCATGGACACCCTTTTCACTCGCCGAGGGTTCACCGTATCTTGCGGCCGTACGGGCGGCGCCGCCTTTCGCCGCGGCGCGTGGGCCGCGCGCCGTAACCGCAAGCGGCCCAATCGCCTGCACGATTCCGAGGAAGCTCGGGGCACCCCCGGCGTCCGCGGCGGCGCGGGCCCGGGGCGCACGCACGCCCGGAGAGGAGGAGCGCGATGGAGCGTCTGGACCAGATGCACTGCGAGGCGTGCCGCCGCGGCGCGCCGCCGGTCACGCCGGAGGAGGAGGCCGCGCTCCTCCCGCAGATCCCGGAGTGGCGGAAGATGGAGCGCGACGGCGTGCCGCGGCTGGAACGCGTCTTCTCGTTCCCAGACTTCCGGCAGGCGCTGGCGTTCACGCTGCGCGTGGGCGAAGTGGCGGAGGCCGAGGGCCACCATCCGGCGTTGCTCACCGAGTGGGGGCGCGTCACCGTCTCCTGGTGGACGCACAAGATCCGCGGGCTGCACCGCAACGACTTCGTCATGGCCGCCCGGACGGACGCGCTGCATGCCGCGCCGACCGCGTAAGCGGCGCCCGCGCGCTGCCCGGCCGTACGCGCTGCTGACGGCCGCGGCGCTGGCCGCGTGCGACGCGTTCTCCCTCGCCGCGCCGGCCGACGCCGGCGCGCCGCTGCACGCCGCCAGCGCCGAGCTGGCGCAACTGGTCAACCGCTACCGCGCCCACGCCGGCTGCCGGGCGCTCGCCTGGCACGACGGCGCGGCCGGCGTCGCGCAGACGCACAGCGCCGACATGCACGCGCGCGGCTACTTCGGGCACACCACGCCGGAGGGCCGCACCCTCGCCGACCGCCTGCGCGCCGCGCACCTCGCCGTCAGCGCCGCCGGCGAGAACCTGGTGCGCACGGAGAAGGGCGCCCGCGCCGCGTTCGACGCCTGGCTCGCCAGCCCGCCACACCGCGCGCTCCTGCGCGACTGCGGCTTCACCTACCAGGGCCTCGGCCTCAGCGGCGATCTCTGGACGCAGGTGCTGCTGACGCCGCGCTGAGGGAAAGGCGGAACGCAGAATGCGGAATGCGGAACTGAACGTCAACGGCGGCGCTTGCAGTTCAGTTCCGCATTCCGCATTCTGCGTTCCGCATTCGACAACGATCCGGCCGGGTGAGGCACGCCGCCTGCGCTGATACAGAACTCCGAGCTATCCCCGGGGACCCCGCGTGAGCATCGCGACATGGAAGTGAGGTGCGCCCACCCCGTCGCCGTCAACGAGCCGAGCCAGAGCGGCGAGGCGCGCCGCCAGGCGCTGCGGCTGGCGCAGAACCTCGGCTTCGACGAGATGCAGGCCGGCCGCGTGGCGCTGCTCGCCACGGAGCTGGCCACCAACCTGGTCAAGCACACCAGCGACGGCGGCGAGCTGCTGCTGCGCCCGCTGCTGGAAGACGCCGCCGTCGGCGTCGAGCTGCTGGCGCTGGACGCGGGGCCGGGCATCGCCAACGTGGCGCAGGCGCTGCGCGACGGCTACTCCTCGGCTGGCAGCGCCGGCACCGGGCTGGGCGCGCTCGCCCGCATGGCCGACTTCTTCGAGCTGTACTCGCTGCCGCAGGCCGGCACGGCCGTGCTGGCGCGGGTCTTCGCGCGGGCGCCGGACCCGTTGCCCGGCGCCGCGCTCGAGGTGGGCGTGGTGCACCTGCCCAAGCCCGGCGAGGAGGTCTGCGGCGACGGCTGCGCGCTGGAGCGGCGCGACGGGCTCACCCGCATCCTCATGGTCGACGGGCTCGGGCACGGGCCGGGCGCGCACGAGGCCGCCGGCGTCGCGACGCGCGGCTTCCTGGCCGCGCCGCTGCCGCTGGAGGCGATGCTGCAGCGGCTGCACGGCGCGCTGCGGCCCACGCGCGGCGCCGCCCTCGCGCTGGTGGAGGTGGACCCGGCGGCCGGCACCCTGCGCTTCGCCGGCGTCGGCAACCTCAGCGGCAGCGTCGTCTCGGCCGCGACCGGCAGCCGCAGCCTGATCTCGCACAACGGCACCGTGGGGCACCAGGCGCTGCGCGTGCAGCAGTTCAGCTACGCCTGGCCGGCGGACGCGCTGCTGGTGCTGCACACCGACGGGCTGAGCAACCGCTGGAACCTGGAGCGCTACCCCGGCCTCGCCGGGCGCCACCCGTCGCTCATCGCCGGCGTGCTCTACCGCGACTTCGGCCGCAACCGCGACGACGTCACCGTGCTCGTCGCCCGCAACCGCGTCTGAGCCCGTGCCGCAGCCGCTGCTGACGGTGACGTTGGGCGGCGAGCCGGACGTGCTCGGCGCACGGCAGCGCGCCCGCCAGCTCGCCGCGCTGCTCGGCTTCGACGCGCTGGGCCAGGCGCGCATCGCCACGGCCGTCGCCGAGGTCGCGCGCAACGCGCAGCAGTACGCCGGCGGCGGGCGCGTCGAGTTCCGGCTGCACGAGCGCGCGGGCGGCCAGGCGCTGGTCGTCGAGGTGTGCGACCACGGCCCCGGCATCGTCGACCCGCGGGCGGTGCTGGAGGGGCGCTCGCCCGACGGGGCGGGCAGCCGCGGGGGCATCGCGGACGCTCGCCGGCTGGTGGACGGCCTCCATCTGCAGAGCACACCGGGCGCCGGCACCACCGTGCGGCTGGAGCAGGCGCTGCCGCGCGGCGCGCCCCGCCTGGACGACGCGGCGCTGGCGCGCGCCGCCGCGTGCCTCGCGGCGGAGCGCCCGCCCTCGCCGCCGGAGGAGGCGCGCTGGCAGGAGCGCGAGCTGCGGCAGGCGCTCGCCGAGCTGCAGGGCAGGCAGGAGGAGCTGCGGCACCTGAACCGCGAGCTGGAAGACACCAACCGCGGCGTCGTTGCGCTCTACGCCGAGTTGGACGAGCGCGCCGAGCAGCTCAGGCGCGCCAGCCAGATGCGGGCGCAGTTCCTCTCCTACATGAGCCACGAGTTCCGCACCCCGCTGGACTCGATCCTCGCGCTCTCCGGCCTGCTGCTGGACCGCCTCGACGGCGAGCTGAGCGCCGAGCAGGAGACGCAGGTCGGCTACATCCGCCGCGCCGCGCGCGACCTGCTCAACATGGTCGACGACCTGCTCGACACCGCCCGCGTCGACGCCGGCCAGCTCCGCCTGCACCTCAGCGGCTTTCGCGTCGCCGACCTGTTCGACACGCTGCGCACCATGACCCGCCCGCTGCTGACCAACGACGCCGTCCGCCTCGTCTTCGAGGAGGCCGAGGGCCTGCCCCCGCTCTACACCGACGAGGCCAAGCTCTCACAGATCCTGAGGAACTTCCTCTCCAACGCCCTGAAGTTCACCGAGCGTGGCGAGGTGCGCGTCCATGCGGCGCGTGCCGGCGCGCACGGCCTGGGCTTCCGTGTGAGCGACTCGGGGATCGGCATCACGCCGGAGGATCAGGAACGGATCTTCCAGGACTTCACCCGGGTGGAGGGGCCAGTGCAGCGCCGGGTGCGCGGAACGGGGTTGGGCCTGCCGCTCTCCCGCAAGCTCGCCGCACTGCTCGGCGGCACGATCACCCTGCAGAGCACGCTCGGCGCAGGCTCGACGTTCTCCCTGGTCGTGCCGCTCGTCTGCCCCGGTGCGGAGCCGCGCCCCGAGGCGAACCGCCTGCGGAGCGGCTGACCGAAACCCCCTGACTGACCTACGCGGTGAAGCCGGTCATCCTCAACGTGGACGACTACGAGGCGGGCCGGTATGCCAGCAGCCGCGTGCTGCGGCAGGCCGGCTTCGCGGTCGTCGAGGCGGCGACCGGCGCGGACGCGCTGAAGCTGGCGCTGCAGCGGCCCGACCTGATCGTGCTCGACGTGCACCTGCCGGACATGGACGGCTTCGAGGTCTGCCGGCAGTTGAAGCGCGACCGGCGCACGGCGCAGATCCCGGTGCTGCAGATGTCTGCCGCCTACCGCGGCGCTGGCGACCGCGCCCGCGGGCTGGAGGGCGGCGCCGACGCCTACCTCGCCCAGCCGGTGGAGCCGCGCGAGCTGGTTGCCACCGTACACTCGCTGCTGCGCGACCACCCGGTCACCGACGCCGCGCGGCGGAGCGAGCGGCGCTTCGCCTCGCCACTGCAGGCGCTCGCCGCGGCGGCGCTCGCCATCAGCCGCACCGCATCGCCGGAGGAAGTGCTGCGCGTCCTCACGGACGAGGCTCGCCGCCTTATCGGCGCGCGGCATGCCGTCGCGCGCCTCGGCGCCGGCGTAGCGGAGAGAGCGCCGCCCCGGAGGCGTACGCCGGCCAGCTGCCGGCCGCCGATCTGCCCGCGCCCGAGCTGGTGGTGCCGCTGCGGGCGCGCGACGGCGGCGAGCTAGGCGTCGTGCAGCTCGCCGGCAAGGACGAGGACGGCTTCACCGCGGAGGACCGCGCGATCCTCGCGCAGCTCGCGCAGGTGGCCGCCGTCACCCTCGAGAACGCGCGCCTGCGCGAGCAGGCCCAGCAGGCCAGCCGCGCCAAGAGCGACTTCCTGGCCACCATGAGCCACGAGCTGCGCACCCCGCTCAACGCCCTCCTCGGCTACCTGGACCTGCTGGACCTGGAGATCGCCGGCCAGCTCAGCCGCGCCCAGCGCGACCAGGTCGCCCGCAGCCGCACCGCGGCGCTCCACCTGCTGCAGACGATCGAGGAGATCCTGACCTTCTCGCGCATCGAGACCGGCGGCGAGCAGCCGCGCTACGCGCCCGTCGACCTGGGGCTGCTCGTGCGCGAGGCCGCCGCGCTGCTGGAGCCGCTGGCGCGCGAGAAGGGGCTCGCCTACCAGGTGGAGGTGCCACCGGCGCCGCTCGTGCTGAGGACCGACGCCGCCAAGCTGCGGCAGGTGCTGCTCAACCTGCTCAGCAACGCGGTGAAGTTCACCGACCGGGGCGAGGTGCGCCTGCGGCTGCAGGCGAGCCCGGCCGACGCCGGAGCCTGCCTACAGGTGTGCGACACCGGCATCGGCATCGCGCCGGAGGCGCTGCCGCGCATCTTCGAGCCGTTCTGGCAGGTCGAGCAGTCGACGGCGCGGCGCGTCGGCGGCACCGGGCTGGGGCTGAGCGTGGTCCGCCGCCTCGTCACCCTGCTCGGCGGCGAGATCCGCGTGCAGAGCGAGCCCGGCCGCGGCAGTTGCTTCGAAGTGGAGTTGCGAGTTGAGAGTTGAGAGTTGAGAGAGGACGGCAACCCCACCCCTCCACCGCCACTGCGGCGGGGAGGGGTGGGGTTCTCTCAACTCTCAACTCTCAACTCGCAACTACAACGAACGGGGTCTCGTGCGGCTCCAGCTCGCCGAGGTTCAGCACGAACTTGTAGAGGCCGGGGCGCGGCAACTGCACGCCCACGAGCGTGAAGATCTGGTTGGTGCCCAGGAACTCGCCCGGCGGCACCTCGGGCGCCACCGTCTCGCCGGTCGCCTCGAAGAGCGTGCCGCCGTCCTCGTCCAGCAGGCGCACCCGGATCGGCAGCACCCGCCCCGCGTCGGCGTACTCCGCCTGCAGCCGGAAGACGTAGACCATGCGCGGGTGCACCAGCGGGAAGCCGGCCCCGGCGATGCGGTCGAAGATGCCGAGGACGTTGAGCTTGCCCTCCTGCGAGACGTTGGCTTCATCGGCCAGGAAGGCCAGCGGGATCTGCACGGGCGCTCCTCCTTGCGAGGGTCGGTGTGGCGGTGGACCGGGGTAACATAGGCGCCGGCGCCCGCTTCGGCATCCCCCGCCCTACCCGAAGCGCGGGTTGATGCGGCTCTGCGCGCGCGCCATCCCCTCGCGCACCAGTGGGTCAGTTGGCTCGCACAGTGCCGTTGCCGCGCCACCGGGGGCATGAAGCCCCCGGCAGGCCACGGCCCGCCCTGCCGGGCGGAAGACCGGGGGTTCGCCCGGCAGGGCGAGGGGTGTTTGCCGGGGGTTTCATCCCCCCGGTGCAGTTCGGCCACACCCAAGCCAACGGACCCACCAGTAGTGCTCCACGCCAGGATCGAGGTGTCCTCCCGAACGCAGCGAGGGATCTGCAGTTCGCAGCCTCTCCCACTGCAGATCCCTCGCTGCGCTCGGGAGGACAAGCTCATCAGTACTCGCGTGACGGAGCACTAAGTCAGTATGCAGAAGTTGTTGGCAGTTCTGCAGCTCTCGCCCCCGGCGGCTGAAGCCGCAGCCACAAGGGCGCAAAGCCCGCCTGCGCGGGCTGAACCCCGCCTTGCCCGGGGCTTAGCCGCCGAAGGGCGGCTGCGTGCAGTCGTGGCGCTGCATCGCTGCGCGATGCACCGGACCACCGCAGCGGCTGGCGCTGCATCGCTGCGCGATGCACCGGACCACCCAGCCGCCGGAGCCAGGGCTGGCGCAAGCGGTACGAACTTGTGCACAGCTACCCAGCTCCTCCGCGCGCTCCGACCCCTCGCGGCCGACGGTGTGAAAGCGTTTGCCGCGCGCCTGGCTGTACGCCGCGAAGAAGTGCTCGATCTCGTCGAGCAGCGGTGCGCCGAGGTCGTCCAGCGGGTCGCCGTCCGCGCCGGGGGGGAGGGCACGAAGCCGAAGGGGAAGACGGCGCCGAGGCGAGAGACGTGCCGGAGCGCACCGTCCGACGGGGCCGCCGCGCCGCGCTGGAATGGATGGTGCAGCCGCGCGGCGCCCTGACTCACTTCCTTCCGTTGCCGGGGGTCCGTTACGCCGATGAGCCAACCCAACCCGTCGCTGAACCGCGCCGCCCGCACCGGCGCGGCCACCGAGGATGAACGCCTGCTGCAGTCGCCCGCGACCAGCACCCGGCGCGACTTCACGCACTCCGATCCCTGGCGCGTGCTGCGCATCATGGGCGAGTTCGTCGAGGGCTTCGACGCGCTGGCGCAGGCCGGCCCCGCGGTGACGATCTTCGGCAGCGCGCGCGTGCCGCCCGACCACCCCCAGTACGCCGCCGCCGTGGAGACGGCGCGCCGCCTCGCCGAGGCCGGCTTCGGCATCATCACCGGTGGCGGGCCCGGCATCATGGAGGCGGCCAACCGCGGCGCGCGCGAGGGCGGCGCGCTCTCCATCGGCTGCAACATCGAGCTGCCCTTCGAGCAGGGGATCAACCCCTACGTCGACATCGCCATCAACTTCCGCTACTTCTTCGTCCGCAAGACGATGTTCGTGAAGTACGCCGAGGCGTTCGTCATCTTCCCCGGCGGCTTCGGCACCATGGACGAGCTCTTCGAGGCGCTGACGCTCATCCAGACGGGCAAGGTCCGCAACTTCCCCGTCGTGCTCGTCGGCCGCGCCTACTGGGCCGGGCTCGTCGACTGGATCCGCGAGACCATGCTCGCCGAGGGCAAGGTCTCGCCGGACGACCTGAAGCTGCTGGTCGTCACCGACGCGCCGGAGGAGGCGGTGCGCGTCATCGTCGACTGCCACGAGCGGCACTGCGCCGAGGCGCAGCGCGCCTCCGCCGCGCCGCCCGGCGAGCGCCGCCTCAGCGCGCTGCCCGGCGGCGCCTCGCCCGCCCGCCCGGCGAAGCACGACGCGGAGTGACCCCCCGCTGTCGGCTTTCGGTCGGCGGCGGTCCGTCGTACCTTCGACCGCCGCCGACCGACAGCCGGCAACGCAGCGCCCATCGCCCTAACGCAAAACGGAACCATGAGCACCGGCCCGATCTCCCAGTTCGTGAAGCACCACTACCGCCACTTCAACGCCGCCGTGGTGGTCGACGCCGCCGAGGCGTGGAACCGTCACCTGGAGAGCGGCGGCAAGATGCTGGTGACGCTCGCCGGCGCGATGAGCACCGCCGAGCTCGGCCTCTCGCTCGCCGAGCTGATCCGCCGCGACAAGGTGCACGCCATCAGTTGCACCGGCGCCAACCTGGAGGAGGACATCTTCAACCTGGTGGCGCACGAGCTGTACGAGCGGGTGCCGCACTACCGCTACCTCTCGGCGCTCGACGAGCAGGCGCTGCTGGAGCGCCACATGAACCGCGTCACCGACACCTGCATCCCCGAGCACGAGGCGATGCGCAAGATCGAGGCGGCGGTGCTGGCGGAGTGGGTCGCGGCCGACCGGAAGGGCGAGCGCTATTTCCCGCACCAGTTCATGTACAAGATCCTGGAGGGCGGCAAGCTGGAGCAGGAGTACCAGATCGACCCGCAGCACTCCTGGATGGTGGCGGCGATGGAGAAGAACCTGCCGATGTTCGTCCCCGGCTGGGAGGACTCCACGCTCGGCAACATGTACGCCGGCCACGTCATCAGCGGCGACGTGAGGAACGTGCACACCGTGCGCACCGGCATCGAGTACATGATCGAGCTGGCCGAGTTCTACACGCAGACGGCGCACCGCGACCGCCCCATCGGCTTCTTCCAGATCGGCGGCGGCATCGCGGGCGACTTCCCCATCTGCGTGGTGCCCATGCTGCACCAAGACCTGCAGCGCGTGGACATCCCGCTCTGGGGCTACTTCTGCCAGATCTCCGACAGCACCACCAGCTACGGCAGCTACTCCGGCGCGGTGCCGAACGAGAAGATCACCTGGGGCAAGCTGGGGGCGGACACGCCGAGCTTCGTCATCGAATCCGACGCCAGCATCGTGGCGCCGCTGATCTTCGCGCAGGTGCTGGGCTGGTGAGCCGCTGGTCGTACGGCGGCTGGGCACTGGTGACGGGCGCCTCGTCGGGCATCGGCGAGGCGTTCGCACGGCTGCTGGCCGCGCGCGGCATGCACCTGGCGCTGAGCGCGCGGCGCGAGGAGCGGCTGCGCGCACTGGCCGCCGAGCTGGGCGCCGCGCACGGTGTGCAGACGGCGGTCGTCGCGGCGGACCTGGCGCGGCCCGGCGCGGCGCAGCCGCTCTGGGAGCAGGCGACGGCCGGAGGCCGCGAGGTGCGGCTGCTGGTCAACAACGCCGGCTTCGGGCTCTACGGCCGCTTCGATACGCTGCCGCGCGAGCGGCAGGTGGCGATGGTGCAGCTCAACTGCACCGCGCTGCTGGAGCTGGCGCACCTGGCGCTGCCGGCGATGCGCCGGCGCGGCGCGGGCGGCATCGTCAACGTCGCCTCGACGGCGGCGTTCCAGCCGATCCCCGACTTCGCGGTCTACGCCGCGAGCAAGGCGTTCGTGCTCTCCTTCTCGCAGGCGCTCTGGGCCGAGCACCGCGCCGCGGGCGTGCGGGTGGTGGCGCTCTGCCCCGGCGCCACGCCCACCGAGTTCCAGCAGGTGGCCGGCACGCGCCGCAGCGCCCGCACGCCGGGCGTCCTCAGCGCCGAGCAGGTGGTGGCCGCCGGGCTGCGCGCGCTGGAGAAGGGCCGCAGCTACGTGACGCCGGGCGTGGTCAACGTGCTCACCAGCCGGGCCGGGCGGCTCTTCCCGCTGGAGACGATCACCCGCCTGGCCGGCGCGGTGCTGCGGCGCGCGTGAGGCGCACTGCAGCCGCCGCGCCTGCCCCCTCATGCGCATCTGGGACGTAGACCCGCGCCGCCTCTGCCGCCAGCACCTGCTCGGCGAGCACCGCGAGCTGCACGGGCTCTGGAACATCCTCACGCAGCAGAAACGCGGCTACAGCCGCCACCCGGAGACGGTGCGCTGGGTGGGCAAGCTGGCGGCGCTCTACCGCCGGCACGAGCGCCTGGTGGAGGAGATGAGCCGCCGCGGCTACGCGCACGCCACTCCGCTCGACGCCGCGCTCGCCACCGGCGCCGCCGAGCAGAACGCGTTCGTGGACTCGCCCGCCACGCAGCTTCAACTGCTGCGCGACAAGCCCTGCGGCTGCTTGCTGGAGGACTGAGGGAAGCAGAGGCGCACGCGCACATGGCCGGCCAGCTCCTCGTCGACCGCGAACTCGCTGTAGCCGATGCGGAAGACGTAGACCGGCCGGCGCTGCACCAGCGTCAACCGCGCGCCGGGCAGCACGCCCATCGCCGCGAGCTTCCAGGCGGCGTGCCCCTCGGGCGCTTCCAGGCAACTGACGGTGCCCTGCTCGCCGACGGCGAGGGTGGTGAGGTTGCGCGAGTCGCAGTCGAGCGCGGCGCAGCGGCTGGTCTCCGGCAGCGGCGCGCCGGCGGGGCAGGCGTCGCGCCACTCGCCGCCGCGCAGGCCGCGCAGCCGCTCGCGCAGGAGGCGGGTGATGGTCATGCGGTGCGCACCAGGCTCCGGAGCCGCGCGAGCCACGCCGGCGTGGCGGGGTTCTCGTAGCCGCAGTGCGGGCAGCGCCGCCTGCCGCACGCGCGGCTCAGCGGGCAGGCGCCGCACGCCGGCTGGGCGCGGTCTTCCACGAACTCGCGGCCGCAGAAGCCGCAGGTCTGGGCGGCCGGCGCCCGCTCCGTCTGCATCGCTACCATCCCAGCCCCCGCAGCAGCAGGTTCAGCAGCGCGCCGACGCCGAAGGCGAACGGTGTGATGAACGCGAACATCCCCAGCGCCGTCTTGAGGCCGCGCTCGCGCACCATCATCAGGAACTGCGCGACGCAGGGCACGAAGAGCGTCAGCGTCACCGCCGCCACGGTGAGCTGCGCAGCGTCGAGCAGCCCCTGGCGGCTGAGGTCGAAGAGGCCGGCGGCGCCGTAGTCGCGGCGGAAGAAGCCGAAGAGGAAGACGCTGGCCGTCTCGGCCGGCAGCCCCAGCAGCCGCACCACCGGCGCCAGCGCGCCGATCGCCCGCTGCAGCAGCCCCGTCAGCTCGCCCACCCAGAGGATGACGCTCGCCAGCAGGAAAAGCGGCAGCACCTCCAGGAAGTACCACTGCATGCGGGTGAGCGTCTTCACCAGCACGTTGCCCGGCCGCGGCACGCGCAGCGGCGGCAGCTCCATGTGGAAGCTCGCGCGCTCGCCCGGCAGCAGCTTCGCGCCCAGCCAGCCGACGAGCAGGAAGGTGCCCAGCAGCACGCCGCCCCAGACCGCGAACGCCCGCGGCTGCCCGGCGAGGATCGCCAGGATCACCCCGAGCTGCGCCGAGCAGGGGATCGCCAGCGCCAGCAGCAGCGTCGCCAACACGCGCTCGCGCCGCGTCTCCAGCGTGCGCGTGACCATCGTGGCCATGGTGTCGCAGGCGAAGCCCAGCACCAGGGGGATCACCGCGCGCCCGCTCAGCCCGATCGTCTTGAAGCCGCGGTCCACCAGCAGCGCCAGCCGCGGGAAGTAGCCGCTGTCTTCCAGCAGCGAGAAGAAGAGGAAGAAGGTGCCGACGACGGGCAGCACGATCGCCACCGCGTAGCGCACGCCCAGCGTCAGCACGCCGTACTCGCCGACGAAGAGCTGCCGCAGCCAATCCCAGGGCACGAGCGTGGCGAAGAGCGCGGTGAAGAACGGGTTGAGATAGGCCTCGAAGACGCGCGTCTCGACGAAGTCCACCAGCATGCCGGCGCCGAACTGGCCGACGAACTGGTAGAGCCCGAGGTAGAGGATGCCGAACAGCACGGGGAAGCCGGTCAGCGGGGTGGCCAGCCAGCGGCCCAGCCGTTCGCGCCAGGGCGAGTGCCGCCCCGGCGTGGCGAGCACCACGCCGTCGAGCAGGCGTTCCGCCTCGCGGTGCCGCTCGTAGGCCACGCGGTAGACGTTGGCGCCGCGGAACTCCGCCGCCGCCTGCAGCGCCGCGTGCCGCGCCCGCGCCGGCTCCGCCTCGCAGCGCTCCACCAGCTCGGCCGCCACCGTGTCACCCTGCAGCAGCAGCGCGGCGACGGCGGCCGCATCGACCGGGTACTCGCCGCGCAGGCAGGCGCGTACCTCGCCGACGGCGTGGCCGACTCCGTTGCCGTAGGCCGGTACGGCCGGCGCTGCGGCGCTGCAGGCGCGCCGCAGCGCGTCGCCCAGCTCGCGCAGGCCACGGCCCGTCACCGCCACCACCGGCACCACCTCCACACCCAGCCGCGCCGCCAGCTCGCGGTGCTCGACGCGCAGACCCAGCGCCTCCGCCTCGTCCATCATGTTGAGCGCGAGCACCAGCGGCCGGCCCAGCTCCAGCAACTGCAGCGTCAGCGGCAGCATGCGCTCCAGGCTCTTGGCGTCGACGACGTGCAGCAGCACGTCCGCGCCGCCCTCCAGCAGGATGCGCTGCGTGACGCGCTCCTCCTCCGTCGTCGGCAGCAGCGAGTACAGCCCGGGCGTATCCAGCACCTCCAGCGCCTCACCCGCCAGCCGCAGCGTGCCGCGGTCGACACTGACGGACGTGCCGGGATAGTTGGAGACGGTGACGTACGCGCCGGTCAGCCGGTTGAAGAGCGCGCTCTTGCCGACGTTCGGCGCGCCGACGAGCGCCAGCCGCAGGCGTGCCGCGCCCGCGTGCGGCGCCGCGGCACGGCCGCCGTGGCAGGCACGGTCCTCCAGCGCGGGACGCGGCAGGGTGCGGGTCGGCGGCACGGGCGCAGGGGCGAGGGGAGATGGTTGCAACTGCGTCTCAGGCTAAACGCCACGCCGCCGCCCGACAACCGGAGGAGCCCCGGATTCGCTGTCAGGGGTTGCCCCACACCCTTCCCCACCCCGGCGGCCGGCTACCGGCTGCCGGCGAACTGCACCCTCACCCCCGGCGCTACGCGCCACCCCCTCTCCCGCAAGCGGGAGAGGGGGCCGGGGGGTGAGAGCTTCTGTTGCCGGCAGCCGGCAGCCGGCAGCCGGGGCGGAGGAGCGGTTGGGCGGCTATCGCCCACTCATCTGCTCGGCCAGGCGCACGGCCTCGTAGGCGTTGACGATGCCGCCGGTGGCGGAGAGCTCGGCGAAGCGGACGCGGCCGCTCTCGCTGCCCGGTCGCGCGACGCTCTGGTCGGGGAAGCGGGTGGCGGAGTCGAGGATGATCTGCCGGACCTGCGCGGCGCTGAGGTCCGGGTAGTAGGCCATCAGCAGCGCGGCCACGCCGGTCACCACCGGGGCGGCCATGCTGGTGCCGCCGAAGCGCCGGTAGCCGCCGCCCTGGACGGTGGAGAGGATGTCGTTGCCCGGCGCGAAGACGTCGACGCGGCCGCGGCCGTAGTTGCTGAAGGGTGCGGCCAGGAGATCGGCGCCCTGCCACGACGAAGCGCCGACCTCGATCCAGAGCCGCGCCGAGTCGCCGTTCTCGTAGACGCGCGTGGGGAAGTTGCGCTCGCGCGTGATGTCGTGCCCGTCGTTGCCGGCGGCGTGCACCATGAGCACGCCGGCCGAATCGGCGTAGCGGACGGCGGCGTCGACCAGGTGCTTCCGCGGCGAGAGGTCCTTGCCGAAGCTCAGGTTGATGATCTGCGCGCCGTTGTCGACCGCGTAGCGGATGGCGTTGGCGACGTCCTTGTCGCGCTCGTCGCCCTGCGGCACGGCGCGGATCTGCATCAGGCGGATGGCGGGCGCGATGCCGTCGATGCCGAGGCCGTTGCCGCGCTCGGCGCCGGCGATGCCGCTGACGTGGGTGCCGTGGTCGGCGGCGGGGCCCTCGACGTCCGGGTTGCCGTAGCCGCGCTCGGTGCCGTTGGCGAAGTCGTCGCCGACGATCGGGCGCGGGTCGAACGCCGGGTCGAGGCTGTAGCGCAGCCGCTTCTCCGCGCCCTCCAGTTCCTCGCCGACGCGCTCCAGCTCCAGCCCGCCGCGCGCCAGCTCGCGGTAGACGCGGCGCGCCTCGGCCACCGTCGGGTCGCTGCTGCGCAGCGCGGCCACGCGCGAGAGGCCGAGCGAGTCGCCGCCGACCGCACGGCGCAGGATGGCGACGATGCGCTCGGCCGCGGGCGCGAACGTGCGCAGTTGCTGCACCAACTGCGCGGCCTCGGCGCGCTTGGCCTGGTACTCGGCGCGCACGCTGCGCCAGCGCTCGTACTCGGCGCGCGCCGCGGGCGAGAGCGTGTCGGCGCGCGCGTTCTCGTAGCGCCGCAGCGCGGCGTAGGCGCGTGTGACCTCGTAGGTGTCGTAGTCGACGTGCCGGCCGTCCGGGCCGCCGATGAAGTTCCAGCCGTGCACGTCGTCGACGTAGCCGTTGCCGTCGTCGTCGCGGCGGTTGCCCGCCACCTCGTCGGCGTTGACCCAGCGGTTGCCGTCGAGGTCCGGGTGCGCGATGTCGGCGCCGGAGTCGATGATGGCGACCACGACGCTGCGCTTCGGCTGTTTGCCCGCGAGCAGCTCGCGGTAGGCGCGCGTCACCCCGATGCCGGCGATGCGGTCGGTGGCGGGGTCGAGCAGCCACCAGTCGCGCGGCACGGTGTCCGGCGCCATCAGGGTGGGCGCCGGGCGGGTGGCGCTGGGGGTGGCCGGCGCGGCGGTCGGCGGCGCGGGTGCGGCCGGCGGCGCGACGGCCCCCGCGCAGCCCCCCAGCAGCAGCGCGAGCGCGACGGGTACGAACATCGGTTTCAGGGTTCTCACGAAGCGCGTCCTTCAGTCGTCGAGGAACGGGGAGGGCTTGCGCGGGCGGTCTTCCGCCAGCCGCAGCGCAGCCTGCAGGTGCCGGGCGGCCTCGTGCCCGTCGTCGTCGCGGCGCAGCACGCGCTCCGCGTCGGCGAGCGCGGCGCCCAGCCGCGCCCGCAGTTCGTCGCTCAGTTCGGCCTGCGGCAGCAGGCGCGCCAGCTCCGCCAGCCGGTCGGCGAGGCGATCGGCGTAGACGGGGCTGTCGCCCACGCGCAGCGCCTCCTGGTGCAGCGCGCCCAGCCGGCGGCGCAGCTCGTCGGGTGTCAGCATCGCAGTTCCAGCATCATGCGCTCGGGTGCGGCGCGCGCTCAGCGACGGGCGCCCGAGCGCGGGCGGCCGCTGAGCGTGCGCAGCGCCGCCCCCGCCACGGCAAGCCCCAGGCCGATCGTCATGCGCAGCGCGGTTTCCAGGTGGCGGAGCGGCCGCTGCGCGAACCCCCGCGCGGCCCGGGGCTGCGGCTCCGGCTCCGGCGTCTCGACGCCGACCGCGGTCGGCGGGAAGCGGCGCGGCGGCTCCAGCGAGCCGGACGGTTGCGGGACGGGCTCGAACTCGCGCATACGGCCTCTCGCGTGGGAGGGGATCGGCTACACCCGCCGAACAGAATACGCGCCGCCGCCCCCGGCGCAACCGTCAGGACGGCGACGGATTGCTGCCCGAGAGCCGCCTGAGGGGGCGGGATCGCCGGCGCGGCCCTGTAGCCGGGTGCCCTGTGGAAGCGGTCGTCAGGCCGCCGAGCGCCCAGGGGAGGACGGCGTGCTGTCGCCGCTCAGCCGGGGGTCTGTCGCTCTCGCTCCATGAGCGATGTACGCCTTCAGTTCCTCGCGCGAGAGATGCTTCGTCTCCTCGTATACCTGCTCCCGAATGGCGCGGACCAGCTCAACCGCTCGCATCGGCTCCGCTTCCATAGCTCGTCACCTCCCGCGGCGAGTGGATCGCCAGCAGCTTGTAGCCTTGTTCCAGGTTCGCCGCGTTGAAAAGTCGAATCCTGTCGAAGCGCACGATGTGCTTGAAGTTCCAACTCACCAGCACGTCCACGTCCGCCACCGTCGCCAGCGCAATGTGGAGCATGTCGGCCCGGTACCGCGGTCCAAGCACGCTGCGTGCCTCGTAGAGTGCCTGCAGATCGAGCGCCGCGTCCGTGACGCGCACTCGCTCGGAGCCGAGGGTGGCAAGCTCCGCGTACACCTCCTGGACAGCGCGCGGTGCACGGCCGACCTCCAGCGCCAGCAGATCGGAGAGCACCGCGCGGAAATGCCCGGCATGGAAGTCCGCCAGCAGCCCGTTCGACCAGGGAGCGAACTCCGGATCGAAGCAGCCTCCGAGCACGGACGTATCCACATAGATGCGTAGGATCTTCATCGTGGAGACTCACCGCACGTCATACCTGTGCATCTCCTGGCGCGCCGGGGCGTCGTCCCCGAGGCAGACTGCATCTCGTCGCGCCCGGCGCCACCGTCAGGACGGCGACGGATTGCTGCCCGAGAGGCGGCTGAGGTGGCGGATCAGCTCCACGTGCGCGAAGAGCACGCTCGGTTCGCGCTGGCGCAGCTCGTCGTAACGGCTGGGCGTGGCGGAGCCCTCGGCGGGAATGGCGACCAGCGCCAGCGCCTGCTGCACGAAGCGCTGGGCCTGCGCCTCCTCCAGCGGCTCCCTCGTGCCCAGCGCCTCGTCGATCTCGACGACGAGCCCGGAGAACGGGCGCAGCCAGGCGAAGTGCGGGTCGTGCAGCAGCGCCTGCAGGAACTGCGCGTTGCTCAGCGCGCCGGCACGGCGCTCGTGCGTGGCGCGCTCCGCGTCGAGCAGCGCCTTGTGCAGCCGCAGCAGTCCCTTGCGGATGTCTTTCAGCGGCTGGCGCAGCGGGTCCAGCGGCGCAGCCGGCCGGTTCGGGCGAGGAGGCATGAGCACTTCCCACGGCCTGCAGGTGACGGCGGCGCTCCCCGGAAGAAGCGCGCCAGGCTACCGGCTGCCAGCTACCGGCTACCGGCTGTCGGCTGTCGGCACCCTCACCCCCCGACCCCCTCTCCCGCCTGCGGGAGAGGGGGAGACCGGCAGGAGGCCGGCGCAGGTCCCCCTCTCCCAAGTCTGGGAGAGGGGGTGGCGAGCAGCGCCGGGGGTGGGCGCCGACAGCCGACAGCCGGTAGCTGGCAGCCGGTAGCCGGTAACCGGTAGCTCCTTCAGGCCGCGCGCAGGGCGAGCAGGTGCAGGAAGCGGGTGATTTCGGCGACGCCCTGCGGGCGAGCGAGGTGGTAGCCCTGGCCGAGCGGGCAGCCGAGGCGGCCGAGCGTATCGGCCTGGGCGGCGTGCTCGATGCCTTCGGCGATGACCTCCATGTCCAGCGCATAGCCCAGCGAGAGCACGGCCCGCAGCAGGCGCTCCTCCTTGTCGCCACCGCCGAGGCCCATGGCGAAGCCGCGATCCAGCTTGAGGATGTCGACCGGCAGGTGCCGCAGGTAGGCAAGCGAGGAGTAGCCGGTCCCGAAGTCGTCGACGGCGACGCGCACGCCGATCTCGCGCAACTGCGCCAGCACCTCGCGTGCCGCCTCGGGGTCGTGCATCAGCATGCTCTCGGTGATCTCCACCACCAGCGACTCCGGCGCGACGCCCTGCTCCGCCAGGATGGTGAGCACGTCGCCGACCAGGTCGGCGTCGTGGAGCTGGCGGGGCGAGAGGTTGACGGAGACGAAGATGTCGGCGCCTTCCGGGCCCAGCAGGCGCTGCCACTCGCCGAGCTGGCGGCAGGCTTCGCGCAGCACCCAGCGGCCGATCGGCACGATCAGCCCGCTGGCCTCGGCGACCGGGATGAACTCGGAGGGGCGTAGCATGCCCTGCTCGGGATCGTCCCAGCGCAGCAGCGCCTCCAGCCCGCGCACGTCGCCACCCTCCAGCTCCAGGATCGGCTGGTAGTGCAGCGAGAAGTGGCCGGCCTCCAGCGCCTGCTGCAGCCCCTTCTCCAGGCGCACGCGCTCGATCTCGCGCTCGTGCGTCAGCGGGTCGTAGAGCACGTAGCCGCCTTGCGCGGCCTTGGCCAGGCCCAGCGCCGCCTCCGCCTGCTGCAGCAGCGGCGCGTCGGCCTCCGCCGCACCGCCCCAGGCAACGCCGAGGCCGACCTGCAGCGTCAGCTCGTGCCGCTGCACGGAGAGCGGGCGGCTGAGCGTGTGCAGCAGCCGGCGCGCCACCATGTCCACCTCGTCGCGCGTGCGCAGGTTCTCCACGATGACGGCGAAGCTGTCGCTCTCCAGCCGCGCGACGGTGTCGCTGCCGCGCGTGGCGTTGAGCAGCCGCCAGGCGACGGCGCGCAGCACCTGGTCGCCGATGGTGTGGCCGAGGCGCTGGTTGACCTCGCGGAACGTCTGCAGGTCGAGCGCGATGACGGCGGTCGTCTCCGGCGCCAGCCCCAGCGCGCGGGCGAGCTGGGAGTCGAAGAGCACACGGTTGGCCAGGCCGGTGAGCGGGTCGGCATAGGCGGCGTTGAGCAGGCCGCCGCGCAGCTCGTGGCGCTCGGTGATGTCGGTGCCGGTCGCCAGGAAGAGCCGCTCCCCGCCGTCCGGGATCGGTGCGATGCACCACCCGATCTGCCGCCGCGCACCGAACTTGCTCCGCCAGACCGCCTCGATCCGCAGCGGCTCGCCCGGCTCCGTTTCGCGGCCTAGCCGGCGCTCCACCCCGTCGGGCAGCCCGCACTCCGAGAGCGGGCGGCCCGCCAGCTCCGCCGGCGCAAAGCCGATGACCCGCTCCGACGCCGCGTTGACGCGCCGCACCAGGCCGCGCTCGTCGAAGAGCACCAGCACGCTGTCCGTGGCCGCCAGGATCGTCTCCAGCACCGCGTGCTCGCGCACCGCCTGCCGCTGGCGCGCGCGCCACTGCCCCACGCGCACCATGCTGCTGGCCAGCGCAAACGGCGCCACGTCCAGCAGCCAGAACTCGGGGCTGCCGCGGTGCAGCGCCCACAGCCCCGCCAGCGAGAACGGCACCGCGCTCGCCCAGACGGCGAGCGCGGTGCCCAGGATCGGGAAGACCAGGCCCATCGCGAACCCACCCGCGCCGTACCACACGGCCCGGTCCATCTCCTCGTCCCACCCCAGAGCGACGGGCATGGCGTGCCTCGCGTTGTCCGTTCGGCGTGAAGGCCCCGCCCGGCCGCCGCGCGTGGCTGCGGCGACGCCCGGCGCTGCGCGTCCTGTCGTGGGGCTCAGTCTAAGGCTCGGCGGGCGGCGGCCGGTTCTTGAGTGGTCCGGAGCCAGGTGGCGGCACCGGCGCTCCGCGGGTGTGTGGCTTGCACTGGCGTGCGGCTGCAGAGACGATCTCAGGAGGTCTGCGATGGGAGAAGCGAACCGGCGCGGCCATTACCGCGTCGTCTACCCTGTGGCGGAGCGGCCACGCCTGGTGGTGGGAAGCCACATCTGCGAGGTGCTGGACTGCTCGGAGCGCGGCCTGCGCTTCCGGCCCTGCGGTGTGCTCGGCCCCCGCGTCGGCGACGAGCTGGAGGGCCGCGTCCGCCTGCTGCGCGGCGAGGAGGTGCGCATCCAGGGCACCGTCCTGCGCCATGAGCCCGACGACGTCACCCTGCTCCTGCGCGGCAGCGGCATTCCCTTCGGCGCCATCCTGCACGAGCAGATCTACCTGCGGCGCGCGGCGCAGTCGGCCTGAGCGGCATGCCGGTCATGCGCGCGCTCGCCGCCGCGGCGCTGTTCTGCCTCGCCGGCGCACCGGTCGGCGCAGCGGCCCAACCTGCTCCCTACTATCCCGGGCCCGGCGCGGCCTGGCAGCGGCGCGAGCCCGCCCGCCTCGGGCTGGACGCGGAGCGCCTCGAGGCGGCGATCGCCTTCGCCCGCGCCCACGAGAGCCGCGCCCCGCGCGACCTGGAGCTGGCCCACTACCAGACGTTCGGCCGCGAGCCGTTCGGCCAGGCCGTCGGCGCGTTCCACCCGCGCGGCGCGCCCACCGGCGTCATCGTCCGTCACGGCTACCTCGTCGCCGAGTGGGGCGAGCCGGAGCGGGCCGACATGGCGTTCAGCGTCACCAAGAGCTTCCTCTCCACCGTCGTCGGGCTCGCGTTCGACCGCGGCCTGATCCCCGACCTCGACCAGCCGGTAGAGCCCGCGATGGCCCCGCTCGCGGCGCTCGGCGCGCACCTGGGCGGCGAGCGCTTCGGCGCCGAGCGCTTCGGCCAGCCCGCGCTGCTCGACCTCTTCGCTACGCCGCACAACCGCCAGATCACCTGGGAGCAGCTGCTGCGGCAGACCAGCGACTGGGAGGGCACGCTCTGGGGCAAGCCCGACTGGGCGGACCGCCCCGGCCCCACGCCCGCCGAGTGGCTGACGCGCGCGCGCGCCACGCCGGGCAGCGCGTACGAGTACAACGACGTACGCGTCAACGTGCTGGCGCTGGCGGCGCTGAACGTCTGGCGCCGGCCGCTGCCGCAGGTGCTGAAGGAATACGTGATGGACCCGATCGGCGCCTCGCCCGCCTGGCGCTGGCTGGGCTACGAGAACTCGTGGGTGCTGCTCGACGGCGTGGCGGTGCAGTCGGTCAGCGGCGGGGGGCACTGGGGTGGCGGCATGTTCATCAGCGCGCGGGACCTGGCGCGCTTCGGGCTGCTCACGCTGCGCGAGGGCCGCTGGCAGCAGCGGCAGCTCCTCTCGCGCGAGTGGCTGCGCCGCGCGCGTACGCCGACGCCCGCCGAGCCGAGCTACGGCTTCATGAACTTCTTCCTCAACACGGACCGCACGCTGCTGCCCAGCGCGCCGGCCACCGCATTCGTGCACCTGGGCAACGGCACCAACGCCGTCTATGTCGACCCGGAGCACGAGCTGGTGGTGGTGGTGCGCTGGATCGAACGCGCGCAACTCGACGGCTTCGTGCAGCGGGTGCTGGCGGCGCTGAGCGCGCCCCACGGCCGGCCCTGAGCGCGGGGCCGGCGGCGAGCGGGGCAGAGGCCGGCGGCGGCACGGGCGCGGCCCGCCGCGCACCGCCCACCCGCATCCCACCCCGCATGCACCTTCCCCCCGTAAACGACGGAACGGGGCCCCCGTTTCCGGAAACCCCGCCCCGCCCTTCCGTCCACCCACCCTACAGCTTCGGCAGCTCGCGCGGGAACTTTAGCGCCCGCCCTGCACCAGGATTCAGGATTCGGGGAACTGCAACCCCCCCAGACCGGCTCGGGCGCCAGGCCGGACTGCGCCTGCTCGGCGGCGATCTCCT
>ERZ1066122.1284-NODE-1284-length-20762-cov-41.696383_pt1 | contig 20762 bp, 13 predicted proteins | sample MGYA00382769_ERZ1066122 | MGnify/ENA primary metagenome ERZ1066122 (study PRJEB33369, sample SAMEA5778352) | biofilm metagenome | biome: Industrial cooling water; feature: Water cooling tower basin; material: Biofilm | place: United Arab Emirates | collected... | reverse complement strand
CTCTTTCCTTCTCCCCCCGGGAGAAGGTGGCCCGCAGGGCCGGATGAGGGTCGGTCCGGCACGCGCCCGGGCTGAGGCTGCGCGGTGCCTTGCTTGCTCTTTCCTTCTCCCCCCGGGAGAAGGTGGCCCGCAGGGCCGGATGAGGGTCGGTGGGCGCGTGGCGCCCGAATGGCCCGGGGTGCCGCTTCCCGGGGCGCTGCTTCCCGACGTACGGCCGCCCGGTGTTCGGCCGCACGGTTTCAGGCCGCCCGGCGTGCTGTCACCTGCCGCCGTCGCCCTCCGCATCGCGCTCGGCCTTCTCTTCCGCAATGCGCAGCCGCGCGGCCGCGGTGCGCGCGTGCGAGGTCTCGCCGTACATCAGCTCGGCCTGCGCCGGCGCGGCCAGGTAGTCGCCGGCGTTGGCGGCGCGGGCGAAGTAATGCACCTCGTGGGTGCCCGCAGGCAGCCATTCGGCGTAGAACTTCGGCGCGCGCGCATCCAGACGGCGGGTGCGGAACCAGTCGCTGCCGGTATCGGACACCCGCTGCAGGGCGAGACCGGCCTGGCCGCCCAGCATCAGATCGGCCGGGCGCAGGCCGCCGGGCACGGCGTCGGTGATCGCCACGAAATACCGCTCGCGCGCGTTGCGCAGCACCAGGGTGACGCGCACCCACTCGCCTGCGCGCGGTGGCGCGGCGGCGGGCGCGGACAGGTCCAGCGCCCGCCAGTCGCCGTCGCGGAACACCGCGTAGCGCCGCTCCAGACTGAACCCCAGCGCGGACGCATCGGCACGGGTGATGTCCTCGACGTAGGCCAGTTCGGCCACGTAGCCCACCGGCGCATCGCCGCGCAGCGTGGCGTCCAGACGCAGGCGCGCACCGCGCACATCCGCCGGATCGAGCGCGAACGCGTGCGTGGACGGGTCCGCGCTGCCGCCCGCGGCCACTGCATCCGACGGCCGCGGCTCCGGCAGCGCCTGGCTCGCAAGCTGCAGCTCGGCCTCCTCCACGCCCTGCCGGGTCTGCAGCCGCGCGCGCAGCTGTGCCTCGGCGACTTCTTCCTCCAGCCCGCGCAGCGCGGCCAGACAGGTGGCGCCGGTGTAGGTGTCGACCGCAGGCGCGCCGCCCGCATACAGATCGGTCAGCCCGATCACCAGGCTGCGGCGCAGGGCGGCATCGCCCAGTGCGGGATGGGCGCGCAGCAGCGCGATCAGTTCGCACTGCAGGGACTGGTCGCTCTGCATCCAGCGGCCGGCGTCGGCATCCTGCGCCAACCGCCGCGCATCGCCGCGTTTCGCTGCGGTTTTCAACAGACGGTCCACCGCCTCGCCCGCGCGCGCGTCGGACGCCTCCGCGAGCGCGCGCGCAAGCGCCAGCCGGCCGGTGAGCGGCAGGCGCGGCCAAACCGCCCAGAGCACCTCGAGCGCGCCCGCATCGGGCGCGACGCCGCTGCCCAGCGCAAGCGCGACGCGGGTCAGATCCGGCTGCGCGGCGGACTTGGCCAGCCGGTCGATCGCGGCTTCATCGTCCTCTTCGTCATCGCCGGCCTCCAGCCACTGCGAGCTGAGTTCCGACACCTGCTCGTCCAGATGCTCGCCCGCCGCCTGCAGCACCTCCTCCGACACCGGGTGGCCGAGGCTGCGCAACAGGCGCAGGGCCTGCAGGCTGTAGGCGGTCAGCGGCAGGTAGGCGACCGATTCGCCTTCGCCGCTGTCGCCATCGTCCAGGCTGTCGGCGAAATAGCGGAAGCTGCCGTCCTGGCGCTGGAACACCGCCACGTTGTCCAGCGCCTCGCGCACCGCGGCGGCGGCATCGGGCCAGGCGTCATCGCGATACTGCGCGGCGGCGTGCGGACCGTCGTGCGGATGATCGTGCGACGCGTCGGCGACATGCTGCGGCGTCTCGGCCTGCGCCGACCCCGCACCGCGCTCGATCGCCAGCGCCGCGGCCACCGCGCGCGAGAGGATCTGCTCCCAGCAGCGGTGCGGGTAGTCGCGCAGGTCGGCGGTCCAGTGCCGCATCAGGCCTTCGGCGCCCGGCAGCAGCGACAGCTGCAGCTGCGGCGCGGTCGCGCCCGCCGGCAGCGTGGGCAGGGCCAGGGTCTGCGGCGTCGGCTGCAGCCAGCCGGCCTGGCGTTTGCGCGCGCTCAGCGTGGCCGGCGCGACCTCGATGACGCCGCCCACCGCATCACCGCCGACCGTACCGCCCGCACGCGCTTCCACGCGCAGGGTCGCGGCCGCCTGCGGCGAGGACGTTTGCGGCGAGGATGTTGGCAGCGTGATCTCCAGCGTGGTCGCCGCCTGTCCGCCTGCAGCCAGGGTGAGTGCGCGTTCGCTGTCCCAGCGCGTGGTCGCGGCGGTCGCATCGACCGCATCCGCAGATGCGATCGCGCGCACCGCGATGCCGGCCACCACCTCGGTCGCGGTGCTGCCGATCTGGCGCACATTCGCGGCCAGCAGCGCACGGTCGCCGGGATACAGCCGCACCGGCGCCTGCAGCCGCACTTCCAGCGGCAGGCCCACCTCGCGGGTGGCCTCGGTCAGCGCGAAGCCGCCGTCGGCGCCGCTGCTCCAGGCCAGCGCGCGCCAGCGGGTGAGGTTGTCGGGCAGGGTCATCGGGATACGCAGCACCTGGCCCGGCGCCAGCGCGACCACCGGCCGCCACAGCGCGGTGTCGAGGAAGCGTTCGCGCACGCGCGCCGACAGCGCCGCGGCGGCGCTGGCGGAGAGCAGCGGCGGGCGGGTGTCGCGGGGGTCGGTGGCCGCACCCGTCGCGAGCGCCCGGTCGCGCCCGGCGTCGCCATCGCGGGTCGGCTGCACCGCGCCTGCAGGTGCGGCCGGCGGCGGTGTGGCCTCGATCCGCGAACCGGTCACCATGACCATGTCGAGCGATTCGACCTGTTCGCTGTCTGCATCGAACACGACCGGAGGCGTGGCGCCGTTCTGCCGTGTGAACGAATCGACGGCGACGAACCCATCGTTCCGCACCGCCTGCCCGCGCGCGGGCTCGGGCCCGTAGGCGGCCTCGGCGTCGGGCCAGGCCCAGAGCAGGCGGCCGGGCGTCCGCGACACCCACTGCGCGAAGCCGAACGACCATGGCTGGTTTCCCCAGCCGTCCTGTGGGTCGCCCAGCCACTGGACGCCCTTCGGGTCGGCACCATCCAGAAAGGCGGCAGCGAGCGCGCGCAGGCCGTCGTCCTGCACGCTCAGCGTCACCCGCTGCGCGACGGCGCTGCGGTTGCGTAGCACCAGCCAGGCCTGCGCGCCGGGTGTGGCGGTGTCGCCGTCGAAGTCGAAGGCGAGTTCCACGGTGTCCGTGGCGGGCGCAGTCGGCAGCGGCACGACGGCGGTCGCCGTGCTCACCGCCGCCGGCCGACGCGCACCGGACAAGACTTCTGCGCGCACCGCGTCGGCAGGAGTGCCGTCCGCCGCCACCCACGCATGCACACGCACCTGCGCCACGCCCTGCGCGCGTGCGGGCAGCGGCAGCGCGATCCGGGTCTGTCCGGCGTCGGCGCGCACCGTGCGCACGTCGAGGAACACGCCGCCGGCTTCCACCGCCAGCAGTGCGGTCGCACGCAGATGCGGCTGCTGCAGGCGCAGCGTCAGCGGCTCGCCCGCGGCCTGCGGCGCACGCTCCAGCATCAGTTCGGTCTGCGTGCGCGCGCGGCCGTCGCCGGCCCAGACATAGCGCTCCAGCCGCGCCGGAGCGGCGCCGTCGGCCTGCGCGGTGAAGCGGTAGCGCCCGCTGCGCGTGCGCGGCACCCGGCAGGCGGTGCCCGGCTGTTCGGCGGCGCCGGAGCGCAGCGTGCAGCGGGCGATGGGCTCGGCCTTGGCGGCGGCTGTTGCATCGGCAGCGCCGTCGTCGGTGTCGGTGTCGGGAACGAACTCCACCTCCACCCGCACCGCCTCGCCCGCGATCGCACGCCCCTCGGCGTCGATCACCACCGCAGCCAGCGACAGCGGGTCGTCGGCATCGGGCCAGCTCGGCTGCAGGCGCAGGCCGACATAGCGCTCGGCGGCGGCGAACACCGCCTCCACCGGCTCGGCGGCCACGCTGTCGCTGCCGGCCGGGCGGATCGCGGCGCTGAGCCGCAGCGTGCCGAAGCCGACCATATCGGCCGCATCGGCCGCATCCGGCAACGACGGCAGGGCGATGCGCAGCCGCGCGCGGCCATCGGCATCAAGCGCCGCGGGCAGGCCCTGGGGCGTCGGCAACGACGCCGCCTCGTCCTCCAGCTCCACCAGAAATTCGTAGTCCGCGAAGGCGGGGTACACCGCTGCCGGCGACTGCGGCTGCAGGGTCACGTCGACCTCCTCCAGCGGCACGCCGGCCGCCACGCCGCCGGAGTAGTAGCCACCGGAGAGCGCGACATCGAACGCACCGCCCGGGCGCAGCACGCCTCCCGGCGCCTGCGCCTTCACCCACAGGTCCTGCGTGCGGAAGCTGCCGACGTACACGCACACACCACCGTCGTAGATGTTGTCATCCTCGCGGATGCAGTAGGTGCCGTCGGTGAGATATCGCGGCAGCCGCAGCGCGCCGTCCGCGCCGGCATCGGCATCGGGCGTGAGCCGCCACTGCAGCACCGTCTTGCGGCCCTGCTCCGCCACCAGCGCCAGCGTGCGCGGGGCCAGCGGCTGCGCGGGCAGGCGCAGACGGCCGGCATGCGGCTCGCGCCACCACAGCCGGTATTGCAGGCTGTCGCCGGCGCGGTAGAGCGGGCGGTCGGAGACGCCCCAGAGCTTGAGGTCGGGCGACGCACGGCGAGACAGGGCGGTCGCCCCGCCTTCATGCCGCAGCGGCAGCACCGCCCTGGCCTGTCCCGCGCCGGCGGCACGGATCAGCCACAGGCCCGAACGGCCCTCGGTGTCGGTGTCGTCCTCGCTGCCCCGCCCGCCCTGGCCCCGCGCCGGCAGCGGCAGGCGGGCCACGCCGTCGGCGCCGGTCCGCGCGCGTGCGACGACGGTGTCGGCCGCAGCCTGGCCCGCACCGCCCGCACGCAGCAGCTCGACCTCGGCCCCCGCCACCGGCCCGCCATCGTCCCAGCGACGCGCCCACACCAACACCTCCTCGCGGCTGCCGACGGCCAGCAGGTCGAACTGCGGCGCGGCCCATTCCAGCGACTGTTTTCGCTCGGGCGCCGGCACATCGGCCGTCCAGCGCACCCAGCCGCCGCCGGCCAGCGCCGCTTCCCTCGCGGGCGCCTGCACCGCGGCACGGCGGCCGCGGCTGTCCGGCAGCGCCAGCGTGCCGCGCTCGATGCCGGCGGCCACCTGCAGCGTGTCCAGCACGACGGCCGGCGCATTCACCGCGCGCGCATGCCGCGACAGCGCCTGCGGGTCGGACAGCAGCACGTTCCTGCCCGTCGCCTCCAGCCGCGGCCGCGGCGGACCGCTGCGCAGCGACAGGCGCACGGGGATCAACGCGTCGAACACGTCGAACGCGTCGGCCGCGTCAGCCGCGTCGATCGTCGCCGGGGCGGCAGCCTCGCCCGCGGCGGACGCGGCCTTGAGCGAGGCCTCGGACGCGACCGGCGCGGACAGCCCGTCCAGCGCGAGCACGAACGCGGACTCGGCCTCGACGATCTCCAACACCGCCACCGCACCGAGCATCCTCCGCGGCTCGTCCGGCGCGGCCCCGTTCCAATACGCCTCCTGTTCCCAGGCATGCAGTCGCAGGCCCGGCGGCAGACGCCCGGCCAGCGCGGCCTTGCCCGCGTCCGTGGGCATGCGCGAGAACGACAGGCGCAGCGGCTCGGCCGGCACGCACGGGCCGAGCACGGCGGCATCCGCCCCGCTCTGGCCGACCCCCGGCTCCACGCGGCGCACCCATTTCGGCCCGTTGCATTCGGCCGCGCGCAGTCGGAACGGCTCGCGATCCAGCGCATGCACCAGCTGCCTGGACTGGGTGCCGGTCAGCGGCCCGTCCAGGCTGCGCAGGCCGGGCTGCACGTCCAGGCTCAGCACCTCGAGCGCCGCCGTCCGCGGCAGCTCCGGCAGACGCAGGCGGTAGCGGCGCTCGGCATCCTCGTCTGCGGAGCGCTCGCCCACGGGCGACAGCACCGCCGGATACGCGCGCCCGCCGATCTCCAGGCGCAGAGCCTGCGCGAACGATGCGGGGTCCACGTCCGCACCGGCGAACACGACGACGCGCGGGCGGCCGGCGTCCCAGCCTTCAATCCAGGCACGCACCTCGGGCCGCGCGCTGTCCACCTCGAAACGCAGTGCGCCGAGGGTCCGGCCGCTGCGGGTGACCAGGCCCGCGGCCAGTGCGCCGCGGTAGCGGGTGGCGCGCCTGGGCTTGTGGTCTGCGCCGAAGCTGCAGGACAGTTCGGTGTCGCTCGCCCAGCTGCAGGAGGTGGGCAGCGACGGTGTCAGCTGCAGGCGGTCGGTTTCGACCCGGTTCTCCCACACCTGCATCGGCTCGGCGAAGGTCAGCGTCACGCCGTCCTCGTCCAGCTCCGCGTCCTCCAGCGCCGCGGGCAGGCGCGCGGGGGCATCACGCGTCTGCGCCGGCACGCTCGCGGAGAGGCACAGGGCCGCGGCGAGCAGCAGCCACGCCGCCCCGCGCCACACACGGCGCGGCCGGAGCGACCCGACCGATGCGCGACCACCGCCGTGCGGCCGGCATGCCGCCGCTGCGTCGCATGCCCGGGCCGCGGACGGCACGGCATCGAGCAGACGCGATCCAGGCGAGCGCGATCCGAGCGGGACACCCCCGCCGCACCGGGACACCGCATCGAACCCACACCACGCTGGCGATACGCGCATGAACTTCCCCGAAGACCGAATGCAGCCGCGCTGCGGTGACCGCTGGACAACGCGCATCCTGCCGCGATGGGGTGAATGCGGCAAACTCGGGGTCTGCACGCGCTCCCGGGAGCGCCAGACCGTCTTCACGCCCGGACGACGCGCCGCGGTCACATTCACGCCTGCCGCGCGTCCTGTCTTCTGTCACCCGGCGCAAAGGGCCCCGCCGCCCCGCCGCCACACGCCTTCCATCGCCAGGACTCCAGCACCATGCGTCATCCAGCGCCCGCCCCCACCGCTTCCGCGACCGCCACATCCGCGACATCAGCCTCCGCTCGATCAGCCTCCGCTCAACCAGCCTCCACTCAACCAGCCTCCGCGACACCCGCGTCCGCGACAGTGCGCTCCCTGCCGCCCCGCGTGCGCGCAGGCCTCTTCGCCGCCCTCGCCCTGGCCCTGGCCGGCTGCAGCGCGTCACCGACGCCCACCGCCCGCGCCAAGGCCGACGCCGACGGCAACCTGCGCTACGGCGCCATCGTGTTCACGCCCTGCGCGCTCGGCAGCGGGCGGGTGAAGACGGTGGAAGCGCAGTGCGCGTCGTTCGAGGTGCCGGAAAACCACGACGCGCCGCAGGGCCGGAAGATTTCGCTGGCGCTGGCGCTGATTCCGGCCGAAGGCCAGCCGCGGCCGGACCCGGTGATGTTCATCGCGGGCGGCCCGGGGCAATCCATCCTCGAAACCTACCCGATGCTGCACCCGGCCTTCGACGACCTGCACCGCGACCGCGACATCCTGCTGGTCGATGCCCGCGGCACCGGCGGTTCGAACCTGCTGCAGTGCGACGAAGTCCAGGACGTGATGCGCGAGTCCGGCGAGGAGCCCTCGCCCGAGCGCATGCTGGAACTCGGCGCGCAGTGCCGCGACCGCTTGTCCAAAACCTCCGACCTGCGCTACTACGCCACCGCCGACCACATCCGCGACCTCGACGCGGTGCGCGCGGCGATGGGCATCGCGCAGCTCAATCTGGCCGGCGTGTCCTACGGCACCCGCGTCGCGCAGCAGTACGCCAAGCGCTACCCGGCACACACCCGCAGCGTGATCCTCGACGCGGTGGCGCCCAACACCCTGGTGCTCGGCCAGGACCACGCGCGCAATCTGGAAGACGCGCTGCAGGCGCAGTTCGCGCGCTGCGACGCGAAGAGCGCCTGCCTCACCGAACTCGGCGACCCGCGCGCGCATCTGCAGACCCTGCGCACGCGTCTGCAGGCCGGCGGCCTGCCGGCGGTGGACTACCGCGACCCGGTCAGCGGCGCGTGGCGCAGCGAAGCTCCGACCTGGGGCCATCTGGCCCTGCTGCTGCGCCTCTACGCCTACGACCCCGGCGCCTCGGCGATGCTGCCGCTGGTGCTGAAGGAAAGCGCCGACGGCCGCTACCAGAGCCTGCTGTCGCAGGCGCGGCAGATCTCCAGCGGCCTCGGCGGCAGCATGGCGATGGGCATGTCCTTCTCGGTCAGCTGCACCGAAGACACCGAGCTGAAGCTGCGCCCGGAAGACGCCGACACCGTGCTCGGCACCGAGTTCATCGAAGGCATGCAGGCGCAGTGCGCGCAGTGGCCCAAAGGCGAGCGCCCGGCCGACTTCCGCACGCCGCTGAAAGGCGATGTGCCGGTGCTGCTGCTCAGCGGCGAATTCGACCCGGTCACCCCGCCGCGCTACGGCGAAGAGGTGGTGAAACATCTGCCCAATGGCCGTCACCTGGTGGTGCGCGGACAGGGCCACGGCGTGCTCGCCGCCGGGTGCATGCCCAAGCTGGTGGCGCAGTTCCTGGAGCACACCGACGCCAAGGCCCTCGACACCCGCTGCCTCGACCGCCTCGCTGCCGTCCCGCCCTTCTCCGGCCTGCACGGCTGGGAGCCGTAAGCCGATCGCGACAACAGGCGAGGCGCACCGCCTGCGCACCGTCGGTCGCGGCTAAAGCCGCTCCTACGAGACCCCATCCCCGAATCACGCATCCCGAATCGCGATTCCCCATCCCGAATCCCGAATCCCGAATCCCGAATCCCGATTCCCGATTCCCGATTCCCGATTCCCGATTCCCGATTCCCGATTCCCGATTCCCCATTCCCCATTCCCCATTCCCCATTCCCCATTCCCGCAAAGACCATGATCGACATCATCGACCTGAAAAAATCCTTCAAGACCAAGACCGGCACGGTCGAGGCGGTGAAGCGCGTCGCCTTCACCGCCGAAGACGGCCGCATCACCGGGCTGCTCGGCCCCAATGGCGCCGGCAAGACCACCACCCTGCGCATGCTGTACACGCTGATGACGCCCGACAGCGGCAGCGTGCGCGTGGACGGCGTGGACGTGGCCGTCGACCCCACCACCGTGCGCCGCAACCTGGGCGTGCTGCCCGACGCGCGGGGCGTGTACAAGCGCCTCACCGCGCGCGAGAACATCGCCTATTTCGGCCGTCTGCACGGCCTGGACGAGGCCACCATCGCCGCGCGCATCGAGACCCTGGCCAAGACCCTGCAGATGACCGATTTCCTCGACCGTCGCACCGAGGGCTTCTCGCAGGGCCAGCGCACCAAGACCGCGATCGCGCGTGCGCTGATCCACGACCCGAAGAACGTGATCCTGGACGAGCCCACCAACGGCCTGGACGTGATGACCACCCGCGGCCTGCGCGGGTTTTTGCAGCGGCTGCGCGAGGAGGGGCGCTGCGTGATCTTCTCCAGCCACATCATGCAGGAGGTGGCCGCGCTGTGTGATCGCATCGTGGTCATCGCGCGCGGCGAAGTGCAGGCCATCGGCACGCCCGACGAACTGCGCGCGCTGACCGGCGAACAGGACCTGGAAGAAGTCTTCGTGCGTCTGGCCGGTCTCGACCAGGAGGCCGCGGCATGAACCTCGGCACTCTGTGGATCGTCGCCCGCAAGGAGCTGACCGACCTGTTCCGCGACCGGCGCACGGTGATGGTGGGCCTGCTGCTCGGCCCGCTGCTGGTGCCGGCGCTGATCGTCGGCATGTCGCACCTGGGCGAGAAGCGCGCCAAGACCCAGCTGGAGTCCACGCTCAAGCTGCCGACCATCGGCGCCGAGCACGCGCCGAACCTGATCGCGTTCCTGAAGACCCGCAACATCGAAGCCATCGCGGCACCGGCCGATCCCGACGCCGCCGTGCGCCGCCAGGAGCACGACGCCATCCTGCGCATCCCGGCGGATTTCGCCGAGGACTGGCGCGCCAGCCGGCCGGCCACGGTCGAGATCATCTACGACAGCTCGCGCCAGGATTCCACCATCCCGGTGGAGCGCATCAAGCGCAATCTCGAGGTGTACGCCGCGCAACTGGGTGCGCTGCGCATGACCCAGCGCGGGCTGGACCCGCAGATCGCGGCGCCGATCCAGATCGCCCGCAGCGACGCGGCCACGCCCGAGTCCAAGCGCGGCATGATCCTGGCGCTGATGCTGCCCTACTTCCTGATCCTCAGCGCCTTCCTCGGCGGTGCGTATCTGGTGGTGGACGTGACCGCGGGCGAGCGCGAGCGGCAGTCGCTGGAACCGCTGCTGGCCACCCCGGCGGCGCGCACCGCGATCATGAGCGGCAAGATCCTGGCCGCATGCCTGTTCGGCATGCTCAGCCTGCTGCTGCTGATCGGCGCATTCCGCATCAGCCTGTTCTTCGGCTCGGACAATCTGCGCGCGCTGTCGATGACCCTGCCGATGATGGCGCAGCTGCTGCTGGTGCTGCTGCCGATGGTGCTGATCGGCACCACCCTGGTCACCCTGATTTCGGCCAGCGTCAAATCGGTGAAGGAAGCGCAGAGCTACATGAGCCTGCTGATGATGCTGCCGATCCTGCCCAGCGTGATCCTGATGGTGAACCCGGTGAAGCAGCAGCTGTGGCAGTTCGCGGTGCCGTTCCTGGCGCAGAACCAGCTCATCCTCAAACTGGTGCGCGGCGAATACATCGCGCCGGATGTCTGGGGCGTGTATCTGGCCAGCGGCATCGGCCTCGGCGCCCTGCTGTGGCTGGCCGCGGCGCGGCTGTACCACCAGGAAAAGCTGGCGATTTCGGCCTGATGTCTCTGCCTGATGTCCCGGCCTGATCGCCTGGTCTGAGCCGGCATCCTCGTGCTCCCTCCGAACGCCCGGCCCGGCCGGGCGTTCGCGTCTGTGCGGCGCACGGGCACGCGGACACATTCGTTTACAACTTCGCGCTGCTGCGCAAGCGAGGCGGGTCAACCGGGCACGCACCGGGGCGTTGTCGGGGACTCCTGTCCACATGGAAGATCGCCATGACTCCGCACCGCAGCTCCACCACGCATCGCTCGTCGCTCCGCACCGCGCTCGCCGCCACCCTCGCCCTCGGCATGACCGCGCTGATGCCGGCGCAGGCGCAGACGACCTCCACGAACCGCTACGACTTCCGACCGGTGACCGCCGAAATGCAGGCGTTCGTGACCGATTACAGGCTCGACGGCGCCTCGCTGCGGGTGAACACCCACGGCAACGTGGTCTATCGCCGCGCCTTCGGCGGCTACACCCTGGACACCCGCATCCGCATCGCCTCGGCCACCAAATGGCTGTCTGCGCTGGCCATCGCGCGCGTGGTCGAAAAAGGCCAGCTGCGCTGGAGCGACACCGTCGGCCAGTATTTCCCCAACGTGGAGCCGGCCAAGCGCGGCATCACCCTGGCCCAGCTGTTCTCGCACACCAGCGGCCTCCCCGCGAGCGAAGGCGGCTGCCTGTCCAATCCGCTCTACACCCTGGCGACCTGCAGCGAGTACATCCTGCAGCAGCCGCTGATCGGCACGCCCGGCGAGGTCTTCGCCTACGGCGGCCAATCCATGCAGGTCGCCGGGCGCATGGCGGAACTCGCCACCGGCAAGGCCTGGGACGACATCTTCCTCGACGAGATGGTCCGCCCGCTCGGGCTGACCGCCACCGACTACGCCACCTCGTCCACCGCACCCGGTTACGTGCGCACCGTGAACCCGCGCATCGGCGGCGGCGTGCGCAGCACGCTGGAGGACTACGGCCGCGTGCTGGACATGGTGCTGGCCGAAGGCTGCCTGGACAGCACGCTCTACACCACCTGCCTGCCCGCACGACGCTTCCTCAGCCGCGCCACCATCGCCTTCATGGCCCAGGACCGCACCGTGGGCACCATTCGCCTCAGCGAACCGCCCAGCGCGGAAGGCCAGGGCTACGGCATCGGCCAGTGGATCGACGTCAACGACCCCAACGTGGTCTACAGCCCCGGCGCCTTCGGCTTCACGCCCTGGGTGGACCGCAGCACCCAGGTGGCCGGCGTACTGCTGGTCGACGATGTGAATACGCGCGTCGCACCGGCGATCACCGACATCCGCCTGCTGGTGAATGCCGTGGTGAGCGCGCCGGTGACGCGCACGGCGCCGATCCTGCCGGCCACACGTATCGCTGCGACCGCCTCCGCACCGGCCGCAAGGCCTGCGGCCGCAGCGACCAAGCGCACGATGCAGCGCGAGCGGACCGCGGCAGCCGGGCCGGCGGCATCCCGCGCGCATTGAGCGCTGCGCTGCGCCCCGTCCCCGCGCCTCGTGCGCGGGGACGGGCGCGGGGACGTGGGCAACGCAGATTCCAACGCACACGGCGGCCTCGTCACGACCCACCGCCCTGTCCGCCCGCACCGTCGTACGCGCAGGTGCCGTCGCCTCGCTGCTGGTGCATGATGTCCGCTCGCTTCCAAGGTCGGACAGATGGGCGCCATGCCGTCACGCGACGATTTCCCACGCGAGAAGAACCGCAAATTCCTCTATTTGCGCTCCGAGAAGCTGCATCGCGCCGAACAACCGGGCGAGGAGTATCCCCGCCGTGACGGTCGGACGCTCGCGGACCGCGAGCGGCTGAACGTGCTGTTCGTCTGCAGCCGCAACCAGTGGCGCAGCCCCACCGCCGAACGCGTGTTCCGCCACAACCCGCTGATGGCCGTGCGCTCGGCCGGCACCAGCGCCAACGCCCGACGCGTGCTCGGCGAAAGCGATCTGCGCTGGGCCGACGTGGTGATGGTCATGGAAACCAGGCACCGCGACCGCATCCGCGCGGCGTTTCCACGGCTGGCCGAACATGCGCAGATCCATGCGCTCGATATTCCGGATGATTACCGGTTCATGGATCCGGAATTGGTGGAGATCCTCGAAGCGGTGGTACCTGCGGTTTTGTTCGATTGATTGCCTGCGGACTTCGCATGCCCGCGATGCAACACGATGGCGATTCTGATCGTCGAAAAAATGCTTGACATTCGAAATCAAACCACCAGAATGCGCGCCATGATTCGCAATCGCGCCCTACTACGCACTCTGCTCGGCCTGCCTGCCGCGGGACGGGGGAGTTGCGTGTAGAGATTTCGGCGCGAATAACGCCGCGAATATCACCGTATTCCTTCGAACCCCTCGGCACTGCCGGGGGGTTTTTGTTTTTTCCGCGCCCAGGTGACGCAATTGGTAGACGTGCCGGTCTCAGAAGCCGGTGGTTGTGGGTTCGAGTCCCACTCTGGGCACCACCTTCAAATCCGTCGCTTCGGCGGCGGCGAACGGCTGCGCATGCTTCGGGTGCGCGGCCTGTGTGCTTTCTTGCCCAGGTGACGCAATTGGTAGACGTGCCGGTCCTGCGCGGTTCGAGTCCCACTCCGGGCACCGGAATATCTTGTACGCCAATCAAGTCGCGCAACGCGCGGCGGCGCGCTTGGATGCCGTCGCGACTCGATGCCGACCCTGCGCGGTTCGAGTCCCACTCTGGGCACCACCTTCAAATCCGTCGCTTCGGCGGCGGCGAACGGCTGCGCATGCTTCGGGTGCGCGGCCTGTGTGTTTTCTTGCCCAGGTGACGCAATTGGTAGACGTGCCGGCCCGAGAAGCCGGTGGTTGTGGGTTCGAGTCCCACTCTGGGCACCATCTTCAAATCCGTCGCCTTGGCGGCGGCGAATGGCTGTGCATGCTTCGGGTGCGCGGCATGTGTTTTTTCTTGCCCAGGTGACGCAATTGGTAGACGTGCCGACCCTGCGCGGTTCGAGTCCCGCTCTGCGCACCAAATATCTTCGTACGCCATTCAAGTCGCGCAACGCGCGGCGGTGCGTTCGGGCGCCCTCACGGGCCCGCTGGGTGTATCCGCAAATTCTCGTTGCCGATTCGCGCCCAACGTGGCCGCAATCAGCCCAGCAACGTGCGCAGCGCCGCCTTCAAGCGGCGGCCTTCCTCGCGGAAATAGGCGCGTTCCTCGCGCCAGTGCGGGCAGCGCGCTTCCACCTGCGCCCAGAACGCGGGCGAGTGGTCGTGGTGGATGAGGTGGCACAGCTCGTGGACCAGCACGTATTCGAAGGCCGACGGCCGCGCCAGCACCAGCGAGAGATCCAGCGCCATGCCAGCGTCCGGGGCGAGCGAGCCCCACTGCGAGCTCATGCGCTTGAACACGACCCGCCGCGGCGGCGCGGGCAGGCCGGAAAGATAAGAAGGCATCCAGCGGGCCACGTCGGCACGCGCCTCGGCCTCGTAGAAATCGCGCAGCGCGCGGCGCAGCGCCATCTCGCCGGCGCGGGGGCCGTAGTGGAAGACCAGGCCGGCGTCATCGCGCGTCACCGCGGTGTAGCGCGCACTGCGCCAGCACAGCGGCAGCTCCGCCCCGCGCAGCGGCAGCGTGGCGGTGCCGTCGATCCGCAGCCCTTCGGCGCCGTGATCGTCGAGCGCATCCAGCTGCTCGGCCAGCCAGTTGCGATGTTCGTGCAGGAAGCGTTCGCCGCTCACCAGACTGGCGCGCAGCGGCAGGGTCAGGCGCACGCCGCGTTCGTTGACCGACAGCCGGATGCGCCGCGCGCGCGGGTCGCGCACGCGCAGCACATCCACATCGCGTCCGTCCTGCAGGCGCACGCAGACGGTATCGCGCTGCGGACGCGGGGCCTGGACGGTGGGAGTGCGGTCGAAACGGAAGCGGAGCGACATGCGGCGATGATCGCATGCGACGGCGAAGATGCCAGCGCCGCTGTGGACGTATTCACGCGATGGACTGTCGTCCGACGCGGATCAATGGTGCCTCGATGGGCCAAGCGACGGGTCGATCCATGGTCTGATCGACGAGCCGGTCAATGGGCTGACCGACCGGCTCTTGCATCGTCCCTCCAAGCCGCCGATCAATCGGCCTTCGACAGCTTCAGCGCAGGCTCCAGGGTGAGGAACAGCCGACGCAGTTCGGCGCTGAACAGCGCGAAGCGTGCGTCCAGTTCGGCGCGCAGGTCCTCGCGCTCGGTCGACTCCAGGCTGTCCACCGCGCCGTCCAGCAGCTTCAGCTTGCGCACGATCAGGTCCTCGCCCAGCACGAAGCTCACGTGGTCGTCGAGCGTGAGCGCCAGACGCGCCACCTGCATGCCGGCTTCCAGATGCTTGGCGATCTCGTCGCATTGCAGTTCCAGACGCTGGCACTTCACCACCGCGCCCTGATCGGCGGCATCGCGCAGTTCGCACTCGTCGCCCAGCGACACGTTCTCCGGCAGCGGGTCGCCGGCCACCCAGCCGGTCAGCACCGACCGCGGTGCGACCTCGGCGTTGAGCGGCAGCGCCGGGAAGCTGCCCAGCGCCTGGCGCACGTCGGAGGCCACGGCCTCGGCGTTCTTGCGCGAGGAGGTGTCGACCGCGATGTAGCCGTGGGCCAGGTCGATGATCGCGTCGGTCCGGCTCGGGCGCACGAACGCGCGCGGCAGCAGCTCGTGCACCAGATCTTCCTTCATGCGCTTGCGCGCGCGCCCGCCCAGGCGCCGGCCTTCCTTCTCCTCGATCTCCGCCAGCTTCTTCTGCAGCAGATCATTGACCACCGCGCCGGGCAGGAGCTTGTCCTCGCTGCCGGCACTGATCCAGATCGCATCGCCGATGCGGTGCGACAGCGCCTCGCCGTCGCGCCCGAACGGCGAGACGAAACCGCGCGAGAACAATTCCAGCGGACCGACCGGCTTGAGCGCGCATTCGGCGAGGCCGGCATCCAGATCGTCGAAGTTGAGGGTGCTGGGGAAACGGAAGAACGTGAGGTTTCTGAAGAACATGGAAGGGCCGGGAATGGGGAATGGGGAGTCGGGAATCGACAGGGCGAATCCGAAAGCGTGGTCGGTCGCGCAGTCTGCAGGAGCAGCGGCAGCCGAGAATGGGACGGAAATCGGAAATGCGCGCTCTTACGATTCCCCATTCCCCATTCCCGACTCCCGGCCTTCCCCCCCCAACCACGCATGCGCATCCGGCAGTGTGCTGTCGCTGCGTTTGCCGAGGGCGAGGAAGTCGAACAGCTTGGGGTCGCTGAGCTGGGAGGGGCGGATGTCGCCGAGGGCGCGGGCGATCTGTTCGATGCGGCCGGGGGTGTCGCGTTCCCAGGCGTCGAGCATCTTCTTCACCTGCTTGCGCTGCAGGTTCTCCTGCGAGCCGCAGAGGTTGCAGGGGATGATCGGGAAGGCGTTCGCTTCGGCATATGCGGCGATGTCGTCTTCGCGCACATAGGCCAGCGGACGGATGACCACGTGCTTGCCGTCGTCGCTGAGCAGCTTCGGCGGCATGCCGCTGATCTTGGAATGGAAGAACAGGTTGAGGAAGAACGTGGCCACCAGGTCGTCGCGGTGATGGCCCAGCGCGATCTTGGTGTAGCCCTGCTCCTCGGCGAAGGTGTACAGCGCGCCGCGGCGCAGGCGCGAGCACAGCGAGCACATGGTCTTGCCCTCGGGCACCACGCGGGTGACCACCGAGTAGGTGTCCTGTTCGAGGATGCGGTAGTCCACGCCGATCGACTGCAGGTACTCCGGCAGCACGTGTTCGGGGAAGCCGGGCTGCTTCTGGTCCAGATTGACCGCGGTGATGCTGAACGACACCGGCGCCTTCTTCTGCAGCTGCAGCAGGATGTCCAGCATCGTGTAGCTGTCCTTGCCGCCGGACAGGCAGACCATCACCCGGTCGCCGTCCTCGATCATCCCGAAGTCGGCGATGGCGCGGCCTACCTGGTGGCGCAGACGCTTGGCCAGCCGGTTGGCCTCGTGCGCGGCGCGGCGCGCGCGCGGCGGCGCGGGGTCGGCCAGCGCGAACGGTGCGGCGGTGGATGAGCCGCCGATGGCGGCGCTGTCGGGCGCGGCGGCATCGGGCCGCTCGGCCACGGACGCTGCGGGCGGCGGCGTGTGGGAGGACGTCATGGAAGAGGTGTGCCGTGGAGGCGTGCGTGCACGCAGACGGTTTATTCTAGACTGGAACGGCCATCGGCTCCTCCGACCGCGCAGTGCGCGGCTCGGTGCAGCGGTCGGCACCCGCGACCGAGAGTGTCCGCATGCCCCTGTCCCACACCGGCGATCCGGATGTCCCCACCCTGTCCGAGCGGCTGATGGCGCTTGCCGGCTGGGTACTGCTGCTGTACGCACTGGGCACTCTGCCGTTCCTGGTGGTCTCGCCGGGGCCCGACTACATCGCCCTGCACAAACCCGCCCTGCGTCCGCCGCTGTCGTGGTACCCGCAGATCTGGGCCGGGCTCTACCTGTCGCAGGCGCTGGCCCTGTGGCTGATGCGCCTGGATGTGGAAACCGGCGATCCGCGCACCCGTCGCGCCACCGTGCTGTTCGCGGTGCAGTACGCCCTGCATCTGCTGTGGGCGCCGCTGCTGTTCGGCCTGAACGCGCCGCTGGCGCTGGCGGTGTGCCTGGGCGCGATGCTGCCGCTGATGCTGGCCACGCTGGTGGCGTTCGCGCGTATCCGGGTGCTCTCGGCGCTGCTGCTGCTGCCGTGGCTGTGCTGGGTCGGCTACGGTCTGTGGTTCTATCTCATGCTGTGGCGGATGAACGCCGGGTAGCCTCGGCACGTCGCCAACACGTCGCTCCGCACCGGTTTCGCTGCCTCCCCCGTTCTTCGGACCCTGCCCGCCATGCATCAACCCACAGACCCCGCAGAACTCGCCCGCATCGCGCGCCGGTTGACCGAACTGCGCCAGGAACATCGCGATCTGGACGTGGCGATCGACCGGCTGCACGAGAACATCGCCTCCGACGAGCTGGCGCTGAAGCGGCTGAAGAAGCGCAAGCTGCAGCTCAAGGACACCATCGCACGCATGGAATCGGCGCTGATCCCCGACCAGCCGGCCTGAGCGCGCATCGCACACCTGCGCCGCAGCGCGCCGGGCTGCGCAGCGGGCCGCAGCTCGCCGCCGGGCCCGCCCGCGGCCCTTGCCGCTGCGCTACGATCCGCGCACACGGTCCAGCCACACGGGGTGACACATGCAGGGTGCAGGCGGGACGCCGGGCGGCGTCGGGCAATTCTTCATCGGCCTGCTCTGTGCAGTGGCCGGCGGCTGGCTGCTGCTGAACCAGGTCACGGTGAGCTCGGGCGGCTACTGGAACCTCTACGGCTACAACGGCTTCGGCCTGTCGCTGATCCCCTTCATCCTCGGCACCGGGCTGATCTTCTACAACGCCAAGTCGATCGCCGGCTGGGTGCTGCTGGCCGCGGGCCTGACCATCGTGCTGGTGGGCATCCTGGTCAACCTCAACATCTACTTCCGCCCGACCAGCCTGTTCAACACGCTGCTGATGCTGGCCCTGCTGGCCGGCGGCGTGGGGCTGATGGCGGCGGCGCTGCGGGCTAAGAAGGAAAAATCGGGTATAAATTAACTTATTATCTGAACTAGCTGTCTCAAATAAGATAAAAATCACTTAATTTTTTCAACAAACACAGGAAGTGTCATGGCAAATCTAAAGGTCTTTGTTTCATCTACATGCTATGATTTAGGCGTTATACGCGCCCAGCTTAAAGGGCTCATTGAGCAGCTTGGATTCGACCCAATTCTGAGCGAATACAAAGACGTTCTTTTCGACCCTCGAACCCATACCCACACAAGCTGTGTTGAAGAGGTCTCTTCAGCAGATGTCGTGATTCTTCTTATCGGCGGAAGGTACGGCGGAAGAGCCGTTCCAGAAGCAGTTTCTGCCGTGGACGTAGATTCTTTAATGAAGTCTAGCAAGAGCCTCGATTCATTGAAATCAAAAGATAATCTATCCGTAACTCAGCTTGAAGTCCTCAAGGCCATAGAGTCCAGAATACCCGTTTTTGCATTCGTAGATGATCGCGTCATGCATGACCACGCCACCTACGAAAAGAACAAGAACAAAGAAATAATCAGCCAGCTTGAGTTTGCTTCCATTGAAAAACCAGATACGGCCAAATTTATATTTGAATTCATTAATTTCTTGCGACATCGCTCTTCGAACAATGCAATTATCAATTTCGGTTCTTTTGGAGATCTTGAAGACGCGATAAAGAGACAATTTTCAGCTCTGTTCCAAAGGCTTCTTTCTGAGTCGAGGAGGGCAAAAGACGAAATACAAAAAATCAGCAATCTTTCGGAGCAATTGGAATCACTAAAAGTTGCTGTTTTGACAGCAGTCGGCACTGAAAATGAAAAGAAAGTAGCTCGAGCAGTTGTCAGATATAGAAGAATGGTGGATTTTTTGAGAGAGTTTGGCGTTTCAAGCTTTTCAGAGCTACCAAGGGATGAGGCAGAAGCAAAAAATAATGGGATTTTTGGTTCTTTAAAAATTGTTTCTGTGTTCGACTTAAGCCCAAGTATTGCAAAGAAAACGTTTTTGTCGAACGTATCAAATTACAGACCCACCACAATAATGATTACGGCAGATGGCGCAGTACTGACTTCAAGGTATGGAGTTAATGAATCCAGCCTTGAAGCGGATTGGAGAGATTTCTTTTCGCTGCCTCAGGCGACCAGAGAAGTAGTGTTTGGAACACTAAGCGAGATGTACCCCTCTCCATCTGGACGCTTTATCCGAAAAGAAAAAGTCAATGCAAACGATCTTAAGATGGCTCTGATTTTTATTGAAAATAGCGCGGCTGAAAAGGAAGAATCTAATGACTTACTATCTTCAGACGAGGACGAAGACGAAAATGGGCCAATGCGCCGCGAATAGAATAATTTTTCGCAAAAAAATACTGAAGATTAAGTGTTGGCTAGATCAACGCGAAATTTTTAACTTCACCCACGCCGGCGCATGGTCGCTCGGCCGTTCCCAGGTGCGTGGTTCGCGGTCGATGTCGGCGGCTTCGGCGGCGTCGCGCAGGGCATCGGACACCAGCGTCAGGTCGATGCGCAGGCCGAGGTTGCGGCGGAAGCCGGCCTGGCGGTAGTCCCACCAGCTGAACATGCCACCGTCGGCGTGATGCAGGCGGTAGGCATCGTGGAGGCCGAGGTCGAGCAGACGTTTGAGCGCGGCGCGTTCGGCGGTGGAGGTGAGGATGCTGGTATCGTTCCAGATCGCGGGGTCATGCACGTCGCGGTCGTCGGGCGCGATGTTGAAGTCGCCCATCACCACCATTTTCGGATGCGACTTCAGTTCCTCGGCCACCCAGTCGTGCACGGCGTCCAGCCAGCGCAGTTTGTAGTCGTATTTCTCGGTGCCGATGTCCTGGCCGTTGACAACGTACAAATTGACGATACGCACGCCGCCCACGGTGGCGGCGATGACCCGGCGCTGCGGGTCCTCGAAGCCGGGGATGCCGATCTGCACGTCCTCGATGGCCTGCCCGCGCGCGAGCAGGGCCACGCCGTTGTAGGTCTTCTGTCCGGCGAACACGCTGCGATAGCCGAGCGCGGCGATCTCGGTGTCGGGGAACTTGTCGTCCTCCAGCTTGGTTTCCTGCAGGCCCACCACATCGGGCTGGGCGTCCTGCAGCCACTGGGCGAGATGCGGCAGCCGCACCTTGAGCGAATTGACGTTCCAGGAAGCGATTTTCATGCCGGCGATGATACATGCCGGGCGGAACGCGCATCTGCAGGCTGCCCACAAGCCGACATCGGCTGTGCCGATGCCGAATCCCCCCGCCGCGCTGTGCGCGTCGGTTGCCTTCGATGAAGAGCGCTGGAGATGCGCTTGCTCGTGCAGCGACACCGGGAACCTTGCGTACCCGGTCATGGTCGCGACCCCGACTCCCGACTCCCGACTCCCGACTCCCGACTCCCGACTCCCGACTCCCGAC
>ERZ1066122.1282-NODE-1282-length-20789-cov-8.279734_pt1 | contig 20789 bp, 17 predicted proteins | sample MGYA00382769_ERZ1066122 | MGnify/ENA primary metagenome ERZ1066122 (study PRJEB33369, sample SAMEA5778352) | biofilm metagenome | biome: Industrial cooling water; feature: Water cooling tower basin; material: Biofilm | place: United Arab Emirates | collected... | reverse complement strand
GCAGCGCGGTCGGCCTCTTTTTTCAGCGCTTTCGGGTCGTCGAGCGGACGGCTATCGACCGTCAGCGTCACGTGGTTCGAGCGCTTGCGGATGCGGTGGCCGCGGCCTTGCGGCGCGGGGCGCAGACGCTTCATCATCCGGCCGCCATCGACGAAAATCGTCTTCACGTAGAGGTCGGCGTCTTCGATGCGCTCGCCTTCGTTGCGGAGGCTCCAGTCGGCGATGGCCGTCAGCAGGAGCTGCTCGACGCGCGCGGCGCCCTGGTTCGGCTCGAAGCGCAGCATTGCGAGGGCTTGCTGTACGCTCTTGCCGCGCACCATATTGGCGACGAGACGCATTTTACGCGGCGACGTAGGCACCGCGTGGAGCTGCGACGTCGCGGGCCCCGCGTTGCCGGCAGCTTTGGCCGCTTCCTTCTGGAGCCGGATGCGAACCGATTTTTTAGGCTTCTTTTCGGTGGCTTCCATTAGCGCTTGCCTTTATCTTTTTTGGCGGTGTGGCCGCGGAAGTTGCGGGTGGGGGCAAACTCACCGAGCTTGTGCCCAACCATCTTTTCCGTGACGTAGACCGGAATGAATTTATTGCCGTTGTGAACGGTGAACGTGTGGCCCACGAAGTCCGGCGAGATCATCGACCGGCGCGACCACGTTTTGATGGCCGACTTGCGGTTAGCATCGTTCATCACCTGGACCTTCTTCTCCAGGCGATAATCGATGTACGGGCCTTTTTTAAGCGAACGTGCCATTTACCTGGTTACTTGTTGGGCTTGCGGCGGCTGACGATGTATTGATCCGATTGCTTCTTCGGCGAGCGGGTTTTCTGGCCTTTCGCGAAGATGCCGTTGCGCGAACGCGGGTGACCGCCCGACGAGCGACCTTCACCACCACCCATCGGGTGATCGACCGGGTTCATTGCCACACCCCGCACGCGCGGACGGATGCCGAGCCAGCGCGAGCGACCGGCTTTGCCGAGGCGCACGTTCATATGGTCGCCGTTCGAGACGGTGCCGACCGTGGCATAGCACGTCGTGAGCACCATCCGCGACTCGCCCGACGGCAAGCGCAGCGTAGCGTAGCGCTCTTCGCGCGCCACCAACTGAGCGTAGGTGCCGGCCGAGCGAGCCATCTGGCCACCCTGACCGGGCCGCAGCTCGATGTTGTGGACGATGGTACCGAGCGGAATCGCCGACAGCGGCAGCGCATTGCCTACTTCCGGCGCGGCGGTCGGGCCGCTCACCACCGTGCTGCCCACCGCGAGGTTGGCCGGCGCGATGATGTAGCTTTTCGCGCCATCAGCGTAGTAGAGCAGCGCGATGCGAGCCGTGCGGTTCGGATCGTACTCGATGCTTTTCACCGTGGCCGGCACACCGTGCTTGGCGCGCTGGAAGTCCACGAGGCGGTATTGGCGCTTGTGGCCGCCGCCGGTGTAGCGCATCGTCATTTTGCCGGAGCCATCGCGGCCACCCGACTTGCTCAGCCCAACCGTGAGGGATTTCTCCGGCTTGCTGGCGGTGATTTCGTCGAACGCCGGCGCCACGCGGAAGCGCGTGCCGGGCGTCATCGGACGAAGTTTTTTAACTGCCATAATAGGGTTCTACGGCTTGAATTAGTGACTAGTGACTAGTAAGTAGTGACTAGTGATTAGTGACAAGTGATTAACGGACTGTGACAAACTCGTCACTAGTCACTACTCACTCGTCACTCATCACTAGTCACTCACTTAAATGCCCGTGTAGAAGTCGATGGTTTCGCCTTCTTTCAGCGTCACCACGGCGCGCTTGCTCGAGGCACGGCGGCCGATGGAGGGGCCATTTTTGGTATTGCGGCTTTTCAGCTTGCCCATATAGCGCAGCGTATTGACGGCCACTACGGTCACGCCGTAGAGCTGCTCGATAGCGCGGCGGATCTCGATCTTGTTGGCCTGACGGTCAACTTCGAACGTGTAGCGTCCGGCTTCTTGCAGGGCGGCCATCTTCTCGGTGACGATGGGGCGCTTGAGAATGTGAATCGGGTTCATCTCGGGTACTGCGGATTGCGGTGAACGGAATTAAGCGCGCTCGGCGTACATCGCTTCGAGCGACTGCAGACCCGCTTCCGACAGCACCAACGCATCGGCGTTGAGCAGGTCGTAGGTGGTCAGCGCCGACGGCACGGCCACTTTCACTTTCTGGATGTTGCGCGCCGACAGCACCACGTTCTGATCAACGGCGCCCGTCACGACGAGCGTGCGGCGGCCGGTGAGCTGCAGGTTGGTGAGCAGCGAAGCAAATTCTTTGGTTTTGGGCGCCGCGAAGGTGGGGTTTTCCATCACCTTCACTTTGGCGTCTTTCGCCAGCGAGGCCAGCGCCGAGAGGCGGGCCAACTGCTTCACTTTCTTGTTGAGCTTGAAGCGATAGTCGCGCGGGCGCGGGCCGAACACCCGGCCGCCGCCGACGAACACCGGCGACTTCATCGAGCCGGCGCGGGCACCGCCGGTGCCTTTCTGCTTCTTGAGTTTCTTGGTGGTGCGGGCGATTTCAGCGCGCTCCTTCGACTTGTGCGTACCCTGGCGCTGGTTGGCCAGGTATTGCTTCACGTCGAGGTACATCACGTGATGGTTGATCTCGCCACCGAAAACGGCGTCGGACAACGTCACTTTGCGGCCGGTTTCCTGGCCGTTGGCTCCTACTACTACGAGTTCCATCTCAGTGCTTACTTCTCGAGGTACACAAACGAATTTTTCGCGCCCGGCACCGAGCCGCTGATCACGACGAGGTTGCGGTCGGTGATCACGCGCAGCACTTTCAGGTTCTGCACTTTCACGCGGTTGCCGCCCATCCGGCCGGCCATCCGCATCCCTTTGAACACGCGCGAGGGCCACGAGCAGGCACCGATGGAGCCGGGGTGACGCAGGCGGTTGTGCTGGCCGTGGGTCTGGCCGCCGACACCGGCGAAGTTGTGGCGCTTCACGACGCCCTGGAAGCCTTTGCCTTTCGAGGTGCCCACGACGTCCACGAAGTCGCCTTCGGCGAAGAAGTCGGCGCCGAGCTGTTGGCCGGCTTTGTACGACGAGATGGCGTGCTCTTCGTCGGGGCGGAATTCCGCCACTTTCTGCAGCGGCTCGACGCCGGCTTTGGCGAAGTGACCCGCCATTGCTTTGGTGGTGCGGCGCGCTTTGCGCTTACCGAAACCGATCTGCACGGCCGCGTAACCGTCCGTCTCGACGGTTTTGACCTGCGTTACGAAACAGGGACCCGCTTCAATCAGCGTAGCCGGCACATTGAGGCCGTCTGCGGTGAAGAGGCTTGTCATCCCGATTTTCTTACCGATGATGCCAGGCATTCTACCTTGTAAATGAGTGATCTAACCCCGAGTGCCCCCCCCCAACTGGGGCAGTTTCGCAAACGGGAGCGCAAAGGTAGGAAAAAGAAATGAGCTGGCAAGCTGAAAGTCAAAAGTTTTGCGTATCATCACTCGAGCTCCGGTAACGCAAACAGCCCCCACTAGCAGTGCGCCAGTAGGGGCTGTTTGTATCAGGAACCCAACGTATCGTGGACTTGCCTAATCAATGTATGCACAGTACTTGCCGCAAGTATCGCCAAAGCTGCTACACTTACCAACCTGTACAATTTTGCCCTGATCGACGTAACCACCCACGCATTTACCAAAAGCAAGTGCTGCATTGTTACAACACACCCGTTGCTTGAATCCAGGCTCTTGATTGTTTTGCACTTGAATAATATATCCGCCATCTGCTGGCTTCACTAAGATGACAGCCGCGTCTGAACTTTCAAGCGTTTCAAGCGCCGTAGCGAACACTTCATCAAAATCTTCTGCCTTGGTAACTACTGCTCCATCACGTGATGCCATAGTCACCTCGGTCGGGGCAGTCGGCGCCGGATCAGCTTTGGGGGATTTCTCGCAAGATGCGAGCGTGGCAGCAAAGATTGCTGCCAACAAGATTTTTGGTAGTTTCATTGATCTAGGGGGCAAGGGGAAATGACTTGCGCGACAAATTAAGGGGGGGGGGGGAGATTTCCAAATTTCTCTTAAAAATTTTTCAATGCGCCTCTACCATTCGCCAAAACGCTGCAAGCATACCATTTACTCGTTTCATCGTATCTTTCGCACCGAAATCACCCGAAACGCCTTACGCAAGCAATGGAAGTCCAGCAAACCCCCACGATTAAAGGCGGCGAGTTTCTGCTCCACGCCACCGACGCGGCCACCGTCTTTACGCCGGCCGATTTCACCGAAGAGCAGCGAATGATGGCCGAGTCGTCGCGCGCGTTTGTGCAAGACGAAGTGATGCCGCTGCTCGACCGCCTCGACAACCACGAGGAAGGCCTGATGGAAGGACTGATGAAGAAAGCCGGCGAGCTGGGCCTGTTCGGCATCTCGATTCCGGGCGAGTACGGCGGGCTGGAGATGGATTTCAACACCGCGCTGCTCGTGACGGAGGCCGTCGGGAGCGGGCACTCGTTCCCGGTGGCGTTCGCGGCGCATACGGGCATCGGCACGCTGCCGATTCTGTATTTCGGCACCGAGGCGCAGAAGCAGCAGTACGTGCCGAAGCTGGCTTTGGGCGAGTGGATCGGCGCCTACTGCCTCACCGAACCCGGCTCCGGCTCCGACGCGCTCGGCGCCAAAACCCGCGCCGACCGCAACCCGGACGGCACCTTCACGCTCAACGGCCAGAAGATGTGGATCACCAACGCGGGCTTCGCGCAGGTGTTCATCGTGTTCGCGCAGGTCGATGGCGACAAGTTTACGGGCTTCATCGTGGAACGCGACACGCCCGGCGTGAGCTTCGGCAACGAAGAGCACAAGATGGGTATCAAAGGCTCCTCGACGCGGCAGGTGTTCTTCAACGACGTGAAGGTGAGCGCCGACGCCGTGCTCGGCGAAATCGGCAAGGGGCACCTCATCGCGTTCAACATCCTGAACATCGGGCGCATCAAGCTCGGGGCGGCGTGTCTGGGCGCCTCGAAAGGCGTGGCGACGATGGCTATCAAGTATGCCAACGAGCGGCAGCAGTTCAAGCTGCCGATTTCGAAGTTCGGCGCCATTCGGCACAAGCTGGCGCAGATGGCCGTGCGGATCTGGAACTCGGAAGCCGCTCACTACCGCGCCGGGATGGACATTCACCGCCTCGAACAGCAGCTTCTGGCCGACGGCAAGCCGATGAACGAGGCGCTGCTCGGCGCGGCGCGCGAGTTCGCGGTGGAATGCTCGATTCTGAAAGTGGACGGCTCCGAAGCGCTCGATTACTGCGTCGATGAAGGCGTGCAGGTGTTCGGCGGCTACGGCTTCTCGGCCGACTACCCGATGGACCGCGCCTACCGCGACGCCCGCATCAACCGGATTTTCGAGGGCACCAACGAAATCAACCGGATGCTGATGGTTGATATGATCCTCAAAAAAGGAATGAAGGGCGAGCTGGATTTGATGGGCCCGCTCAAAGCCATTCAGGAGGAGCTGATGAGCATTCCGGCTTTCGGCGACGAGGACGACGCGCCGCTGGCGGCCGAGAAAAAGGTCATCGCCAACCTCAAAAAGGTGTGTTTGATGGTGGCCGGGCAAGCCGTGCAGCAATTTATGATGACGCTGCAGAAAGAGCAGGAGATTCTGATGAACGTGGCCGACATCGCCATGCGCGTGTACGTCGCCGAATCGGGCCTGCTGCGCGCCGAAAAAGAGCTGAACGCGAAAGGCGAAGCCGGCGCTGCTCTGGCCCTCGACCTGGCCCGCGTAAACCTGAGCGAAGCCGTGGACGCCGTGCAGAAAGCCGCCAAAGACGCCATCGCGGCGATGGGCGGCGAGGGCGAGGCCTCCGACCAGCAGCGCCTGCTGCTGATGGGGTTGAAGCGGTTTACGAAAGCGGCGCTCTTCAACTCGAAGGATGCGCGCCAGCGGATTGCGAAGGCGCTGATTGACGCCAACGAGTACGCGCTGTAAGAAGCGGCTTGCGGTAGCCGGAATGGACCGCGAACCTCCGGTTCGCTCGCGGCTGGGCGCCGTTGGAGGAGCGTTGGGGCGTACCGAGTGAACCTGTTGCGGCGCAATGAGGTGGTATGCCTCCAACCGCCTTGCCTGACCGCCTTGCCTAACCACGAGCGAACCGGAGGTTCGCGGTCCATTCTCAGCCGCCGTCAGCTAACGTAAGCAGTCTCTTAAGCGGGTAGCCACAAGTTGCAAGCGGTAAGATGCAAGCTAACTTTCTGAATTGCAGATGTTTTCAAAACATCAAAAACCGCAAAACTTCTGGTCGACCGCTTAGAAGCTGTTTGAGTTACCGAAATTGGCGACGCGGAAGGCTGGAGCGCGGGTCTCCGGCCCGCGACGGCGGTTCGGCGCGTTGAGTGCGGTGCGCGCAACCGCCTTCGCGAGTCTCCGGCCTTGATTCCGCGCGGAACGAGCGAAGCGAGTAACACGGCGGTTATACGCGCCAAGCACGGTCAGCCGAGCCTGATGCGGTTACTCGCTTCGCTCGTCGCGGGCCGGAGACCCGCGCTCCAGCCGCTGCCGTCAGCTACCGCAAACCGCTTTTAAGAAATCGGCGATCTGACCGACGACTGCCACCGGCCACTCCCCGCGAGTGGCCGGTGGTTTCTTTTTTCGGTGCGTTCACCGCGCCACGCGGTGGGTTGGTGCGAGTGGCCGTGCTCTATATCTTATACTTGCAGGTCGGCGCGCGGGGCGCCGAGCGTCTTTCACCCCCTTCTGTTTTTCACTGTATGGGCTTGCTCAAAGAGTTCAAGGAGTTCGCAATGCGCGGCAACGTCGTCGATCTGGCGGTCGGCGTCATCATTGGCGGCGCGTTCGGTAAGATCGTGACGTCGCTCGTGGGCGACGTCATTACGCCCGCGCTGGGGCTGGCTATCGGCGGCGTCGATTTCAAGGATTTGAAGCTGGAGCTGAAAGCGGCGAGCGTCGATGCGGCGGGCAAGGCCGTACCGGCGGTCACGCTCAACTACGGCGTGTTCGTTCAGACCGTCTTCGACTTTCTGATCATCGCCATTGCCATTTTCGCGATGATTCAGGTGATGAACCGGCTGATGCGGAAGAAAGCCGAAGAAGCCGCTGCGCCGGCGCCGCCGCCGGCCCCGAGCGCACAAGAGGTGCTGCTGGCCGAAATTCGCGACGCGATTCGGGCGCGCGGCGTGTAAGGGCACGGCGGGCGCGGGGTGCTCGCGTCAGGCCAATGGCAGTACAATGTTTCGTTACGGGCGGCAGCGGCTTGGTGGGTAGCCATCTGTTGCCGCCCTTGCTGGCTTCGGGGGCGCGGGTGCGGGCCTCGTTTCGGGGCAGCCCGCCGACGGGCGCGCCCGCCGGCGTGGAATGGGTGGAGGGCGACGTGTTGGACTCGGTTTTTCTGGGGCAGGCCGTGGCCGGGGCCGACATCGTAATCCACGCCGCCGCGCTCGTCTCGTTCGCGCCGCGCGAGGCCGACCGGCTCTGGCGCATCAACGTGGAGGGCACGGCCAACCTGGTGAACGCGCTGCTGGCCCACGCCCCCGCCGCCCGGCTGCTGCACCTGAGCAGCGTGGCCGCGCTGGGGCCGCCCGCGTCCGGCACCACCACCGTCGATGAAACCGCGCAGTGGGACACCACCGCCGAGCACTCGGTCTATGCCGAATCCAAATTCGCCGCCGAGCTGGAAGTCTGGCGCGGCCTGAACGAAGGACTGACGGGCGCCATCGTCAATCCATCGGTCATTCTGGGGCCCGGCGACGTGGGGCGCTCTTCGGCGCAGCTCTTCAAGTACGCCGCTGAGGAGCACCGCTTCTACCCGCCCGGCCACCTCAACGTGGTGGACGTGCGCGACGTGGTGGCGGCCCTGCTGGCGCTCGCCACCGCGCCCGCCGCCGCGCTGGGCCGTCGCTACGTGCTGAGCGCGGGCGCCCTGCCCTACGCCGAATTTTTCGGGCTGGCCGCCCGCGCGCTCGGGCGACGCCCACCGCCCACGGCTTTGCCGCGCGCGCTGGCCGAAGTGCTGTGGCGGGCAGAGGCCGTGCGGGCGAAGCTCACGGGCGCCGCGCCGCTGCTCACGCGCGAGACGGCGCGCATCGCGCGGCGCGCGGCCGTGTTCGACGGCACCCGCGCGGCGCGCACCCTCTGCCTCACCTACCGCGCCCCGGCCGAATCGGTGATGTGGGCCGCGCAGGAGCTGGGCCGCGCCGGCCTTGGTCGGCCTCGCTGAACAAGCGGGGCACACCGGCGACCGCTTGCGGGGCCAAACTTTTTATGCCGAACTTAGAGTTCGCAAGCACCGGCGGCGGGCAGCGACGCACTGGCTCGCCCGGCCGCCGATTGATTCAGTAGTATGCAGAACGACCCGTCGAGTGAGCCGAGCGCCAACGAAGTGAGCCGCACCGTGCGGCGCTTCGAGGAGATGCTTGCCACGCACGCGGCCGTGTTTTTCGATTTGAGCGATTTCGAGTTGCTCATCGACCATTACACCGGCCGACAGGAATTTGACCAGGCACTCCGGGCGTGTGAGACGGCCCTCGCGCAATACCCGTTTTCGGCGGAATTGCTCATCGATAAAAGTCAGGTACTGGCGATGCTCGGCCGCACGGCCGACGCCTTGCGCCTGATCAACGAGGTGGCCGAGCGCGAGCCCGACAACGCCGACGTGGCCGTCACGCGCGGCATCGTGTATTCGCAACGCGGCGATTTCGCGCGCGCCGTCGAGTATTTCAAGCAGGGGCTGGAGCAGAGCGGGCCGGGTGCCGACCGCGACGACGTGCAGTTCAACCTCGGCCTGGCGTATCAGCATTGGGGCAAACCGCGCGCGGCGGCGCGGCATTATCAGGCGGCGCTTCGCATCAACGCCGCCAACGAAGCCGCCACGCAGGAGCTGCTACAGTGCTGGGCCCTGGCCGACGAGCTGGCACAGGCGCCGACGTTTTTTCAGGAATTCGTCGATGCCGACCCGTTTTCGGCGCAGGCGTGGCTGAATCTGGGGCTGGCGCATCTGCGGCTCGAAAACACCGACGCCGCGCACGATGCCTTCGAATACGCCACCCTCACGGGGTTACATTTTTACTCTGCGTACAACTACCTTGGTCAGACGCGCGTCCTGCGCGACGATTTTCGGGGCGCCCTCGAAGCCTTCGAGCAGAGTTTTCCGGCGGGCCACCCCACTACGGAGGCGCTCTGCAATCTCGGCGAATGCCACGAGAAGCTCCGCGAGTGGGCCGACGCCAAGCGGTACTACCAGCGCGCGCTCGAAATGGACCAGCAAGTGGACGAAGCGTGGTTTGGCCTCGGGATGGTGCTGGCCGGGCAACAGCGCTACTACGAGGCGCTGCACTACATCCACAAAGCCCTGAGCTTGTACGACGAATCGGGCGAGTATTGGCTCGGCCTGGCGCAGTGCGAATACCAGGTCGGCAACGTGGTAAGCGCCCTCGAGGCCTACGAGCGCGCCACCACCGCCGACCCCGCCTCCGCCGCCGCGTGGGTGGGCTGGGCGAGCGTGTTGTTTGAGCAGGGCCACTACGAAGAAGCCGCCGACCTGGTGAAGGCCGCCCTCGAAGCCGACCCGGAGGATGCCGACCTGCATTACCGCGCCTGCGCCTATCTGATTGCCGCCGGCCGCTACCGCGCGGCGTATCAGTACCTCGAGAACGCGCTACTTTTGGACTTTGAAAGGCACCCCGTGCTTTTCGAGTACTTCCCGACGCTGGCGTCGCAGCCGACGTTGCTGCGGCTGATCGACCAATATCGGAAGTAATGGTAGTGACTAGTGATCAGTAACTAGTGACTAATGGCTGGTCAACGATGAGCAGCTATTGGTCTCTGGCAATGATGGTATGCCGGCAAATCGCCACGCGGTACCCCTGAACTAGTTACTAGTCATTTGTCACTAGTCACTGGTAATGAACTACGCGCTTTCGCAACTACCCGACCGCTCGGCCAAGCCGCGCGAACAGGGTTTCACGATGGTAATGGACAAGGGCCTGAGCGTCCGGGAGGTCGAAGACTTTCTGGAAGTCGGCACACCTTATACCGATATCGTCAAACTGGGCTGGGCCACGTCGTACGTGGCGCCGAATCTGAAACGGAAACTGGAAGTGTATCGCGCGGCCGGGGTGCCGACGTACTTCGGCGGGACGCTGTTCGAAGCGTTCATCATCCGTAACCAGTTCGACGATTACCGCCGCCTGCTCGACCAGTTCGGGATGGAATACTGCGAAGTGTCGGACGGCTCGCTGGAGCTCCCGCACGACGTGAAGTGCGAGTTCATCCGCACCCTGAGCAGGCAGGTGAAGGTGCTGAGCGAAGTCGGCTCGAAGGATGCCGAGAAAATCATCCCGCCGTACAAGTGGATTCAGCAGATGAAAACCGAGCTGGAGGCCGGCTCGGTGAAAGTCATCGGCGAGGCGCGCGAGGCGGGCAACGTCGGGCTGTTCCGCTCGACGGGCGAAGTGCGCTCGGGGCTGGTGGAGGAGATTCTGACGCAGGTGCCGTTTGAGAGCATCATCTGGGAAGCGCCGCAGAAGGCGCAGCAGGTGTGGTTCATCAAGTTGCTCGGCGCGAACGTGAACCTCGGCAACATCGCGCCGAACGAGATCATCTCGCTCGAAACCATTCGGTTGGGCCTGCGCGGCGACACGTTCACGTACTTCCTCGATATGGACAACGTGGACCCGATGTTCAAGCCCGCGCCGGAGGTGAAGGGGCGGCCGGGGACGTCGATGCCGCGAGGGTAGGTGGAGCTGCCGCCGACGCTGCGCCCCACGACGGCCGAAGCGGTCAGCCTCGCCGACGGTACACTCGTGCGTATTCCGAAAGTTCGGCTCACGTTGCCCCGCTGGCGGGGCGCGGCCTTGCCTTCTTCCTCACCGTCGTGGCGAGTGAAGCCGTTGACGGAAGTGGCCGGCCGGCCGTATTTCGCGGAGCTGGCGGTTCGTGACTGCCTGGCTGCCGCCGGCTGGGAAGCGCGCTGGGTCGAAACGTACGGCACAGGCGCCGAGCCACTTTTTCTGGAGAAATGGATTGACGGCCCGCTGTCGACGCAGCAATCGGTGCCGATTACATCTTTTTCGGTTCGGGTACGCCTGGCGGCCATCGCAGCGGCCAACGGCCGGCATCGGTACGCCGGGTGCTGGGATGTGGTGGCGTGGCAGAGTGCCGAGCCGTTGTTTCTGGAAGTCAAACGCGCTGACCGCGACCGCCTGCAACCGACTCAAGGAAGCTGGCTCGACGCCGCGCTCCGCTGCGGCTTGACCGCGCAGAATTTCCTGCTGGTGGAATGGGATTTTCCGACCTGACTATCTCTCTACCAGCGGCGCCGTGGGCTGGGGGGGTACCTTTGCCGCCACAACCACCGCCCGCGCTTTCTATGCTCGATTTTTTTCACTGGATTCTCGATTTCCTGCGCCACCCCGACGTGGAGCTACTGAAGCTCACGCAGCAGTACGGCGGCTGGGCGTACGCGGTGCTGTTCGCCATCGTGTTCACGGAGACGGGGGTGGTGCTGTTTCCGTTTCTGCCCGGCGATTCGCTGCTGTTCGTGGCCGGCTCCATCGCGGCGCAAGAAAACTCGGGCCTGGAGCTCGGCAAGCTGATGGGGTTGCTGTTTACGGCGGCGCTGCTCGGCGACAATCTCAACTTCGCCATCGGCAACTACATCGGGCCGCGCGCTTTTTCGGGGCGCGTACCGCTGCTCAAACAGGAATATCTGCAACAGACGCAGGATTTTTACGCGCGCCACGGCGGGAAGACCATCATAATGGCGCGCTTCGTGCCGATCGTGCGGACGTTCGCGCCGTTCGTGGCCGGGGTTGGCTCGATGACGTATCGGATGTTCATCGCGTACAGCATAGCGGGCGCGGCGCTGTGGGTGGTGTCGCTGACGCTGCTGGGCTACTTCACGGGCAATATGCCGTTCGTGAAGGCCAATTTCGAGAAGCTGATTTACGCCATCATCCTGCTGTCGGTGCTGCCGCCGGTGCTGACGGCCGTGAGGGCGAAGCTGGCAAAGAAATCGGCATAACCAATCGGCATAATCAGCGAGCGAGATGCGCGAATTCGGCTTGATCGGGCGCTCGCTCGCTCACTCATTTTCCCCGGCCTACTTCGCCGGTAAGTTTGCCGCGCTGGGCTTCGCCGGCTCGCACCGGTACACCGCGTTCGAGTTGCCGACGCTCGCCGAGCTGCCCGCGCTGTTGGCCACGCACCCCCATCTGGCCGGCCTGAACGTCACGATTCCGTACAAGGAAGAAGTAAAAGCCTATCTGCACGAGCTGGCGCCTACCGCTCAGTTGGTGGGCGCCGTCAACACCATCGAATTCGGCCCGAACGGCCGCCTCATCGGCCACAACACCGACCTTGAGGGGTTTGAGGTGGCACTAAGCGGATTTCTAGGCACTGCCCCGCCGCCGCTGCGGGCGCTGATTCTGGGGCGCGGCGGCGCGGCCAAAGCCGTGGAGGCGGCGCTGAAAAAGCGCCGGATACCGTACCTGTTCGTTACGCGGCAGCCGCTGGCGGCGGGCCTGACGTACGACGAGCTTTCGGGGGCGCTGTTGCGGCATCACCGGCTGATCATCAACACGACGCCCGTGGGCACGTGGCCCGACGTAACGGCCGCCCCTCCCCTGCCCTACGAGGCGCTCACGCCGGGCCATTTCCTGTTCGATCTGGTGTACAACCCCGCCGAAACCGAGTTTCTGCGGCGCGGCCGACTGGCGGGCGCCGCTACCCGCAACGGCCGCCGAATGCTGGACGCGCAGGCCGATGCGGCGTGGAGAATATGGACGGCCTCACCGGCTCCATAACTGGTCTTCGAATTCGACGAGCTTGCCGGCCGCTTCCTGCCCGGCGAACAGCCCCACGCGCTCGCCGCCGTAGAGTTCAGCGAGCGAGCGGTCATCGGGGTTTTCGATTTTGGTGATGCGCGAACAGAACAGCCACAGATCGAAGGCGTCGGCCAGGTTGCGATGCTCGGCCGAGTTGCGCGGGTTGAACCAGATAGCCTCGGCGGGGTGCGCGCGGAACACGCGCACCAGATCGGCGTAGCGAAACGAGGCGAGCGGCACGTCGTACCCCTTCGCGGTTTCGGCGGCCGGAATAGTAATCGTGACGGCCTCGAGCACGTGCTTGATTTGCGAGCGACGTTTATCGAACGTGAGTTGCTCTTTGAGCTCGAGCTGGTAGAGCTGGCGCGGCAGCAGCTCGGCGGGGGCCGTGGCCGTGGGGGCGGCGCCGGGTTGAGGAGCTGCACCCGTCGCGCGCGCCCACGCGGCGGCATCGTCATCAGCAGCGACGCCCGCCCGGTTGAAGCCGGCCGCGCGCTCGGCGGCGCTCAGGCCGGAGTCGGCGCCCGCCACGAGTAGGCGCGACCGAAATTCCTCTACGGTCAGCTCGCGCGTACACGAGTCGGTGCGGTAGGGCACCAGCTCGCCGCGCTTGACGGCGCGCACGATGAAATCCGTGACCCAACGCCCCTGCGCGAACAGCGGCTTGTTGGCTTTCTCGCGCAGGTCGAGGGTGTGCCAGACGGCTTTGCGCCAGAGCTGGTCGGCGGCGGGGATGGGCCGCGCCGCCGGGCCGGCATCCAGCGCCGTGCTTTGCTCGGCGCCGGGCACCAGGTCGGTCTGGGCCTGCGCCGTGAACACTACGACACCCGAAAAGGTCAGCGCGCGCAACGCGCTTCCACAAACAACCAGCATTCGCATCGGCTCAACAACTGAAAAGGTGGCGGCGAGGTGGAGCGATGGGTGGGCTGTTGAACGGTTGTGGTCTGCTCCCGCAGAACGCTCGTGCCGCCGTCCGTAGTATATCCGGCCACGGCTTTTGGGTGATGATTCGCATCATTGAGCCGCTTACCAACGCCTACCCGCTTCCGACGCCCGTTACCTTTGCTGAAAGGCGCGTTGCCTGTTACGCTGATCAGCCTTTCGGCGGAACCGGTAACATTCCGCCGCGTCTCAGAGCACAGTATAGATGGAGAGTTTTCACGCGCCGCCAGCCGGACCGGGCCGGTTCCGGCGGCCGGCACAAGGCGCCTGGCCCGAGGTGGCCGTAATGGCCGCGCTGGCCGCCGTGCATCTGGCCCTGCTGGCCGCCCGCGTCGGGTCGATCCTGTTACAACCAGGGAAGTATATTCTGGCGCCTGTCGGCGACGGCCCGAAAGGCTATTACGCCTTGCTCTGGTACCTGCGTCACGATAGCGGTACGCACTATACGGGAATGAACTACCCGTTCGGCGACTATTACGGCTACACCGATGGACTGCCGCTGCTCGCCTGGATACTGCGAAGCTGGAAAGGCGTATTCGGACTGGCCGATTCGACGGCTTTCGCCGTGCTCAATCTGTTTATCCTGTTGGCGTCAGTACCGGCTACGCTCCTGCTGTATGCCATTCTGCGGCGGTGCCACGTCGGGCAGGTGTGGAGCGCGGCGGCGGCGTTGCTGATCAGTTTTCTGGCGCCGCAGTTCCTGCGCTTTTGGGGCCATTTGAGCCTCGCGCTGACGCTGGCGGTGCCGCTGTTGTGGTGGTTGCAGATTCAGATTCAGGATGCCGTCGGCAGGGGTCGCCGCTGGCGCCGGGTAGGCGCTTACGTTGTGGCGCTGCTGCTGCTGGGCCAGTGTCATCCGTATTACCTGATTCACGGTCTGCTGCTCACGGGCAGCACGGCCGCGTTGACCGTGGTGCTGGCCGGCCGTCGGTGGCGCACCGTGTTGCCCGTGGCAGCGGCCTTGCTGGTGGCGGCAGTGGCACCAACGCTGCTGACTCAGCTGGCGCTGGGTCTGGTCAGCTCCGTGACCGACCGACCACGCGAGCCGTACGGCTTTTTCGTGTACCACGCCAGTCCGGGGACTGTTTTTGCGCCACCCTTCGAGCCATACGCGAGCGTGTGGCGCGCCGTTTTTCACCATCGACCCGGCAACGGGGAGGGGCTGGCGTATATCGGCCTGATTACGAACCTGATAGGCTCGCTGTTTCTGGTCAGGCTGGCCGTACGCTGGTGGCGCAATCGGGGGCGGCGGTGGCGCCCGGTCTTGCCTGCGCCGCTGCTGGCGCCCGTATGGGCGGCCGGTCCCATTCTGCTGTTTGCGATGTGCTGGCCGTTTGCCAACAACCCGGCCGCCTGGAGCGGCTTGCCCCTACTCATCAAGCAGTTTCGGGGGCTGGGGCGTTTTGCCTGGCTATTCTACTACATTTCCACCGTGCTGGCAGCCGTGTCGCTCTGGCAACTGTACCGATTGTTGCGGCTGCGCCGACTGGCCGGCTTAGGCAGTACGCTGCTGGTGCTGGCCGCCCTGCTGTGGGGTCTGGAATCGAAAGTACACGTAGAAACCGCCCTCCGCGAGCTGCCCAAATTCGACTTCGCGCACAAGCTGCTCACAGGCGATCATTATACCCAGGCCCTCGCCCGTGCGGGCCGCGCGCCGGCCACCTATCAGGCGATTCTGCCACTCCCGTACTACCATCAGGGAACGGACAAGATTGGCCGGGAGCCGATTGACTCCACTGCGCCGGCCAGCTTCCGGGCGGCCCTGCAAACGGGTCTGCCTCTGGCTTCGACGATGATGGCGCGCATCTCGATCAGCCAAATGGCTCAGAGCGTGGGCCTGTTCGCGTCGGATCTGTTGCCGAAGCCGATACTCACGCAGTTCCCGTCGCGGAAGCCGTTGTTGGTGCTGGTGGCCGCCCCCGCCCACCTGACGCCCCCAGAGCGCGCCCTGTTGCGCCGCGCTCGCCATCTGGCCGTCGTGGGCACGACGGAGTTGTACGAGCTGTCGCTCGATTCGCTCGAAACGCGGCGCCCGGCTGCCGAAGCGCGGTGGTTCGCGCAGAATCGCGCGGCGCTACTGACTGCGCCGACGGCCGGCGGCACCGTGTGGCGCCGTACCCCCGGCGCCGGCATCGTCTGGAATACGTTTGCCGACACTACTGCCGAAGTTTCCTTCACCCGACCGGGCGCATTCACGCGGTTGCGCGGGGATGCTCTTTTATACAATTCCACACTACCCGATCCGCTTCCGACCGACACCGCCACCTACGAGCTTAGCTATTGGCAATGGCTCGGCGCACCCGGCGGGTTGCCGTGGGTAGAAGTGAGCCAGCACAGCCCGACCGGGGAACGTCTGGAAATGGTCAGCGCCGATTTTCGAGAGGCCGTTGAAATCAGCGGGCAGTGGATACGAATGAACGTCGTGTTTCGCCTGACGCGCCCGAACAACCGTGTTCGGGTCTTGATCCACGCCGACACCCGCTACGTAATCGATGACTTGCTGATCCGCCCGCGCACCACGCCGGTGTGGTGGTTGGCGGCTGACGGCCGTACCGTCGTGTACAACGGCTATCCGCTGAGTCAGTAGTCTGAGCGGCTTCGGTTGGTATTTTTGACGCTCAGACCTTCCGGCCCGCATTGCTTCCGTCTTCCTCGCCGCCGCCCGTACCTGCGGCTTCCATCGACCTCGTTCTGCCGTGTTACAACCCGCCAACCGGCTGGGTACGCACGATTGCGGACTCAACCGCGCGCCTGCGGGCGCGTTTGCCGCACATAACGTGGCGCGTCATCGTAGTCAACGATGGCGCCCGGAGTGGCGTCAGCCCGGCCGATGTAGCGGTCTTGACGGAGCAGGTGCCAAGGCTGACCTATTTGGCCTACGAACAGAATCGGGGCAAAGGCCACGCGCTGCGGCACGGCATCCGCGCGGCTACGGCGCCGATTACGATTTTCACCGACATCGACTTTCCGTACACCGAGGACAGCCTGGTAGGCGTCGCCACTACCTTGCTCGGCGGCGGAGCCGACGTCGTGACCGGCGCCCGCGATGAGTCATACTACTCGGCCGCGCCGCCCAGCCGCCAGCTTATCTCGAAGCTGCTACGCCACGCCACCCGCACCTTGTTGGGCCTGGCCGTGTCGGACACCCAAGCGGGCCTTAAAGGCTTCAACGCGGCCGGGCGCGCGGTATTTCTACGCACCACAACCGACCGTTACCTGTTCGACCTAGAATTCATCTTTCTGGCTTCGCACAAATCCGGCGGCGCGGCCGCGCTGCGGGTGTTGCCGCTGCCGGTGCGGCTGCGGCCCGGCATCGTCTTCTCCAAAATGAACTGGAAGATTCTGTTGAGCGAAAGCCGGTCGTTCGCCAGGATTTTGCGGCAGCGCTGGATGTAGCGATATAGCGCAACCCAAGCCCGGTGGAGGCGGTAAGCGGTGCTTTCATCTCATCGCTCGTTTCAGCGCTATTCCCACTCACGCCAATGCAAGCCCCCCGCCACGACGACGAAGACCACATTCGCGATTACAGCGGCCCGGAAGCCATCGCCAAGCTCAAAGAGCTGGCGTCGGGCATCTGTATGTTCACGACGTTCACCGAGCAGCGGCCGGCGCCGAGCCGCCCGATGGATATTCAGGGCGTCGGCGATGATAGTACGCTCTACTTTTTCAGCGCCGCGTCATCGGCCAAGAATCAGCAGATTGCCGCCGACCCCGGCGTTCAGATTTATCTCGCCAACCAAAACGTCTCGGAGTATCTGAGCATCTACGGCCGCGCCACCGCCTCGCGCGACCGTGCTCTGATTGACAAATACTGGCACGAGGACGTAAAAATCTGGTTTCAGGGCGGCAAGGATGACCCGGATTTGACCATCATCAGCCTGCAACCCGAGGCGATTCATTACTGGGACACCAAGCACAGCCCGGTAGTGGCGCTGCTGAAAATGGGCGCCTCGCTGCTGACGGGCAAGACGATGGATGATGGGGTGGAAGGGGAGTTGAAAGTGTGAGGTAAGGGCGGGTCTCCGGCCCGCGAATCTGTAGGCTTTTCGCAGCAAGCACGCCCCGTGTAGAAGCTTTTTTCGGTAGCTGGGCTGGACCGCGAACCTCCGGTTCGCGGTCCAGCCCAGCTACCTTGTTAAGCGTTCAGCCGAAAGCGATGTGGCATTCAGCGGTTTAACCGATACTCGTCCGACCACTGGGAGTGGTCGGACGACTGCGGCGCGGCCTCGCCCGACCACTCCCAGTGGTCGGACGAGTATCAGCTAAATATCGCAAAACTTCTGGTCAGCAACTCTGCGCGAACGGCACCCCCAGAGCTACAACGCCCCGCCGGACGTGCGTCTGGCGGGGCGTTGGCGTTTCGGGTGGTAGCTCGGGTTTGTCTCAGCTTTTCAATCCATTCAAATCATTACTCCTTTGCCACGCGCACCACGCGCGTTTCGGCGCCGACCTGCACACTGAGCAGGTAGAGGCCCGCCGGTTGCGCGCTCAGCTCGGGCACGGCCACGGTGGCGGTGCCGGCCGCGAGGGGCACGGCGCGGGTCAGCACGAGGCGGCCGGCGAGGTCGGTGAGGCGGAGGGTAGCGGTGGTGGCATCGGGCGCGGCGATGCGGACGGTCAGCGCGGCGCCGTGGCTCACCGGGTTCGGCGCGGCCTGCACGGAGAGGGGCAGGCGGTCGAGGCGGACGGCGCGGACGTCGGAGTGCGCCACGGTGCCGTCTTCATCGACCTGGCGGAGGCGGTAGTAGCGCAGGGCGCCGGTGGCGGGCACGTCGCGGTCGGTCAGCGCGTAGGCGTGGCCGGTGGCGGTGGTGCCCTGCGCGGCTACGCGGCCTACCTCTCGGAAACCGGCGGCGGGGCCGTCGCCGGCTTCCACCACGAACTCGGCGGCGTTCTTCTCCGAGGCCGTGCGCCACGTCAGGCGCACGTCGCGGCCGGCTTTCGCGGCGTCGAAGCTCACCAGCTCGACCGGCAGCGGCGCGGTGCCGCCGTTGAGGTAGAACTCGGAGAAGTGGTCGGCGATGGTGGCCTGGGCGACGAAGTACGGCTTCTCAGCGGGCACCGTGACCGTGGGTGTCAGCAGCGCGAGCTGCGTGGCGGGGTTGCTCCACTGGTTGTTGGTCAGGAGGCAGTCCTCGTTGGGGCCGCTGTACTTGGTGAGCATCAGGTCGGCGGCGGTCTGGATGTCGTTGCCGTCGCCGTCGTTGGCGGCCTGGTAGGCGGCCAGTTCGGTTTTCAGGGCGTAGAAGCGCACATCGACCGTGTGCCCCGCGAAGGTATTTTGGGCGATGACGTGCCAGTTGCGGCCCAGATACTCGCGGCCGGCGCCGTCGGCGCGCACCGGGCCTTGAATCACCGTGAACTCAACCCGCACCTGCCCAAGCACCCGGCCGCGGTCGTTTAGCTCAGCCACGGTGCGGCCGTTGAGCTTGATGCGCTGCCACGTACCGCTGCCGGTACTGCTGATGGCATCGGAGGTGAGGCACTGGTTGTGGGTGAGGTCATAGACCACGATGGCGGTGTCTTCGATGACGGTGAAGGCTTCGCCGGTGGTTTTGAGCGCCTCCTGATTCCCGGCCACGTCGCGGGCGAGGGTGAAGAAGTCGTAGCGCGCGCCCGGTACGCCGACGTACGTCGTGTCGGTGGCGATGAGGCCGGTAGCCCACGCGACGAACGGCCCGCCGTCGCGGCTCACGAACACGTCGTAGGTGTGCAGGCCGGAGCCGTTGGTGTCGTCGGCGCCCTGCCACGTAAGCGGAATCGCGGTGACGCCGGCGGCCATCGTCGGCGGCAGCGGATTCACCAGCGACACCGGCGCGGCGGCGTCGAGCAGGTTGCCCCAGCGATTGGTGAAGATGGCCGGGTTTTCATCGAACACGATGCGCGCCTGGGCGGTCACGGAGTCGCCGGTGAGGGCTGTGGGGTCGGCCCGGATGGTGTAGTGCGCGAAGCCTTCGCCGGCGCCGGCCGAGTCGTTGAGCGGCAGCAGGCCGAGGGTGGCGTCCTGCGGCGGCAGACCGGTTTCGGGGTCGATGGTTTCGAGCACCCAGAAGGCTTCGCGGTTCACCACGTCCACGCCGGCCGTCACGCGGACGTCGTAGCCGAGCGAGTCGGGCAGGTTGAGCAGGCGCGAATAAGCCGACGAGTTGGCGGGCACCGCGAAGCGGAACGGCCCGAAGCCGAAGTCGCCGAGGCGGAAGGCGCGCGGGTCCACGGCGTCGCACAGGGGCTGCGTGACGCGCACCACCTGCGCGGCGGCCGTCGCCAGCGCGGGGTCGTTCTCGAACTGAATCTGGTAGCCCAGTTCCTGCTGTGCACTCACCCAGCGGCGCGGGCCGACGCCGGTTGGCCCGGCAATCAGGTTCGGGTCGTAGGAGGCGATAATCATCGTGCAGCTCGCGCCGCGCGTGTTGGCGAGCAGCCGGAGCGAATCGGCGCAGCCAATCAGGGCGGCCGGGTAGCCCGGCCCGAACGGATCGGGCCAGAACTCGCGGGCGCACTCGGTGATGGGGAACGCCGAGTTGCAGATGCCGCCCGGCAGAGCCAGCGCGCTCATCGGGTGGGTGTAGCCGGTGGCGGGCGGCGCGGCCACGAGCGTGGTATCGAGCAGGTTCCAGCGGGCGTATTGGCGCACCAGCGAATCGGCCCAGAGCGCCGGAGTGCTCGCCAGACTCACCACGCCGGGCGCGTAGCTGCCGGGCGCGGCCAGCACGGCCGTGCGGTAGCGCTCGATGTGCGCCAGCGTACGCCCCGCTTGCCACTCGGGCGTGAGCGCCTGCTGATTCCAGACCACCGGGTAGGGCATCGGCGGGTCGCCGGGACCGGGACCGGCCGGCGGCGTCAGGCGCAGGTTCACCTGCACCACGTCGTCGGGCATCACGTCCTGCGCGGTCATCGGCAGCACCTCGGTGGGGCCGTCGGGGAGCAGGTTGAGCGGGGTGCCGCTCGTGCCGCCCGCGTGGAAATCGCTCTTCTTGCGGGCGTTCGGCGTGTGCGTGACCACGGGGCGCGAGCCGGTGGGGATGTTGAACGAGAAATTCCAGGTCGGAATGTCCACGTT
>ERZ1066122.1277-NODE-1277-length-20843-cov-7.005917_pt1 | contig 20843 bp, 20 predicted proteins | sample MGYA00382769_ERZ1066122 | MGnify/ENA primary metagenome ERZ1066122 (study PRJEB33369, sample SAMEA5778352) | biofilm metagenome | biome: Industrial cooling water; feature: Water cooling tower basin; material: Biofilm | place: United Arab Emirates | collected... | reverse complement strand
GCCGGTCGATGTAGCGGTCCATGACGTCTTCGTCGCTGACCTGGCCCTCGCCCGAATGCCACTCGCCCGCGGCGGCACGGCGGCCGATCTCCTTGATCTCAGGGCCGAACACCGAGCGACCGGACAGCAGCATCTTGAAGCCGTTGTAGTCGGCCGGATTGTGGCTTCCAGTGATCTGGATGCCGCCGCCGACGTCGAGCTCGAAGGTGGAGAAATAGAGCATCGGCGAGGGGCCGAGGCCGATGCGGACCACGTCGATCCCGCTTTCGGTAAGGCCGCGGATCAGCGCATCCTGCAGCATCGGGGAATGGGTGCGCCCGTCGCGGCCGACCGCGATTCGCGACACGCCCTCTTCGCGGGCCATGGAGCCGTAGGTCCGGCCGAGCGCGTAGGCGTCCGCCTCGTGCAGGGTGGAGCCGATGATGCCGCGGATGTCGTACTCGCGGAGGATGGTGGCGTTGAAGCTGTGGGTCATGGCGCGGCCCCGTAGCAAGCCGCGCCGGGTTCATCCACTCCCGTCAGCGCTTCAGGGCGCGGACCGCCTCCAGGGTCTTCGAGACATGGTCCTTCCAGTTCATGTCCGAGTGGACGAAGGCGATGCGGCCGTCCGGCGCGATGACGTAGCTGGTGCGGTTGGTCATGTTCACGACCGGCAGCTTGACGTCATAGGCCTTGATCACGGCCGGGCTTGCGGTCGCCACCGGGAACTGGCCGCGGCAGGCTTCGACGCTGAACTTCTTCAGAGTGGCGAGATCGTCGGCGCTCATGCCGACCACCGTGGCGCCGAGCTTGCGGAACTCCGGCATGGCGTCGCTGAACGCCTTGGCCTCCAGCGTGCAGCCCTGGGTGAACGCCTTGGGGTAGAAGTAGAGGACGACGGGACCTTGCCGGAGCTTCTGCGCCAGGTGGACGGTAAAGGGCTTGCCGGCGAGCGCGCCGGTCGTGCGGAAGTCGGGGGCCTTGGCGCCGACCGCCAGCGCGGCATGCGCGGGAACGGCGAGCGCGATGGCGGCGCCGCCGGCAAGGGCGGTGACGAAAGCGGCGATCGGGCGTGCCATGCGCATGTCTCTCTCCTCTAGAATAGTCCGGGTACTTCGCGCTGCGCGGCCGTCGGCCGCCGGCTCTGCAGCAGCTCGCGGCCGCGCAGGGCTTGGGGCCTGATAGCATCGGCCGAGATGGCTGTGCAGCTCCGACCGGCAAGGAAGTCGAGGGCGGTGCGGATCGATGCCTCGGCCGGATCGCCGAGCGGCTTGGTGAAGTCGTCGCTGGCCTGGCAGGTAGCGCGCATGGTGCCAGCGAGGCCGGTGTAATAGTCACCCTGGCGGTCGCGGTTCTCGGTCCTGAACGCCACCACGCGGAGGCGGTCGTCGCAGGAGGCGCGGTCGATGGCGATCTGCCCGACCGGCTTGCCGTAGGTGTTGGTGCCGATCAGGGCGGCGGCGGCGCCGAGATACGGGCCGAAGGTGTTCATCACCAGCTCGCTGGCGGAAGCGCTGCCCCTGGTGCCGATGAAGGCGATGCGGGTTGCGGGAATGGACTCGGGCTGCGGGTTGAACAGCTCGGTCTCGTTGTTGCTCGCCTTTTCCGGGCGAAAGGTCGTGTGGCTCATGACGTCGGAGCGGGAACGCTGGCCGCCGAGCAGGTTGTTCATCAGCTCGGCGATGCTGACCATGCCGCCGCCGTTGTAGCGGAAGTCGACGATTACCTCGGTGATGCCTTGGGCGCGGAAGTTGGCGAAGGCGGTGCGGAGCGCCGGGTCCGCGGTGCTGATGAAGGTGCGGAGGTTGACGTAGCCGACCTTGCGGCCGCCGTCGTCGATGATCCGGGAGCCATAGCGGTTGGAGACGGGTGCAAGCGTGTAATTGGCCTTGGTGACGCTGACGACGCTTTCAGTTGCGCCGTTGCGGATGCGGAAGACGCGGGTGACGCCCGGGTCGGGCGGACCGATCGCCTCATCGATTCCGGCCTGGCCTTGCGTGGACAGGATGTCGGCAACGGTGCGGAGGTTGGCGTTCGTGGTACCGATCGCGAGGATCTCCGTGCCGCGGTCGATGCCCTGAGCGAAGGCGGGTGCGCCTTCGAACGCCTCGGCGATGAACAGCTTCTGCGCGGCGGTGTCAGTGCTGAGGCGAATGCCGAAGCCGGCGTTCGAGCCGCTGTTGTAGAAGGCATTCTCCTCGGCGATCGAGGTGATGTAGGTGAAGTAGCGGTCCTTCTGCTGACTGCGCGCGGTGGCGGTCAGCGCGTCGATGAAGTCATCGACGTTGGTATAGGGGCTCGGATCTAGGCTCGCCGGCAGGGTCTCGGGGAACAGATACCATTCGCGCAGCACGCCCGCAGCCCAGTCCTGGCGCGAGCGAAGCGAGCAGGTCGCGGTGGACGTCGGTGTGGGGGTCGGGGTGGGAGTCGGCGTGACCGTCACCGGTGGAGCCGAACTGCCGCCACCGCCGCCGCCACCGCCGCAGCCCGCCAATGCCGCGACCCCGCACATCCAGACGCCGAACTTCTTCCCGCCCACGCCAATCTCCTTTTGCCGAGAACGGGTTATCGCATCCGACGGAGGCTGTCAGCGGGCTTTGGACGGTATCCCGGAACTGTGGCGCGAAGCACGCATTCGAGCCTCGACTGACAGGAGGATGACGTCATGACGAAGAAGGTCGAGGTCGACGACAGCAACCCGGATGCGGTGCATCAGGAAGTCGAGGTCAGCGAGGAACTGGCGGAGATCGTCGGCAAGGGGCCAATGGCGCGTGGCCAGGTTACGTCGGCGATCTGGGATTACATCCACAAGCACAAGCTGCAGGCCGAGGACGACGGCCGCGAGATCGAGCCGGACGAGAAGCTGGGCAAGATCATCGGCACCAAGCGAATCAGCATGTTCCAGATGACCGCCAAGGTGAACGAGCACATCCGCTCGCCGGAGAAGGCCGGGCGCTGAGGCTGCTGCCCGTCGAGCCGCTCAGTCGAACAGCGAGGGGAAGATCCACACGGCCGACATGGCGAGCACAATCAGCAGGAGCGAGATCGCCAGGACCCAGCGGACCACCCCTTCCTGGCGGGCACCGGTCACCTGTTCGGACGTGTAATGCCGTTCGTCGCTGTTCATCGCGCCTCTCCTCGGCTGGAGTCATGCGCACCATACTCCTTTGCGCCGCCGGACGGGAGGCCGACCAAGGCCTAGTGGCGGAAGTGGCGCATGCCAGTGAAGAGCATCGCCAGCCCCGCCTCGTCGGCCGCGGCGATCACCTCGTCGTCGCGGATGGACCCGCCGGGCTGGATCACTGCCGTGGCGCCTGCCTCCACCGCCGCGAGCAGCCCATCGGCGAAGGGGAAGAAGGCGTCGGAGGCGACGGCGGAGCCGACCGTGCGCGGTTCTGGCCAGCCGTGGGTCTCCGCAGCTTCCCGAGCCTTGCCGGCGGCAATGCGCGCGGAGTCGCGGCGGTTCATCTGTCCGGCGCCAATTCCCGCGGTGGCACCGTCCTTCGCATAGACGATGGCATTGGACTTGACGTGCTTGGCCACAGTCCAGGCGAACAGGCAGTCGGCCAGTTCCTGCTCCGTGGGCTGGCGGCGGGTTACGCAGCGGAGCTGGTCGCGGCCAATGCGGCCATTATCGCGTGCCTGGACGAGCACGCCGCCCGCGATCGTCTTCATGGTAAGGCCGGGCCTTGCCGGGTCCGGGAGCGCTCCGGTCAGCAACAGCCGGAGGTTCTTCTTGGCGGCGAAGGCAGCGATCGCTTCTTCGTCTGCGTCGGGCGCGATCACCACCTCCGTGAAGATGTCTGTGATCGCGCGCGCGGTGGCACCGTCCAGCGGCCGGTTCACGGCGACGATGCCGCCGAACGCCGACACGGAGTCGCACTGCAGCGCGGCAGTGTAGGCGTCGAGCAGACCGTTGGCTTCCGCGACGCCGCACGGGTTGGCGTGCTTGACGATGACGCAGGCGGGCCGGCCGTCCCGAAACTCCGATACGAGCTCCAGCGCCGCATCCGCGTCGTTGAGGTTGTTGTAGCTGAGCTCCTTGCCCTGCAGCTGGCGCGCGCCAGCAACGCCCGCCGCACCGCGCACCTGTGGGAGGTAGAGGGCGGCAGCCTGGTGCGGGTTTTCGCCGTAGCGCAGCTCCTGGCACTTGCTGAGGGCCAGCGGGAGCGTCGGCGGGAACATCTGCCCCTGGTCGGCAAAGGCGAACCAGCTGGCGATGGCGCTGTCGTAGGCGGCCGTAAGCGCAAAGGCCTTTGCGGCCAGCCGCTTGCGCAGGACGAGTGACGTCATGCCGCCGTTTGCATTCAGCTCGCTCAGCAGTTCGGAATAGTCAGCCGGATCCGTGACGATGGCCACGAACGCATGGTTCTTGGCGGCCGAGCGGACCATCGAGGGGCCGCCGATGTCGATATTCTCGATCACCTCGTCCCGGCCGGCGCCGCGCGCGACCGTCTGCTGGAAGGGGTAGAGGTTGACGACGACAAGGTCGATCGCGGCAATGCCGTGCTCCGTGGCGGCCGCGGCATGCTCGGGATTGTCGCGGACCTGCAGCAGGCCGCCGTGCACCTTGGGGTGCAGGGTCTTGACCCGCCCGTCCATCATCTCGGGAAAGCCGGTTAGGTCGGCGATGTCGCGCACCTCATGGCCGAGTTCGCGCAGCCGTGCCGCGGTGCCGCCGGTCGAGACCAGCTCCACGCCATGACCCGCCAGCCCGCGTGCAAGCTCCTCCAGGCCAGACTTGTCTGACAGGGAGATGAGTGCCCGGCGGATGGGGACGAGGTCGGTCATGCTTTGCCTTCTAACTCGAGCGGCGGAACAGCCAGTTGATCTCGGCGCCGAGGGCTGAGACCTCGCCGACGATCACCAGCTGGGTGGTGGAGCGGAGCTGCGCCTGGCCGTCGACGAAGACGCTCTCCTCGATGCCGAGCTGGGCGCCCCGGCAGCGGAAGTTCCAGGGCGGCGCGCCGGGGCTGCGGAGGATGGCGCCAAGTCCGTCGGCGGTCGGCACCGCCTCGACGCCCGGCGCGAGATGGAAGCGGATGGCGTAGGGCGCGGCTTCGCGGATCTTCTTGCGGCCGCGCGGCTGGAGCCGGTCGAGCCCGCGGATCTCCTTGCCGTCGTTGCCGAGGCTGAGCGCGCGGCTGTGCGCCAGGCCGAAGGCACGGACATAGCCGTCGTGGATCGCCTCGATCCGGCTTGCGTCATTGTCCTCGCTGCGCTCCACGGTGACGTCGGTGACGCCACGGCCGAGCGAGCCGTCCGGATGGATCGAGGTGCTGTTAGTGTCGCTGAGCGTCAGCGTGCTGTGGGCGGCGGTGGTCCGCAGCGCCTGGGCGAGGTCCGGCGGGACGGCGGACGGGGTAAGGCCGGGTCCGCCGCAGTTCACCACCAGCCGCTGGGCGCCGTCGCTGATCTCCACCGCGAGCGTCGAAGCGGAGCCGATCCGCGCCATGCGGGTAGCGGGCGGCGGGGCGGCGTCGATCACCAGGATGGTGCCAAGCGCGCTCAGCCGGTGATAGCCCCAGCCCTTGGGCGTCCGCAGCGGACGGGCGCGGAAGCCGCAGCCCTCCACCAGCGCGGCAATGCGCGCCATCTCGCCTGGATTGCCGCCCTGCCAGCTCGACAGGGTGCCATCGCCCATGGTGAGGCCATGAAGCGCGGCAAGGGCGGCCGCGGCGGCATTCTCCAGCGCTTCGGGCGTGTCGTGCTTGGCGGCGGCGTAAGCGGCCTTCAGCAGCCCGAGGCGATCGACCAGCAGCATCTGCTCCGTCGGGGAGCGACTCATCAGCCCGCCGTCGTCATACTGCGACGTGGAGAGGGCACGCGCGAGCCCGCCCTCGGCCCGGGCGACCCGCAACATGCCGCCCTGCAGCAGCAGGCCAGCCGCGGTGAGCCCAGCCCATGCGGTGATGCGCGACAGGCCCGGCGGCGCCTGGTCGGCGGTCGCCGCGAGATGCCGGGCACCGCGTGCCATCGTGTTGAGCAGGGCCGAGCGGTAGGCGGCGTCGCGGCTCGAGAGGAGATAGGGCGCGTAAGCCGTCCAGAACAGCAGCCGCTCTCCCCACAGCTGCGGCGCCCAGGCGGCGTCGGCCTTGGTCCCGTGGGCGAGCAGCCAGCGACCGCCGATGGCTTCGGCGAGCCGGGCGCCTTTCTCGCGGGAGGCGGCCGCCGCGAGGTCGCGCAGCCAGGAGAAGCCCTGGAGCTCCTCAGCCAGCGGTCCATCGGTCCCGACCGCCGCAAAATCCACGTCGACGAGGTTCAGCGCCTCCGCGCCGCGGACGAACTTGCCGGTCAGCAGCTGCTCGCCGCGCGCCCGGTCGCCGGTCACATGGTCGCGCGGCACCGCCAGCAGGCGCAGCGGCTGCTTCGAGCTGCCGAACAGGCGCGCGAGCAAAGGTGCCTGGCCAAGCTTGCGGATCGCCGCTTCGGTCATCCCTGGCCCCGAAGCGCCCGGATGTTGGCGGCGTACTGCTCCACTCCGCCGCGGAAAGCCGCTGTCCCCGCGACGAGGGCGGTCGCCCCCGCATCGACGCACTGGCGTGCCGTCGTGGCGTCAACGCCGCCGTCGACCTCCACGGTGACGTCGAGTCCTTCCTTCGCCACGCGCTTGGCGATCGCCTCGACCTTGCGCAGCTGGCTGGCGATGAAGGCCTGGCCGCCAAAGCCCGGATTGACGCTCATCACCAGAACAAGATCGATCTCTTCGAGGACGTAGTCGAGCATCTTGGCGGGGGTGGCAGGGTTCAGCGACACGCCGGCCTTCTTGCCTAGGCTCTTGATCCGCTGGACGGTGCGATGGAGATGCGGGCCTGCCTCCGGATGGACGGTGATGATGTCGGCACCGGCCTCCGCGAAGGCGTCCAGGAAGCCGTCCACGGGCGAAATCATCAGGTGGACGTCGAATGGCTTGGCCGAATGCGGGCGGAGCGCCTTCACCACGGCCGGGCCGATAGTGAGATTGGGCACGAAATGCCCGTCCATCACGTCGATGTGGATCCAGTCCGCGCCCGCCGCGTCGATCGCCCGCACTTCCTCGCCGAGCCTGGCGAAATCGGCGGACAGGATGGAGGGGGCGATGATCGGAGCGGCCATGGGGCCGATTAGACGCTAAGCCCCGCTTCGGACAAGGCGCGCGACGAAGAAGCCGTCGAGCCCGCCTTCCGCTTCGAGCATGCCGGGGAGGATGCGGAGGAAGCCGTCGCTTGTGGGGGTGATGCCTTGTGGGAGCTCGTCAGGCTGGACCGGCCGAACTCGCGCGTCCGAGCGGCGCTGGAGCAGTGCCTTGACCACCTCTTCGCCTTCTTCGGGCTCGAGCGAGCAGACGGCATAGACGAGGGTTCCGCCGGCCTTCAGCCAGCCAAGCGCCCGCTCCAGCAGGCGAAGCTGGAGGTCCGCGCTGTCGGCGATGATGGAAGGCCGCGCGCGGTAGAGGACTTCCGGATGGCGGCGGAAGGTGCCGGTTGCGGAGCAGGGCGCGTCCAGCAGCACCGCGTTGTACGGTTTGGCCGCCTCCCATTCGAGCGCATCGGCGACGATCGTTTCCGCCGCAAGCCCTGTACGGGCCAGATTGTCGCCAAGTCGTCCGAGACGACTTTCGGAGCGGTCGAGTGCGGTGACCCGATGACCGGCGGCCGCAAGCTGCATGGTCTTGCCGCCGGGTGCGGCGCAAGCGTCGAGGACGGTCGCGGCATCGCCGGGGATCAAACGGGCGGGTAGGGACGCGGCAAGGTCCTGCACCCACCAGTGCCCCTCGCCGAAGCCGGGCAGTTCGGCAACGGGGAGCTGGTCGGACAGGCGGACGTGACGGGGGGCGAGCGGCATGCCGCCGGTCTCGGCCGCGAAGGCCTGGGCCGACGAATCATCGCGAAAGCTGAGATCGAGCGGCGGGCGGCGGACGATGGCGCGGCGGGCCGCCTCGACAACCTGCGCGCCCCATGCCGCTGCCCAGCGCTGCTCTACATCCGACGGGAGGGGCGTCTCCGCGGCCGCGGTCACGTTCCGGCGCAGCAACGTCCCGAGCACGCCGTGCACCAGCCGGCGCGGGCCGCCGTCGACCAGCGGAAGCGACGTGGCGACGATGGCGTGGTCGGGCACGTTTAAGGCGAGCTTCTGCGCGAGCGCCAGCCGCAGCACGGCACGGGCCTTTGCATCGTCGGGCAGCCGCTGCCGCGTCGCGCTGTCGATCAGGTGGTCGAGTTCGGGGAGCCGCCGCAGAGTCTCGCCGGCGATGGCCAGCGCGAGCGCCTGATCGGCGGCTGGGAGCTTCGACCCTTGCGCGGCGGAGTCCATCGTCTGCCCGGAGCGCAGCACCCGGTCGAGCACGCGCAGCGCGGTGCGGCGCGCCTCCACGCCCGGGTCCGCCCCTCTTCCCTTCTCCTGGCTCAGCGCCCATCTCCCATGGCATGGAACGGCCCAAGCATCTCGAACCGCCCGCCTACCTCAGCAAGTCGCCACCGGTGCCAACGCCCGAGCCGGCAAAACCGGCCGATGCGCCTGCCGGTGAGGAGGGGAAGCTGGAGCCCACCCGCTACGGCGACTGGGAGAAGAAGGGCATTGCCTGGGATTTCTGATCCCGGCACCTAGTGCGCTTCCGGCCGCGGCGGACGGCTGAGCAGGCTTTCGAGCACCTCGTCCACGCTGCAGCGACCGGCGAGCAGATCGTCCACCGCCGCGACGATCGGCATGTCGATGCCGCGCTGGTCGGCGAGGCGTCGGAGCACCGGGGCCGTGAACGCCCCTTCCGCGACGGTCTGGCGATCGCTCATCAGGGTGGCGGCGCTAAGGCCCTCGCCAAGGCCCTTGCCGAGGGAGAAGTTGCGCGAGCTTGTGGATGAACAGGTGAGGACCAGGTCGCCGAGACCTGACAGGCCTGCCAGTGTCTCCTTGCGGGCGCCGCAGGCCAGGCCGAAGCGGGTCATTTCCGCAAAGCCCCGGGCGATCAGCGCGGCGCGGGCGTTTTGGCCCAGGCCCTTTCCCTCGACCACCCCGCAGGCGATCGCCAGCACGTTCTTGACCGCGCCGCCGACTTCCGCTCCGGCGACGTCGTCGGACAGGTAGATGCGGAAGCTCGGCAGGGCGAGGCGTTCGCGGACATGCTCCGCCATGCGCTGGTCGCCGGCGGCGAGGGTCAGCGCGGTCGGCATGCCCGCGGCGACCTCGTGGGCGAAGGTCGGGCCGGACAGGACCATGACCGAGGCGTCGGGACAGACCTCGCGCGCGACATGATTGAGGAGCTGGCCGCTGCGTTCCTCGATGCCCTTCGAGCAGAGGATCAGCGGGCGGGTGCAAACGGGCGCCTGTTCCAGCACGCCGCGCATGTGCTGGGCGGGGGTGACCACCAGCCAGGCGTCGCAGCCATCGAATTGGCTGAGATCGCTGGTGGCAACGACGTTGGGCGAGAGCAGTCGACCGGGCAGGTAGACCGCATTCTCGTGCATCTGATTGATGCTGGCGACGACCTCCGGCTCGCGGGCCCAGATCAGGGTCTCGTGCCCCTTGCTGGCCGCTACCTGCGCCAGCGCCGTGCCCCACGCGCCGCCGCCGATCACCCCGATCCGCTCGATCATGCCTTCACCCCCGCTCCCCTGACCGCTTCCGCCGCGGCGTCCAGCGGCCAGCGTGCCCTGGCCGGTGCGTCCAGACCATCAACCAGGCCGGCCGCGAACCGCTCCGCACCCGCCCAGGCGATCATTGCCGCATTGTCGGTGCACAGCCAGCCGGGAGGCACGGCGAAGCGGCGGCCGTGACGCTCGGCCAGGGCTTGCAGGGCGGAGCGGACCTGCCTGTTGGCGGCGACTCCGCCGGCGACAACCAGAGTCGGCGCATCGCTGCTGCGAAGTGCGAGCGCGGTCCGGTCGGCCAGGCAGTCGACCACCGCCTGCTGGAAGCTGGCGGCGATGTCCGCCGGGCGGTGGGAACACGCTGCGACCGCGCGCTGCACGGCGCTCTTGAGGCCGGCGAAGGAGAAATGCGGCTCACCGGAACCGACCAGCGGGCGAGGCAGCGGCACGGCGTGCGGGTCACCTTCCGCCGCGAGTGCTTCGATCGCCGGGCCCCCAGGATAGCCGAGGCCGAGCAGCTTCGCGGCCTTGTCGAACGCCTCGCCCGCCGCGTCGTCGATGGTGGTCGCGAGCCGGCGATAGTCGCTCAAGGCCCGCACCTCGAGCAGCTGGCAGTGGCCGCCGCTCGCCAGCAGAAGCAGGTAGGGAAAGCCGAGGTCGGGATCGACCAAGCGCGGCGAGAGCGCATGTCCCTCCAGATGGTTGACGGCCACCAGCGGCTTGCCCGCCGCGAGCGCCAGGCCCTTGCCAGCGAGCAGGCCCACCATGACGCCGCCGATCAGGCCAGGACCCGCAGTTGCAGCGATCGCATCCACCTCGCCGATGGTGAGGCCGGCTTCCTCCAGCACCTGGCGGACCAGGCCCGGAAGCACCTCGGCATGGGCGCGCGCGGCGATCTCCGGGACGACGCCGCCATAGGGCTGGTGAGCGCTGTTCTGGCCGACGACCGCCTGCGCCAGGATGCGGCGGTCGGTCGTCACCAGCGCCGCCGCGCTGTCGTCGCAGGAGGATTCGAGGCCGAGGATGATGGACATGGACGGGCGCCCTTTGCCCTAGCGGGTGCGGCTAGGCTAGTGGCGGCGCATGGCTCCTCCTTCGCGTCCCCTCGTGCTCGGCACCCGCGGCTCGCCCCTCGCCCTCGCCCAGGCCCGGATGGCGGCGGCGGCGCTGATCGCGGCCCATGGCTGGACCGAGGAGATGGTGACAATTCGGACGGTGAAGACCAGCGGCGATCGGATCCAGGACCGGCCGCTCGCGGAAGTCGGCGGCAAGGGGCTGTGGACTAAGGAGCTGGATCAGTATCTGCTCGCCGGCGAGACCGACTTCTCCGTCCATTCGATGAAGGACGTGGAGAGCGTTCGTCCCGACGCGCTGCACATTCCGGCGATGCTGCCGCGCGCGGACGTCCGAGACCGGCTGGTGGGCGCCGGCAGCATTGCGGCGCTGAGCCAGGGCGCGAAGCTCGGGACATCCTCGCCGCGGCGGGCGGCGCAATTGCTGCGGCTGCGGCCCGATCTCAACGTGCAGCCGATCCGCGGCAACGTGGCGACGCGGCTGCACAAGGTGGAGAGCGGCGAGGTGGATGCGACGCTGCTCGCCGCGGCCGGGCTTGACCGGCTTAGGATCGAAGCCGGTGCAGCAATCGAGAGCGACACCATGCTCCCCGCGCCTGCCCAGGCCGCGGTGGGGATCGAGTGCCGCAGCGATGACGCCATGACGTCGGACCTGCTGCGGGCGATCAACCACCGGCCGACCTGCCGCGCGGTGAATGCCGAGCGCGCCTTTGCCCGAGCGACCGGCGGCTCCTGCCATTCGCCGGTGGCGGCGCTGGCGCTGGAGCAGGCGGACGGGCGGCTCTGGCTGCGCGCGGAACTGCTGAGCAGCGACGGGCAGGACCATGTCGCGGGGCACGTCTTCGCCGAGGCCGGCGAGGAGACGGCGGCCGCGGAAGCGCTGGCCCGCGAGCTGCTCGACCGGGCGCCGCCGACCATCCGGATGCTCTTCGCCGCGTGAGGCCGGTGCTGATCCTGCGCCCGGAGCCGGGAGCGTCGGCGACGGCGGCGCGGGCACGGCAGCTCGGGCTGGAGCCGGTGCTGGCGCCCTTGTTCGCGGTCGAGCCGGTGGCATGGAAGGTGCCCGAACCGGCCGGTTTCGATGCCCTGCTGCTGACGAGCGCCAATGCGGTGCGTCACGGCGGCCGGGGACTCGCGGCTCTCGCCGGGCTGCCCGTCCATGCGGTGGGGGGCGCCACGGCAGAGGCGGCAAAGGGCGCCGGCTTCAAGGTAGCGAGCACCGGGAGTGGGGATGTCGCCGACCTGCTCAGCAGTTTGCCGCCGAGCCTCAACCTGCTGCACCTCGCCGGCGAGGATCGGCGCGAGCCCGAAGGTGCGCGGCAGCGGATCGTGGCGGTGACGGTGTACCGGTCGGCCCTCCTTCCGCCGCCAGACGCCCTTGCCGAGGTGGCGAACGCCGTTGCTCTGGTTCACTCGCCCAGAGCTGGGCGGCGGCTCGCCGAGCTGGTGGACAGGCGCGAAAGCCTGTCGATCGTGGCTATCAGCCCGGCCGCGGCGGAAGCGTGCGGGGCCGGATGGCGGACGGTGGCCATCGCAGAGAAGCCCTCGGACGAGCTCCTGCTTTCGCTCGCCGCCCAGCTGTGCAAGGGTTCGGCCCAGCAATGAGCAGCGCCCCGCCCCGCCAAGGACCGAGCTTCCTTTCCCTGTTCCTGCTGATGATCGTGCTGCTGCTGATCGGGGCCGCGGGTGCAGTCTGGGCTCTGAGCCGGTGGGAGGGTGCGGCAACCTTCTTCGGCGTGCGGCCGGTGGTGCAGGCTCCCGCCGCGCAACCAGTGCGGCTCCAGCCTGCGAGCAGCCCTCCGATCGCGATGCAGCCGACGCCCGTGCCTCCCGCGGAGGCCATGGCCAGGGTTGGTGAGCTGGAGGCACGGATCGCTCGGGTGGAGAGCGCGACCACGCGCGCCGAGGGCTCGGCCGGCCGAGCCGATGCCCTGCTGGTAGCGTTTGCCGCTCGCCGGGCGATCGATCGCGGAGTGGCGCTGGGCTATCTCGAGCCGCTGCTCGCCGATCGCTTCGGGCGGACGCACCAGCAGGCGGTCGCGACCATCGTCACCGCCAGCCGCCGCCCAGTCCGGCTCGACCAGCTGGTGACGGACTTTGAGGCGCTCGAACCCGCGCTCAAGAAAGGTACGCCGGACGAAAGCCTGTGGGCGGGCGTCCGGCGCGAACTCGGCGAACTGGTGACGATCCGCCGATCCGACCGGCCTTCGCCGCGGCCGTCGCCGACCTACGACCGGGCTCGTGCCCGGCTGGCGGCGGGGCAGGTCGACCAGGCGCTGGCCGAGGCGATGCGGCTTCCCGGCATCGCGGGGGCGGACAAGTGGGTCGCGGACGCGCGCACCTATGTGGCGGCGCACCGGGCGCTGGACGAGATCGAAACCGCCGCATTGCTCGTACCTTAGGCTTGCATCCGCGAGTCGCTTTTGCGATTCTGCCCCGGCACAGCCTGTATTCAGGCACTTAAAGCCAAGTCACTGCCGTTCCGCGCTGGGGAGGGAAACGGAAGTCATGACGTCAACACCGTTGCGTTTCGCGTTGCTGGCGGCGCTCTCGTCGATGCCGGCCGGAGCGGTTGCCCATACCCAGGTCCAGCCCCGGGTGCAGGCCAGTGCTGCACGGCCCGCACCTCCGGCCGCCTTGGCTGCCCGGCTGCAGGACCTCGGGCGGGGCTTCAACGGCCGGGTGGGGATCGCCGTGCAGTCAGTGGACCGCGGCTGGCGGACCGGCTGGCGCGGCGAGGACCTGTGCCCGCAGCAGAGCGTCAGCAAGTTCTTCGTGGCGCTGACCGCCATGGACGCGGTGGATCAGGGCCGCTTGACGATGGACTCGCCGGTGACGCTGACCCGCAGCGACCTCACCCTGTTCAACCAGCCCATTGCGCAGCGGGTGCTGGCGTCGGGACAGTACACGACGACCGTGCACCAGCTGATGGTCGATGCGCTGACCAAGAGCGACAATACGGCGAACGACAAGCTGATGCGGGTTGCCGGGGGGGCCTCGAAGGTTCGCGAGTTCATCGCCGATCGCGGCCTCGGCAACATCCGCTTCTACGAAGGGGAGCGCGCGCTGCAGTCGCGTATCGCTGGCCTGACGTGGAGCCAAAGCTACTCGGTCGGCGATGCCTTCTACAAGGCACGTGCTGCGCTGCCGATGACGATCCGCCAGTCGCTGTTCAACCGCTACATCGATGATCCCTACGACGGTGCGGCGCCCTACGCCATCGTCGATACGCTCGCACGGCTGAAGCGCGGGGAGCTGCTGAGCCCGTCCTCGACGGCGCGGATGCTGACCATCATGAGCAACACCCGAACCGGCAAGAACCGGCTTCGCGGCGGCCTGAAACCCGGCTGGACGCTAGCGCACAAGACCGGCACCGGCCAGGTGCTCGGCGGCACGCAGGCGGGCTACAACGACATCGGCGTGCTCACTGCGCCGGACGGCAGCAGCTATGCCGTCGCGGTGATGATCAAGAAGACCTCCACGCCGCTGATCGTCCGGATGAACCTGATGAACGACGTGGTCCGCGCGGTGATCGCGCAGCATGAGGCCTCCCGTGGACCGGCTCTCACCCTTTAACGCGGTGAGCAAGCGGCTGGCCGCCGCCGTAGGAGTTCAGCGGGTTCCGACGCCGAAGCTGGAGCTGTTCGTCATCCGCGGCTTCCTCACGGAGGCCGAGTGCGCGGCGCTGATCGAGCGCATCGACGCGGGCCGGCGGCCGTCCACCATTGCCGACGACGTGGGCATCGCGGACTTCCGGACCAGCGAGACCTGCGATCTCGACCGGGCGGATCCGGTCGTGGCCGAAGTGGAGCGGCGCATCGCCGATCTGCTCGGCCTGCCCGCCGGCCACGGCGAACCGCTCCAGGGCCAGCGCTATGCGCCCGGCCAGGAGTTCAAGGCGCATACCGACACGTTCGAGCCGACCGGCGCCGACTATTACCTCCACTGCGCGGACAGCGGGCAGCGGACCTGGACGGCCATGTGCTACCTGAACGATGTCGAGGAGGGCGGCGCGACGCGGTTCAAGACCATCGGCAAGACCGTTCAACCGGAACGCGGCAAGCTGCTGGCCTGGAACAATTTGCTGCCGGATGGGCGCCCAAATGCGGCGACGCTGCACCAGGGCATGAAGGTCCGGCGCGGGACCAAGTATGTGCTGACGAAGTGGTTCCGGGAACTGCTCTTTGCGGGCTGACCACGTTTGCTAACGCCTGTTTTCCGCCCATGCTGATCGTCAGCGGGACTCGGGGGCTTGCCGTTACAATTCGACACTGACGTCCTGCTGCGTACCTCGTCGCGTATCCAAGAATCGCAACAGGAGGTATCTTCATGAGCAAAGTTGGTTCCTTCGCAGCTTTCGTCCTACTCGCCGCCGCAGCCCCGGCTGCCGCCCAGATGCCCAGCTGGTCTCCGGAGCAGACGGCCGTATGGAACGTCGTCAGCCAGTCATGGGTCGACGAGGTCGCGAAGAACGGGCGATGGCCGTCGGCCTACTTCCACGACCGCGGGGTTACCTGGGACAGCTCCTATCCGTTTCCACGGACCAAGGGCTCGCTGGAGCGCTGGGTGAAGTTCGACCAGGCTCAACGCCAAATGCTGCAGTACGAGATTGCGCCGGTGGCGATCACGGTCGCGGGCAATACGGCGGTCGTGCACTATACGGGCGTGACCGTCTCCCAACGGGCACAGGACAAGCCGGAGCGGGAGCGGTTCGGCGTGTCGGAAACGCTGGTCCGCGACGGGGGCGAGTGGAAGTTCCTGTCCAGCACCGGGTTCGAGATCGGCAAGTAGCGCGATACGGTGACGGCGGAGGAGCCCGCTTCTCCGCCGGAGCGCTCTTAAGTCCGGAAGCGCTGGAGCGGGCGAAGGGATTCGAACCCTCGACCCCAACCTTGGCAAGGTTGTGCTCTACCCCTGAGCTACGCCCGCTCTCGGCGACAAGACCGGTGTATACCGGCCGGGTGAGGCGGCGCAGCTAGCAGGGGCTCCCGCGGCGTGCAAGCCCCTCCGCGAGCCTTGCGGCGGAAGGGAGCGCCGCTCATATGGCCACCCACACGGTAAGGAGCGAGGCTGGCGTGGCGACCCTGGGATTGAGCGCGGAAGAGCGGGAGGCGATCCAGACCTTCCAGGAGCAGGTGCTCAAGCCGTCGATGAGCGAGCTGGTCATCCTCGATTTCTGGGCGGAGTGGTGCGGGCCGTGCAAGCAGCTTGGCCCGGTGCTGGAGAAGGTGGCGGCCGATTATGCCGACAAGGGTGTCCGGCTGGTCAAGATCGATGTCGACAAGGACAAGGTGATTGCGGCCCAGTTCCGCATCCAGTCCATTCCGACCGTTTATGCTTTCTTCGGCGGGCAGCCGGTGGCGGATCTGACCAGCTATCGTTCCGAAGGGCAGGTCAAGAAGGCGCTCGACCAATTGCTCGCCCAGCTGCCGGTCAAGGGCGAGGCGCAGGCGCTGGAGGCCGAGATCGAGCCGCTGATCGCGATGGCCGAAGAGGTGCTGGCCGGCGGCGACGCGGCGCGGGCGGAGAACATCTTCCGGCAAATCCTGGACATGGACCCGGATCATCCGGAGGTGATCGGCGGACTGGCTCGCGCGCTGATTGCCGGCGGTCAGGTTGAGGAAGCGCGGACTGTGCTGGAATCTTCGCCCGAGACTGCCGCCAAGGACCCGGCCGTTGCGCGCGCGCGGGCAGCGCTCGACATCGCCTCCGCAGCGCCGGCGGTTCCGACGGCCGAGTTCGAGGCGAGGCTGGCCGCCGATCCCGACGACCACCAGGCGCGCTTCGAGCTCGCCGGCGCCCTGATGGCCCGCGGCGACCGCGATGGCGCCGCGGACGCCCTGCTGGAGATCGTCCGGCGCGATCGCAGCTGGAACGAAGGCGCAGCCCGGGCACGGTTCCTGCAGCTGCTGGAGGCGAGCGGGCTCGAGGATCCTTGGGCGCGGACGCAGCGGCGGCGGCTCTCGGCACTGCTGTTCACATGAGTTCGGGCGCGCTTCGCATTCCGCTGTTCCCGCTGTCCGGAGCGATCCTCTTCCCGCGCAGCCAGCTACCGCTCCACATCTTCGAGCCGCGCTACCGGACGATGGTCCAGGACGCGGCCGGCAGCGGCGGTCTCATTGGCATGATCCAGCCACAGGGATCGGAGGACGAGCTGCAGCATCCATCTCTCTTCCGCATCGGCTGCGTGGGCGAGATCGTCGGCATGGAGGAGCTGGAAGACGGCCGCTTCAACATCGTCCTGCAGGGCACGCACCGCTTCCGGTTGATCGCCGAGGCGGATGTCGGAACGCCTTACCGGCAGGCGGACGTCGATCCCCATGCGCTGGACGATTCGGATCCGGAGCCGCTGGGGCTGGTCCAGCGCTCGGCGGTGGAGCAGGAGGCGCGGCGGCTGGGCGATGCGATGGGGCTGATCGTGGACTGGGAGGCGGTCGGCCGGCTCGATGACGAGATGCTGGTCAACGCCATCGCGCAGGTCGCGCCGTTCGACAATGGGGCGAAGCAGGCGCTGCTTGAAGAGCCCACCTTAAGCGGGCGTGCGGACCTTCTGGTGCAGCTGATGCAGTTCCTGCGGCTGGCGCACAACGGCGGGGACCCCAGCCCGCGGCTGCAGTGATCAGATCGACATACCCTGGAGGAGCAGTGGCAGGTCGCCGCTGGTGCCGCGCGCCTCAGCATTGAGGAGAGCCTTCAGCGGAGTGAGCCGGTCCACCACGCCCATGCCGAAGCGGCGGACACGCGAGGCGAGGCTCCCGGGCACGCCGTAGATGCGGGTGAGACTGTCGGTCGACATCGCCACCATCAACGTGTCGAGGCTCCGCCAGCGCTGGTAGCGCTCCAGCAGTTGTGCATCGCCGAGGTCGAGGCCGAGCCGAGCACCCTCCACCAGCACCTGAGCGAGCGCAGCCGCATCGCGGAAGCCGAGGTTCACGCCTTGGCCCGCTATCGGGTGGATCGCGTGGGCAGCGTCGCCGATCAGCGCCATTCGGGTGTCGGTGATCCGCGCCGCATGGTGGAAGCCGAGCGGATAGGTGGAACGGGGCGCCAGCATTTCGATCTTACCCAGGAAGCCGCCCATCGCCCCTTGTGCCTCGGCTGCGAAATCCTGGTCGCTGAGCGACGTCCACCCGGCCGCATCCCCCTGCGGCACCGACCATACGATGGCGGAGCGGTGCCGGCCGTCCGGGCCGTCGTTCATCGGCAGCAGCGCGAAGGGTCCCGAGGGGTAGAAGATTTCGTAGGCGACCTGCTCGTGCGGCCGTTCGTGGGCGAGGGTCGAGACGATCGCCGCGTGATCGTACTTCCACCGGGCCATGCGTATCCCGGCTGCCTCGCGCGTCGGCGAGTTGCGTCCCTCCGCCACGACCAGCAAGGGCGCGCGGCGCTCGCGTCCGTCATCGAGGTGCACGCGCACGCCTTGCTCGGTACGCACCAAAGTCGTGTGAGACGACTTCCACAGCAGCCGGATGTTGCGCCCCGCCTCCGCCCGGGCGCGAAGCGCGGCGCGAAGGTGGCGGTTCTCGTGCATGACGCCGAGCGGCTCGTCATCCTCCGGCTCGAAGGTCAAGCCGCCGGGCTCCAGTCCATCCGCAACCCGGATCGCCATGATCGGGCAGCCCGGCTCCGGCAGATGGTCGAGCACGCCCGTAGCCTCCAGCATCCGCATGCTCGATGAGGAGACGGCGGTCGTCCGCCCGTCGAAGGCGGCGGCCGTGCGCTGCTCAGGATCGCCGGGGTCGACGACGATGACGCTGAGGCCGCTGCCGTCGAGGGCCGCAGCGAGCGCGAGCCCAACCAGGCCGGCGCCAAGGATGATCACGTCCGACTGCTCCATGGGTGCGCTCTAGGGCAGTCCGACCGCTGCGTCATCCCGGTCACAGGGCTGCCTCCTGGCGCTGCTTGACCCCGGAGTCCCCCGCAAGGCATTGTGACGCCAAGACGCTTGAAGGGGGTGGGGACAGGATCATGGCTACCGCGGCAGCGGGTGGACGGGCTCAGCGGCGCGAGCTGGAACCCGACTGGAAGGATCGCCTGGGCGCCTCGCTCCGCAGCTTCGCGGTGCGGACGGGCGGCGCGCTGCTGCTGGCGCTCAGCCTGGCGCTGGCCACGGCCATGCTGACCCACAACAGCACCGATCCGAGCTGGAGCACGGCGGCGGGCGGCCCACCGGCGAACTGGCTGGGCAGCTTCGGCTCCTACTCCAGCGACTTTTTGCTGCTGCTGTTCGGACCTGGCGCGGCGCTGCTGCTGCCGGTGCTCGGCCTGGCCGGAATTCGGCTCCTGCGCGGACAGAGCGCAGGACGGATCGGACGCGCCCTGCTGGTAGCATCGGCGGGAGCGCTGCTGATCGGCGTGGCGTTGGGGCTGACGGCGGGCTCGGCGGTGTCCGGACTGCCCGCTGGCTGGGGCGGAGCGCTTGGCCTGTTCGGGGCCCATGGTCTCGGCAGCCTGCTGGGGCTCATTCCCGACCAGGCCGTCGCCGGGCCGGTACGCATCGCTGTGATCCTCCTGCTGGCGCTTGCCGGCCTGGCGCTGGCGTTCATCGCACTCGCACTCCGGCCGGAGGAGAAGGAGTGGGTAGCCGAGCGCTTCCGGCGCGAGCCGGGGGCGCGGGTGGTGCTGCCGCGCAAGACGGCAGCCGAGCGGGAGGAGCGCACGGCCGCCGCGCCGCCGCGCTCCCGCCCGCAGGTGGCAGTCACCGAACCCACCCGCGAAATCGCTCCGGCGAGCAAGAAGGAAGCGAAGAAGGGCAAGGGCGCGCATCCGCAGCAGCAGAGTCTGGCGCTCGGTGACGCCTACCAGATGCCGAGCATCGAGTTGCTCACTCCCGTGCCGGACTCGGGCAAGCAGCAGATCGACCGCGCCGGCCTCGAGCGCAATGCCCGCCTGCTCGAATCGGTGCTGGAGGACTTCCACGTCCGGGGCGACATCGTCGAGGTTCGGCCCGGACCGGTCGTCACCATGTACGAACTGGAGCCGGCAAGCGGGATCAAGGCGAGCCGCGTCATCCAGCTTGCCGACGACATCGCCCGCAACATGTCCGCGCTGTCCGCCCGCGTGGCGACCATTCCCGGCCGAAGTGTCATCGGCATCGAACTGCCCAATCCCAAGCGCGAGACGGTGTCGCTGCGCGAGCTCATCGGCAGCCAGGCGTTCGAGGACATGAGCCTGAGCCTGCCGCTGATTCTCGGCAAGAATATCGCGGGCGATCCGGTAATCGCTGACCTGGCCCCCATGCCGCACCTGCTGGTCGCGGGCACCACCGGATCGGGCAAGTCGGTGGGCCTCAACTGCATGATCCTGTCGCTGCTCTACCGGATGGGTCCCGACCAGTGCCGGATGATCATGATCGATCCAAAGATGCTGGAGCTCAGCGTTTACGACGGCATTCCGCACTTGCTCAGCCCGGTGGTGACGGAGCCGGCGAAGGCGATCCGGGCGCTCAAGTGGACCGTCGAGCAGATGGAGGAGCGCTATCGCATGATGGCGAGCCTCGGCGTGCGGGCGCTCAAGAGCTTCAACGAGAAGGTGCTGGACGCCAAGGCGCGCGGGACCAAGCTCGGGCGCAAGGTGCAGACCGGCTACGACGCGGACAGCGGGCAGCCGGTCTACGAGACCGAAGAGCTGGACTATGAGGTCCTGCCGCAGATCGTCGTGGTAGTGGACGAGCTTGCCGACCTGATGATGACCGCCGGCAAGGAAGTCGAATTCCTGATCCAGCGGCTGGCGCAGAAGGCACGCGCGGCGGGTATCCACCTGATCATGGCGACGCAGCGGCCGTCGGTCGACGTGATTACCGGCGTCATCAAGGCAAACCTGCCGACGCGCATCTCCTTTCAGGTGACCAGCAAGATCGATTCGCGGACGATCCTGGGCGAGCAGGGCGCCGAGCAGCTGCTGGGCAAGGGCGACATGCTCTACATGCCGGGCGGCAAGCAGATCCTACGCGTGCACGGACCGTTCGTCGCCGACGAGGAGGTGCGCAGCGTCGCCGAGCATTGGCGGCGCCAGGGCGTGCCCGAGTATATTTCGGCCGTCACTGAGGAGCCGGAGGACGGCGGCTACGCTTTCGACGGCCAGCCTGACGGCGAGGATGACGCGGAGACCTCGCTCTATCGCAAGGCGGTTCAGATCGTGGCCGAAAGCCAGAAGGCCTCCACTTCCTACCTCCAGCGGCAGCTGCGCGTCGGCTACAACAGCGCGGCGCGGCTGATCGAGCGGATGG
>ERZ1066122.1276-NODE-1276-length-20865-cov-12.864152_pt1 | contig 20865 bp, 18 predicted proteins | sample MGYA00382769_ERZ1066122 | MGnify/ENA primary metagenome ERZ1066122 (study PRJEB33369, sample SAMEA5778352) | biofilm metagenome | biome: Industrial cooling water; feature: Water cooling tower basin; material: Biofilm | place: United Arab Emirates | collected... | reverse complement strand
GCCCGACCGGTTCAGGCTCAACCCGTCACACCACATCCCGGGACCATACAACTAGCGCGCCAGCCCCAGCAGCGCCTCCACGTCGAGGTGCGCCTCCACGTGGGCGGCCAGCCCGTCGAGCGCCCCTTCCACGTCGCCCTCCCAGTCGGGGACGCCCGAGGCGCCGCCCAGCTCCCGCAGCAAGGCGGCGCGGAAGGCGTCGCCCGCGAGCAGCCCGTGCAGGTAGGTGCCGCGGACGCGGCCGCCGGGGCTCTCGGCGCCCTCGGGGCGGCCCGCGAGGCGCAGCCAGGGGCGACCCCCCGTGGTGGCCCCCATGTGGATCTCGTAGCCGCGCACGGGGGCGCCGGAGGCCAGGTGCACGCCCTCCACCAGCGCCAGCCGCTTGGCTTGCCCCATGACGGTGGTGACCGGGAGGAGCCCGAGCCCGTCCACGCCGCCCGGCGCCCCCTCCACGCCGTCGGGGTCCTCGATGCGCGCGCCGAGCATCTGGTAGCCGCCGCAGAGGCCGAGCACGCGGCCCCCGCGCCGGACATGGGCCAGCAGGTCCACGTCCCAGCCCTGGGCGCGCAGGTCGCGCAGGTCGGCGATGGTGGCCTTGGAGCCCGGCAGGATCACCAGGTCGGCGTCGCCGGGGAGCGCGCAGCCGGGGGGCACGATCTCCAGGCTCACCTCCGGCTCGGCGGCCAGCGGGTCGAGGTCGTCGAAGTTGGCGATGCGCCTGAGCTGGGGCACCGCGACCTTGACGGGCGCGTCGCGGGCCCGCGCGCGCAGGTCGAGCGCGTCCTCGGCGGGCAGGCGCCAGGCGTCCTCCCACCACGGGACGAGGCCGAGCGGCGCCCAGCCCGTGCGGCGCGCGACCTCGGCCATGCCGTCCGCGAAGAGCAGGGGGTCGCCCCGGAACTTGTTGACCGCGAAGCCCGCGACCAGCGCTCGGTCCTCGGGGTCCAACACCGCGTGGGTGCCCACGAGCGCCGCGATGACGCCGCCCCGGTCTATGTCGCCCACCAGGACCACGGGGACGCGGGCGGCCCGCGCGAAGCCCATGTTGGCGATGTCGTGCAGGCGCAGGTTGGTCTCGGCCGGGGAGCCCGCGCCCTCCACCAGCACCACGTCGTGGGCGGCGCGGAGGCGGGCGAAGCTCTGGAGCACGGGCGCCATCAGCGCGGGCTTCATCGCCCCGTAGTCGCGCGCGCGCACCGAGGCGAGGCGTCGGCCCTGCACGACCACCTGCGCGCCCGTCTCGCTCTCGGGCTTGAGCAGCACGGGGTTCATGTCCGAGTGCGGCGCGAGACCGGCCGCGCGGGCCTGGAGCGCCTGGGCGCGGCCGATCTCGCCCCCGTCCGCCGTGACGGCGGCGTTGTTGCTCATGTTCTGCGGCTTGAAGGGGGCGACGGAGAGGCCCCGCCGCCGAAGCGCGCGGGCGAGGCCCGCGACGAGGAGGCTCTTGCCCACGTTGGAGCCCGCGCCCTGGATCATCAGGCTGCGCGCCACCTGCCCCCCCAAACGGAAGCGGCGCCCGAAGGCGCCGGGCTGCCGCCATGCCGGGCCGCCCTCAGGCGGCGCGCGCGGCCTCCTCGGCCTCGAGCGCCTCGGCGGCGTGGCGGCGCTCGCTCTCCTCGCGCGACAGCGCCACGGAGGTGCGCACGCCCTTGGCCACGAAGTCCATGAGGCCCTTCACGACGCGCTCGTTGGGGTCTATGCCGGCGCAGGTGAGCACCTCGCGGCCGTCCTTGGAGCGGGCCCAGCGGGCGATGATGTCGGGGCCGTTGCCGAACTTCTTGTCGTCGGCGATGGCGTCGTCGAGCGCGGCCAGGACCACGGCGGCAAAGAGCTTGCGGGCGCGGTTGCCCTGCTCGTTGTTGTAGGCGGTGCCGTCGATGAAGTCCTTCATGGCTCGTCCTTCCCAGCGTCTGAACCCGGCTCTCGCGGCCCGCCAGCCCGGCGCAACCTACAGATGGCGAGGTCGTTGCGGTCCGTTGATTCGGCATGGCAGCCATGCGCGCCTTGCATGGCTGACGGCCGACCAGTCCCGCCCCTCGTCTCCTTGCGGGGTGGGCAGGCGCCAGATATAGCGCCTGCGCAAGTCGCTTCAAGTTTTTGCCGCGTTCTCGTCGCCGCATCGCCCCGGGGAGCCTCCATGGCCGCGACGCTCACGCAGGAGCAGAGGGCCCTGGTGCTGGAGGCGGTGCGCGCCGCGTCGCGCGCGCGCATCCTGCCGCGCTTCCGGGCGCTCACCCCCGACATGATCGCCACCAAGTCGGGGCCCATAGACCTCGTGACCGTGGCCGACCGGGAGGCCGAGGCCGACATCGCGGCGGCCGTCCGCGCCGGCTGGCCGGAGGCGGCGGTGGCGGGCGAGGAGTCGGTGGCGGCGGATGCCTCGCTTCGGGCGCTGATGGGGACGGCCGACCCCTGCGTCGTCATAGACCCGATCGACGGGACGTGGAACTTCGCCAACGGGCTCTCGACCTTCGGCGTGCTGGTGGCCGTGCTGCGTGGGGGGCGGCCGGCCTGGGGGCTGCTCTACGACCCGCTCCTCGACGACTGGATGGAGGCCGGCGGCGACGGCCCGGCCACCTTCGCCGACGCGCGCGGGCGGCGCCTGGCGCTCTCCACCTCGCGGGAGGCGCGGCCCTCGCGGCTCACGGGCTTCGTCACGCTGGGGCTGCACCGCAAGGAGGACCGCCCCGCCATCGCCGCCACCTTCCCGTCCTTCCTGCGCGTCTCCACCCTGCGCTGCGCCGTCCACGAGTATCGCATGGTGGCCCAAGGGTCGGCCGAGTTCATGCTGTCGGGGCCGACGCCCCACCCCTGGGACCACGCGGCGGGCTGCCTGGTGGTCGAGCGCGCGGGGGGCGTGGCGCGCTTCCTGGACGGCTCGCCCTATGACGCCGCGCGCCGCAAGGGGACGCTCTTGGTGGCGGGCTCGGAGGAGGCCTGGCGGGGCCTCGCGGCCACGTTCAGCTTCCTGTCGCGCTGAGCGGCCAGGCGGGGTCCGCGCGCACCCGCGCCGTGCCGGCCGCGAGGGGGCCGTCGAGGCGGTCGTAGCGCAGGTGGGCGAGGGCCCTGCCCCCCGACCGCGTGAAGAGCGTGCCCGCCTCGCGCCCGTCGGCCATGAGGATCGGGGTGCCCACGGGGGCCTCGCCCTCCACCCGCACGCGCGCGAGGCCCTTCCTTGCTTGCGTCTTGTGCTTCATGCGCGCCGTCACCTCCTGGCCCACGTAGCAGCCCTTGCGGAAGTCCACGCCGCCGAGGCGCTCGAAGCCGGCCTCCAGGATGTAGGTGTCGGGGGTCAGCTCGACGCCGGACTCGGGGATGACGTGCTCGACGCGCAGCGCGTCCCAGTCGGTGCCGTCCTCGCCCGCCTCCCCGTAGAGCCGCCAGCCCAGGGCGGGGTGGCGGGGGTCCGGCAGCGCGCCCGGGGGCGGCCGGCCGGTGCCGCGCGCGACCCCCAGCGCCAGGGGCCGCAGCGCCACGTCCGCGCGCAGCCGGTACATCGAGAGCCTCTGGAGGAGCGGCGCGGCCCAAGGGCCGGCCACGTCGAGCAGGATGCGGTCCTCCTCGCCCTTGAGGAGGAAGTCGGCGAGGAGCTTGCCTTGGGGCGTGAGCAGCGCCGCATAGGCCAGGCCGCCCCGCGCGCGCGCGACGTCGTTGGTCACGAGGTTCTGCAGGAAGGTCTCGCGGTCCCCGCCCGCGACCTCGATGAGCGCCCTCATGCCGCCTCCTCCCCTTGCAGGGCGGCCAGCTCGCGGTAGGGGCCCGAGCGGGCCACCAGCTCCTCGTGGGTGCCCCAGTCCACGGCGCGGCCCCGGTCCAGGACCACGATGCGGTCGGCCGCCCGCACCGTGGCGAGCCGGTGCGCCACCACCACCACCGTGCGCCCCCGCGCGAGCCGGTCGAGCGCCTCGCGCACGAGCGCCTCGGAGCGCGCGTCGAGCGCGGAGGTCGGCTCGTCGAGCAGGAGCACGGGGGCGTCGCGCAGCAGCGCGCGGGCGATGGCCACGCGCTGGCGCTGGCCGCCCGAGAGGAGCGAGCCGCGCGGCCCCACGGAGGCGTCGAGGCCCCCGGGCAGGGCGGAGAGGAACTCGTCCACCCGCGCCGCCGCCACGGCCCGGGCCAGCGCGTCGTCGGCGACGTCGGCGCGGCCCAGGAGGAGGTTGTCGCGCAGGCTCTCGTCGAAGAGCAGCGCGTCCTGCGCCACCACGGCGAAGAGGGCGCGCAAGGCCGCAAGGTCCATGGCGGCAACGGGGACCCCGCCCACCAGGACCTCGCCCCCCTGCGGCTCCACGAGGCGGGCCAGGAGGCGCAGGACGCTCGACTTGCCGGCGCCCGAGGGGCCGACGAGGGCCGTCACCCGCCCCGCCTCGGCCACGAGCGACAGGCCGCGCAGCACCGGCTGGTCGCCGTAGGCGAGGCGGACGTCGCGCAGCTCCAGGCGGGGCGGGCCCTCGGGCGGGGGGAGGGCCCGGGCGGGGGGGCGGATGAGGGGCCGCGCGTCGAGCACCTCGCGGATGCGCCCGAGGCTGGCGGCGGCCTGGTGCCAGAGGCCCGAGAGGTTGGCCAGGCGCCTGACCGGGTCGAAGGCCAGGCCCATGGCCACGAAGAAGGCCATGAGCTGGCCCACGGTCTTGTCGCCGTCGCCGACCTGGCCCGCGCCGTAGGCCAGGACCAGGATGAGGCCCATGCCCGAGAGGAGGTCCACGAAGGCGGGCACGGCGGCGCGGGCGGCGGCGCCGCGCACCTCGGCGCGCACGCGGTCGCGCACCAGGGCGTCGAAGCGCCCCGCCTCGCGCGCCTCCAGCCCGTTGAGCTTGACGGCGTCGAGGCCGTGCAGGACCTCGTCCACGCGCGTGGCCATGCGGGCGGCGACCTCGCGGGCGCGCCCCGCGCGGCGGCGCACGGCGGCCTGGGCCACGGCCGCCGGCAGCACCAGGAGCGGGAAGCCCGCCAGCGCCAGGAGCGTCCAGCGCCAGTCGGCGGCCACCGCCACGCCCAGGAGCACGACGACCGACACGGCGTCGCGCCCGAGCCCGGTGAGCACCTGGCCCCAGAGCGGCCCCAGGGCGGCCACGTCGCCGTTGACGCGCTCCACAAGCGCGCCGGGCGGGTGGTCGCGGTGGAAGGCGCCGTCCAGCCGCATTAGGTTGGCCAGCATGTCGCGGCGCAGCCCGCCCGCGACGCCCTCGGTGACCTGGGCGAGCAGCACCTTCTGGCCGTAGCCGGAGGCGGCGCGCAGGCCGAAGGCGCCGCCCAGGAGGAGCGCGACGGGCCAGAGGGCGGCGTCCTCGCCCGCCACGAAGACCCGGTCGAAGAGCGGCTCCATGGCCCAGGCGAGCAGGCCCACCGAGGCGCCCTCCACGGCCATGAGCAGGAGCGCCAGCAGCAGGAGCCCGGCGCGGGGGCGCAGCCAGCCGCGCCAGAGCCAGGGCAGGAGCGCCGGGGCGGCGGGGGCGGCGGGGGCGGCGGGGTCGGTCATCGGAAGCCCGCCTGCGCGGCGTCCGCGTCGTAGCGGGTGCGGATCCATTCCTCGATGCCCAGGGCGCCCTCGTGGGGGGCGTAGAGGTCGAGGATGTGGTCGAGGATGCCCGTGCGCGAGGCCCGCACGTGGAGGAAGCGCAGGGAGAGCTGGCGGCGGGCCTCGGCGAGGGGGCGGCCCTCGTGCAGCAGGAAGAGGGCGGAGGCGAAGCCCGCGCGGTCGGCGCCGGACTTGCAGTGCATCAGGAGGGGCCTCTCGGCGGTGCGGAAGACCTCGAAGATCTGCAGGACGTCCTCGCGCCGGGGGGCCAGGCGGGCGCGCAGCGCCACCGTCACGAAGCGCAGGCCCAGGGCGGCGCAGGCCTCCGCCTCCAGGAGGGCCTGGGGGGTGGGGGCGGAGCCGCGCAGGCTGACGACCGTAAGGATGCCGGCGTCGCGCGCGAGGCGCAGGCGGCGGGCGCCCGGGTGGTTGGAGCGCCACACGCCGGGGGCGAGCTGGGCCATGTTGGTCCAGGCGTGGCGCAGGAGGCCGTGGTCCACGAACTCGGCGTGGAGGCGGGCGCGGCGGCGGCCACGCGGGTCGCTGAGGCTCCAGCGGGGGGGGTGGGCGGCGTCGGTCATGGGTGGCCCCCCGATGTAGTCAGGGGACCGGCCCCGGGCAAGCGGGCCTCCGCGAGCGCGGGGGGAAGCGCGGCGGCGAGGGCGTCGAGCGCCTCGTCCGGGCCCACGGTGACGCGCAGGCAGCGGGCGATGGGGGCGACGAGGGGCTTTCGCGCGAAGACGCCGCGCCGGGCGAGGGCGGCGAGGAGGCGGTCGGCGACGGCGGCCTCGCCGCAGTCGAGGAGGACGAAGTTGGCCGCCGAGGGGAGGGGGGCGAGGCCGGCGTCGCGGGCGATGGCCTCGATGCGCGCGCGGCCCCGGGCGACCCTGTCGCGCACCAGGAGGGGCCAGGCGCGGTCCCGGATGGCGGCCAGGGCCCCCTCCTGCGCCACCCGCCCCAGCCCGAAGTGGTCGCGCACGCGGTCCAGCGCGGCCAGCAGCGGCGCGGGGCCCAGCGCGTAGCCCACGCGCAGGCCCGCGAGGCCGTGGGCCTTGGAGAAGGTGCGCAGGCGGACGGCGCGGTCGTCGGCGGGGTCGAGGCGGGGCAGCGAGCCGTCGGGGGCGAGCTCGGCGTAGGCCTCGTCGAGCAGGAGGAGGCAGGCTGGGGGCAGGGCGTCGAGGAGGCGCGGGATCAGGGCGGCGTCGTGCTGGTTGCCCACGGGGTTGTCGGGGGAGGACAGGTAGAGGAGGCGCGCGCCGGCCTCGCGCGCGCGGCGGGCGAGGGCGAGCGGGTCTATGCGGTCCTCGCGCGGGACGCGCAGGAGGTGGCCGCCGAAGCCCGCCACGTGGTAGTCGAAGGTGGGATAGGCGCCTTGGGCGGTGACGACCGGCGTGCCGGGCGCGACCGTGAGGCGCACGAGGAGGCCGAGGAGGCCGTCTATGCCCTGGCCCAGCGCGACATGGGCGGGGGGCAGGCCGTGGGCGTCGGCCACGGCCTCGCGCAGCTCGAAAGCCTCGGGGTCGCCGTACATCCAGGCGTCGCGGGCGGCCCCCTCGATGGCCTCGACGGCCTGAGGGGAGGGGCCGAAGGCGCTCTCGTTGGCGCCCAGGCGCGCGAGGAAGGGGCGGCCCATGCGCCGCTCCAGGGCCTCGGGGCCGGTGAAGGGGACGGTGGCGGGCAGCGAGGCGGCGAGGGGGGCGAGGGGGATCATGGGCGTCACTCGGCCGGCACGTGGCGCGCCCGGCGGGGCAGGGAGGGGAGCGCGCTGGCGTGGAGCCGTTCGGAGGGGTCGCGGCCCACGACGCGGCGGCGGCGGGACAGGAAGAGCTTGCTCCAGCCGCGCCAGGAGCCCACCGAGGGCGCGGAGGCGTCCTGGGGGAAGCGGTCGCGCCAGCCGGCGGGGAGCGGCAGCCCCTCGGATTCGAGGCGGCCGAGGAGCCAGACGAGGGGGATGTTGGCCAGGGGCCGGCATTCGGGGCGGCCGTCCTGCTGGCCGCCGACGTCGCCGTGGGTGCCGCGGAACCAGACCTGCTCGATGTCGCCGATCCGGCCCGGGGGGGTGTCCCAGAGGATGGCCCTGTAGGCCAGGCGCGTCTCGTGGAGTGCGAGGGCCTGGAAGCCCTTGCGCACGCTGGGGCCGAGGCCGTGGTGGTGGAAGCCGTGGCGACGCTCGGCCAGGCGCCACAGGATCGGCAGGCGCAGGCCGAGCGCCTTGACGGTGTCCCAGGCGCCCAGGGCAGCGATCTCCACGGCAGGGTGGCAGTGGCGGGCGCGGAAGGCGGCCAGCGCCGGGCTGCGGCCGCCCAGGCGGTAGTGGCGCAGCGCCGTGCGCACCTCGCGCGCCGTGGCCGAGTCGGGGCGGAGCAGGCCCACCATGTCCACCACGCCGGCCAGCGAGCGCACGGCGTAGGCGCCGCGCGAGTAGCCGATGAGGTAGATGCGGTCGCCGGGGCGGAAGCGGCAGGCGAGCCAGCCGAAGGCGCGCTCGATCTGGCGGTCGAGGCCGCGGCCCATCATCACGTCGGCGGTGGAGCGCCAGTCGCGCCACTGGATGCCGGCCTCGTAGTAGAGCGACAGGTTGGCGCCGCGCCCGACCTCGCGCAGCAGCTTGTAGGCGAGGCCGGCGTTGGTCTCGCGGCCCGGGGCGAGCGAGGACATGGTGCCGTCGAGGACGACGACATGGGTGGCGGGGCCGCGGCGGGGGGCCGCCCGGCCCTTGATGCGGGGGCGGCGGTTGACGAGCCCCAGGAGGCGGTCAATGGCGTCGGCGTCCTCCATGATCCCTCCTCCTGGTTGATGGGGCTGCTTCGATTCGCCAGCATCATCGCCCGGATGCGTGAGCAAGCCGTTACGGCACCGCGCGTTGCGTCCGGGATTCGTTCATCATTGCGGCGGGGTCATGGCCTTCGGGGGCGCGCCTTGCTATGCCCCCCGCCCGGACGAGGAGGGAGGCGGGCATGGACAAGACCTTCGCGGCGGCCGAGGCGGAGGCGCGGGTGTCCAGGCTCTGGGAGGAGCGTGGCGCGTTCCGGGCGGGGGCCAACGCCAGGCCGGGCGCGGAGGCCTTCTCGGTCGTCATCCCGCCGCCCAACGTCACGGGCTCGCTCCACATGGGGCACGCGTTCAACAACACGCTCCAGGACATCCTGGTGCGCTGGCACCGGATGCGCGGGCACGACGTGCTGTGGCAGCCGGGGCTGGACCACGCAGGGATAGCCACGCAGATGGTCGTGGAGCGGGAGCTGGCGAGGGAGGGCAACGAGGGGCGCCGGGAGATGGGGCGGGAGCGCTTCGTCGAGAAGGTGTGGGAGTGGAAGGAGAGGTCGGGCGGGCGGATCACGGAGCAGCTCAAGCGGCTCGGCGCGTCGGCGGACTTCTCGCGCGAGGCGTTCACGATGGACCCGCACTTCCAGCGCGCGGTGCTGGAGGTGTTCGTCCGGTTCTACGAGGAGGGGCTGATCTTCCGGGGCAAGCGGCTGGTCAACTGGGACCCGCATTTCGAGACGGCCATTTCCGACCTGGAGGTCGAGAACCGGGAGGTCCCGGGGCAGATGTGGCACTTCCGGTATCCGCTCGCGGACGGGCTGACGTATGAGCACGTGGAGACGGCGGCGGACGGGACGGTCACGCGGGAGGCGCGGGACTGGATTTCCATCGCCACCACGCGGCCCGAGACGATGCTGGGGGACGGGGCGGTCGCGGTGCATCCGTCTGACGCGCGGTATGCGCCGATCGTCGGAAAACTGTGCGAGATTCCGGTGGGGCCGAAGGAGAGCCGCAGGGTCATCCCGATCATCACGGACGAGTATCCCGATCCGGCGTTCGGGTCGGGCGCGGTGAAGATCACGGGGGCGCACGACTTCAACGACTACGCGGTGGCGAAGCGGAATGGCATTCCGCTGTATGTCCTGATGGACGGGCGCGCGAGGATGCGGGCGGACGGGCTGCCTTACGCGGAGAGCGCGAGGCTCGCCACGCGGGCGGCGCGGGGCGAGGACGTGGGGGACGTGAGCGCCCTCAATCTCGTGCCGGAGGACCTTCGGGGGCTGGACCGGCTGGAGGCGCGCAGGCGCGTCGTGGAGCAGGTCACGGCCGAGGGGCTCGCCGTCATGGTGCCGGCGTCGGACCCGCGGCTGGGGCGGGCGTCGGCGGCCTCTGCGCCGCCCAAGGGCGGGGCGCAGGTGGGGATGCCGACGGACAGCTTCGAGGAGGGGGGGGTGGCGCCGGAGGCCCTCCTCGTGCCGCTCGTGGAGCCGAAAGGCATCATGCAGCCCTTCGGGGACCGGTCGGGCGTGGTCATCGAGCCCATGCTGACGGACCAGTGGTTCGTGGACACCGCGCGGATCGTGGGGCCGGCCATCGAGGCGGTCAGGGACGGGCGGACGCAGATTCTCCCGGAGCGGGACGCCAAGGTGTACTTCCACTGGCTGGAGAACATCGAGCCTTGGTGCATCTCAAGGCAGCTTTGGTGGGGGCATCGGGTGCCGGTGTGGTATGGGATCGGCATGAGCGAGCTTTCCACCGAGCTTGCTGGCTTCGACAGTCCTATCGCCATCGACATCGTTCAAGAGCCGATAAGTGGTGAGATCAAGGTCCGAGAGGCTGAGTTCTGCGCGGTCAATGTGAGCGACGCGATGGAGAAGGCGGCCATAGAAGTTGCCAAGCTCGCTAAGCTGAACGATGCAAAGATTGTGTCTGTCCGGACTGTAGCCTCGAAGGCTGAGGCGTTGGACCTGCTACGCGATAATCTGCAACGCGGAACGTTCGTCTACCCGATCTGGCAGGACGAAGACGTCCTCGACACTTGGTTCTCCTCCGGCCTCTGGCCGCTCGGCACGCTCGGCTGGCCCGAGGACACGCCGGAGCTGAAGAAGTACTTCCCCACCTCCGTGCTCGTCACCGGCTTCGACATCCTCTTCTTCTGGGTGGCGCGCATGATGATGATGCAGCTCGCGCTCGTGGGCGAGGTGCCGTTCCGCACCGTCTACGTCCACGCCCTCGTCCGCGACGAGAAGGGCAAGAAGATGTCCAAGAGCTTGGGCAACGTCATTGATCCCCTGGACCTCATCGGCGAGTTCGGCGCGGACGCCGTGCGCTTCACCATGGCCGCCATGGCCGCCATGGGGAGGGACCTGCGGCTGAGCCGCGACCGCGTGGCGGGCTACCGCAACTTCGGGACCAAGCTGTGGAGCGCGCACCGGTTCGCCGAGATGAACGGCGTCTTGGCCGTGGACCCCGGGACGGCGCCCCCGGAGGCCACCGCGCCCGTCAACAGCTGGATCGTGGGGGAGACCGCGCGCGTCGTGGGGGAGGTGGACGCGGCGCTCCACGCCTTCCGGTTCGACGACGCGGCGCGGGCCTTGCACGCCTTCGTGTGGGGCGTGGTCTGCGACTGGTACGTGGAGTTCTCCAAGCCCCTCCTGCAAGGGGAGGACGCCTCGCACCGGGCCGAGACGCAACGCGTCATGGCCTGGGTGCTCGACCGCTGCCTGATCCTCCTGCACCCCTTCATGCCCTTCATCACGGAGGACTTGTGGCAGGCGAAAGGGCGGCCGGGGCTGCTCGCGCACGCGGCCTGGCCGGAGTTCGGCCCGGGCCTCGTGGACGCGGAGGCCGAGGCCGAGATGCGCTGGTGCGTGGCCCTCATCGAGGGGGTCAGGAGCGCGCGTGCGCAGATGAACGTGCCGGCGGGGCTCACCGTGCCGGTGGTGATGGTGGAGGCGGACGCGGCGGCGCGCCGCGCCTTGGAGCGCAACGGGGCGCTGATCGGGCGGCTCGCGCGGATCGAGGCGCCCCGGGAGGGCCCGGCGCCGCGCGGGGCGCTGACGGTGGCGGCGCCGGGGGCGACCTTCGCCCTGCCGCTGGAGGGGCTCGTTGACGTGGGCGCGGAGGTCGCGCGCATGACCAGGGCGCTCGACAAGGTCGCCAAGGAGGCGGGGGGCCTGCGCGGGCGGCTCGGCAACGCGCGCTTCGTGGAGGCGGCCGATCCGGCGGTGGTGGAGGAGGCGCGCGAGGCGCTCCTGGCGCGCGAGGCGGAGGAGGCGCAGCTGCGCGCGGCGCTGCTCCGCCTGTCGGAGATCGCCTGATCCGCGAAAAGGCGCCGGGGCGGGATGTTTTTCTCCCCGGGGTTGCGACCATGGGACGAGTCGCGCGTTCCACAGAGGCGCCGCCCTTCGGCGGCCCCCCAGGGAGCCCCTCCATGAAGATCACCATCCCGGCGCTCGTCGCCGCCGCCTTCGCCGTCCCCGCCTTGGCGCAGGACGCCGCCACCGACTACTCGACCGTCACCTGCGCCGACTTCATGGCCATGGACGAGGCCGGCATGCAGACGGCCTTCGAGGGCATGGGCGCCGCCATGCCCTCGGGCGAGGCCGCCAACGCCGACGCCACCGCGTCGGGCGCGGACGCGGGCACGGCCACGGCCGCCACGGACGCGGGCGCGGCCACGCCCGACGCCTCGGGGGCGACGGCCCCGGGCGACACGACCGCGCAGATGACCGCGCTGCGCGACGCCTGCACGGCCGACCCCTCCATGATGGCCATGGACGCCATGACCCAGGCCATGGGCGGCGCGGGCGCCGCCGGCACCGAGGCCGCCACGGGCGCCGAGTCCTCGGGCGGCTGACGCCGGCGGGGCCTAGCCCCGACGGGGGGCGCCGGCGCGAGGCCGGCGCCCCCTTCCGTTCAGGCCGCCGCGTTCAGGCCACCGCGCGCAGGCCCGGGCGCGCCCGGAGCCCCAGCGCCAGGCAGACGTCGCGGCTGAGCTCGGGCCGGTTGAGCGTGTAGAAGTGCAGGTGCTCGGCGCCGCCCGCCACGAGGCGGTCGCAGAGCGCCGTGGCGGTGGCCACCGCCAGCAGCTCCGTGGTGCCGTCGCGCTCGGCGTTGTCGAAGGCGGTGGCCACGGTGGGGGGGATGGACGTGCCGCAGCGCTCGGCGAAGCGGCGGGCGCCCTTCCAGGACTCGATGGGCAGGATGCCGGGGATGATGGGCACCGCGATGCCGGCGGCCGCGCAGGCGTCGCGGAAGCGGAAGAAGGTCTCGGGGCGGAAGAAGAACTGGGTGATGGCGCTGGTCGCCCCCGCGTCCACCTTGCGCCTGAGGAACTCGATGTCGGCCTGGGCGTCCGCCGCCTCCGGGTGGGTCTCGGGGTAGGCGCCCACGCGGATGGCGAAGCGCCCCGTGCGGGCCAGCGCCTCCACCAGCTCCACGGAGGAGGCGAAGCCCTGGGGATGGGGCGTGAACCGCTCGGCCCCCTTGGGCGGGTCGCCGCGCAGCGCCACGATCTCGGTCACGCCCGCCTCGGCGTAGGCGTCGGCGATGGCCAGCGTCTCCTCGCGGCCCTGGTCCACGCAGGTGAGGTGCGCCGCCACCGTGAGGCCCGAGGTCTTGCGGATGGTCGCCACGGCCTCGTGGGTGAGGTCGCGCGTGGCGCCGCCCGCCCCGTAGGTGACCGACACGAAGCGCGGCCCGAGGGGGCCCAGGACGCCCACGCAGTCCCAGAGGCGGAAGGAGCCCTCCAGGTCCTTGGGCGGGAAGAACTCGAAGCTGACGGCGGGCAGGGGCATGGCGGGGTCCGGGTCGGGGCTGTCGGCACCCTTGTCGCCTGGGCCGCGCCATGAGACAAACTCATAATCCTCACGACGATCATGAGGATCGCTCACGCCCTGCCAGTCCGCCATCGCCCGCCCTCCCGCCCCCCTGGAAGCGCCCGCCCTGCACGTCGAGTTCCGCCACCTGCGCACCATCGAGGCCATCGCCCGGGCCGGCAGCCTGGGCGGGGCGGCGGCGCTGCTCGGCGCCACGCAGTCGGCGCTGAGCCACCAGATCCGGGGCATCGAGCGGCAGGCCGGCGTCGAGCTGTTCGTGCGCGGCGCCAAGCCCCTGCGGCTGTCGGCGGCGGGCCTGCGGCTCCTGCGGGCGGCGGAGGCCATCCTGCCGCAGGTGGCGGCGCTGGAGGCGGAGTTCGCGGGGCTGGAGGCGGGGCGGGCGGGGCGGATGCACGTGGCCATCGAGTGCCATGCCTGCTTCGAGTGGCTGCTGCCGGTGCTGGCGGCCTTCCGCCGCGCCTGGCCCGAGGTGGACATCGACGTGCGCCCGGGGCTCGCCTTCGACGCGCTGCCCGCGCTCAGGCGCGAGGAGGTGGACCTGGTGGTGACCTCGGACCCCGAGGAGGCGCCGGGCGTCGCGTTCCAGCCGCTCTTCCTCTACGAGCCGGTCCTGGCCTGCGCCCCGTCCCACGGGCTGGCGGCGCGCGAGGAGGTGGAGGCGGAGGACCTCCGGGGGGAGACGCTGCTGGCCTATCCGGTGCCGCGGGCGCGGCTCGACGCCTTCACGCAGCTGCTGGGGCCGGCGGGGGTGGAGCCCGGGGCGGTGCGCCCCGTGGAGCTGACGGCGGTGATGATGCTCCTGGTGGCGGCGGGGCGGGGCGTGGCGGTGGTGCCCGACTGGGTGGCGCGAGGGGCGGCGGCGGGGGCCGGGGCGGGGGTGGCGGTGCGGCCCTTGCGCCGGCCCGGCGGGCCGCCGGGGGCGCGCATCCAGCGCCCGCTGCTGGCGGCGGTCCGCGCGGGTGACGCGGGGCGGCCCTACGTCGCGCACCTGGTGCGGCTGGCGCGGCAGGAGGCGGTCAAGCTCCAGCGCGGCTGAGGGGGCGCCGTCAGGCGAGGCGGCGCGACCGGTCCTGGGCCTGGAGGCGCGCCCGCGCCTCGCCCAAGGGGGAGGCCGCGCCGAAGAGGGGGCCCTGGCCGAGGCGGCAGCCGAGCCGCAGGAGGTGGCGGCGCTGCGCCTCGGTGGCCACGCCCTCGGCCACGGGGCGGGCGCCGAGGCCCTGGGCGATGGACACGAGCCCGGTGACGAGCACCTCGGCCGAGGGGTCGGGACCGAGGTCGGCGACCAGGGCGGGGGAGAGCTTGATCTCGTCGAAGGGGAGGCGGCGCAGGTGGTCGAAGGAGGCCCCGCCCGTGCCCACGCCGTCGAGCGCCACGCGCAGGCCGGCCGCGCAGAGCCGCAGCAGCGCGTCGCGCACGCGCCCGCCCGAGCGGTCGGCGAAGGCGGCCTCGCCCACCTCGAAGACGAGGTGGGCGCGGGCGCGGGGATGGGCGGCGAGCAGGCGGTCGAAGTCCTGGCGGCCCGAATGGGTGGCCAGCGAGACCTCGGGGATGTCGAGCGACACGCGGCCGGGGTCGAGGCCCGCGTCGAGCAGCGCGTCGATGTCCTCCATGACCTGGCGGGCGACGCTGAGCAGCAGGTCGGCGCCCAGGCCGAACTCGGCCACGAGGGGCAGGAAGGCCTCGGGCGGGAGCTCCTCGGCGGCGGGGGGGAGGGCGCCGGCGTCGCCCGGGGCGCCGGGAGGGGCGCCGGGAGTGGTGCCGGGGGGGGGGCCGGGGGGGGCGCCCCAGCGGGAGCGGGCCTCGAAGCCCGCGACCTCGCCGGTGGCGAGCAGCACCACGGGCTCGTAGCGCGGCGCGATGGCGCGGCCGGCGATGGCGGCCTGGAGGCGGCGGCGGTCCTCGGCGGTGGGGCGGGGGGGGAAGTCGGCGGGGTCGAAGAGCACGGGGCGCCGTTCGGAGCCGGCGCGGGCGGCGGCCTTGGCGCGGTACATGGCGCGGTCGGCCTCGGCGCAGAGGGCGGGCACCTCGGGGGCGCCGACGGCGCCGGCGGTGCGCGGGCCGCTGAGCGCGACGCCGACGCTGCCGCCCAGGCGCAGGGCGGTGGCGCCGTGGGGCACGGGGCGCTCCATCTCGCGCACGAGGCGGGTGGCGACCTCGAGGGCGGCCTCGCGCGAGGGGACGCCGGGCAGGGCGAGCGCGAACTCGTCGCCGCCCAGGCGCGCGGCGAGCCCGTCCTCGCCCGCCAGCGCGGTGAGGCGGGCACCGAGGGCCGCCAGCACGGCGTCGCCGGCGGCGTGGCTGTAGGTGTCGTTGATGGGCTTGAAGCCGTCGAGGTCCACGAGCATGACGGCCACCGCCCGCCCCGCGCGGCGGTCCAGCAGGAGCCGGGCGAGGCCCTCGTCGAAGGCCTGGCGGTTGAGCAGGCCGGTGAGGGGGTCGTGGCGGGCCAGGTGCTCGAGGGCGCCGAGGCGGGCGCGCGCCTCGGCGCGGGCCTGCGTCAGCTCCCCGTGGAACTCCTTCTGGGCCGACATGGTCTCCACGGTGTTGGCCGCGTAGAGCACGAAGAGGCCCGCCATGGGCAGCCAGCCCCAGGGGCCGGCCGGGTCCGCGCCGGCCGCGGCGGCCACGGCCAGGGGCCCCATGAGGAAGGCCGGCACCATCTGGCCCCAGTTGTGGAAGGGCAGGACCACGTAGTTGTTGGCGATGTAGACGTAGCAGCCGAAGAGCCACATGAAGCCCGCCAGCATGAACTGGCTTTCGGGCCGGGCGGCGAGGGCCAGGGCGGGCAGGAGGTAGACGACCGTGCCGGTGGCGTGGTTGGCCCAGACCCAGAGGGCCAGGGGGAGGGGGACGTCCCGGTCGGGCGGGGGCTCCAGGCGGGTGGCGGCGTAGCCCGAGGCCTCGCTCAGCGCGAGGAGGGCGGCGATGAGGAGGGCGGCGCCGCCCGCGCCCGCGTACCAGCACAGGCCCAGCGCGAGCGTCACCGTGGCCAAGCGCCGCCAGCGGTCGCGGTTGGTGATGCGCATCGCCAGCCGCGCCTCGTGCCGGAACGTGTCGAGGGTCAAGGGCGTCGCCATGGTCTCCCGCGCGGGGCCTCCTGCCGGCGCTGGGGCGGGAGGATGGGGGCAAGGGGTGAGCAAGGGCTTAACCGCGCCCCGGCGCACCCGCGCAATCTTAGCGGTCGGCGCTTGCCCGCCGGGGGCCGGGCGTCTAGGGGGGGCGCCTCACGGGGAGGGGGTGGGCCATGGCCGCCAGCGCCAACGTCAACGTCATGGTCAAGGCCGCGCGCAAGGCGGGGCGGGCGCTGCTCAAGGACTTCGCGGAGGTCGAGCAGCTCCAGGTGTCGGCCAAGGGGCCCGGCGACTTCGTCAGCCGCGCCGACCGGCAGGCGGAGGCGACCATCCGCGAGATGCTGCTGGAGGCGCGCCCCGCCTACGGGTTCCTGGGCGAGGAGGGGGGCGCGGTCGAGGGCGGCGACAAGACGCGGCGCTGGATCGTGGACCCCTTGGACGGGACCACCAACTTCCTGCACGGGCTGCCGCACTGGGCCGTCTCGATCGCCCTGGAGCGCAAGGGGCAGGTGGTGGCGGGCGTGGTCCACGACCCCGTCAAGGACGAGACCTTCTGGGCCGAGAGGGGCGAGGGGGCCTGGCTCAACGACACGCGGCTCAGGGTGTCGGGGCGCTCGCGGCTCATCGAGTCGCTGTTCGCCACGGGCGTGCCCTTCGGGGCCAAGCGGACCCTGCCGCTGACGCTGCAGGACCTGGCGCGCCTGATGCCGGACTGCGCGGGGGTGCGGCGGCTGGGATCGGCGGCGCTGGACCTGGCCTACGTGGCGGCGGGGCGCTACGAGGGCTACTGGGAGCGCGAGGTGCAGCCCTGGGACATCGCCGCGGGGCTGATCCTGGTCCAGGAGGCGGGGGGCTTCGTGGCCTCGGCGGGGGCGGGCAAGCCCCTGGAGGACGGCACCGTGATCGCCGCCAACGCGGCCGTCTTCGAGCGCTTCGCGGCCGTGATCCGGGGCGGCCGGGGGGCGCCGGCCCCCTAGCGCCGGCGCACGACGGGGACGCGGGTGGGCGCGAGGCGGCCGTAGGCGGCCTCGGGGTGGGGCGGGGCGCCATGGGTGAGCGCCCAGAAGGCGGGGCCGCCGCGCCGCAGCCAGGGGACCACCATCAGCAGGAGCCCGGCCGCGAAGCCGCCCACGTGCGCCCAGTAGGCGACGCCGCCCCCCGAGGTGTCCACCAGCGCGCCCTGGACGGCCTGGCCGCCCACCCACACGGCCAGCACGATCCAGGCCGGCACGGGGATGACGCGGACGACGACCACGAGGAACAGCAGCAGGTCCACCCGCGCCCGGGGGAAGAGGAGCAGGTAGCCGCCCATGACGCCCGCCACCGCCCCCGAGGCGCCGATCGTGGGGATGGGCGAGAGCGGGTCGGCGAGCACCTGCGCGAGCCCCGCGCCGACCGCGGCGAGGAGGTAGAAGAGGAGGAAGCCGAGGCGGCCCAGCGCGGCCTCCACGTTGTCGCCGAAGATCCACAGGAAGAGCATGTTGCCGCCCAGGTGCAGCCAGCCCGCGTGCAGGAAGGCGGAGCTGACGAGCGTCCCCCAGCCCCGGCCCTGGGCGACCTCCAGGGGCACCAGCGCGTAGGCGCCATAGAGGCCCCAGACGGCGCGGTCGGGCAGCGTGCTCACGTAGAGCTGGACGGCGACGTTGAGCGCGATGAGCGCCCAGGTGACGACCGGCACGATGCCCGAGGGGTTGTGGTCGCGGATGGGGAACATGGGCGCCAGGGTGACGCGCGGCCCCCGCGCGTCAAGGGAGCGCGTCGCCACGGCCGCGAGCGCCCGCTAGGCTCGGGGCCATGATCCACGCCACCTGCGAGCGCCTGGGGGCGGGGCCCTGGGCGGAGCCCGTCAACGCGCTCACGAACCTCGCCTTCGTCCTGGCGGCGCTCCTGCTGTGGCGGCGGACGGCGGGCGACGGGCTCGCGCGCGGGCTGTGCTGGGTCCTCCTCCTCATCGGGGCGGGGAGCGCGCTGTTCCACACCGTCGCCACCCCTTGGGCGGCGCTGCTGGACGTCCTGCCCATCGCGGGCTTCGTGCTCCTCTACGCGTTCGCCGCGCATCGGCGGTTCTGGGGGCAGGGGAGGGGCGCGTCGCTGCTGTTCGCGGCGCTCACGATCCCGTGGGTCGCCCTGCTCGCGCCGCTGGCCGCGCGGGTGCCGGGGCTGGAGGTCTCGGCCATCTACTGGCCGATCCCGGCCCTGATCCTGCTCCACGCCTTCCTCCTGCGCGAGCGCAGGCCCGAGGTCGCGCCGGGGCTGGCGCTGGGGGGGCTGGTCCTGTGCGTGTCGCTCGTGCTCCGGTCGCTCGACGGGGCTCTCTGCGCGACCTTTCCGCTGGGCACGCACTGGGCCTGGCACCTGCTCAACGCCCTGATGCTCGGGAGCATGGTCGCCACGCTCCTGCGCGCCTCCCGGCTTGATGCGGGGGGGCACGGGCGCTAAGGCGCCCCGAGCCCCCGGGAGGCCGCATGGCGATCGACGCAGACACCGCGCGCAAGGTGGCGCGCCTGGCCCGCATCCGCGTGGAGGAGGAGCGCCTGCCCGCGCTGGCGAAGGAGTTCGACGCCATCCTCGGCTTCATCGCCCAGCTCGAGGAGGTGGACGTGGAGGGGGTCGAGCCCATGACCTCGGTGACGCCCATGCGGCTGCGGCGCCGGGCGGACGTCGTGACGGAGGGCAACCGGCAGGCCGAGGTGCTCCTCAACGCGCCGGACGCCCGGGCGGGGTTCTTCGCGGTGCCCAAGGTGGTGGAATGACGGCGCTGGCCGACCTCGCGCTGGCCGACCTCACGCTGGCCGAGGCGCGCGACGGCTTGCGCGCGGGGGACTTCACGGCCTTGGAGCTGACGGACGCCTGCATCGCCCGCGTCGAGGGGGGCCGCGCTCTCAACGCCTTCGTCCACGAGACCTTCGAGGTCGCGCGGGAGCGCGCGCGCTTCGCCGACAACCGGCTCGCGCTCGGCATGAGCCCGGACCTCTGCGGCATCCCGATCGGCATCAAGGACCTGTTCTGCACCGAAGGGGTGCCCTCGCAGGCGGCCTCGCGCATCCTGGAGGGGTTCCGCCCGCCCTACGAGAGCACCGTCACGCGCAAGCTGCGGGAGGGGGGCGCGGTGATGCTCGGCAAGCTCAACATGGACGAGTTCGCCATGGGGTCGAGCAACGAGACCTCCGTGTATGGCCCCGTGGTGAGCCCCTGGCGGGCGGAGGGGTCCGAGGAGGCGCTGACGCCCGGGGGCTCCTCGGGGGGGTCGGCGGCGGCGGTGGCGGCGGGGCTCTGCCCGGCGGCGCTGGGCACGGACACGGGGGGCTCGATCCGCCAGCCGGCGGCCTTCACCGGCATCGTGGGGCTCAAGCCCACCTACGGGCGCGTGTCGCGCTGGGGGATCGTGGCCTTCGCCTCCTCTCTCGACCAGGCGGGGCCCATGACGCGCACGGTGCGCGACGCGGCGATCCTGCTGCGCGCCATCGCGGGGGGCGACCCCCTGGATTCGACCTCGGCCGACATCCCGGTGCCCGACTACGAGAAGGGCCTTTCGGGCGACGTGCGGGGCAAGGTCATCGGCATCCCCCGGGAGTACCGCATGGAGGGGATGCCCGAGGAGATCGAGAGGCTCTGGGAGAGGGGGCGGGAGTGGCTGCGGGAGGCGGGGGCGACGATCCGGGACATCTCGCTGCCGCACACGCGCTACGCCTTGCCGGCCTACTACGTGATCGCCCCGGCGGAGGCGTCGTCCAACCTCGCGCGCTACGACGGGGTGCGCTACGGGCGGCGCGCGGCGCTCGCCCCCGGCGACGGGGTCGCGGAGATGATGGAGAGGACGCGCGCCGAAGGGTTCGGGCCGGAGGTGCAGCGGCGCGTCATGGTGGGCACCTACGTGCTGTCGGCGGGCTTCTACGACGCCTACTACAACCGCGCGCGGCGCGTGCGCGCCCTGATCAAGAGGGACTTCGAGGAGGCCTTCGCGCAGGGCGTGGACGCGATCCTGACGCCGGCCACGCCCTCGGCGGCCTTCCCGCTCGGGTCCGCGTCCGACGACCCCGTGCAGATGTACCTCAACGACGTGTTCACCGTGACCGTGAACCTCGCGGGGCTGCCGGGCGTCTCGGTGCCGGCGGGGCTGGACCGGCGCGGCCTGCCGCTCGGGCTCCAGGTGATCGGGCGGCCCTGGGAGGAGGGGGCGCTCCTGGACGTGGCCGCCTCACTCGAACGTGCGGCCGGACCCCTTCCGGGACCGGCTAGATGGTGGTAACGGCCCCGGCCCATCTGGGAGGCAGACCCATGCGCGCGATCCTCGTCGGCCTCGGCGCCGCCCTCGCCCTCGCCGCCTGCGCGGCGCCCGTGCCCGACAGCTCGGCCGGGGCCGGCGTGGGCTTCGGCGACTACGCGCAGTACGAGCTGGAGCGGGCGCGGCGCGAGGCGCTCCTGAGCACGGCCGCCACGGGCCAGCCGGCCGTGGCCCCGGTCGCGGCGCCCCTGGCCTCCGCCCCCGTGCCGCCGGGGGGCATCCCCGCCTCCGAGCTGGCGGCCGCCGGGATCGGCGTGCCGCCCGTGACGGCCACGCCCCTGGGCGTCTCGCCCGCCGCCCCCTCGGCCGCCGTTCCCTTGGCCGTGCCCGGCGGCCCGCTGGCCCAGCCGCCCCTGCCCAACGCGGTCGTCGCGGGCGGCCCGGTGC
>ERZ1066122.1275-NODE-1275-length-20892-cov-8.010798_pt1 | contig 20892 bp, 16 predicted proteins | sample MGYA00382769_ERZ1066122 | MGnify/ENA primary metagenome ERZ1066122 (study PRJEB33369, sample SAMEA5778352) | biofilm metagenome | biome: Industrial cooling water; feature: Water cooling tower basin; material: Biofilm | place: United Arab Emirates | collected... | reverse complement strand
AAGCTCCCCTCCCCGGCTGGGGAGGGGCTGGGGGTGGGGCGACTGCGGCGGTTAAGCCACGCCCAATCGCAGTGCCCAACCGCCGTCGCCGAGTGATACTCGGCGTTACATTCGCTTATGGTCCCTTCAACAGCCACCCTCTCCCAACGCCTGCGTAACGCTCTCCTCGTCGTGCTCGGCGTCTTTTCGGCGGCGTTCGGTGTGAAGGGATTTCTGATGAGCTCGCACTTCATCGACGGCGGCGTGACGGGCATCTCGATGCTGCTCGCCGCCGGGCTGGGGTGGCCGCTGGCCGTCTCGATTCCGGTCATCAACCTGCCGTTTATCGCGTTGGGCTACCGGATTTACGGGGCGTGGTTCGCGCTCAGGAGCGTAGTGGCGATTGCGGGGTTTGCGGCGGTGCTGGCGTTGGTGCCGTTCCCGGACGTCACGCCCGACCTGCTGCTCACGGCCGTCTTCGGCGGGCTGTTCATCGGGGCGGGCATCGGGCTGGCGATGCGCGGCGGCGCCGTGCTCGACGGCACCGAGATTCTGGCGCTCCTCGTGAGCCGCCTTACGCCGCTGCTCAAAGTCAGCGACGTGGTGCTGCTGCTCAACGTGGTCATTTTTTCGGTGGCGATTTTCGTGCTCGGCGTTCAGCCGGCGCTCTACTCGATTCTGACGTATCTGGCCGCTTCCAAAGCCCTCGATTTCATCGTCCACGGCATCGAGCAATACACGGGCGTCACCATCATCTCGCCGCGCCGCGCCGAGCGCATCCGGCGCGTCATCACACGGCGGCTGGGGCGCGGCGTGACGGTGTATCGCGGCGCGGGCGGCTTCGGTACGCGCGGCGCCGCCCCGGCCGAGTTCGACATCCTCTTCACCGTCGTCACGCGCCTGGAAGTGCCGCAGCTCCTGGCCCACGTCCAGCGCCTCGACCCCGAAGCCTTCATCATCCAGCACGTCGTGGACGATACGCGCGGCGGAATGATCAAGCAGCGGCCGTTGCACTGAGTGGCGGGATGGAGATGGTGAAGGGATTTAAGGGGATGTGGGGATGTGCTGATGGGCGAATGTGGGAATGTGGGAATGTGGAGATGTGGGGATGTGCTGATGGGGGGATGTAGCTGTAACTAAGCAGCTAGCCACAAGTTTCAAGCTGCAACCCGCAAGCTAACAATTTGATTTTGAGACACTGGCAATTAATCGAAAACCGCAAAACTTTTGGCTGACCGCTTAACAAGTTCCCCTCCCCGGCTGGGGAGAGGTTGGGGGTGGAGCGACCACGGCGGTTGAGCGACGCGGTTGAGCAGGTGGCCGCGTCTGTCCCAGACGCGCGCGCCAATTGACGGCTAAGCGGCCGGTCAGAAGTTTTGTGATTTTTGCTGTTCTGAAAACAGCTACAACTCAGAGCATTAGAGCGGATTCAGGGTCAGTGAACGGGGTAGAGACGCATCCTTGCGTCTCCGCTGCCGATGACTACCTGCGCCGGAGGTGCATACAGCCGCAGTAGAGACGCATCCTTGCGTCTGCGCTGCCCGGCGCCGCTGCTTGGCCTAACCGCCGCAGACGCAACGATGCGTCTCTACTTACCCGCCGGAGACGCAACGATGCGTCTCTACGAGGACGTAACTAGACCCGAAAACCGCTGTAGCTTGCAGCTTGTGGCTGACCGCTTAATAGCTGTTCGTCGCGCGTCTGGGACAGACGCGGCCACCTGCTCAGCCACATTGCCCCACCTCACCCCTCCGGGGCAGAGAGTTCGTGACTGCGACATCATCAACAGCAAAACTCCTCCCAAAGTAACGCTTACCCACCCCGCGCCGTCTGCACAGCAGAGCCGGCCGGGTGCCGACATCCAGTATCTTGCTGAGCCGCAGGCGCTCACCCTGTTTCCCCCTCTGCTTGCCGATGATTCGTTCCGTACTTCCGTCCGTTGGTCGTTTGCTGACCGTGGCCGCGCTTGGGGCGCTCGCGCTCCCCGCCGCCGCCCAGCCCGGCGCCCGCCCGTGGGCCGACCATTCCGCCGATGGCCCATTGCTGCCCGGCCCCGCCGGCCCGCCCGTGCCGGAATCAGGACTGATTGATGGCGGCACCGCGCCCGCCGCCCGCACGGCTGTCGTGGCTCCCCCGTGGGGCCAACTGGTGGGGCAGACTCAGTATGATTTGCAGACCAATGCCGCCGCGCCGCGGCGGGTTACGGTCGATAATGGGCGCGTGGCGACGGTCTGGACGCAGATATGCCCGAATGCTTCCTCACCGACCGTCGCACCTCGCGGCATCGGCTACAATCGCACCGAGGCGCCAGGCGCGGCGCCAGTCGTCAGCGGCACGACCTGCAACACCTCCTTCGGTATTGCGGCGTTTCGCACGGGCTGGCCCGAATTGTTGCGAATCGGCGGGCAGGATGTAGTGTTCGCGCACACCGGGCGCGGCCTCGTGCAAATCAGCCGTCCGACGGATACCAGTCAGTGGGTTACGTCGGCGGTGTTGCCGTTTACCGATACGCTCGGCGGCAATCCGCGACACAGCGCAATGTGGGTGCGCGCGGCCGGCAGCGGCGCCACCGTTCACCTGCTTTATTCCGCCACTGATGCCCTGAACGGCTCTACGCTGCCCGCGCTCTACAGCCGGTCTTCGGACGGTGGCCTCACGTGGGACCGCCGAAACGTCGAACTGCCCGGACTGGACACTCTCACCGTCCGCAACGCAGCCGATGCGTATGCCATTGCCGCGCACGGCAACACCGTAGCCGTGGCGGCCGGGGCGTTTGCTTCCCCCACGATGCTTGCCCTCTCCTACGATGGCGGCGCCACGTTTACGAGTTACCGAATTACGCCGCCCATCACCGACGCCGATACGGTGCTGGTGACTACGTTCGCAGGCGCACCTCAAGCAGTGTGCGCCGTGGTGCCGGACGGCTCGATGTCGCTGGTGGTCGATGCCACCGGCACGGCGCATTGGTTTTCGGGGTCGCAGCTCGCCACACTGCGCCCGGGCCCAACGCCCGGAACGTGGGTCGGCGACAGCGCCTATCTCGCCAACCACGCCGACCACCTCCTCTACTGGAACAACCGCGAACTGGCAACCTCGGCGCCCGTGCCGGTTGCCACGTATGCCGCGACGAGCACCACGCACCCAACTCCTTATAATCCGCAAAGCCGGGCACCTTTTACGATTCACGGCAACCTCTCGATGCCCACCGCCGTGGCCGACCCCACCGACGGCAGCATCTACTGCGTGTTCTCGCAGTTGATGCCTGCCACCGTACCGAACGAACCGGGCCGCTTCCGCGACCTCTACCTCCAGAAGCTCTCCTTCCCCGGCGCCAATCAGGTGCAGGCGCACGTCCCGCGCAACATCAGCCGCGAGCTGCGCGGCCTGCCTTTGGGCGCTGCTGCAATGGGTTTCGATTGCGTGTTTCCGAGCGCTGCGCCCGCCATCGAAAACGGCCTGCTGCACTATCAGTGGCTCAGCGATACCCTTCCCGGTCTTAACCAGTGGAATGGTGGTCCCGTCAGCACGGCCGCCATACTGCTCGACACGATTCAGGTCGGCGGCACGGCCTTCCAACCGTGGCGCCTCTTCGGCGGCCCCACCGGCCTGAGCGCCGCCGCGCTCGCCCCGGACGTGCAACTCGCGCCCAACCCCACGGGCGGCCTCGCCACGGTGCGGCTCACCGGCTCGGCCGCGACCACCGCCACGCTCAGCGTCCGCGATGTGCTTGGCCGCGTGGTGCTGGCGCCCGCACCTCACCAGCTCGCGGCGGGGAGCGCCGCCGTGCCGCTCGACCTCCGCAACCAACCGGCCGGCGTGTATCTGGTGACGGTGGACGTAGGCGGCATCCAAACCGTACGGCGGCTATTGAAGCAGTAACACGTCATCCGATCCGCGTTTGCAAATCCGCGTTCATCCGCGAGCCAATCACCAAGAATGGCTCGCGGATGAACGCGGATTTGCAAACGCGGATTTTCTATGCTGGACCTTGCTCAATACTCCGTCTTGCCTTCCAGCGCCGCCCACGCCTCAAACCCGGCCTGCGCTTCCTGGCGCAACAGCGGCACCATCGGGATGGCGCGCGCGGGCAGCGGCTTATCGATTTCGTCGTAGATGAACCGGTCGTCGAAGCCGATGGCGGCGGCATCCTGCTTTGTATTGCCGTAGAACACGCGCGCCGGCCGCGCCCAGTAGATGGCGCCGAGGCACATCGGGCACGGCTCGCAGGAGGTGTAGAGGTCGCAGCCGTCGAGCTGAAACGTGCCCAACGCGGCGCACGCCTTCCGAATGGCATCCACTTCGGCGTGGGCGGTGGGGTCGTTGGCGGCCGTCACCTGATTGTAGCCGCGCGCGATAATCTGCCCGTCCCGGACGATGACGCAGCCAAACGGGCCACCGCCGCGCGTCAGGACGTTCTCGACCGAGAGGCGCACGGCCTCGCGCATAAAGTCTTCGTGTGTCATTTAGGGGGAGCTATAAGCTGCAAGCTACAAGCAGCCGAGTCGAAAAAAGCCACACCCAACATCTAGACTGGATTCAGGGTCAGTGGACGGGGTAGAGACGCATCCTTGCGTCTCCGCTGCCGCAGTACCAATGCTGCCACTCGTGCCCGTGCCGGTGGTAGAGACGCATCCTTGCGTCTCCGCTGCCCGGCGCCGCTGCTTGGCATAACCGCCGCAGACGCAAAGATGCGTCTCTACGATACCGTAACTAGACCCGAAAACCGCTGTGGCACCTCGCACCTCGCACTTCGCACCTCACCTACACTCTTCCTTCGTCAGCCCTTCGTTGAGCTTGATGGCGGCCCAGCTCGCCTCTGCCGCCGCGATGATGGCTTGTTGCGGGCCGGGGTCGAGGTCGCCGGCGGCGTAGATGCCGGGTTGGGAGGTTTGGCCGTTCTTGTCGGTCCAGACGGCGCCGGTTTGCGTGATGCGGCAGCCGAGTTGCTGCGCCAGATCGGCGCGCTGGCGCTGCTCGGCGTGGAGGAAGAGGGCGGCGCGCGGCAGCTTCTGGCCGCTTCGGAACAAGACGTGCCGCAGGTCGCCTTTCGGCGTGCCGACCAGCCCGGCAATCGAGTCTTCGCACACGCGCACGCCCTGCGCCCGCAGCCGCGCCAGGCCGTGCGGCGTGATGCCGGCGGGGCCGTCGGTGAGGAGCACCACGTCGGGGCTCCACCGGCTCACGAGCAGACCGAGGCCGTAGCCGGTTTTGCCGCGCCCATAGACGGCCAGCGGCTGGTCGCGCACTTCCCAGCCGTGGCAATAGGGGCAGTGCAGCACCCCGCGCCCCCAGAGCGCGGCGGCGCCGGGCAGCGGCGGCAACTCATCGACCACGCCCGTGCAAAGCACCACGCGCCGGGCCGTCACGGGCACGGCGGGGCCTTCGTCGGAGGCGGCCACGGCGCTCACACAAAACCCGCCGCGCTGGCGGCTGACGGCCGTCACGCGGAGGGGCTGTATCTGCACCGTTTCGTAGGGCCGAAGCTGCTCGCGGGCCAGCCGCAGCAACTCGGCGGGCGGCGTACCGTCGCGCGTCAGAAAGGCGTGAACCCCCGGCGAGGGCGCGTTGCGCGGCGGCCCGCCGTCGCAGACGAGCACCCGCCGACAGGCCCGCCCCAACGTGAGGGCGGCGCTCAAACCGGCCGCCCCGGCGCCGACTACCACCACGTCGTAATCGGCTTGCGGCCCGCGCGAGCGGCGCGGGCGCGGCGCGGGCAGCGCGAGCTGGTCGGTGGCGGCGGGGGCTGAACGGGTGGCAGGCATAGGCACTCAGAGCGAAACGTGACCGCTGACTTACCCCCGGAACGGCGCGCGGGTTACGCGCGGCCCGCCGCCGCCCTACCGAAACTTCGGCGACCGCACCCGCCGCTCGCGCTTGTCGAGGCTGAGGGTTTTGCCTTCGGGCGCCTCCACGGTGAAGGCGAACGGCAGGCGGCGGCTCTCGCCGGCTCTCAGGTCCACGACCCACGTCAGGCGGCCGGATTCGGCGTCGTGCGTGGCGCCGCTTTTTTCGGTCAGCTCGATGCTGATTTCCCGGTCGAGCGCCACCGGAATCTGGTCGGCTACGCGCAGGCGCACAGACGTCGGGCGGTTGTTGCGGAGGTTGATTTCGTAGCCGAGCGCCACTTTCTGCTTGCCGCCGAGCAGGCGGCGACTGGTGTTGTCGGCCCGCTTGGTGCGCGAGACCACCACTTGTGGGTCCACGCCGAGGGCCACTTCCACGGTGTCGTTGTAGGCGCGGGTGTTCAGCTCGGTGGTGCCGACGTAGTTGCCGCTCAGATAGACCGCTGCCGAGGTGGCCGGGGCGCGCAGGCGCTGCAGGGCCGTCACTTTGCCGATGAGAAATACGTCGGCGTCGAGCTTCGGCACGGCGTAGTGCTCGGCGCGCAGCGGCAGGTCGAGCGTCTCGATGGGCACCGGAAACTCGCGCGCGTCGGCCGGAATCGTGGGGCGGCCGGGCAGGCGGAAGCGGTCGCTGAGGCTGATGGTTTCGGCGCCGACAGCGAGCGAGTCGGCAGCGGCCGGTGAGGTGCCGGTGTGGGCGGGGGCTGTGCCCTTCACCGCGAAATCGTCGAGGCGGCCTTCGCCGACGCTTTCGTCGTCATCGTCGGAATAGCGGTCGTTGTCATCGGGGTCAGTCAGGCGGGCCGACCACGGCTGCAGGTTCGGGCGCCGCACGTACTGCGTGGCCGGGGCACTGACGAGCGTGAGGCGAACAGCATTCCACGGCAGGCCGGTGAAATTGCTGATTCGCGCGGCGCTCTCGGCGCGCAGCGGCTCGGTGAGGCGGTTGGCGCGCAGAGTCAGCTCTGGCACCCAGCTATTGCCGGAGAAGGTTGCGCGGTAACGGAGGCTCAGCGTCACTGGCCCGGCCGTCCGCACACGCAGGCGCAGCAGCACATCGCGCCCGGTGGAGGTCGGCTCGGTTGTGCGCGGCAGCCGGGCCACGAGCACCTGTAGGCGCTGATGTTCGGCTTCGGCGACTTCAACCCGCATCTGCACGTCCGTCATCCGCTCGCGGAACGCCGCCGCCACGCGGCCCACGTCGGCGTTCCAGGTGGCGGCCGTGGTGCCGCGCACTTCGCGGTTGGCGATGAGCAGATTTTTTTCTTCCGTCGCCGCCACCGCCGTCGCCCGCGCCCGGTAGTACGCCGCCCACAAGCGGCCGGCCGAATCGCGCGGGGCGGTGGTTGGGTCGGCCGCCACGGTTTCGGTGCTGAGCAGCTCGGCCTCGCTGCCGACGGTGGCGCGCAGCGTGGCCGGGTCGAGGCCCAAGGCTAGTCCGGTGAGCCGCACCGTCTGGGTGCCCGCCGGCAGTGTAGGCCGCGCCTCGTGGCGCAACTCGGCAGCGCTATTCGTGTACAGCGTGACCTCGCGCACAGGCGGCACCACGCGGATAGGGGCAGCAGGTTGCGCCGCCGCGCCGAGCGTCAGCAGCAGCAACTCAGAAAGCAGAAAGGATTTCATTGCGGGAAGGTACGTAGCCACGTAACGCGGAACTCCTGCTCCGCAGTCCTGGCTGGCTCAGCCTGACGCCGGAGCGGGAGTTCCGCGTTACGTCGCTCTCCCCGCGCCCTCGTGGCCGTAGCAACGCCCCGGCCGCCCGGCGCGTCTTTTCTTTGACCAGTGGATTGCTGACTTCTGATGACTCTCCTGCCTCCCTTTCCTTCTGCCGCCCACTCAGCCCTCCGCTTCATTGCGCTGCTGGCAGGTGCGCTGCTGACCGGAAGCATCGCACGCGCCCAACCCAGCCAACCGTGCTTCGACGTGCGCGAAAACGTCGCGCCGTACCGCATCGTCACCGATTTGTGCGTCGGCACCACCTACCTGCTCCGCAAATGCGGCGGGCAGCTCCCGTTCGGGCAGGTGCGTTACGACACGACGGGTATGCTGCCGGGCACTTTCCTGCAACCGGGCACCGATTCGCTCGTCCGCTTCGACACGCCCGGCCCGGTCGACATCGCGCAGCTTACCAACACTGGCGGCGGCGGCGGCGTCATCCGGCGCACCTATCAGGTGTACCCCACTGCCGCGCCGCGCGTCAGCGTGGTGCCGTGCCTGCGGAGTGTGCGGGTGCGCCTACCGGATTTCACTTACGGCGCCTACACCGTCAATATCACCCTCAACTCTTCTACCCCGACCGCCACCCCCTCCGTGCCGGGCGCCGAGCTGTTTTCAAACGTGGTGAGCGGCACGGCGCCCGCCACCGTGCGGGTGGTCGTCACGGGCGTCACGCTGCTGATGAATCCGCGCCGGGCGGCGTGTCCATCGACCCCCTTCGACACCACCATCACGCTGCCCGCGCTACCGGGGCCGCCGCTTATCCGGCTCTCCGACGTGGTGGCGCCCACGGCCGCGCATATCGCCGTGCTGCGGCTGGCGCGGCTCGTGCCCGGCACCCGCTACGTGGTGGAGCGCGGCGCCGCCCTCCCCGCCGCCCCCGCCTGGACGACGCTGCCCGACACCCTCCGCCCCACCACCGACACGTTCACCGTCCGCCTCAGCGGCGTCCCCACGGCCCGCCGCCACCGCTACCGGGTGCGGCCCGTGGGGCTGGTCGGGTGCGACGCGGCTCTTCTCCCCGACCCCACGGCGTCCAACGAGGCCGGGGCGTTTCCGCTCACCAGCGCGACGGCCGCGCCTGGCTCCGTCACTGTCCGCTGGCCCGATTATCCGGCCGCTGGCACCGTGCTCGGCTGGCGGTTGCGGCGCGATGGCGTTGAGATTCAGCGCCTGCCCGCCGCCGCCCGCACCGCCACCGACCCCGGCGCCGTGGGCTGCCCGCGCCGGTTGTGCTACGAAGTGGCGGCCGTGGTGCGCTCGCTCCTCTCCCCCACCGATACGCTCTTCGCGTTCAGCGCCGACTCGTGCGTCCGTACGCCCGGCGCCCAGCCCGCCGCGCCCCGCCTCACCGCGAGCTTCGACCTCAACAACAACCTCGTGCTGCGCGCCCGCCCGGCCACGCTGGCCGAAGCCGCCGAATTCACGTTTTTCGAGAACCGCCCGACGCCGCCCCCTATCAGTCTGGGCACCACCCTCACGTCCGCCTTCCTGATTCCGACGCCCGACACGGCCGCCGTGCGCCTTTCCTGCTACTCGGCCGGGTTCACTGATACGTGCGCGCAGCAATCGCCCGTCAGCGGGGCCGTGTGTCCGGTGGTGCTCAACGGCCAACGTACGCCCGATGGCCTGACGGCCGAGCTACGCTGGACGACGTACCGCCCGCTGCCCGCAACCGCCGTCACCACCATTGAGTTGCTCGACGACCAGACCAACGCCGTCGTCCGCACACTGGCGGTGGCGCCCGGCACCCGCCAGCTCACCGACCCCGCCGACCCGCAGCGGCAGGTGCTCCGCTACCGGGTGCGTGTGCGTGTGCCCACCGACACCAGCCAAACAGTGTTCTCCAACTTCGTCGATTTGATTGAAGAACAGCTCGTGCGCCTGCCCACGGCCTTCACCCCCAACGGCGACAACCTCAACGACACGTTCGGCCCCGTCGGCCGCTACGCCCTGCGCGAGATGGAAATGACCATTTTCGACCGCTGGGGCCGCGAAGTCTTCCGCACCACCACCCCCACCCCCGGCTGGGACGGCCGCGCCCCCGGCGGCGACGTGGTAGCGCCCGGCGTTTTCGCCTACCGCTTCCGAGGCCGCGACGCGGGGGGGCGGGAGTTTACGCAGAAGGGGACGGTGACGGTGGTGCGATAGGTGACGTTAAGCAGCTAGCCACAAGTTTCAAGTTGCAAGCTACAAGCTAGCAATCTGATTTTGAGACACTTGCAGTCAATCGAAACCCACAAAACTTTTGACTGACCGCTTAGATAAAAAAATCCCCTCCCCGGATGGGGAGGGGCGGCCCGCAGGGCCGGGGTGGGGCGATACGGCGGTTGGGCAATGTGGCTGTGCCAACGCAGCGGACAAACACCATCGGCAGCCCCGTAGGGGCCACCTTCCGGTAGCCCCTATGAGGCTTGCCGGGGGTGCCGACCTACTGCGGTGGCTCAACCGCCGTGCCCAGCTGCGATACCCAACCGCCGTCGCCGAGTAATACTCGGCGCTACAGCTCAGCCGCCGTGGTCGCCCCAGCCCCTCGCCATCCGGGGAGGGGAGCTTTTTAGTCACCGGCAGCCACATCTCACACATCCTCAAATCCTCAAATCCTCACATCCTCACATCCCCACATCTTCACATCCCCACCTCTACCCACTCTGCTCATCCACCAGCCGGATGCCGTCCTGAAACGAGTGCGGCACGTAGCCCAACTCGCGGCGGGCCTTGTCGATTATCAGTCCCGTGCGCGGCGGGCGCCGCGCGGGCTGCGTAAAAGTGTTGGCCGTGACGCGCGTCAGGAGCGAGCCGTCCAGGCCGAAATGGTCCACCACTTGCAGCGCCATCTGGTAGGGCGTCAGCAGTTCGTCGGAGCAGATATTGAACACGCCGTGCGCCTGCTGCTCGGCCAGCCGCAGGCAGCCGTCGGCGAGGTCTTCGGCGAGAGTGGGCGTCCGCCACTGGTCATCGACCACGTTGAGCGCCTTACCGGCCCGCAGCGAATCGCGCACCCACAGCACGATGTTGGAGCGCCCGTAGAGGTGCGCCGTGCCGTACACGAGCACCGTCCGCGCGATGGCCCAGCGCCCCCCGGCCGCCTTCACTGCTTCTTCGGCGGCGAGCTTGCTCCCGCCGTAGAAATTGACCGGATTGGGCGCGGCCGCCTCGTCATACGGCCCGGCCTCGCCGTCGAAGATAAAATCAGTGCTCACGTGGGTGAGGTGCGCGTCGAGGGCGGCGCACTCGGCGGCCAGGATTTCGACGGCCGTCGTGTTCTGCTTCCAGCACTCGTCGCGCTCGGTTTCGCAGGCGTCCACGTTGGTCATCGCGGCGGTGTGGATGACGTTGGTCGGCGCCAGCTCGCCCAACACGGCGCGCACGTGCATCGGGTCGGTGACGTCCATCGTCACGAACGGCACCGCCGGGAAGATGTCGTGCAGCTTGTTGGCACCGCGCGAAGACGCCACCACGCGCAGCTCGCCGAGGGCCGCGCGCGGCGCCAGCAGCCCGATGAGCTTCTGGCCCAGCAAGCCGTTGGAGCCGGTAATGAGGTAAGTGGGAAGGCGGGTTGCGGATTCCATTCAGAGCAGTATCATTTTGTCATTGCGAGCGCAGCGAAGCAATCTTCGTGTGCTTGGCACGTGTGCTCGGCGATGCCCAACCGCCACGCCCATCCTACGAGGATTGCTTCGCTGGGGGTAGGGGCCCTCGATAGCTCGCAATGACAAGCCTATTTCGTCGCCTCCGGGTACTGATACCCCGTCAGCTCGGTGATTTTCTTGCGCGTCAGCTTTTCCACCTTCACTTTCATCGTGACGGCGGTGGTCGGGCGGTCTTGCCGGTTTTTGGGCACCTGCGAGATGTCGTCAATCACCTCGAACCCGCTCACCGTCTCGCCAAAAACCGTGTACTGGCCGTCGAGAAACGGCGTACCGGCGGGGGGCTGCACCAGATAAAACTGCGACCCGCTCGACTCCTTCTTCGGATTCTGGCCGTCGCCGAGGCGGGCGGCGGCTACGGCGCCGCGCTTGTGCTTCAATCCGTTATCCATCTCGGCCGGAATGGTGTAGCCGGGGCCGCCGGAGCCATCATCGTTGGGGTTGTCGTTTTTGGAGTTGGGGTCGCCCCCCTGAATCATAAACCCGTTGATGACGCGGTGAAACGTGGTGCCGTCGTAGAAGCCTTCGCGCGCCAGTTTCAGGAAGTTGGCTTTGTGCTTAGGCGCCGCGTCGGAGAGCAGCAGCCGAATGTCGCCCTGCGGCGTGGTGATGGTCACGAGGTCGTCGGTGGGCTGCTTTTTGAGCACGGCGCACGACGACAAGCCCAATGGCAGCAGCGCGTATATGGTGAGGCGGGGGAGGTTCATCATAAAGTTCAGTGCGACGCAAAACTCCCGCGAAGCTACAACCATACTCATTCAAGTGCCGAAATGTGATATCTTCGTACATTTAGCCTTCAGTGTACACTCGTACTTGCGGCGTACAGCGTTTCTCGATAACCTTTCCTCTTCGCGACAATGAAAAATATATACTTACTGGCATTGATACTGCTTAGTTTCACGACTTTCGGTCAGGAGTCCAGAAGTTATCTCGGGACTGCGTATAACCGTACGCAACAGGTCGGTGGCGTTCTACGGATTGATCTCACGTTCAACTCTGACGGCACCCTGTCCGGCTACGTTGACAACGACCCATACCCAACCGGGCTAAATTTCTGCGGCGCTGGCAACGTGTCGGGCGAGTGGACCCCGCAGCGTGTACATATTCGTTTCACGATGGACGAGCCGGACCCAAATTGCGGACGGCTCGACGGTTCTACGGCTGATTATTACCTCAATATGTCGCCCGATGGACAGGTTCTCTCCGGCACTTTTTTACTTGGTTATGATAACTCAACCGGCGAGATCTATGTGCGTAGTGCCGCTGGTTGTCCTGATCTACAAAGCCTGCGAGCTATCTACCAGTCGCACCGCAGGACAAACTCAGCCGCCTACGCCCGGCAGTACCTGTGCTTAGCGGAAAAAACGTGCGCTGAATACAACCGAACCGATGCTACTGGTTGGGCGGGAGGTTTTGTAAACTACCTCTTCGACTGGATGAGTACGCATAACCAAAGCAATACAGGGCTGGATGTCACCTGCGATGACAGCACTTCGAACTACACGTGCTTTACCAAAGCGGGCGTTTGGCACTTGGCTTTTGAGTTAGGGCCTGCCTTTTTCAACTACTGTGATCAAGTGCAGAGTACGACCGATATTACGCGGTGGACATCTGACCACGAGCAGTTTTTAACTAACGCAGTAATTCCCTGCTTTGCCGAGCTATCGAACTCCAACGAGTTGTGTAGCAGCAATGAGCTTCTTTGTCAAGCATTCATTGGTAGTAGTCGAGAGTTCACTCTTACCTCCGTCCGGCACTTGCGAGATGCTGCACAAGCATACTGCTTGGGTCGTTTGGCAGGCAGTTCACTGGTATCGCTCGCTGCCAGAATGCCCGCACCACTTACTCAGAGTACGTTGTTTAGCGAGTCAATTCATACTCAGAGCGACCTTGACATTAGCGCCCAAGACTTCTTTGTGAGGGTGGGGAACCGTTACCAACTGCAAGTGGTACGGTCTACTTCCACGGGTCAGCCACAAAATGTGAGTAGCGGCTATCATACGCGCTACTGGGTATCAACTCCTGCTGGCATCGCGCAGGTAGACTCCAACGGTGTGTTACAGCTTAACGGTACATATCTGCCACTAAGTTGCTCACGCGCGCCCCTGTATGTATTTGCCGAGTGCGAAGGAAGATGGGGTATCGGGCAGTTCGCAATTGTCGATCAGGATACCGACAATGACTTAATCGTGGATTCGTATGAGCGCCGGAATGGTCTAAATCCTAACTATCCGAATAGTCTATCAAGTGACTATGACAACGACGGCCTGAGTGACTTTTTCGAGCAGTTACAACGCACTAATCCCCGTAACCGCGATTCCGACGGCGACAGCTTCTCCGATGCTTACGAAACCAGTATCAGGGTTGACCCTCTTGATTCGGCCCGTACCCCCATTTCAACCAAAGTCGCCGAACACGCCGTATATCAGGGTGTATCTGTACAGTCAGTTTATCCAAACCCATTCAGCGATTACCTCATCGTTGACTTCACAGTTGATAAGCCGCTGGCTGATGTCCAACTGACGATTTTGGATGCACTCGGGCGCGTTGTTTTCGAGAAAAAGTACGCCACGCCCGCCCGCGCCCGCTACAGCGAAGAGTTGCCGACCTCCTTCGGCCCTGGCGTGTACACGCTGTTGCTACGCGCTTCGGACGGCACACTACTCCGGCAGCGCATTTCGGGGATTTGATTCTACGCCAGCGTACAATTACGCCCGAGGTTGGCGGATAGCCGCCAGCAGTTCGCGCCCGCCGTTCGCCAGCACCTCCCCCGCCAGCCGCTCGCCGAGCGCGGCGGCTTGGAGCACGGGCGCAGCACCTTCCACCCGAATCAATTCGGCGCCGTCGAGCGCCACCAGCCCGGCGCGGAGCGTGACGGTCTGGCCGTCGTCCGCGAGCGTGGCCAGGCCGAAGGATGGAATGCTGCAGCCGCCTTCGAGCACCCGCAAATAGGCGCGCTCGGCGGTGAGGGCGGCGCGGGTGGGCGCGTGGTCGAGCACGGTGGTGAGGCGCGCTTGCGTGGCAGCGTCGAGCGATTCGGCCCACTCCACCGCCACCGAGCCTTGCCCGACGGGCGGCGTGAACAGCTCCGGTTCGAGCTCTTCGACGATGAGGTGGTCCCAGCCCAGCCGGTGGACGCCCGCGTAGGCCAGCACCAGCGCGCGCATCCCGTCGAGGCCTTCTTCGAGCTTGCGGAGGCGGGTTTGCAGGTTGCCGCGCGCCTCCACGGCCCGTATGGCCGGAAAATGCCGCGCCAGCAGCGCCCGCCGCCGCGTGGACGACGTGCCCACCACGGCCGGGCCGTTCGCCAGACGAAACCCCTTTTCAACCGAAACCACCACATCCACCGGCTTCTCCCGTTCCAGAAATGCGCCGATGACGAGGCCCGCCGGCAGCGTCGATTGCAGGTCTTTCGCCGAATGCACGGCCACGGTGAGGCGCCCGCTGAGCAGGTCGTCTTCCAGTTCCTGCGTAAACACGCCCTTCGAGCCGATTTTGGCCAGCGAGCGGTCGAGGATTTTGTCGCCCTGCGTGGTGTAGGTCACGATTTCGGTCTCAAAGCCCACCGCGCGCAGCCGCGCTTCCACGTGGTGCGCCTGCCAGAGTGCGAGGGCCGAGCCGCGAGTGCCGATTTTTATCAAGGGTAAAAGGGTAAAAGGGTAAAAGGGGGTTAGGGAAAGAGTAAATAAAAAATTATTTTACCCTCTTACCCTCCCACCCTCAAAAGCGGCCACAGCGTCAGACTAGTATCAAAAAATACCAGCTTCGGATTGGCATTGCGCTCGACGTGGTAGTGCGCGTCGGTGAAGGCTTTTACGATGGCGTCGGCGTTGTGCGGGGTGATGAGGCGGGCCATCTTCGGCACCGTCGCGGCTTCGTTGGGCGGCAGGGCGGGCACCAGCGCGGGGTCCACGCCCGTCAGGAGCACCTTGCGGACTAGCCCGAGGCCGTAGCGGAGCAGGTGCTTCTGGCCTTCGCGGCCCATCTTCTGGAAGCGCTCGCCGGTGTCGTCGAGGAGCTTTTGCCACTTCATTCCGTAACAGTCGCGGAGCCATTCGACGAGAAAATCGAACAGCTCGGTGCCCACTTCGCCACGCAGGGCCAGCGCGGCGTACAGGCTGCCTTCGGCGAGCTGGGCGGTGGCGCGGGCGGCGTCGGGCGGCAGGTGGTGCTGATGGTGCAGAAACTCGGTCAGTTCGTCGTCGGTGTGGGCGCGGACGCTTACGCGCTGCGTCCGGCTGATGATAGTGGGCAGCAGCGCACCGGGGTTGTTGCTCACCAGCAGAAACACGGTACGGCGCGGCGGCTCTTCGAGCAGCTTGAGCAGCGCATTGGCCGCCGCCGGGTGCAGCAGCTCGGGCAGCCAGATGATGAAAAACTTGTACGGCGCCTCGAACGCGGCCATCGCGGCGCGCATCGGCAGTTGCGCGGCGGCCTCGCGGCTGATGGTGCCCTGCTTGTTGTCGGCTTTCAACTCCTGCATCCACTCGTGGTAGGTGGGGAAGGGCTGGTCGAGCAGAAACGCGCGCCACTGGCCGAGGCGGGCGTTGCGCTCGTCTTCGTCGAGCTTCGATTCGGCCAGCGGCAGCAGCCAGTGCAGGTCGGGATGCACGAGGCGGGCCATCTTCGAGCACGCCGGGCACTGGCCGCAGGCGTCGGTGTCGAGGGGCGCGTCGCAGCTCAGATACGTGGCGTAAGCGAGCGCCAGCGCCAGCGCCGCGCCGCCCTCCACCCCCGCAAATAGCTGCGCGTGCGCCACCTGCCCGCTGCGGGCTGAGCGGAGGAGCAGGTCTTTTACCTCGGGTAGGGCGGGGATGGTGGCGAAGAGCATTTATGTGTCATCTAACGACGCCCTGGGTGCAACCAGTAATGCGATGCTTTATGCAAGAAGTAAAATGATGCTATCGCGGGCCATCCTCCAAACAAGAACAAATACAGACATTCTCTTCGGCTTGGCAATGTTCCATCATTTCTACCCGCGAACCAAGCTACTACCAGTAAAAATGCCTCAATCGCCAACGGCATCATCGTTAATACTAATGCCAGCCGCAATATTGTTTTTAGTCTTACAAATCAAAGAAAAATCCTTTTTAAAATGAACCCTATAACGCAGACTACAAGCGTCCAAAGCACTTGAATTACCCAAAAAATCATTAGGTATTCAATGATTGGGGGAATGCCATCAGGTGTTGGTTCCATCACCTGCTACCCTCCCAAATTCGCTCCGCCCGCGTCAGCTCAAACACCTCCCCCAGCATCGCCTTCTCCGCCTCATCCAACGCGATTTTCCGCCGCTCCATCACCCGCTGCGCCACTTCAAGCATCTTCGGAAGCTGAAACGTTTCGAACCCCGCCGCCCCGCCCCACGCAAACGCCGGGATGAACGTGCGCGGAAACCCCGCGCCGAACACGTTGGCGCCCGGCCCCACCACCGTGCCCGTGTTGAACATCGTGTTGATGCCGGCTTTGGCGTGGTCGCCCATCAGGAGGCCGCAAAACTGCTCGCCCGTGTTCACGAAGCCCTGCTTGGCGTAGCTCCACACCTTCACGGGGGCGTAGTTGTTTTTGAGGTTGCTCGTGTTGGTGTCGGCGCCGAGGTTGCACCACTCGCCGATGACGGTGTTGCCGATGAAGCCATCGTGGCCTTTGTTGGAGTAGCCGAACAGAATCGAGTTGCTCACCTCGCCGCCCACTTTGCAGTGCGGCCCCACGGTGTTGTCGCCGCGCAGCTTGGCGCCGACGTTCACCACCGAATCTTCGCCGATGCTGCACGGCCCCACAATGATGCTCCCCTCCTGCACCTCCGCGCCGGCGGCCAGATAAATCGGCCCCTTCTCGGCGTTGAGAATGGCCGCGCGCACCCTGGCGCCGGGTTCCAGGAAAACGTTTTCCGGCCCGTACACGATGGTGTGCTTGTCAGTGATTTCCGCCGAAGCCCGTCCGCGCGTAAGCAGCGCAAAATCGGCCCGCAACTGCGCGCCGTTTTGCCTGAACAGGTGCCACGGCTGGCGGATAACGGTAGCCGCACCCGTATGTGTGAGCGCTGATGCCTCCTGCGCCGCCACCAGCACGGCCTCGGGCGTGGCAAGCGGCGCGGTACCCGCCTCGGGCCGGAACGCTACGAGCGTTTCGTCGGACAGGCGCAGGGCGCCGCCGGGCACGAGGGTGCTCAGGGCAGCCGCCAGGGCATCGTCGGCGCACACGGCGCCATTGACGTAGAGCGCGGCATCCGGGCCGTTGACCGGGTAGTTACCCGCCAGATGCGGCTGCGTCAGGTAGCCCGTAGCGAAGCCGCGCCGCTGCCATTTTTCAGCCAGCGTGAGGGTGCCGCACCGCACGGCCGCCACCGGCCGCGTGAATGTGAACGGCAACAGTTGCCGCTGAATGACGGGGTCGTCGAAAAGAATCAGGTGCATCACGGCGGCAAAGGTCTGCCTCGGGGGGCGGTTGGGCAACGTAACGCGGAGCTACAGCTCCGGTGTGCTCATCACAAAAGCTACCCAACAGGCAGTCCCGTAGGGGCTGCTTGTTGGGCGGGTTTCGATGTGGAGCGTGTCGGGATTGCACTTTTCGCTTCCCATCTGTTTGTCATTGCGAGCGCATCATTGCGAGCTCCTATTTTTGAACACGCTTTCACTTGCGGTATTCTTGGAAAATCAGGACACCGAACGCACCCCTATCACAGAAAAAGCTCCCACCAACCTCACGGTCGGCAGGAGCTTTTTGATGTTCACAGGCAGCGGTACCCGCCGACCCGACTACTTCTTCTTGTAGCGGTTCATAAACTTCTCCACGCGGCCGGCCGTGTCGATGAACACGTTTTTGCCGGTGTAGAAGGGGTGCGATGCCGACGATACCTCGATTTTGATGACCGGGTACGTCTTGCCGTCTTCCCACTCGATGGTTTCGCTCGACGACATCGTCGAACGGGTCAGGAATTTGAAATCCGACGAGGTGTCCTGGAAAACGACTTCGCGGTACTGCGGGTGAATTTCCTTTTTCATTTCGCTTTGCGAGGGGAGGCTGTTCGGGCTGTTACGGTCAGAGGCCGGCAGCCCGCGCCCGTGGGCGGGTCCGGCAACCGGGCCGCAAAGGTACGCCCAAGGCGGTGGCCGACAAGGCGCTGACCGAAAATTTCTTCCGCCGCCGCGCGCGATGTGCAGCCCGGCGTGTTAGCTTTGTCATTCGGTCGGGCAATGGGCATCGCGCAAAAAGTTTGCGGCCGAAGGCAACGTTTGCCCCCCCGTGGGCCGTCTGGGTTGATACAATGAAACACGTCGCTCGTTTTTCGCTTCGGTGGTCGGCCGTGGTAGCGTTGCTACTCGGTGCGCTGGCTGCTGTGGCCCTGAGCGGCCCCGTTACGTCGTTCACGGGGGCCTTCGAGGGCATCGATGCCCGCCTGAACTGGGAGCTGTCGGCCGAAACCGGCGTACAGCGGTTTGAGGTGTGGCGCCAGTCGGCCGCCGACCCCGCTCTACAGCGCGTCGCCACAGTGCAGCCCACCGGCGCCCTACGCTACACGCTCCTCGACCAGAATCTCTACAAGAACAACGACGTTACGCTCGGCGCTTTCACCTATAAGCTTACGTGCTTCACGACCAGCGGCGACTTCAATTACAGCCTCACGCTGAGCCAGACACCCTCGGCCGTGCAACGCTCGTGGGGTAGTATAAAATCGATGTTTCGGTGAGGAGAGATCATTTCGGTGAATTGAAAACCTGAGTCGCAAGGCTCAGGTTTTTTTGTGGCCAGGACGTAACGGGGAGCTACAGCTCCGTCGTCCTGCTGCGTTCAGTCCAACGCCGGAGCTGTATCTCTGCGTCACGTTCTTCCGTGCTAGGTTTGCCGCTATGACCATTATCCTCACCGACGCCGACATCCGCCGCCGCCTCACGCGCCTGGCGTGGCAGCTTCGCGAAGCCAATTTCGACGCACCCGCGCTGCATCTGGTTGGTATCGACGGGGGCGGCGGCTACCGCTTGGCCGAGCTGCTGACCGCCGAGTTGGCCACGGCGGCGCCCAACGTGCTTCTGCACCTCACCCGCCTCACGCTCGATAAAGCCGACCCGCTCCGGGGCGCCCCCATCGCGCTTGCGCCGCCCATCGAGGCATTCGGCCCCGCGCCGGTGGTGCTCGTTGACGATGTGCTCAACTCGGGCCGCACCCTCGCTTACGCGCTGGCCGAAGTGCTGCGCCGGGGCGCCGCGCGGGTGCAAACCGTACTGCTCGTGGACCGGCAACATCCGGCGTTCCCGGTAGCGGCCACATTTTCGGGCCTCACACTCGCCACCACCGACGCCGAGCACGTGCGCGTGGAACTGCCAGCAGGCGGCGAGTTCGGCGCTTGGGTGGAGTGAGAAGTGGCGAGCGCCGTCTCGGCGCCGCATCGTATAAAATACTCGGCAGTGGCCCAGGGCGGTGTGGCGGTTAGCTGTAGCGCGGACTTCAGTCCGCAGTTTAGCTGCTCTCTAACTGCGGACTGAAGTCCGCGCTACAACTAGCCGCCACACCGCTTCAGGCCACCGCCAAATACTCTGCTTCATAGGCACTACTTTGCTGCTGGCGCGGCGCCGAGACGGCGCTCGCCACGTTCGGCTTCATATGATTCTCTGCTTCGCCACCAACAACGCGCACAAGCTCGACGAAGTACGGCCGCTCCTCAGCAGCCGCTTCGAGCTGAAAACCCTCGCCGATATCGGCTGCCGCGAAGAGCTGCCCGAAACCGGCGACACCCTCGCCGCCAACGCCCGCCAAAAAGCCCGCTACGTGTGGGAGCACTACGGCGTAGCCTGCTTCGCCGACGATACGGGCCTGGAGGTGGCGGCTCTCAACGGGGCACCCGGCGTGTACTCGGCCCGCTACGCCGGCCCGGCGCGCGACTCGGCCGCCAACACGCGCAAACTGCTCGCGGAACTGGCGGGCCACCCCGACCGCACGGCCCGCTTCCGCACCGTCATCGCCTACATCGACGCAGCCGGGCAGGAACACCTGTTCGACGGCATCGTGCCGGGCCGCATCGTGGAAGAGGCGCGCGGTACGGGCGGCTTCGGCTACGACCCCGTTTTTCGGCCCGAGGGCTACGCCGAAACCTTCGCGGAGCTGCCACTGACCGTCAAAAACCGGATTGGCCACCGGGGCCGCGCCGTGGCGGCGCTGGCCGAGTGGCTGGCCACGCGCGGCTGACGCCGGACGACCTTCCGCGCCGAGCGAGGTATTTTCGCGGCCTACGCCTCCCCTCTCGTGCAAAAACCCTTTCTTGTCGGTATTACCGGCGGCTCTGCTTCCGGCAAAACCACGTTGCTGCGGCGCCTGGTCGGCGCCTTCACGCCCGACGAGCTGTGCCTCGTCTCGCAGGACAACTATTACCGGCCGCTCGCCGAGCAGCAGGCCGACGGCAACGGCGTCACCAACTTCGACATTCCCGAGTCGATCAACGACGTCGAATTTGCCCGCGATGTGCGCGCCCTGCACCGCGGCGAAACCGTCCAGCGCCCCGAATACACCTTCAACAAGCCCGGCGTAGTGCCGGAGCTGCTCACGTTCCGCCCCGCGCCGGTCATCGTGCTCGAAGGGTTGTTCGTGTTTCATTTCCCCGCCATCGCCGCCGAGCTTGACCTCAAAGTGTTCGTGGACGCGCAGGAGCACGTCAAGCTGCACCGCCGCATCCGCCGCGACAACATCGAGCGCGGCTACGACCTCGACGA
>ERZ1066122.1274-NODE-1274-length-20895-cov-5.129942_pt1 | contig 20895 bp, 17 predicted proteins | sample MGYA00382769_ERZ1066122 | MGnify/ENA primary metagenome ERZ1066122 (study PRJEB33369, sample SAMEA5778352) | biofilm metagenome | biome: Industrial cooling water; feature: Water cooling tower basin; material: Biofilm | place: United Arab Emirates | collected... | reverse complement strand
CTCCTGCTCCGTGCGCTGCGCGAGGCTGGCTATCCCCTCGCCGAGAAGGAATAAGCGTCGAATCTGCGCCGAAGAATCGGCCGGCTTCCTTGACTTCCCGGGGCGGGTGTTTACTTTAGCGCCGCGTTTCGCCAGCAGAAAAGCGAGGGTTGGTCGTTATGCCCACTTATGTGTATGCCTGTGAGCAATGTGGTCACGAGTTCGAGCGCGAGCAGCGGATTACCGAGGACCCGATCCGCAACTGTCCCGCTTGCGGCAAAGAGAGCGCCAAGCGGATGATCACCCAGGGCAATTTCATCCTCAAGGGTTCGGGCTGGTACTCCGACCTCTACTCCGGGGCCTCGAATCAAAAAAAACGTTCGGGTGAAGGCGGAAGCGGCTCGAACAAAACGGGCGACTCCTCCGGCTCGTCGAGCGGCTCTTCCGAGGGTGGCGGCTCAGGCAAAAGCGAAAGCAAGCCGGCCTCGAGTTCGACGCCCTGAAGCCGCAGCTTTCTAGGGCGCCGGCCTTCACTCCGGATTCGGCCAGTTCAGGCGGGCTGGAGATAGCTCGCGACGATCTGCTTGGTACCCCATTGGGGGAAGGAAACGGTGACGCGAGGCGGCGTCCCCGGGTCGATGGCCTGGATTTTCCCCTCTCCAAAGCGCGGATGGCGCACCCTGGCCCCTAGGCGGAAGACACCCTCTTCTTGCCCCTCACTCCAGTCGATATAGCTGCCTTGAGTTTCGTCCTCGGAACACCGCGTCCTTCCATCGAAGCCCGAAGGTTGGCGACCCAGGACCTGGGGCCTCGAACTCGGCGAGGGGTTCCGCTGCCATGAAACCCAATAGGTGTCGCCCTCCGGGAGATCGCGCAGAAAACGAGAAGGCGTGCTCACCTTCATGAAGCCGAAGAGGCGCCGTGTTTCTGCATAGGTGAGCATCAGACGCTCCCGTGCGCGGGTGAAGGCGACATAGGCCAAGCGCCGCTCTTCTTCGAGTTCCTCCTCGTCGATGATCCCCTCCGAGGTGAAATAGGGAAAGAGGCTCTCTTCCATCCCCGCGACGATGACCACCGGGAACTCGAGGCCTTTGGCGGCATGCACGGTCATCAGGGTCAGCGAATCCTGCGTCTCCACCGCCCGCGCATCGGACTCTAGGCTCACCCACTCCAAGAAGTTTCCGAGGCCTTCCTCGGGATGTTCCCTCTCGAAGTCGTGCAGCGAAGCGATGAACTCTTGGAGGTTCTGGATCCGGGCATCGGCCTCGGCGCTGTCCTCGCGTCGCAAACTCTCCACATACGAGGTTGCATCGAGGATCCGTTGCCCGAGTTCACCCAAACCGAGCCCAGCGCTGTAGGCCTTTCGCAGCGAAGCGATGAGTTCGACGAAATGCTCCACCTTCTCGCGTGCCGCTTTGCGCAAGCTGGGTTCGTATTCCTGCAGGCCGACCAAGCCCTGCCAGACGCCTCCCCCTCGCTCGGCGGCAGAGCGCATGATCTTTTCGAGGGTCGTTTTGCCGATGCCGCGTGTCGGGACGTTGATGATCCGAAGCAGCGCCACGTCGTCCTCGCTATTGTGGACGAGGCGCAGATAGGCGAGCAGGTCTTTAATCTCGCTGCGATCGTAGAAGCGTGTGCCGCCGACGATGCGGTAGGGCAGGTTTTGGGCCCGCAAAGCCTCTTCGAGCACGCGCGACTGGGCATGCACCCGATAAAGGATGGCCACATCGGAGAGCGCGTGGCCGCCTGCGCTCATTTCCCGAATCGACGAGACGATCAGCCGAGCCTCATCGCGCTCGTCGCGGCAAGGCAGGACGACCAGAGGGTCACCTTCCTCGTTTTCGGTCCATAAGCGTTTGGGTTCGCGCGAGCGATTGTGTTCGATGACCGCGTGGGCGCCGCGCAAAATCCGCTGAGTCGAACGGTAGTTCTGCTCGAGCTTGATCACCGCGGCATCCGGGAACTCCCGCCGGAACTGCAGAATGTTTTCTCTGTCGGCGCCCCGCCAGCGGTAGATGCTCTGGTCGTCGTCGCCCACCACGCAGAGGTTGCGATGGCTGGAGCAGAGATCCCTGAGCAAGCGATACTGAACGCGATTGGTGTCCTGGAACTCGTCGACGAGGAGAAACTGGAAGCGATGGCTCAGCTCCTGGCGCAGAACTTCGTCGCCTTCGAGCAGATGCACCAGACGAAAAATCAGGTCCCCGAAATCCATCGCGCCCGCTCGCTGCAGATGCGATTGATAGCTGCGATACACTTTCTGAACGATTTCGGAGTAGAAATCCCCGACCTCGACCTCGTCGGGCAGAAGGGCCTCCTGCTTGGCCCGGTTGATGGAGGCTGCCAAGGAACGGATCTCGAAGCGACGTTCGTCCAGCCCGAGCTCTCGTACGACACGTTGCAACATCGAGCGCTGATCGGCGTCGTCGTAGATAACGAAATCGCGTGGCATGCCCAGCTGGGGGGCGAAGGCACGCAAAAGGCGAGCGCTCACAGAATGAAAGGTCCCGACGACCACCCGATGGCTATCGGGCAGCAGATGCAGCAGGCGCTCGCGCATCTCACGCGCCGCTTTATTGGTGAATGTTACGGCGAGAATCCCCCGTGATGCCTCGAGCATTTCCTGGGCGAGGAAGGCGACACGGTAGGTGATTACCCGAGTCTTCCCGCTTCCCGCGCCCGCAAAGACCACCAGTGGCCCTGAGCCAAAGGTGACCGCCTGGCGCTGAGGAGGATTGAGCGCCTCCAAGTCGATACGTCCGTGATTGCCTGGCATCCTGATCCGCCCTGTCTAGCCCCGAAGCTTCTCGGGGCCAAGCCCCATTGCGTGCTTTCCCCCACCCTCGAATTCGATCATGATGGGGAAGCCTGCGGACAGAGTGAAATGGGTGACCAGCGGCCGGAATTATTGAATGCTTCGGAGCCTGAAGCGTCCCACCCCCAGGAGGTGACGCGAGCCAAAGAGGATCCGGACCGCGATCTCGTCGAGAAAATTCGGCAGAGAGACAACGTCGCTTTGCAAGAAGCCGCCTTCCGGGAGCTCTTCGATCGTCATCACCGCCGAGTCTTTACTTTGGCCATGGGTGTAGTCCGTAACAAGACAGAAGCCCTTGACATCGTACAAGAAGCTTTCGTCAAAGTTTTTAACAACATCGACAAATTCCAAGGGAACTCGACGTTTTACACTTGGATGTACCGGATCGTGATGAACTTGGCCATCGACCACTTACGCCGCCTCCGAAAGCATCGAGATCGTGCTTTCGATGAGCGTTTCGACCAGGAGGGGGGCGAAGGCGAGGCCTTGGACGATAGCACTTCCGCTTATCAGGAACTTCCGAGTAAAACGATGCTCCGGCAGGAGCTCTCGTCGGTTTTGCAGAGCGCGCTCGAGACCTTACCCCCGCACCATCGAGCCGTGATCGTCTTGCGTGAAGTCGAAGGTCTTTCTTATGAAGAGATGGCGGATGTCCTGGATGTTCCGAAAGGGACCATTATGAGTCGGCTTTTTCACGCGCGGCGTAAGATGCAGGAGGCTCTGCAGCCCTACCTCGCGGGCGATCGAGAGGTGGAAGCGTAGCCATGACCCAGCAACCTCGTGAAACCCCCCCCAGTGACGAGACGCTGCAGCACTATTTCGACGGCCTGCTGGCCGAAGCCGAAGTCGAGCCCTTCGAAGAGCGTCTGAAACATCTGCCCGCCGAGCGCGCCAAGCTCGACGCCATGGCGCAGATCCGTGAGCAGCTGCGCGCCGCCGCCGCGGCCGAAGTGTTGGATGCCGAGAGCTTGTTCCGAGGCATCCAAAGCCGTTTGGCAAAGGATGCGAAGGAGACGCAGCCCGAAATGCTCTCTGCGACCCCGCCGCTCGCTCTGCTTCAGGGCGGAGCGGAGAGAGTAGGCGACGAGCACCCTGCGCCGAAGGCGAAAGCAAAGATTTACTCCATGTGGTGGCCGGTTGCGGGTATGGGCGTGGCCGCCGCCGTATTGCTGAGCTTCTTGGTCGGTCCCCTCCGGCCGGCGACCTGGTCGTACGCGCCTTCTCAGGGGGAAGGCGAGCAGCTCACGATGCCGATCGGCTCCGAGGTCATGGAAGCGGATTTTGGTGACCGTACGGGGACGGTCTTCGACGTCGAAGACGAAGTGGGAGATCGAATCCTCGTCGTTTGGATCGACGACAACGAAGTCGATGAGGATCCGCAAGAGCAAGCCGTCGAAGAACTCGGCGACGAAGAAGAAGACTCTGATGAGGTGGTGGTCCAGTGATCGCTCGTTTGCCGCGTCTAGCCCGGCAGCTGCCTGCCTTCATGCTTTCTTGGTTGATGGGAGGGCTGATTGCTGCGTCGCTGACGCACTCCGCCTACGCCCAGGAGCCGATCGCCGGACGGGTCATCATCATGGTGGCCTCCGAGAAGCCCGGTCGAGTCGACCCGCGTCTCTCGGCCATTCCATCGCTGCTGGCCGCCTTTAAAAAGGCGCCGCTCAACGCCTATCAGTCGATCGAGATGGAAGGTCAGCCGACCGCCCTGCGCATGCGTCTGAAGAAGGCCGAGGAGGTCGAGCTGCCCAATGGCCGCAAGCTCCGCCTCGAGGTCGAGAAGATCAACACGGACGGGACCTTCTTGGTGAGCGCTTCGTTGCAGCGTCCTGGCCAGAACAAATACACCTTGCTCCTGCGTGTGACGGAAGTCCCCGGGAAACCTTTTATCGTCGCAGGGCAGCCTTATAAAGGCGGCACGCTTTTCATCGGCGTCATCCTCGGCGAGACCAAAGGCAGCTGAAGAGCAGGGCAGGCCGTTCGGCCGCCCTCGCAGGGGCCCTTAGAGGGGAGGAAGAACGCCCTGGCGACGGGCTTCCTCCCGAAGCTTTTCGGCTTCGCTCTCCGGCAGCGGCTCGGCACTGCCGATGCTCAGGGCGGCCAACGTGATCTTTGCCGTATGCTCGATGACCTCCAGGCGTTGGTAGGCCTCCTCGAGGGAGCGTCCGAGTGCGACCGGACCATGGCGTTCGAGCACGAAGGCGTTGTGTGTCCCAGCACAGGCTGCGGCGAGAGCGGCGAGCTCGTGGCTCGAGGGGCTGCGGTAAGGGAGAGTGGGAACGCCGCCGAGCTGCTGAATCGCTTCGGGAACGACGGGATGCTCGAGCGAGTGCCCCGCGACGGTCAAGGCCACCGTGAGCGGGGAGTGAGCGTGGACGATCGCGTGGATATCGTCTCGCCGACGGTAAATGGCCCGGTGCAAGGCGACTTCGCTCGAGACACGCCGACCCCGGGCGTCGAAGATCTCCTCGCCTTCGACGCTGACCTCGACCAGGACGTCGGGCTTGAGACGGCCTTTATGGCACTGACTCGGCGTGCATAGGAGGCGACCGTCGGTGAGGCGAAGCGAAAGGTTGCCGTCACCCGGCGCGTTGTGCCCACGCTGGAAGAGGATTCTCGCGATCCGGCAGAGCTCGACTCTGGAGCGGGTTTCGGTGTTCATGAGCGCGAAGGCGGCCAGACTAGCACGTCCACTGGCGAGGTCTGGGCGAATCCGCTACGAAAGTCGGCCGTGCGACGTGATGATGCCGATGTCTTCGAGCTGCATGCGCAGGGAGAACCCTCTCTGACGCCAGACCACATCGTCGCTGCCTTGCAGCCTCTGCTGACTCCGGCGCGATGGTCCAAGCTTGTGCAGGTCGCGGCGCAGCGATTGCTTTGCCGCACCTTGGTCATCGAGGAACTCGCCGACCCACACAATGTTTCGGCCGTGTTGCGTTCTGCCGATGCCTTCGGCATCGATCGAATTCACATCGTCGCCGGAGAGCAGGGCTTGCACGCCGCTCACCGCGTCGCCAAAGGAGCGGAGCGCTGGCTCGACTTGAGATGGCATGACGATATGTCGAGTTGCGTATCGCGGCTGCGGCGCGAGGGCTTCCGCATCTACGCCGCCGCGATGAACGGTCAAGTCGGCCTGAGTGAACTCGCGGCGAGTCCGGAGCCCGTCGCGATCGTTTTCGGCAACGAACACCGCGGCGTGCGTCCCGAGACGAGGGCGCTGGTCGATGGCCTCTACAGCATCCCGATGGTCGGTTTCGTCGAGAGTCTCAATGTCTCCGTGGCCGCTGCGATCACCTTGCACGCTCTGCGCACAGGCGAGGGCGCCTATGCCATTGGCGCGGCGGAGCAGCAAGAAATTTTGGCACGTTTTCTCATGCGCAGCGTGCGGGATGCCGCAGGGATCGTGAGCGAATACGTCGATAAAACGCAGAACGAGGGCGGGAACTGATGCGGAAAGCCACGAGCAAGACCTTCGCGGAGCGTTGGCAGGAGTTTTATCGAGCGCTGCTCCGCAAGCCGCAAAGCGCCCGGGATTGGTTGCGCCTAGGGGCGGCGCTCTCTATTGCGCTCGGCTTTTTGGGACTGCTGTCTTTCCTCGGGCTTTTTCTCTACGTGACGCGCGGGCTTCCTACGGTGCGCTCTCTCGCCGATTATCGGCCGCCGCAAACGACGAAGATCCTCGATCGATATGGCCGGACCTTGGGGGAGATCTACCTCGAGCGGCGCACGGTCGTGCCGATGAGCCGCATCCCGCGTGCCTTGATCGTCTCGGTGCTCGCCGCCGAAGATGCCGACTTCTATTTCCATCGCGGTCTCGACTATCGGGGCATCGCGCGTGCTCTGCTGCACGACTTGCGCCGCGGCCGGGCAGCGCAGGGCGCCAGCACGATCACGCAGCAGGTCGTCAAGATCATGATGCTCAGCCCGGAGCGCACGATTACGCGAAAACTTCGCGAACTGATCTTGGCTCGACGTCTGGAGCAGGAGCTCAACAAAGACCAAATCCTGCATCTCTATCTCAACCATATCAACTTCGGGCATGGGCGTTACGGCGTGCAGGAGGCGGCAGTCTTTTATTTTGGCAAAGACGTCGACCAACTGACGCTGGCCGAGGCCTCGCTGCTCGCTGGCATCCCGCAGGCGCCCAGCCACCTCACGCCGCGGCGGCATCCCGAGGCGGCGCGGCGACGTCAGCTTTATGTGCTCTCGCAACTGGAGAGCAAACGTAGCCGCTACTGGCCGGACATCCCGCAGAATGAGATCGCCGCGGCGCGGCGCAGCGAAGTCCGATTGGCACCTGAACCCGAAGTCATCGGCGCCGCACCGGAGATCGTCTCCTGGGTGCAACGCAGCTTGCGGGAAGAGCTCGGCAAGGATCTGTCGCGCAGCGGCGGCTATACCGTTTACACCACGATCGATCTCGAGCTGCAGCGGGCCGTGCAAAAAGCTCTGCGCAAAGGGCTCGAAGCGGTGGATGCGCGGCAGGGCTTTCGTGGGCCTCTGCGCGTCTTGCCGGCCGGCGGCGGAGGCAAGCTGGCGCGGCGACGCGGTGGAATGTCAGCCCGAACTCGGTCCGGAAGGGGCGGCCGTCGTCATCGATGCGCGCAGTCGGGAAATCTTGGCGATGGTCGGTGGCTATGGGGGCGGGGTGGGTTTCAACCGCGCCACCCAAGCCATTCGGCAGCCTGGCAGTACCTTCAAGCCCATCGCCTATGCCCTGGCCATCCAGTCGCGGAAGTTCACGCCCGCGTCTTTGGTCGTCGATGCGCCGGTCTCGTACGATTCCTGGAAGCCGCGGAACTTCGAGACCTGGAACTACCAAGGAGCGCTCCGCTTGCGGCAGGCCCTGGCGCAATCGGTGAACCTCGTCGCCGTGCGGGTGGTCGAGTCCCTCGGGCCGCAGTCGGTCATCGACTTTGCACGCAAGCTCGGGATTCGCACCGCGATGGATCCCTCGCTGGCGCTGGCGCTGGGCGCGAGCGATGTGCGGCCGGTCGAGTTGGTGAACGCCTACGCGACCTTCGCTGCTTCGGGCGAATGGCGTGAGTCGAGGCTGATCCGTCAGGTGAATCGCCTCGATGGCAAGAAGATGCCGCTTCGGGAAACCGCGGCTCCGGTTCAGGTCATGACGCCGGCCGAGGCCTATGTGATCAGCAATCTGATGACCAGCGTCGTCCAAGAGGGCACCGGTGCGGCGGCCAAGAAGCTTGGCCTGGCCTTGGCTGGGAAAACGGGCACCAGCAACGATGCACGAGACACCTGGTTCGTGGGCTTTTCGCCTCAGGTCGTGACGGGAGTTTGGGTCGGCTTCGACGATCGACGTCCGCTCGGCCCCGGCGAGAGCGGTGCGCGTACGGCGCTGCCGATCTGGATCGACGCGATGCGTGAGGTGCACCGCAATCGTCCCAAGGAGGGCTTTGCCATGCCCAGCGGTGTCAATACGGTCGGCATCGATCCGGCGAGCGGGCTCTTGGCGCCGGAGGGTGCGGAGCATGTGATTCAAGAGGTCTTCCTCGCGGGTACGGAGCCGACCGAGTTCGCCACGCCTGCCAATGTCGCCGACTCCAGCACCTTTCTGATGGAGCAGATGGGTGAAGGAGAAGAAGGCGGAAGTTACGAGGAGGGCGGCGGGGAGCCCAAAGCGGTTCCTGACAAAGCTCCGGCTCCAGCCGCCAAAGCACCGGCCGAGAAAGCCGCCCCTGCGCCTGCCCCTGCGCCTGCCCCTGCGCCGAGCGCTCCCTGAGTGCAGGTTTACCTAGCCAGGCGCAGTGCGCCGGAGGTCCAGGGCAGCTTTGCGGCCAAACGCGAAGGTCCCAAAGGCAGCTTTGCGAAAAGGTCGGCTATTCGGCCGGGCGAAGCGAGGAGTGGACCAGGAAGGCCGCCGCGAGGACCAGCATGAGGAGCTGGACGGGGGCGCGTGGCGCGTAGCCGGCGCTGAGCAGCAGCAGGGCGCTCATGCCTCGCTCGCGCAGCAATGGGTCGCCTGCGCTGAGTGAAGCTGCGGCTCCACCGAGGCCGAAGGAGAGGGGAAAGGCGTAGAGCAGCGGCATCGACTCGGTGAAGAGCTCGAAGTGCTGGGCGCCGTAGAGGAGGACTGGGAAAGCTGCCGGGGAGCTGCGGAGGCAAACGACGTAGGCCAAGGTGAAAAGCAGCGTGACGATGACGACGAGGGCCCACTGGAGACGATGCCGGGGGGGACGGAGCGTCGACCAGACGCCGAAGGTCAGGACGATGGGGAGGGCGAGATAGGCCACCTCGCCAAGGCGACGGAGCGCCAACCACATCGAGCGCCCGCCGAGGGTCGAATAGGGATCGTGTTCGACGACGGCGACGAAAATCGAAAGCAGTCCCGTAAGCGCGACGAGGAGAAAGAGCTGCGTCGCGATACGCACATGGCGGGGCGAATCGCCGAGGATGCCGGCTCTGAGGGCGAGGAGCGCAGTGAGCACATGGGCCGCGCCGGCGCCGAAGATGACGACGTAGACGGTGGTGCGCTCGGCGGGGAGGATGGTCGCGAGCAACGTGGTCGGGACGAAGACGGCGGCGAATGAGGCCAAGGCCGTGCGCAAGAACCAGGCGTTCCATGTGCGAGACGGCTGGCTCAAAACGCGCAGCAGCAGGATGAGCAGGGCCGAGACGCCCGTCACCGCGGCGAGGTTGCGGCCTAAGGTGCCGACGCGGCTGAGGGTCATCAGCTGGGCGTTGTTCCAGCGATCGTGCAGGATGCGGACGCCCAGACGATTGATCAGCAGGTCGAGCGCGGCCGCGGCCGTGACCAGCACGCTGAGAATCTCGAGCGCCACCGAGCCCGCTTCCGGTGCGCCAGGGCTTGCGGCCTGCGATGCGGTGGGGTGAGAGGGCGCGGCGGAGGTCGGGTTGAGCTCACTCAAAGCGAATGCAACCTACGCCCCTGCGCGGCGCTTTTCAACTTCCAGCGACGAAAGGCGGGAGCGGACCCGAACGGGCTTGCGGCGGCACCCCCTTCCGCGCTAGACGGCAGGAGCTCATGGAGTACAGCGAGGCAGCCGTGGAAGCGAAACGAAGCGATCTCCCGACAGCATGGACACATGGCGACGCGCGCCGCTTGTATGACCTTCCTCTCCCGGAGCTCATCTTTCGCGCGCAAGAGGTGCATCGTGCGCACCACCCCAACGATGCGGTGCAGCTTTGCACTCTCCTGTCGGTGAAGACGGGAGGATGCCCTGAGGACTGCTCGTATTGTCCGCAGAGCGCACGCTACGAGACCGAGGTCCAAGCCGAGCGCTTGATGCCCGTCGACGAGGTGCTCGCCAAGGCCAAGCAGGCCAAAGAAGCGGGTGCCACCCGTTTCTGCATGGGGGCGGCGTGGCGAAACGCGCGCTCCGGGCCGGCATGGGAGCAGGTGCTCTCCATGGTGCGCGGCGTGCGGGATTTGGGGATGGAGGCCTGCGTCACGCTCGGGATGCTCGACGAGAAGCAGGCGGCCGAGCTGCGCGAAGCTGGGCTGAGCGCCTACAATCACAACATCGATACCTCGCCGACCTTTTACGGTTCGGTGATTCGCACCCGTACGTATCAAGATCGCCTCGATACCCTGCGGCGCGTCGCCGACGCCGGGATTTCGGTTTGCAGCGGGGGGATCATCGGCATGGGAGAGAGCATCGACGATCGCGTCGCCATGCTCGTCACCCTCGCCAACCTGCAGCCCCAGCCCGAGAGCGTGCCGGTCAATGCGCTCGTGCCGGTCAAAGGGACACCCCTCGAAAACCAGCCGCCTATCGATCCTTTCGAGCTCGTTCGCATGTGCGCCTTGGCGCGGATTCTCCTGCCGCGGGCTAAGGTGAGGCTCTCGGCCGGGCGGACGGATCTCAATCGCGAAGCGCAGATGCTCTGCTTCCTCGCCGGCGCCAACAGCGTGTTTTACGGCGAGAAGCTGCTGACGACCGGCAACCCCGACGTCGAAGCCGACCGGCAGCTGCTGCGCGACGCCGGCATGCGACCCCTGCAGAGCTCGGAGCTCAGCTAAGCGCGGACCTCTTTGCCTTCAAGGCGAGACCAGGCGGGTTCGCTTGCGGACCTCGATGCGTCCAACGGCCTGCCAGAGCTCGCGGTGCAGGTGGAAACGCAGGCTTTGCTCTTTGCCGAGGACGCGGATTTCTAAGCGTCCCTGGGCGTTTCGCAGGGGTTGGCGCTCGGCTCGGCTGACCTCGATGCGGTAGGTGCCGGCAGGAAGGTAGGGCAGGGTCAGGGTTTCCTCTTCGCGCGAGGCGGCGCCCGAGGTCCATAGACCGGCGCGTCCGCCAAGAATGCTCCATCGATCGCCCTGGGTGTTGACCAGCGCCAGATCGAGGTCGACGCCGTTCCAGTGGCCCTCGATTTTCAGCTCGGCTCCAGGTTTGAGGGCGGCGGCCTCGGCCAGTTGGCGGACCCGGGCTCGGTCCTCCCGGGGCCAAGTCGAGAGCAGGGCTTCGGCTTCTTCGGGGCGCTCGAGCTCGGTCAGACAGCGGAAGGCGCGCGCGAGCCACTCGGGTCGAGCCGAGGTGCTCTCGGCGAGGGCCAAGCGGAAGGCGCAGCTGAGCTCGCGCTGCTCCAGGCCCTCGAAGACTTGGATGAGACGGAGGTAGAGGGCGCTGCGTTCGCCTTCGAGGTCGACGACGCCCGAGAGCTGGCGCAGAGCCGCTTCGCGTTCACCGCGGCGCATGAGGGCGTCGGCGAAATAGAGCAAGGGTTCGGCATCCAGGCGATCGCGTTCCATCCAGGAGTGCAGGACCCGCAGCAACTCTTCTTCGTCGCCTTCGGCGAGAAGCGCCCTGGCGTAGGCGCGGTGCCGGTCGCGGCTGTCGGGTTGGGCGAGCCACGCCGCTTTGTTTCGTTCGAGCTGCTTTCGTTTCCCCGAGACATTGGAGTGAGCGCCCGTGATTTTGGCTTCGCGGTAGGAGAGCTTTTTCATCCACTGACCGGGGAGATTCGGCCAGGGTTCGAGGGCTCGATCGCGAGGCTGCAGGGCCTCTGCGCTTGGGCTCGCCGTGGTGCTTGGTGCAGCCTGCGTGGCGGGCCCGCCTCCCGCGGCGCGTTCACGCCGACTGCTTTCTTCTGCCTTGGGCGGCGGTGTCGGGATCACCTTTTTCTTTTCGGCGGGCGCTTCGTCGGCGAGCGCCCGCGGGGCCGCGGCGCTGGCGCCGAGCGGTGCGGCCGCGCTGCCGCGACCCGAAGCCGGTGAAGAGGGTTTTGCGGGGGGCGGGGCCTTCGAATCTTTGGTTGCGGCGCGAGACTCGGCGCTCGGAGCAGCGATCTCCGGCATGTCCTCGTCGGGCTCGGCGCCGAAGCTCGCCCAATCAATGCTGGGTTTGGGCGTCTCGAGGCCAAAGGCGCGAACCATCGCCGGGGTCTCGAGCACGAGGAAGGAGGTAGCGCGCGAGAGGATGCCGTAGGCCAGCGAGAGGGCGACGAGGCGGGTCTTAGCCTCGTGGCTGGCTTCCCCTTCCAGGGCGCGGATCGACTCCAGCGCCCAACTCATCGGAGCCAGCGCATTGGGAGCTTTGGCATGCGCATCGAGGTGAAGGGCGTAGCTGCGCGACCAGTCCTTCCCTTGGAAGCGGCCGTGAAGCGTGACTTTGCCGACCAGGGAGTGGGCCATGCGACCGACGATGCGGATCTCGTCGCCCGGGCGCAGCGTCGGCAGCTCCGTCGGCTGCACGCTTTCGAGGCCCTGCGGCAGCTCTAGCCGCGCATTCTCAAGCGCCTCGACGTAGGTGGATTCGATGACCTGCGAGGCCAGGGCCGCGGCGTTCTGTCCGGGCAAGTAGGGATAGTGGTAGCCCGCTCCGGCCCGCGCCAAGGTCGCCAAAAAGGCGCTATCCGAATCGCTGCCTATGCCGACGGTGTGGATGCGAAGCGCGCCGCCCTCACCCACCTTTTTGCGGATTTGTTTGGCCGCGGTGGCGCCATAGCGGTGTCCGGCGCTCGCCAGGCCATCGCCGATGTAGATCAACTCGGCGATCTCTGCGGCATCCCGAGGTAGGCGCCGAGCCACGTGCTCCAGCGCGCCTGCGGGATCGCTCGAGCCGGCGGCGTCGCGCGCCTTCAGCCAGCGCAGGAGGCGCTCCGTTTCGCCGCTCGAGGGCGTCACCGCTTTTGCGTGTGGACTGGCGCAGTTCAGGTCGCAGGCGAAGACCATCAAGCGGTCGCGCAAATCCATGCTGGCGATCAGACGCTGCATCAGGTGGAGGGCACGCTGGAAACGTTCTCCCTTCATGCTCTGGCTGCTGTCGATCACGAAAGCGAAGAGGCGCCTGCCTGCGCGAAGCGCCTGCGGCAGTTCGGGGCGCAGGCTGATGAGGGCGTAGGCGCGGGGATCGCTGGCGATCGCCCGATAGGCGTCGATGACCTCAGGTGAAAAGCGGCTCTTCGTGCTCTCCCAGCTGGCGAAGCTCTGCTCGTCTTGCGTCCAGGCGCGGAGCTCGGCTTCGGGGCGCAGGGGCTGCAAATCGACGCGCAAGTCGCCGGCCGGCGCGAAGTCGCTGCGGTGGAAGCTGAGTTCGAGCTCGTCGTTGCCTTTTCGCTGCTGCATTGCGTAACCCACGCTCGAAGCGAGGTATTCAGGCGTGGCGACGCGGAAGCGGGCGTCGAAAGCGGCGACGCGCAGCGAGTCGTTGGCGGCGAAAGGCAGAGGATAGACGTAGCGGAAGCCTACGCCCGAGCGCGGCAGCGATTCGATGTAGGCGATGCGAATGCGCCGCGCCCCCTTGGCAGGAATGGGGAAAATGCGCAGCTCGAAGCGGCCGCCACGCTGCCATTCGAGGAGCGCCGGATCGCGCCAGGGGCCCGGAACCCAAACGTATTCTTCTTTGCGGCGCGCTTTGGCCGGTGTGGCCTGACGGATGACCCCTGCCCATACCTTACGGGCTTCGCTGCTTTCGACGAGGTTGCCCGTTTGCCATCGGCCGTCCACCTCGAGCGAAAGCTCGACCAGACGCGCTTCGGCGGGCAGGGCGAAACGGAAGATGCCTTCGAGTTCGTGCTCGCTGGAGTTGCGGAAGCTCTCTTCGACCAATGTGCGGGCGACGCCGCCGGCGATTTTGACGTCGACGCGGTGGGAGACGAGATCGAGGGCGCGTTCGCTGTCTTGATTCTGCCCGGGGCGGCGCGCTCTCAACTCTCCGAGGCCAGGGAGCGTAAGGTCGCCGCTTTCCTGCTCACCTTCTTCGCGCGTGACGCTGAGCGCCACCACCCGCGCCGCCTTGCCGCGAGCGAGCACCGCCTCTTGCCCGGCCGAGAGCAGAATGGCCTCACCGAAACGCGGACGCAGGCGAACTTTGCCCTCGAGGATGCCGATTTGCGCGTGGTCGTCGCCGACCTGCATGCGCAGCGCCGTGCCGATGACCTCGATCTCTCCCAGCGGGCAGCCGAAACGAAGCGGCGTTTTCGCCGGTTGCGGGGCGAGTTTGGCTTCGAGTTCGCCGCGCTCGAGCCTAAGGCTCCGCCCCTGTTTGGCGACTTCGAGGATACTCTGCGCCCCTAGACGCAGGGTGCTGCCCTCCGCCATCGTCAAGGTGACGCGCGTGCCTTCACCGCTGCGCAGGCTGTCGCCGCCGCCTAGGGACTGGCCGACTTCGACTGAGCCGCCGGTGCTGCGCAGATGCCTTCGTGTGAGGTCGACTTTGCCGGCGCTTTCGATCGCAGCCACCCGAAGTTGCAAACTCGGCCCCGAGCTCTCGCTCTGCGGAGCCGAGGTGGGTTGCGCTTCGCGACGGAGGAGCAGCGGCAAGAGCGCTGCGGCGGCGAGGAGGGGCAAGGTGGTCGCCCATACCCGGCGGTCTCGCCAGGGCGGTACCTTCGTTTTGCCGAGCTGACGCAGCTGCGCGCCGCGTTGCGCCTCGGCTTCCAGACGGTCGATCTCTGCGAGCACACGGGCCTGGAGATCGGCGGGTGCTTGATAGTCTGCGCCGGCGGCAGCGACGCGCCCGGCCAGCTCGCTGGCTTCGTGGCGGAGGTCGCGCGCCTCGTCGCTTTCGGCCAGGGACGCGGCGTGGGCCTCGATCGCCGCTTTGTCGCCGTCCACGATGGGGGCGAGATCGTCCAGCCAATTGCGCTCGTCTGTGGGCTTTTTCATGCCTTGCCCCCGGCTTTCCAGAGTTCGCGCAGACGGGCCAAGGCGCGGCTGGTGCGTTTGCGCGCCGCGCTTTCGTCGATTTGGCAGCTGGTCGCGATTTCGCGGTAGCTCAGGCCCGACTCGTAGCGGAGCAGTAGGGCGTCGCGTTCGCTGGGTTTGAGCTCGGCCAAAAGCGCCCGCATCAGGGCAGCGCGTTCTTGGCGCACGAGCAACGATTCCTCGCTCGATTCCTCGTCGGCCTCATGCTGGAAAGCATCCCAAGGCGCTTCACGGAGCAAGCCTTCGCGGCGCACACGCGTTTCGATGCGGCGGGCGCAAAGATGACGGGCGATGCCATAGAGCCAGCCGCGGACGCTGCCTTCGCCGCGAAAACGCGCCATGCCCTGATAAGCAGCGACGAGGGTCTCCTGCACGATCTCCTCGGCTTCGGCCTGTGAACCTAATTGCGCCATACAGAAACGTCCCAGGGCGGCTCCGTAGACCTCGGCGCAGCGTGCGATGGCGTCGCGAAAGGCTTGCGCGGCGACGAGCCTGGCGATGGCCTCGTCCTCTTCGCCTGCACTGCCTTCTCGTTGCTCGCTTGCCACCGATGTTCGCCCGCGCCTGCCATCCGCCGCACCCCGATCGGGAGTGCCGATGACGCGCGAGCATGTGACCAGAAAACGCGAGCGTAGGAAATAAATCGACCGCTCAGGAGGCGCCTTCGGCGATCCCCTTGAGGCGGCGCAGGCCTTCTTCGAAATGGGGGCCGACCCAGCGGTTCATCATCAAGCCGAAGTAGCGGCCGGGGAGGTTCCATCCGGCGTCGCCTTCGAAGCCCCAGCGCACGTGGACGCGTGTTCCCTCGGGGGCGAAACGCCAGTAGCCTCGGGCTTTGCCCTGCTCCATGAAATGGAGCTCGGTGTCGATGCGGCGATAGGGGATGCTGCGGACGATCTTGAGTTCACCGGCGCCCGAATGCCGGCTGGTCCAGCGGTAGATCGCTCCCTCGCCGACCGAGGCGGCGGGGTAGGTGTAGCGCATCGAGGGGTCGTGGACTTTCCAAGGCGACCAGGCCTCGTTGCGGCGCAGGTCGTTCACTTCGGCGAAGACGCGTTCGGCCGGCGCCTGGATGTCGATCGAGCGCTCGACCCGGTAACGCGAGGGCAAAAATACCCCGACTAGGACACCGAGCAGCACCAAGGCGAAGATCGCGAGCGCGGCCCAGGCGAAGATGCGCTTGAGCATGCTTAGCTAGCGGCCTGGGCCTTGAGCTTCTTTTCGACGAGTTGGTAGACGTTCTGGAAATTCGTCAGCTCGACGAGCTCCGTTTCGTCGATGGCAAGTTTATAGGTGCGCTCGACCTCGGCGGCGATCTCGACCGCCATCATGCTGTCGATGCCGAGCTCTTTGAAGGGCGTTTCGTCCGGGATCTCATCGACTTCGCTGACTTCCGCGATCATCGCGCGCAGTTCTTCTCGCAGCTTCTCGTTCGACATGCTTTTCCTACCTCGGCTCAGGAGGCCGACTGTTTGCTTTGAATGAGGTCCAGAAGTTGACGGATATTTTGGATCCCCGCCAGGTCTTCGTCGGGTACCCGGATTTGCAGCTCGCGCTCCATGGCGCCTACGAGTTCGAGCATGCCCAAGGAGTCGATGCCCAGCTCGGCGATGGGCATCTCTTCGTGGACGTGGGAGAAGTCTTTTTCCGCGATCTCTTCGGCGGTGCTGCGGAAAAGCTCAAGCAGGTCGCTTCGTTCCATGATCTTGGCCCTCGTGGGTCGTGGCGTGGAGGGGCAGTTCGCCCTCTTCGAAAAGCTGACGGGTTTTGCGGCGCTGGACCTTGCCGCTCGAGGTCTTGGGCAAGGTGCCGAGGGGAACCAGCGCCACGCGGGCGGGCCGTAGGCCGTGCACCTCGGTGACGCGCTGGGTAATGAGCGCGCAGAGCTTCTCGGCTTCGCTGGCGGCGCCCTCGGCGACGATCACCAGCTCTTCGACCCCGTCGACCATGGTGCCGAAGGCGACGGCGTTGCCGCGGCGCACGCCCTCGATGTCGCCCACCGTCCACTCGAGGTCTTGGGGGTGGTAGTTGACGCCGCGGATGACGATGAGGTCTTTGATGCGGCCGCAGACGTAAAGGTTGCCTTCGGAGAGGTAGCCCAGGTCGCCTGTATGCAGCCAGCCTTGCTGCCAGACCTCGGCGCTCGCTTCGGGGAGCTCGAAATAGCCGGCGCAGACGCTGGGGCCGCGAACGGTGATCTCGCCGACCCGGCGCTCGCCGAGGACCTTGCCGTTTTCGGCGACGATGGCCAGCTCGTGCTCCGGAAAAGGCCGGCCGCAGCTGACGAGCTCGACCGATTCATTGCTCTCGGAGGAGGTGGCGTTTTCTGCGAGGCCGCGGCGTAAGGAGGGCGCGTCGACCCGCTCGCTGGTCAAGCTCTCACCCGAAGGATGAAAGGTGACGGCCAGCGTGCTCTCAGCGAGGCCGTAGCTCGGCAGCAGGGCCTTGGGATCGAAGCCCGCGGTTGCGAAGCGCTCGCAAAAGTCGCGTAGGGTCTGCGCGCGGATGGGCTCGGCGCCGCAGCCGGCCACGCGCAAGGCGCTCAGGTCCAAGCTGGCGAGGTCGCGTTCGCGGACGCGTTTGGCGACGAGCTGGTAGGCGAAGTTCGGCGCGTAGGTGATGGTGCCGCGGTAGGTGGAGAGGATCTCCAGCCAGCGCCGGGGCGTGCGAGCAAAGCTCTCGGTGGGCAGGATGATGACCGGGATATCGCAGACCAAGGTGCCCAGGATGAAGCCGATCAGCCCCATGTCGTGGAAAAGGGGCAGCCAGCTGACGCCCAAATCGTCGTCGCGGCGGTCGAGGCCGGAAGGCCCGAGGAAGGCGCAGGCGTTGGCGACCAGGTTGGCGTGCGTGACCATCACGCCTTTGGGGAGCGAGGTGCTGCCCGAAGTAAATTGTAAGAAGCAGAGGTCGTCGGGGCGGACGGCCGGCGGCGTCCAGGGCGCCACTTCCCCTTCGAAGCAGGATTCGACGCAGAGCAAACTCTGCAAGGGCGAGCCCGATTGCTGCAGGAGGCGGTCGAGCTCGGCGTGTTGGCGCACGGCCTCGGTGGTCAACATCCGCGTTGAGCCGCTGGCCCGGACAATATGGTCGAGAGTCTCGCGGTAGCTCTCGAGGGGCTTGAAGGCCGGGCGGGGGAAAATGGGCACCGGAACGATGCCGGCCACCACCGCAGCCAAAAAGGAGAGGACGAACTCGTGGCCCTCGCCGATCACCAAGGCGAGGCGATCGCCCTGCTTCAGGCCCTGGGCGCTGAGGTAGGCGGCGCGCCGGTAGGCTTCTTTTTGCAGATCGGCATAAGGAAAGAAGACTTCGCCGCCCTGCGTCGTGAAAAAACGGAAGCCACGCTCGGGCGTCTGAGGCAGCGCGGCCAAGCGTTCGACCAGGGTCGGTTTCCAGTTTCGGTCATGCAACATAGGCAATTAAACGAAAGCTTTCGCAATGAACCGGCTGGGTTTACGGGCAGCGCGGCGGAGGGTCAAGCAGCCGGGGTGCGATCGCCTGGGCCTCGTGGCCCGCGCTGGCACTTGCGCCGCACCCTCCTCCCAGGCTATACGCGCGCACGATGACGCGAGTATTCGTGACGGGTCTCGGCGTCGTAAGCTCCATTGGTCTCGGAAAAGATGCGTTCTGGCGAGCCCTCTGCGAAGGTCGCTCTGGAGCGAACGAGGTCGAGTCCTTCGACACCAGCCAGATGGCTCGGCACGTCGCCTGTGAGGTGCGCGCGTTCGAGCGTCGGGACTTCCTCAGCGCCGCCGAGCTGCGGCGGACGGGACGCTGTTCGGCCTTTGCGCTGGCGGCGGCGCGTATGGCGGTCGAGGATGCAGGCATTTCGGCCGAGCTGCTGCGGGGCGAGCGCACGGCCGTCGTCATCGGCACCACCATGGGCGAGGCGGATGTGCTCGGCGAGCTCGAGTCGGCCTGGTTCCACCGGGGCGAAGACGCGGTCTCGGCCTCGAAGCTCCCCCGCTACGGCACTACGCTCCTGCCCATCCACGTGGCGCGCGCTTTTGGCGCCCAAGGTTTGGTCCAGACCCTGCCGGCGGCCTGTGCGGCAGGTAATTATGCCATTGGTTTCGCGGCCGATCAGATCCGCGCCGGTCGCGCCGACGTGGTGATCACCGGGGCGAGCGAGATCATCGAGAAGCTGCAGTTCGCAGGCTTCGTCCGTCTGGGGGCCATGGCGCCGGAGCGTTGCCAGCCCTTCGACCGCGAGCGCAAAGGTCTGCTCTTGGGCGAAGGCGCGGGGATGATGATCCTCGAATCGGAAGCGCATATGTTGCGCCGCGGCGGGCAGCCCCTGGCCGAGATCGGCGGCTACGGCCTGGCCTGCGACGCGCACCATATTACTCGTCCCCATCCCGAGGGCGCGGGCAGCCTCTTGGCCATGCGCCGGGCTCTGGACGCCAGCCGCATCACGGCGCAGCAGGTCGACTTCGTCAACGCCCACGGCACGGGGACGCACTCCAACGACCCCGTCGAATGCGCCGTCCTTAAAGAGGTGTTCGGCGAGCGTAAGGTGCCCACGACCAGCATCAAGAGTATGCTCGGCCACTGCATGGGGGCGGCGAGCGCGCTCGAAGCGGTTTCCTGCGTGCTGACCATCCAGACCGGGATTTACCCGCCGACCATTCACTACGAGCAGCCTGATCCCGAATGTGAGCTCGATTTGGTGGCCAACGCGCCGCGGCAAGGCCCCGCCGACATCGTGCTCAACAACGCCCTGGCCTTCGGCGGCTACGACGCCGTGCTCTGTTTGGCCAAGCCCGGGGTGCTCCCCGAGGTGGGGAGGCTCTCATGAAGCCTCTGGCGATCACCGGTTGCGGTGTGGTCAGCCCCCTCGGCATCGGCTGGCAGGAGTGGCTCGAGACGCATCGCTCGCAGCCGGGCAAGCTGGCCTTTGCCGCGCCCACGGTGCTCTCGCCGGAAATTACTCAGGCCTCGGCGGCCGAAGTCTGGGGTTTCGAGGCCAGCCACTATCTGGGCGCCAAAGGTCTGCGCAACTTCGACCGTCTGACGACCTTTCTGATCGTCGCGGCCAAGCAGGCCCTCGAATCCTCTGGACTTAAGGACGGTGAGCGCTTCGTCGGCATCGACCCGCAGCGCATCGGCCTCTGTGTTTCGACCGCCTACGGCTCGCTCGATGCGATCACCGAGCTCAACCGAGTGGCCGAACTCGAGGAGCCACGTTTCATCAACCCCTCGCGTTTTCCCAATACCGTCATCAACTCGGCGGCGGGCTACGTGAGCATTTGGGAGCAGCTGACCGGGCCCAATACCACCCTGGTGAACGGCAACTGCGGCGCCCTCGACGCCGTGATGATGAGCGAGATCCATATCGATCAAAACCGCGGCGATGTCTTCCTGGTGGGCGGCGGCGAGGTGCTCAGCGATCCTCTTTATCTGGCCTTTCGGCGCCTGGGCCTTTTGGCCGATGGCGAGGGGGAACCGGTATCCGGCACCCGTTTGGGAGAGGGCGCGGCCTTTTGCGTGGTCGAGAGCATGGCGCATGCGCAGGCGCGCGGGGCCAAGGTTTTGGCCGAGGTCGTCGGTTACGGGACGGCGTTTGCGGCGCCGGCTTCGGAGGCGCAGCTGGTCAATATCTCGGCCGAAGCGGTGCATCGCGCTGCTCGTGCCGCCTTGCTCGACGCAGGCCTCGAAGCGGGCGATATCGATGCGATTTGCGGGGCCGGCAGCGGCATCGACGCTTACGATACGGCCGAAGCCGCCGGGCTCAAGGCGCTCTTCGGCGAAGATTTGGCCGTGGCGCGGCCCAAGATGAGCGAAGGCGAGACCTTTGGCGCGGCCGGTGCGCTCGGCATGGCGCATGCGCTCGCCTGGCTTCAAGGTTGCCCAGTGGCGCCGCTGGCCTGGGGCGAAGTCGAGACGAGCCCTTCGCGGGTCATGGTGATGACGGTGGGCTTTTACGGCAACGTCAGCGCGGTCGTTCTGCGCAAGGCGCCTTGGGGGAAGG